>ENA-ORBV01001534-ORBV01001534.1-microbial-mat-metagenome-genome-assembly--contig:-NODE-1534-length-51044-cov-21.371888_pt1 | contig 51044 bp, 52 predicted proteins | sample MGYA00237777_ERZ505514 | MGnify/ENA primary metagenome ERZ505514 (study PRJEB26160, sample SAMN06269048) | microbial mat metagenome | isolation source: Oligotrophic lake microbial mat | place... | reverse complement strand
CTCCGGGATCAGGTCCTTGAGCTTGACGACCAGTGCCTCAAGTGTTTCCGACTCCGTAACCAAACCGGGGACATCATGACGGCACTGATTCCGCCGCCGCGCAAACATCGTCACCGCATGCGGGGCGCTGGCGCCCAACTAAGTTATTTCCAATTCAGGTATGAGCCTGGAGCGGTTGTAGGACGGCGACGTTGAGAGTGTCGATCGGTTGTTGAGTGGGCCAGTGTAAGGCGGGTTGGTTTTTTTGGTTGGTTTGGGGTTGGCGCTTTGCGATTTTTTTGGGCTCGGCGCTGGAAGGAGCCCGTAGGGCGACGGGAAGCGCCGAGCCCAAAAAAATCGCCGCCCCGATATCGGGGCGTGCCACCGATCAGCGCCGGCGGTGCGTATGGATGGCCAGAAACGGCGGCGCCTGAGCGACTCAAGCCGCGCGCGCTCGTAGCCGTCTGAACAGCACCTGGCGCGCTCACACCTCGTTGGAAAAGACTCAGGTCGAGCAAACCCACCATGAGCCTGCAGGCGCCCTTCTCGGGCAAGACATCCTTGAGATGCGCCCACATCAGCCGGTATTCAGTGCGGGGAAACAAATCGTCACGCAAAACGGAACGTGCCAGTGCGCCGGGCTTGCGAATGAGCGCCGGCAACAAATGGCGATAGTCCACAATCCTGGAACGCTTTGTGCCCGTTGCCGCCGGCTGGCCGCGGCGCAATTCGAGGACGCAAACACTGCCCAGCCAGCATTCCAGCGTTTCGCTGTAGACCCGCACTTTCAGCCTGTATCCCACCAGCCGCGACGGCACTGTGTACAGCACCTTTTTGACCGAAAGCGTGCTGAACTTCGTGACCCGTGCATCGACTTCCTCGTAATCGCTGCTACGCCGTGCCGGCAATTCCTTGAGCATTCCTCGTTCTTCTTTGAATTTGCCTGAGACGCGCGCATTGAGGCGTCCAAACACGCCCGCCACGAAGATCCGCAAAGTCACGGTGTCCGCGCAATAGCAACGCCTGTTCCATGGTGCCCTTGATCGATCTCTGTCGCGTCTCGACTGACCCGTTCTCGTTACTTACACCAAGGTTGTTGCGAGTCGGTCGCATGCCGTAGTGCAGGCACAGAGTCTCGTAACGCCGGGTCAGCAACTCATGCTCTGCCTTGTTGTTGTAGGCCGCTGAGAGACTGTCGGTTCGATGCTCTTCTGGAACACCGCCCATCATCCACATGGCGTTCTGCAGCCCCGAGGACAAGGCCGCAAAGCTCTCCCCACCCAGGACAACCTCGACGTAGCGCCAGCCTGAGAATGCCAGCACGAACTGATACAGCAGATGCAGCAGTACTGCCCCGCGCCGGAGCACAGAATAACGATCAAGGAATTAGCCGCATCGCGCACAGCACCGGCGCGCGAGGTTGAGCGAGCCAAGGTTCTGCTGGGCTACGCCGATGGTAACTCGATCACGCAGTTGCAACAACAGCTTGGGTTTAGTCGTCCGCTGATCTACCGATGCATCGACAAGGCGTTAGCAGCGGGCGTGCAGATGGGCCTGAAGGACAAGTACCACCGCCCGCACGAACCCGAGATCACTGACGAGGCCAAGGCTTGGGTAGTGAGCATCGCGTGTACCAAACCCAAGGATCACGGCTTGGCCGCCGAGTTGTGGACGATCTCTGCGCTGGCCAAGTTCGTATGCGAGCACGCCGAGGCCGCAGGCTTTGCTCGATTGGCCAACGCGGGCAAGAGCACCGTGTGGCGCATCCTTGACGGCAACGACATCAAGCCGCACAAGATAAGGTATTACCTGCAAAAGCGCGGCCCCGAGTTCGATCGCAAGATGCAAGAGGTGTTGATGGTCCATCGCGACGTTTCGATCTACAGCGAAGGTGCCGTTCATGATGCACGCCCGAATCCCGTCTACAGCGTCAGTGTGGACGAGAAACCCGGTGTTCAGGCCATCGGGCTGACAGCACCGGACTTACCACCGGTTGCCGGTAAGTTTCGTGCAGTAGGACGCGACTATGAAAACGTGCGCCATGGCACGGTATCGATCTTGGCCGGTATCGATTTGCACTCGGGCCACATCTTCGCCAACGTCGAGGACCGCCACCGCAGCGTGGAGTTCATCGGGCTGCTCAAGAAACTCGATGAGCACTACCCGCCCGAGGCGATCATCCGCGTCGTGTTGGATAACCATTCGGCCCACATCTCGAAGGAGACGGTTGCTTACCTGGGCACCAGGCCAGGTCGGTTCGAGTACGTCCACACGCCCAAGCACGGCTCCTGGCTCAACCTGATCGAGTGCGCCTTCTCCAAGATGGCAAGAACCTTCCTGCGCCACATTCGCGTTCAGTCTATCGATGAACTGAAAACCCGCATCCTCAAGGGGATCGCTGAGATCAACGTCTCACTGGTCGTGTTCCGATGGAATAAGTTCGACCTCGGCGTGGCTTGATATGTATTATTATTGATGGAACGAACTACTAGTCTGGCGATCAGCTAGCCCTGAGTGATCCATCAATGATTGAGGAGTTCCCATGCCCATTTGGCAAGAACAGTGCGTCACCATTGAGCCGCCGCTGGTCACCGTCGATTTCCGCAACGCACTCGGCTCGTTCCCGACCGGGGTCTGCATCATCACCACGCGTCGCCGCGACGGCAAGCGCGAGGGCCTGACCGCCAGCTCGTTCAACACGGTATCGCTGGCACCGCCGATGATTCTTTGGAGCCTGACGCGCAGCTCGCCGAGCGCCGCGGCCTTTCGTAACTGCGAGTACTTCGCCGTCAACGTGCTGGCGGCTGAACACCGTGCGATCTCATCGCACTTCGCGCGTAAAGCCGAAGATAAATTCGCGCAGTACGAGGCGGAATTCGAAGAAGGCTTGGGCGGCTCGCCGCTCCTCACCAGCGCAGCTGCCGTTTTCCAGTGCCGCAACAGTTTTCAGAACTACGGGGGAGATCACATCGTATTCGTCGGCGCGGTCGACAGCTACAGCTCGACTGACCGAGCACCTTTGGTGTTTCACCGCGGTAAATACGTCGATCTGGCGTGAGACGTCCGCCCAGAATCTCCGCCGAGGTCATCCGACAACAATAGAGTGAATTTTTCTTCAGCTTGAAGACTGCGGCGATTAGCTTGGCCGCATTAGCGGACACTGGCGCGCCGACCTGGAACCTGACACCGTTGAGTCCGCCGATCACTTCAAGGTCCCAATCGTATAGAGACCAGACCGACGTAGAGCGCCGGAGCGATCTTTTCTGATGTGGCCGACTAAATTTCTGATCGACAGCATTTTCATTGGCGTTTAATCCGGATAAAACACCCGCCTAAACCATTCGCGCCAGCCAGGTCGCCAGGCCGGGGGCCAACACCAGGATGAACAGGGTCACCAGCATGCCGATGACAAACGGGAAGGTGCCCCGAAAGATGGTGTTGACGGAAATATTCATGTCACTCAAGGCTGCCTTGACGGTGAAGACCGACAGGCCGAATGGGGGCGTGAGCAAACCGATCTCGACAGCGATGACCGTGATCACACCAAACCAGATGGGATCCATGCCGAAGGCTTTGGCCACGGGCAGCACGATGGGGACCATGATCAGCATGATGGAGACCGAATCGATGATGCAGCCTAGCAAGATCACCAAGGCGATGTAGGCCAGCAGAAAGCCGTAGGCACCCAACCCCATGTCCGTGATCACCGTGGTGATGGCGCCGGGCAACCCGCTAAGGGCCAGCATGCGGCTGTACAGACTCGCGGCGACCACAAGCACCAGAACCGATACAGAGATATGGCCGGTCTCGACGAGCAGGTCCCAGAATTTTCGGGGGTTAACGCTCCTGCGCACAATGGCGATGATAAAACTGCCCATGGCACCCATTGCACCTGCCTCGGTCGGGGTGAAAAAACCACCATACAAACCGCCCAGTACCAGGGTGATCAGGACAATGATGGGCACTGACTTTTTGACAAGTTCCGTGCCACTGAGCAAGGGCATATCATCATGCTGGCCTGACTGGGTAAACACCATGCCAGGACGGAAGGTGGCCATGGCCACGATGAGGGTGGCGAACACAAGCGCCAGCAGCAGCCCTGGCAACAGCCCGGCCAGGAACATTCGCCCCACAGACTCTTCGGACAGCACGCCATAAATAATCATCAAAAGACTGGGCGGGATGAGCATGCCCAAAACGCTGCTGCCCGCGACCACACCCACAGAAAACTTCTGCGAGTAGCCATTGCGGATGAGCTCCGGAACGGCGATCTTGGAAAAAACCGACGCTGACGCGATGCTCACACCCGTGATGGCTGCGAAAACTGCGTTGGCAGCGACAGTCGCTACGCCAAGACCTGCGCGTACACGCCGCAAAAGGTGTCCGAAGACGTCAAACGTGTCGCGGCCTATTCCTGAGACACTGACCAGCATGCCCATCAGGACAAAAAGCGGAATCACCCCGAAGTTATATTCGCGCAAGGTATCCGTGGCGGCTGCACCGGTGAAACGCACAGCAATGTCGCTCGACTTCAGCCAAGCAATGCTGATGAAGGAGGAAAGCATCAGCGCGACCGCGATGTGCATTCCCACATAAACCAGCACCAGCAGAACCAGCACGGAAACGATGCCGATTTCGATGCTGCTCACGTGGAGGCTCCGGTTTTTATATTTGAAAAATTCGAAAAGGCACTGCGCAAATACTCTGCGCAGGTCAGGACACTGCCGATGACAACGATCAACAACGCCGGCCACACCGGGGCTGTAAATACGCCCACTACACCAAAAAATTCATTGTCGATCCAGGACTCGACAAACGGCTTCCTGCTGGCATAGGCCACGATGCCAAACATGAGCGCCCCTCCCATATCCAGCAAACCCAGCAGCAAATGACCAGATGAAGGCATGCGGCGAACGAAGGGGTCAATGAAGATGTCGGTTCTCACCATGCGCCCATTGCGCAGTGCGCCGGCCACCTGGAAAAAGACAATCGCCACGATGGAGGCCGCCACGATATCGGCGACTGAAGGTATGGAAACCCCAAAAAACGAGCGCAAGACAACTTCAGTGCAGATCAGCAGCATGACCAGGCAGATCAATATAGAGCCGATTGCGCTCATGCCCCCCAGCAGATAGGCCCAAAGGCCTCCTGCCTGCCGGGGGGCGCTCTGGTCAGCGTCGTGATTCACTTATTTGTCCCAATCGCGCGTAGGCTTGACACCGCGCTGGCGCAGGCTGTCCATGTAGGTGCTGAGCACCTGCCTGGCTGGCACGCCCTTGGCCTCGCTGGCTTTGACCCAGTCAGAGGCGATGTTCGGCAAGGCCTTGATCCAGCGCTCGCGCTCGGCAGCACTCATGACGGTGACTTTGACATTTTTGTTGGCCGCTTCCATGGTCTTGAACCATCCCTCGTAGCGCTGATTGGTGGCCTCACTGAGACGCTTGCTGTAATCACGCGAAACAGCCTTGATGACCCCCTGGACTTCTGGCGGCATCTTCTCCCAGCGGTCCTTGTTCATGGCGATGGCACCCGCAGCGAATGAACCCATGTCCACGCGCGTCACGTAAGGAGCGACCTCGTAGATCTTGGTTGACAGGGCTATGGAAGCACCGGTGAGCGCGCCCTGCATCAAGCCAGTCGAAATATCGTTGTACATGCCAGGCGCCGGGGAGTCGATGGCGGTGCCACCTGCACCAGCGATCACGATGCCAATGGTGCCGGCGCCACCGATCTTCTTGCCCTTGAGGTCATCCATTTTGGTGACAGGAAATGAAGTAAACAGGTCCAGCGTTTCTATGGCGGTTGAGGACAGGAACACCACATTGTTTTTGGCCCACTCCCTCTGGAGTGACGGCATCCGGTCATTGAGGTCTTGGACCACTTCCATCACGGCCCCCGAATTGCCGGTCGTACCGGGCGTGTAGTTGCCGACCTGGGCCAAAGGCAGTTTGGAGCCTTCGAGCGAGCCGAAGACCCAGCCAATGTCGGTAATACCGTCGCCTATCGATGACAGCGTGGCGTTGGCCTTGTAGAGCGTTCCGCCATAGCCCTCGCGCCAGCGGATCTGGTACTTGTTGCCTTGTTCAGCCAGGCGCTTGTTGACCTCTGGCTGTATGTACTGCTGCATCATGCCGATCCAGGGCAGGGCCAGCGGGTGGCTGGCACCAATGGTCAGGTCAATCATCTGTTGGGCAGTCGCCGTGCTGGAGTAACCAGCCAGAACAACCAGGGCGGCGCCCAGTGCCAACTTTGCATTTTTCATCTTTGTTTCCTTTTCAGTTTATTTAACACGAAACTCAAACTCACCTATCTTCTCAATCGATTGCCTGACCACATCACCCGACTTGAGAAATTGCTTCCTGGCCTTGCCCACACCGGAAGGTGTGCCCGTCAGGATGACGTCGCCCGGATACAGCGTGATGCTGTGACTCAAAGCAGACACCAGCTCGGCTACGTTGAAAATCATGCGGGAGGTATTCGAGTCCTGCATCAGCTCGCCATTGACCCACAATTGCAGCGACAAATTGTTGCCGTCCCCAATGAACCTCGCCGGCGTGATGGCGGGTCCCAACGGACAGGCACCGTCAAACGTCTTTTGCCCGATCCAGTCCCACTTGAACGGTGATGAATCAGCCACGCCCTTGCGCGCGACAAAGGCACGGTCAGGCAGGTCGTTGCCAACAGTGTAGCCAGCCACGCAGTCCAGCGCCTGATCAACGCCCACATCACGCACCTTTTTGCCAATCACCACGGCCAGTTCCAGTTCCCAATCGAGCATCGCAGTGTCTTTCGGCCACGCTGTCACCGCGTTGGAGCCCACAACCGTGTGCACTGACTTCATGCAGGGCCAGGGCTCCTGTCCGGAAGTCTTGGGATTGGTATCAAGCTGAAACCCCAAGGTGCGCTTCATCTCTTCCACGTGGTCTACATAGTAGACACCTTGCAGATCTAAGGATTCAAGTTTTCTCGTCAAAAAGAGGCAAACGGCGCCATCAGGTGATGTCAGTCTGCATAGCACATGCCTTCAACGTCGACTGGCTTCGCGGTGATAACCGGTGTCAAGGTAGCTTTCAACTGGCTGCATTTTCTTTTGAGGCTTGCCGTATTTTTCACGCAATTGCACTGCGGTACGGACGCCCGCCACATTTATGGCCGCATCGCGGGTAAATCCCTCCCTTGGGTCGAGCAGGACACCATAGCTCGTTTCTGCGCTCTGGCGGGTGGCACCGTTGACGTTCTTCATGAAGATAGAGATGGCCGCCTCCTTGTTTTTAGGGTCATACAGCCAATCGAGGGATTGCTTGTAGCCACGGATATAACCAACCACGGCGGTCCTGTTGTTCTCGGCCCAGGCCTTGCGCACGCCGGCGACCACCCCTTGATAGTTACCCAAGGCAGCCGACGCGTTGCTCAATATGTTGATACCCTTTTCCTTGGCCAGAACATCGAAGGGGGCTATTAGCATGGTCGCCGCATGCTTGCCTTCCACCAAGTCGCTGTAGCGTTGAAGCACACCACCGGCTGAAACGGTTTTGAAATCGCGGTCGAGCAGCAAGCCATTGCGCTCAAGCACTTCGAGCAATACGAAGGCGTAGCCTGTGGTCAACGCATCAACCGAAAGAGTCTTCCCCTTGAGATCGTTAAACCCCTTGACGCTGGGAATAGCACCGACGCGCAAAAATCCATTGTCGGCACCCATCACGGCGATCAGGTTACTGCCGTCGATGGGAACTGCACCCTGCCCTTCACGATAGGCTAACAAATTGTCCATCGCAGTCATGCCGATATCAAACTGGCCATTGATCAAACCAATCAGTTGTTCGCGCGAATTGGGGGTATTGATGGTCTTGACTTCAACGCCATTGAGCACAAAAAAACCTTGTTCCTGCCCAGCCCAGATCGGCCAGTTGAAGCCGCCCGGGAACACGTTGACCCGTAATTCCTGCTTGGACGCATTAGCTAAAGGTTGGGAATTAAAGCTGCTACAGGCAGACAGCAGAAAGATGCAAGCTAGCGTCAAAATCTTCTTGAACAGTTTCATGAAAGTTCCTTGTTCTTAATTTTTTGCGGTAGCTGGTGGGAATGCCGTACCAAAGTTAAAGTAAAAGGTGAGAGATAAGCATGGAAAATTCTGCGTATGCTTTGTCGTTATAGGAATAAAACAACAACATGCCTGGTTCACATGATTACTTAGATAAGTTAATCAAGAGTGCCGAGTTCTGCCCGCTTTAGCGCGGCCTCAACCTGCCGTTCGTGAGCGTCGATCCATCTCTTGATGGAACTAACTACTAGCCCGGTTCAGTATTGCCCTTTAGGCTCCAGCCCGAACTTGTGCTGCCCATACATAGTGCTGACCGCATCCCAATTCATGCTGATGTGGCGCGCCAGCGCGTTGGCATCACGCCAGTTGCGCTGGATGCCGTTGCTCAGGCTTAGTCCGGCGCCGCCGACCGCATCAAACATCGCGTTGGCCGCCTGGGCAAGAATCCTTGCGGCATAAGCATGATCACGCCGATTTCGAATTCGCATCGCGATCGAAATCTCAAGCCCTAACGACACTTGCGCCTGAACGTCCAGCGTGTCACGGTGCAACAGCAGGCGGGCGGCATCGATGGCCGCTGAGGCCTCGGCCACGCGGCTCTGCACCTGAGGGAAGTGGGCGACCGGATTGCCGGCGCCCGCCACCGCCCCACGCGTGGTGCGCGAGCCGATCCACTCCAGGAATTCGTCCAGTGCACCCTGCACCATCCCAAGCGCCGGTGCGACGATCGATACGGGGGCGGCCGACAGGAAGGGCACCCGATAAATTGGATTAGTGTTCGATGCGGATCCGGGTGGATTGTTTGACGAGGCCTGCGCGAACGTAAGCATGCGGTGTTGCGGTACGAAGATTTCCTGCTCGATAACGATTGTGTTGCTGCCGGTTCCCGCGAGGCCGACCGTAAACCACGTGTCTTCGATTTCATAATCGCTGCACGGCACGAGCAGGAAGCCGGCTTCTGGCTTGCCGTCCGCGCCAACCCCCGGAAAGATCACGCCCAAAATTGCCCATTGAGAGTTCTGGCAATTGCTGGCGAAGCCCCAACGTCCCGCGACTTTGAAGCCGCCGTCGACCGCTACGGCCTTGGCCGAAGGTGCATAGGAGCCACAGACAAGGGCGTCGGGGTCGCCCAGCCACACGTCCTCTTGGGCCTGGAGCGGAAATGTTCCTATCAGCCACTGGTGTACGGCTGCGAGCCCGTAGCACCATGCCGTTGAGCCACACCCGCGTCCAATCTCGGCGGTAATGTCTATGAGGTCCGGAAACCCGTACTCATAACCACCAAAACGGGCAGGCTGCATCAGCTTGTACAGATCCGCATCGCGAATCATTTGGGTTGTTTCGGATGAAACGCGGCGATTGCGCTCGGTCGTTTCTGCCTGCCTGCGCAACGTGGGGACCAGTGCCTGCGCGCGCCGAAGCAACTGGGCGGCGCTTGGGTGAACGTCGTCCTCTGTGGATGCCAGACGAGTCAAGGTGGTGGTATTCATGAGGGCGGACTCCGATAAGGTGGGTTGGATGAATCGCTTATTAAAGTAATTGTGAATGGAAGGTAGTTTAAACCTTGAGTTATTGAGTGAACAATAAATATTTGCTACGCTGCACGTATGGATAACCCTGAGAAACCTTTTTTGGTCGATTTCGACCTAGAGTCCGCCGTGCCCTATCTGGTGAACCGCGTCGGCGTCCGCATGGGCGAGTCGTTCTCCGGAGAGCTCAGGCGCTTCGGCCTTACATTGGCCGGCTGGCGTGTGCTGGCATCACTTCTGCATCGCGAAGGTCAAACCCCGAGCGAGCTCGCTGAGCACACTTCGATCGAGCTCTCGACGCTGTCGAGGCTGCTCTCTGTCCTGCACCAGAAGGAACTGCTTAAGCGGGCAAAGAACGGCGCGGACAAGCGCTCGGTGCGAGTGTCGCTTACCGTATCCGGGAAAACCCTGACGGCGCAAATTATCCCTCTGGCTGATCTGTACGACCGGATTGCGCTTGCCGGCGTGTCTCAACGGGAGGCGGCACTCTTTAAGCGCGTTCTTCTAAGAGTCCATGACAACATCGCTGGGTTGACTGCGCGGCCAAACGCGGGCACCGGAATCTGTTGATCCGACTTTCTCCGCATCCTTCCACCTCCAAACTGCGCCAGGCGAAATGTCGGGGGCAGTTTTTTTTGGAAATTATCTTGCATTTGAGTTTATAAAATATACAATCCGCTTGTTTTTACAAGTACACGGTTCTGCGATGCGTGACGTGTCCGCCGCGCCATCCCTTGCCGGGTCATGGCGCTTCCAGATCGGCACCGGTACGCAAGGCTGTATCAACTACTCAAGGAAGATCCATGCGATACGTAACTTTTTCAAAGCCCGGAGGGACAGCAGTCGGTGCGCGTGCCGGTGACGCCATCATCGATCTGTCAATCGCGGCACCGCAACTACCGCCGACGCTCGAAGCCATTCTGGCGCTTGGTGGCCTGGCGACCGAAGCGGTCGAACACGCAATCAAGAAGGCAGCGCGGCATGCGCGACTCTTACCGAACGAATTGACCTACCTGCCGCCAATCTTGCGCCCGGGCAAGATCATCTGTGTCGGACTCAATTACATCGACCACGTGAGCGAGAGTCCGTACAAGAACGTTCCTGACTACCCGGTCTTCTTTGCACGCTTTGCTAATTCATTGGTGGCGCACCAGCAGGGGCTGGTTCGGCCTCACGTCTCCGAAGAGTTCGACTACGAAGGTGAACTGGTGGCCGTGATTGGGAAGCGTGGACGATACGTGCCGCGCGACCGGGCACTGGATCTCGTCGCCGGCTATTCGGTGTTCAACGACGCCTCATTGCGCGACTACCAGTTCAAGTCCACGCAGTGGCTGGTCGGAAAGGACTTTGATGGCACAGGCGCGTTCGGCCCCGAGGTCGTCACGGCAGACGAACTTGCTGCAGGCGCGACAGGTCTGCGTCTGACCACGCGTCTGAATGGCGCAGTAGTCCAGTCTGCCAACACCAGCGACATGATCTTTCCGGTCAATCAATTGGTTGCGCTGATCTCGGAAGTCATGACGCTCGAGCCGGGCGACCTGATCGTGACCGGCACGCCTGCAGGGGTGGGCTTCGCGCGCAATCCGCAACTCTGGATGGCACCCGGCGATGTTTGCGAGGTGGAGATCGAAGGAGTCGGTCTGCTGCGGAATCCAGTCGTGGCAGAGCAGCAATAAAACAGGAGATACCACTGCTGTCCAAGACCGGCTCGAAACCAGCCAAGATCTGCGATAACCCATTGAATTATTGAGGTTGCGTTTCTGGACGCAAGTTCGCGCCCCCGATGCCGAAAGGTGCTGTCCAAGACGGCCTGCCCTCCACACGTTGGTAAAGTCAGTGCGTGGCGAGCGATATTCAGAGCGAGAATTCCAGCAGAGCGGCATTTTGTTTGTGGTCATCGCATCAGATGCTGTCCAAGACGCGCTCTGAGCGATCCTGTTTTGGACGAGAGTCAGGAGATACATTTGCAGCAGCGTTCAGCAGTAGTCCCGGCGACCGCATTGCGCGCGCTTTGCCATTTCATTGATGGGCGCCGCGTTGAGGGACAGAGCAACCGCTTCGCCGACGTGTACAACCCGACATTGGGAGTCCCGATCTCGCGCGTGCCGCTCGCCGATGACGACGAAGTCGATGCGGCTATTGCCAGTGCCCACCAGGCGTTCAAAGAGTGGTCGACGACATCACCGATCGTCCGAGGTCGGGGGATGGCACGCTTCAAGACACTCATCGAGCAGCACATATCGGAGTTGGCTGACCTCGTATCTACAGAGCACGGAAAAGGTATCAGCGATGCCAGGAGGTCGATCCAGCGCGGCCTCGAAGTGGTCGAGTTCTGCGAAGCCGCGCCGCACCTGCTCAAAGGCGAATTTTCCGACAGTATTTCTCAAGGCATCGACGTTTACTCGATGCGGCAGCCGCTGGGAGTAGTAGTCAACATCACACCTTTCAATTTCCCAGCCATGGTGCCGCTTTACACGCTGGCGCCGGCAATTGCTGCTGGAAATACTGTGGTGCTGAAGCCGTCAGAGCGGGACCCGTCGTGTCCACTGGGCCTCGCTGAGTTGCTTTTTGAGGCTGGCGCTCCTGCAGGTGTAGTCAATGTCATCAATGGTGACAAATCGGCCGTAGACCGGTTGATTGCAGACTCACGCGTGCACGCCGTCAGCTTCGTCGGGTCAACACCCGTGGCCAAGTCAATCTTTGTCACTGCGGCAATGCAAGGCAAGCGCGTGCAGGCGTTTGGCGGCGCGAAGAACCACATGATCATCCTGCCCCATGCTGACATCGACGAGGCTGCAGGCGCGCTTATGGGCGCTGCCTATGGGTCCGCAGGGGAGCGATGCGTGGCCATTTCCGTGGCCGTCCCTGTAACAGACGAGGTCGCCGACCGCCTGGTGGCGGCAATCGCCGACCGCATCCCCTCCCTCAAGGTGGGTTCGTCTTTTGATGCCGGTACTGATATGGGGCCGCTCATCACTCGAGACCACTTGAACCGGGTCAAGGGCTACATCGGGATGGGCGTCGAAGAGGGAGCCCGGCATCAAGTACGCCGGCACGGACTGGACGGGATCGGCGCTACATCGGGATGGGCGTCGAAGAGGGAGCCCGGCTGGTCACCGATGGTCGTACGTATAAGTGCGACAGCCGTCCGCAAGGGTTCTTCTTGGGCCCCACGCTTTTCGACAATGTCAAACCGGGTATGCGCATCTACCAGGAGGAGATTTTCGGTCCCGTCCTGTCCGTGGTGCGCGCAAAGAGCTTCGATGAGGGACTAGCTTTGGCCTCAGATCACGAGTACGGGAACGGCGTATCCATTTTCACCAGAGACGGCGACGCAGAGCGTAACTTCGCGCAGCGTGTTCAGGTTGGGATGGTGGGCATAAATGTGCCGATTCCTGTCCCGGTTGCTTTCTACAGCTTTGGCGGCTGGAAAAACTCTGCGTTTACCGACTCAAACATGCATGGTTTCGAAGGTTTTCGGTTCTACAGCAAGACCAAAACCGTCACTTCGCGCTGGCGGCAAGGAACCAAGGTCGGTGCCGACTTCGGCATGCCAATGATGCGTTAACCCAGCAGTACCAGGAGTCAGAGATGGTCAACCTGCACGACATTCGATACATACGACTCGGAACCAGAAACCTGTCTGAGGCTGAACGGTTCGCGACGGAGGTGGTGGGCCTTCAGGTCTCTCGAAGGGATGGGGACAGCGTATACCTGAAAAGCGATGATAGGGATCATACCCTTTGCTATTTCACGGGGGACCCTGATGACCAGGTTGTGGGCCTTGAACTTTACGACTCGTCAGCGCTGACTGCCGCCGCCGACGAACTTGTGAACGCCGGAATTGAGGTTCATCAAGGTTCGGTGGAGGAGTGCCAGCGCCGCCGCGTGCGCGACTTCATCAGGTTGCAGGACCCTACCGGGAACACAGTGGAGATTGTGGTTCGCCCGTTCCATAGCGGGCTTCGGTTCCACGGAGAACGCGACGCAGGAATCGGCGGCTTCAACCACATCGGCCTACGCACAACGGACCCGCGGAAAGACGAAAAGTTCTGGACGCAGGTGTTCAACGCCCGCGTATCAGACTGGGTAGGAGATGCTGCCCTCCTGAGGCTCAGTACGGTGCATCACTCGTTGGCGATGTTCCCCTCAGGAAAGCCTGGTGTGCAACACATCAATCATCAAGTCGGTAGCATTGACGACGTGATGAAGTCGTTCTACTTCCTCCGAGAAAAGGGAGTGCACGTCGAGTTCGGACCAGGCCGTCACCCTTCCTCCGGTGCCATGTTCCTTTATTTCAGAGGACCTGACGGCATGACGTTCGAGTACTCAGTTGGCGTAGGGCATGTAACTCCAGAGCAGGAGCTTACATATCGTCCGCGCCAATTTCCGTGGGAACCCTGGTCCTTGTGTTACTGGGGGGCCAAGCCCGACATTCCCGAGTTCCGCTTGGGAACTCAACCCGCCAACCAAGACAGCAACTGAATATTTGGAGTCTCTATGCAAGAAATTCAACGTAAGGTTCGGCTGGGTGCCAGGGCCCTGGCGAAGGCGGGACTCGTGAACGCCTATGGTCACTGCAGCATTCGGGTGAGCGACTCGGTGTTTGTGGTTTGCGCGCCAAAGCCAATGGGCCTCATCGGAGTCGGCGAAGCCGGACTCGAAGTGCCGGTAGAAGGACCCCTTCCCGACGGTGTGCTCGGTGAGGTACGCGTGCACCAGCAGATTTACCAGCGCCGCCCCGATGTCAAGTCCGTCTGCCGCGTCTTGCCGCCCAGTGTTCTGGCCCTCTCCGCTCTTGGAATAGCCCCGAAGGCGCGTCACGGCTTCGGGGCCTACTTTTATCCGGAGGTACCCCTTTGGAACAACCCCGCCCTCCTGCGCAGCGATGAAAACGCTGCAGCTGTCGCTGAAACCCTGGGAAATGCCTCCGCCGTTGTAATGCGTGGCAACGGTGCTGTAACCGCCGGTCATTCCATAGAGCAGGCCGTGACGCTCGCCTGGTTTCTGGAAGACACCGCGCGCGTGGAACTGGCCGCTCTTGGCAGCGGTGTCGGCGATGCCGCTCCCCTGTTCACTTTGGAGCAGGCAACTGCCCGTGCCACTTGGGCTGGCAATGTCGCAGAGCGCATGTGGGCGTATCTCACTGCTGGCGACCCTGAAGCTTGACCAACTATCAAACTAAACCAAGAACTGGGGAAATTATCATGTCCGCTTACATCGTTTCAATGGTCAACGTTACGAATCCCGACAAGTACAAGGAGTATGCAACATTGGCTGGTCAGGTCGCGAAAAAGTACGGCGGAACTTTTTTAGCGCGAGGCGGTGAGAGGGAAGTGCTGGAGGGTAACTTGAACTACACGCGCATCATCATCGCCGAGTTCGCAGACCTTGACACTGCCAAGCGCTTTTACAACTCGCCTGAATACCAGGCAGCACGACTCCATCGCGTAGACGCTGCCGATTTCCACGCGGTCGCAACGGTAGGGGCTTAGATCACCTCGCCGAGGGAGCCTCAACAGTGAGCTTCGTTGCAACGTTAAAACCTTAACTAAAACTGCTGGAGACAAACCATGGGACGCAAAACCATCTTCAAACTCACAGCAGCCGCACTGCTGGCAGGCGTCACCACCGCCGGGGCTTTGGCGCAAACTGCCGCCTGGCCACAGAAGCCCATCCGCATCATCATTCCCTCCCCGGCAGGTGCCGCGCCTGACCTGATAGCCCGCATCATCGGCGACAAACTGAACCGGGCGCTTGGGCAGCCGGTGCTGATGGAGAACCGGCCAGGTGCAGGCGGCATCGTCGCCATGAATGCCCTCAAGGCTTCTGCCAATGATGGTTACACCATCGCACTGGTGCAGGCGGCCGTGGTGGTGGTCACGCCTTTTACCTACAAGGAAGCCACCTACGACGCGGAACGCGACTTTGAAACCTTTGCCATTGCTGGCAAGTCCCCCATGCTGTTCGTCACTAACGCCACCAACCCCGCCAAGAACATGGCGGACGCGATTGCGATGGCGAAGGCTAAACCCGGCGAAGTGGCAGTCGGCAACCCGTTTCGTACGTCCCTCCCCCACCTGGCATCTGAAATGGCGGGCCAGAAAATGAATGTCAAATTCCAGCAGGTGTCGTTTGCCAATACCGGCCAGGGCATACAGGCTGTGGTCAATGGCGATGCGGCCTTTTATGTGGATGGCGCGGGTCCCTTGATCCAGCTGGTCCGGTCCGGCCGACTGCGCGCTCTGGCCAGCACTGCGGACACCGAACTGCCTGGCATGGAGGGCATACCGCTGGCCAACAAGACAGTGCCCGGGCTTAACGTCTACGGCTGGCTTAGCATGCACGCGCCCAAGGGCACCCCGGTGGCCATCATGCAGCGCCTGAACACCGAGATCAACGCCGCCATGGCGCAGCCGGACGTGATAAGCAAATTCAACGAGTTTGGGACCTATGCAACACCGGGCAGCATGGCCGATGCGCAGAAGTTCCTGAAAAGCGAAATTGGACAGTTTGGCAGTGTGATCCGCACTCTTGGCCTGAAGCCTGAATAGACCCGATGCGTATTTCGGCGAACGTGACCGGTGATTTCGGCATCGTGACCGGTTGTGTGTGATGAGCTGAGTTGCGCAGGGAAGATTGTAAAGGGGCGAGGTGATTGCGCGGTTTGTGAGATCCTTTTGCGGGTGTCAAAACGCGCCCTATTGGAGCCAACAAATCGCGGCCTAATGGTGCCAGTGGAAGGTCTGGTTTTCGGGATTCGGACGGGGTCATTTTTAGCGTTTTGGGGGGCTTTGGCAAGCGTCGAATTTGCGGTTGGAAGGGGGTCAAGTGGACGTGGAATAAATGAGCCAGGTTCATCGGCTCGTTTATGCCGCGAAAGCCACTAGACGCCCTGGAAGCCGCCGACACTATCGGCAGTTGCCGGGGATGGTTTTTTCATCCCCGGCAACTGCCTCACGGCGAGTGCGGGGTCTGGGGCAGAGCCCCTGTTAACTCGCGCCCCTATGGCGCCATTAGCCCGCGATTCCAGTGGCACCATTAGGCCGCGATTCAAATGGTGTCATAGGGGCGCGAGTTAACACTTCGTGACCTTAAAATGCGGGGTAAACTCGGCACTCACGAGATGTGTTGTTCAGGATAGAATTGTGCGTGGAGTCGGGTGATGACCGGGCGACTCTTGCAAGGACATACGCGATTTGCCTACTGAGGATGCGAGCATGAAGACTGTGAAAGTTGATCGGAAAATCCGGCTGAGCATTGCCGCCGCCGTTGTCGGGACGCTCGGATTTACGTCCGTGGCACAGGCGCAAAGCCAGTTCTCGGTTTTCTCCCAGATTTACGGCAACTCGTATGCGACTACGCAAACCACCGTCAGCGATGCGGTCAGCGAAAGCATTCTGGACGACGCCTCCGGCACGAATTACTACAGTTCCTTCTATTTGGAAGACAGGAAGTACTCGGTACTGGGCAATCCGCCGGTGTCGCCCGTATCCAGCGTGACTCTCGACCCGTCGCAGCAGGCATTCCGGCAGCGCGGCGACCCCGTCGGCAGCACCAGCGCCATGTGGACCGCTTCATCCGAGACCACCTACGGCATCAACAAGGTGGCGGCCAGCATCACCGGGGCCAAGGTGTCGGCCGCTTCCTTCGATGTTTCCGACGGCGTAACGCGGATCCAGTATTCGGCCAATCCGTACCGCTACGTCTATGGCGAGTCGTCGTGGCAGGATTTGTTTTTTGTCACGCCGCAGAATCCGGCCGATCTGGGCACCCCAACGACGGCGCAGTTCACCGTCAGCATCGACGGCAACTTCACCAAGGATACCGGTAGTTTCAGTTATTACATCAGCAATTTCGACGGCTCGCAGAGCTTCAGCAACAGTAGCGGGGACCATGGCAGCGGCGCCTCCACCGGCGATACGGTCTCGTTTGGACCGACCTTCAGCACATATACGTTCAACCTGAATTACGGCCAGGCTTTTCTGGTGACCGCGACCCTCACCGGTTCGGTATACGACGAAGAGGGTTCGGTCGACCTGATGCACACCGCGAAAGTCACCGATATCACCATTCCGACCAATTCCGCGATCACATTCCTGTCCGGTGCTGCGGGCGGCGCCTACGGCGCGATCTCGGGCGGCCAGTTCGGGCAATATGGCTCGGGTGGTGGCGGCGGTGGCGGCGGTCCGATCCTGCCGGCGATTCCCGAACCAGGGGCCTACGGCATGATGCTCGCGGGCTTGGCGCTGATCGGCGCGGTGATCGGCCGCAGACGCGGGGCGCGCGCGGCCTGAGGCCAAGATGTCAGGAACACGAAAAAGGCGTCCTGCGGGGCGCCTTTTTCTTTTCGGGCAAGCCTTTCTTGGCGCTGCCTTCTTCATCATCGCCTTCGTCCTCGTTGCTGCCCCAGTCGGCCAGGCGCTTCTCCAGCTTGGCGGAGAGCTTGGCGAAATAGGTGAACAGCTCGTCGCCGAATTCTTCGTAAAGCTTGGTGCGCAGATCTTCATCGCCGGAAGTGAAACGCAGCGTCTCGATGGCTTTTAGCGTGAGCTGGCTATGCTGACGCAGCGAGCGCTCAACCGTGAGCCTCTCAGGTCATTCTTCGAATACCCGACGATTGCCCCTGCGCTTTCACAAAGATAAGAAATTCAACGCCACTTTTGCAGTATCCCGTGCGTTTCAGTCATGATCAATCCGGGAATTTGTGTCGGAGGAACCTTGAAACCCGCCTCTGCATGCCCGTTGTCAGTGCCTCTGGCCACCTGGGTGGCGGAAGTTTGCCGCTCGGGTGGCGTAGCGGACCCTTGACGCGGCGTAGGGGCGATACACCTTGTCATGCTTGCAAGCGCGGCAGTGTCGCGCTTGCAACCATGGAAGTTTGCGATTTTCGTCGCCAGCTATGTTCGCTTTTGCACCGCCGTCAACACGTACCAACGATTACCGTCCAAGCGCCGACTTCGACGCCTCGATCGCGACCCTCAAGCGACTGTCAACTCATCGACCGGCCGCTTTTGTCTCGCCTTCGGTCGCTTGATTGCAATATGTGGCTCCATTCCGGCGGCCGTCGCCATGTCCATCAAGGTTTCAAGTGAAAACAGATGCAGCTTTCCACGCATCAGGTCGGAAACGCGCGGTTGGGTTACGCCAAACAGCTTGGCGGCGGCGGCTTGGGTTCCGCTTGACAACCTTACCCAATCTTGCAGCGCAATCATCAATTCCGAGCGAGCGCGCATGATTACCGTTTGCCGGGGCGTGCTCTCGTTGGCGTCCCAAACACTATCGAATTTCTGGCCGTTGCTCATTTCTGCTCTCCCATCAATTCCTTGAAGCGCTATCGCGCCAGTTCAATGTCCTTGCCGCTGGTCTGCTCCGACTTCTTCTGAAAGCAATGCAGAACATGGACGGCGTCGGCGAGCGCGGCCAGGTAAATAACGCGGAAAGCGCCTGCCATGTCCCGGATACGGATCTCTTTAACTCCGGGCCCGATGGATCTCATGGGTTTCCATTCGTCCGGGTCGCGGCCACGTTGAACCTTGTCGAATTGAAAGCCCGCGCCCTGGCGCGCATCATCCGGAAATCTGCGCAGAAACTCCAAGGCATCACCTCGAAATTTCACGGGCCTGATCATCCGACCGGATTATACAAACACTTGTAATTAAAAAGAAAGGATTCCGGCTTTCCCGACGAGCGTTGACCGCATCTTCTCCCTGTGCCGCTCGAATGCGCGAAACGCGCGTACCATCTGATCATTTTGCGGGCTGCTGTGCCCGCAGTTGGCGGCACCGCTCCCGCACCCTTGAAGGATTGCCATGCTTCCCGTCATAGACTCGCACCACCACATCTGGCGCCAGGCCGATCTGCCCTGGCTCAACGGTCCCATGCAGCCGCGCGTGTTCGGCCCGCACGAGGCGCTTCGCCGCGATTATCTTGTTGAAGAGTTCGTCGCCGACCTCGCCGGCAGCGGCGTCGTGCAGTCGGTCTACGTGCAGGCCAACTGGGCCAGGGAGCAGGCGGTGGAAGAGGTGGCGTGGGTGCAGTCGGTGGCCGACCGTCACGGCTGGCCACACGGTATCGTCGGGTATGCCGACTTGCTGTCCGCCAACGTCGAAGAAACCCTGACGCGCCAGGCAACGCACCCGCTGATGCGCGGGGTGCGCATGCAATTGCACTGGCACGAGAACGATCTGTACCGTTTTGCCTCATCGCCAGACCTCGCATCAAGCCCGCAGCTGCGCCGCAACATCCGCGCGCTCGCGCACCACGGCATGAGCTTCGACCTGCAGGTGTTCACCAGCCAAATGGCCGGCGCGGCGGCGCTCGCGGCGGCCAACCGCGACATCACGTTCATCCTGCAGCACGCCGGCATGCTCGAGGATATGTCGCCCGAGGGCATCGCAGCGTGGCGCGAGGGCCTTCGGCGCCTGGCGGCCGAACCCAACGTGGTGTGCAAATTGTCGGCTTTCGGCACCTTCCTGCACCGCAACGACTCCGACCACATTGCCTTCATGGTGCGCGAGACGGTCGAGATCTTCGGCGCCGAACGCTGCATGTTTGGCAGCAATTTCCCCATCGAGAAGCTCTGGACCACTTACGCCGAGATCGTCGCGGCCCATCGCAAGGCCGTCGCCGGCCTCACACCCGAGATGCAGCAACAAGTTCTGCACGACACCGCAGCACGGGTGTATCGGCTGGAAATCTCGCGCGCAATGGCGTCGCCTGCCGCTTGACGCGCGACCTTAATGCTCTAGCGGGCCTTGCGGTCGCCCCTTAACTTTTCCAGCCGGTTTTGCGGCGGTATCCGCAGGTCATCGAACTGCGCCGCGCGGTGCAGCATCTGCAGCTTGCGCTCGGCGACAGGACGAATGTTCACGAAGCGCCTGACGGACGACCCGGCAAACAGCGACTGCGTAGCCCGGCATTTGAAGGAGACGATCATTGAATGGGCGCTTAACGGGAAACATTATACGAAACCCGTTATGTTTAGTCATCAATGCACCGCCTCCTGCAACCCCGCGTCACTGTTCTTCGGACAATCTACGCGGCAGAACACCAAGTGCGTAATCATCAACCCGGTCGGAGCGCGCGACCGCACCGTCGCCGGCATGATCCTCAAGGAATCGCTCGGCCTGGGGCTGGTCGGCTACAGCGTCGGCAAGCTTGCCGCCACCGGGTGAGGAACGCCCGCTGTAGGTGGTTGTCGGGCAGATGCCGTGGCGACCAAGCTCAGGTTGCTGGTTTTGCGCAGGGTTGAGTCTCGTGATTGTGCGCGACATTGCGCAAGCGCACAGCAGAGATGGGCGCTTGCGCAACCCGCCAGAAGGTGGACTGGAAGCGGTTCTTACGCTGTCGCGAATCTAGCCGCCTGCCGGACGTGACAGAGATGAAGCGATTTCTTGCCGCGCACCGCCCGGCTGCCAGAGCGCCGCCTTCACCCGTGCCCCGTCGATGGCGCGGATTTCGAGGAAGCGCAGGTTCTCGCCCGCTTATTCCGCCGGAACCGCCACGGGACGCGCGACGAACTCGTACTCTATCGAAGCGGCTCGTTCCGCGATGGCCGGTGCGACAGGCGCCAGCAATGCGGCGATCAGCAACAGGATTCGGATAATCATGGCTTGCTTTCGTGCGGTGGGTAAGCTCTTGCGGAGGAACGCCGATGGGGCGACGGCTCAAGCGATGGTCCGCGCCTGGCGCACGCTCGCAATGAGTGACGAACGCATCAGGAAAGCCTTCTGTCGCACCGGGTCGGCCTCCAGCGCGCGCAATTCGTCCATGCGTTGCCGGCGCGCCGCCGGATCCTTTTCTTCCAGGCGTTTCTTGTTGTTGATGGTCTGTTCCTGGATGAACTCGATGTTGAGGCTGCGGCGCCGGCGCTCGTAGCGATCGAGGTCGAAATCGGCGGCACCGGCGCGCGCGGCCTCCAGCGTGGCCACCAGTTCCATGGCGTCGTGGATGCCGCAGTTGAGGCCCAGTCCGCCGATCGGGTTGTTGAGGTGCGAGGCATCGCCGGCGATGAACACCCGGCCGACGCGGAACTTCGCGGCGACGCGCTGGTGCACGTTATAGATGTTCCGGTGCACCACGTCTTCCAGACGGCAGGCGGGGTCGATGCCGGTCAGGCGCGCGCGCACCGCGTCGTCGGCCAGCGCCTGTTCGTCGCTTTCGCTTTCGCGGGTGGGGAACACGGCGCGCCAGCGGCCGCGCATGTCGTCGCCCGCCACCTTGAAAAGGTTGGCCCAGGCTTCGGATCCGGCCAGGTAGTTGCGGAAGCAGAAGCCTCTGGACTTCTCGAAATCATGCAGGGTGGTTAGCACTGTGAAGCGCTCTGCGAAGGTGTAGCCCTCGAAGGCGATGTCGAGGAACTTGCGCACCGTGCTGCGCCCACCGTCGGCGCCGATCAGGTAGTCGGCCGCGAGCACGGCCGCCTCCCCATCCTGCTCGACCGTGACGCAGACGCCGCTGTCGTTCTGGCTCACCGCTGCCACCCTGGCGTTGAAGCGGAACGTGGCATCCGGATAGTCCGCCAGCCTGGCAATGCCCATGCGCGCCAGCTTGTGCTGCTCGGTCTGCACCACGTACGGATACGCGGTTTCATCGCGCAACAGGTCATGGTCGAACTGCGCCACGCGGATTTGCGTGTCACGATCCCAGAACTGGAAGTAGCGCGCCACCAGTCCCTGCGCGACGAACTCGTCGATCAGGCCCACCTGGGCGATGAATTCCAGCGTTGAAGGATGGGTGGTGGCGGCGCGCGGGTTTTCGTCGATCACCCTTTCAGCTTCCAGCAAAGTCACTTTGAAGCCTTTTTGCGCACAAGCCAGCGCGGCGATCACGCCAACCGGCCCGGCACCGGCGACGAGCACGTGAGTTGGCTTTGCCATCAGTGTGCCGCTCCCGAGTAGTCCTGCATCACGCTGCAGTGCGCGACCCGCACCTTGCGGATGGGGGCGGGGGTGTTGCGGCTCTTGCCGACAAAGCGGGGCACGCCGTCGGTGACGACGGCGGCGACGGCGGCGATGTCGCCGTTGCGCAGCGCGTCCAGCGCCTCGCGCTTGCTGCCGCCGATGCAGGCGTCAACGACCAGCACGTCGGCATCGCGCCCTGCTTCCAGCAACCCCGAGTTGAGGCCATAAACCTTGGCGTTGTTGCCGGTGGCAGCGGCGATGGCCCACTCGACCGGCATCTTGGTCAGGCTGGCCAGGTGGGTGATGGTGTACATCATGCCCAGCGGCATGATGCCGCTGCCGGTGGGCGTATCGGTGGCGATCAGGAAGCGGTCGAACTGGTCCGCCGCGCGCACCATGTCGGCCAGCATCAGCAGCGTGCGCAGGTTGCCGGCGGTGCAGACCTGCAATGCGATCTGGCTCTCGTGCAGGATGCGTGGGAAGTCCTCGTCAGGCATCGCCACCGGCCCACCATTCACATGGAACGACACGTGCGGCTGCATCGCAATCAGGTGGTCGGCCCAGATGCCGGACGAGCCGGGAATCGACGCGCCGCCAGTGTGGACCGTCGTGATCATGCCGTGCTTGCGGGCCCAGCCGACCATCTCGGCGTACTCGAACGGCGACTTGACCGCGCCAAAACCGGCCTTGGCCAGCCACACCCCTTTGGCGGCGATCTCGGCGAAGTCGCTCTCCTTCAGACCGGGCTCCAGGATGATGGAACCGGCGTGCACCTTCATGCCGCCGGGCCGGTAGTCCAGGAAGCACTTCATCGCCGCGACGGCCAGCGCCTTGACGCCTTCCGGGTCCTTCGGGCGGCCGGGCACGTGCACCTCGGAGGCACTGATCGCGGTGGTGGTGCCGCCATGCACGTAGCTCTCGAGAAAGCCGACGGTCTTCTGACGCGGCGTGTAGTCGCCGAAGGTGTTGTGCACCTGCGAGTCGATCATCCCCGGCATCGCGGTGGCACCGTCGGCGTCGATGACGACGTCGCAGGCGGCCACGGCGTCGGCCGAGGCGGATCCGACCGAGACGATTTTGCCATCGGCCATGACGATGCTGTCGCCGGAGGCAAACGGCGCGCGCCAGTCTCCGGTGACGATTCTGCCCAGATTCACGATCGCGGTTTTCATCTCAGCCCTCTCTTTCAAACCAGCCCGTCTTCACCCTTGACATCTTCGGCCCGCAAGCCGCCCACCCGCGCGTTGAGGCGCCCGCGGCTGGCCAGGCAAAAGATCAGCACGATCTCGTTGGGCGCCGGGGTGTCGTGGAAGGTCAGGCTCATGCCGTCGTAGTGGGAACGTACATAGATGGCGTCCTTGTGGTTCATCGGCACGTCGATCGGCATGCCCGGCCCGGCCACCTTGGTCATCGACGACACCCACGCACGGCCTCCGCCTATGGCGCGGCGGATCGGTTCGGCGAAATCGCTGGTCAGTAGCGCGTTGGCGTGTTCCTGCTCGCCGTTGACGCCGACGATGCCGGCCTTGCCGTAGCTCTGCACCTTGTGCTGGCCCATGGCCTTGACCGCCAACTTGCCCATCAGCTCACCTATGCCCACGCTGGCGGCGACATAGGGCTGCAGATCGGCGACATAGCGCCCGGCGAACGGGTTTTCCACCACCACGGCCACCGCCACCTTGACCAGGGGCGAAGCGGCCTCCTTGCCGGCGTCGTCGATTTCACGCGAATCCGTAACTGTCATGGTCCTGCGAATCCTGAGTTTCATGCTTGCTCCCCGATTGGACGGTGTCGCCGGTTGCGAACACATCTTGACATAACAGACAATCCGACTTTAAGATTGTCGGACGATAAAGTCAAGGGGAGGCGAAAAAATGTCCAACGCGCTGCAAGGGGGTTCGATCCTTTTCTCCGAAATGACGCCGGACCCGGCCTGGGAAGGTGAATTCAATGTTTGGTACGACACCGAGCACATTCCGCTGCGCATGGGCGTGGCAGGTTTCGCCAGTTCGCAGCGCTACAAGTCGGTGAAGGACGGCAGCTATCTGGCCGTCTATGAATTGGAAACGCTGGACGTACTCAAAAGCCCGGCCTACGGCCAGGTGAAAAACCAGCCCTCGCCCGTGACAAAGCGCATGCTCGACGGCGTGGCCGGCTTCACCCGCTACCTGGGCGAGCAGATCGGCGAACAACGCGCCGCTCACGCGGGCGCCGCGCCGCTCGATGCCGCCTTCCTGTACGCGGTGTTTTTCAATGTGCCGGCGGAGCGCCACCAGGATTTCAACGATTGGTACGAACAGGACCACGTGCCTATCCTGCTCGAAAGCCGCGACTGGCTGATGTGCCGGCGCTTCCTCATCCGCGACGGCGCCCCCGGTAACTGGAGTCATCTGGCCCTTCATTACCTGAACGATGCTGGCGCGCTGGAGTCGCCGGAGCGCGCGCGGGCACGCGCCACGCCCTGGCGCGCCAGGCTCGCCGTCGAACCCTGGTTCAGCGGCCACTATCTGGTGTTTTCGCGCCACATGCCACGCCAGGCCGGACGCGCGGGCACCCGCGCCGGCGCGTAGCGGGGGCTACCATGGACCTGAAGATCAAGGTACAGACCGTGCAGAGCCAGACGGTTGAAAAATTGCGCGAGGCCATCATCGGCGGCATGTTCAGGCCCGGCCAGAAGCTGGTGGAAGCCAGTCTGTGCGAGCAGATTGGGGTGAGCCGCAGTTCGGTGCGCGAGGCGTTGCGCCAGCTAGAGGCGGAAAAGCTGATCCGCTCCGTCCCCAACAAGGGGCCGTTTATCGCCGACATCGACCTCGAGGAGGCCGAGCAGATCTATCACGTTCGCGCCATGCTCGAAGGCGAGGCCTGCTATCTGTACGCCTCGCGTGCCGACGAAAAAGCCCTCCAGAGCATGCGCGACGCGCTCGACGACTTCGACCGCGCGGTCAAGACCGGCGACGCGGTCGAACGCCTCGGTTCGACCGCGCGCTTCTACGACGTGATCCTCGCCGGCTGCGGCAACCGCGTCATCGCCGAGCTACTGCAGGCACTGCTCGCCCGCATCAATTTCCTGCGCGCCCGCTCGATGGCGACCAGCGGCCGAGCCCGCTACAGCGCGCTCGAACTGCGGCAGATCCTGGTCGCCATCGAGGCGCGCGACGCGCGCTCGGCGCGCGCTGCGGCGGTCGCCCATGTCGGCCGCGCTTGCGAAGCCGCGCGCAAAACCTTCGGTGCCAGCGACGCCGCATGAACCTTTTTCCCAACCGCCGCAATTTGAATGAAAGCGCCCAGACCATGAACGGATTTGCCCGCATCTGCTCCCTGCTCCTGCTGACCGCGTCGCTATGCCCGGCAACCGCGCCCGCACAGGCCTGGCCAGCGAAACCCATTCGTCTGGTCGTTCCCTTCGCCGCCGGCGGCAACACCGACAGCATCGCGCGCATCAGCGCCGAATTCCTCGGCAAACAGATAGGCCAGGTGGTGATCGTCGAAAACAAGCCCGGCGCCAACGGCGCGTTGGCGGCCGAGGCGGTGGCGCGCGCGCCGGCCGACGGCTACACCCTGTTCATGGCCACCGCCCCGCAGATGGCCGTGCTGCCGCACCTGACCAAGACGCCTTATGACCCGGTCAAGGACTTCGAACCGGTGACCATCGTGGCCAGCAACGTGTTCGCGATGGCGGTCGGCAGCGGCGTCGCTGCCAAGACACTGGACGAGTTCGCGGCGCTGGTACGCGCGCAAGCCGGCAAGATGCCTTATGCCTCCGCCGGCAGCGGCAGCGTCAGCCACCTTTCGATGGCGTCCTTCCTGACGCGCGCCAAGCTCGACATGGTGCACGTGAGCTACAAGGGTGGCGCGCCGGCGCTCGCGGACGTGCTGGCCGGACATGTGCCGGTGTACTTCGCCAACGTCGCCGAGGTGTTGCCGCATCTCACCGGCGGCAAGATCCGCGTGCTGGCGGTGTCGGGCGCGCAACGCGTGCCGCAGCTTCCGGGTGTGCCCACCATCGCCGAATCGGGCTATCCGGGCTTCCAGACAAATACCTGGAACGCGATCGCGGCGCCGGCCAGGACGCCCAAGGCGGTGGTCGACCGCATCGCCGAGGCCATGGCTATCGCGGCCAAAGATGCGGATTTCGTCAAGCGCATGAACGCCATCGGTGTACAGGTGGTGTGCAACAAGCCGGCGGAATTCGCGGCGCAACTGCGCGAGGATTTCACGGCCTGGGGACAGGCCGTCAAGTTGTCGGGGGCGAAACTGGAGTGAGCTTGCGCGGGGAGCGGCATAAGCTTTTGACGCAAAGTCATTGCTGCGGGCCGCGTCATGCTGGTATCGCTGTTGCTTCATCTTTGGGACTGATCCATCGCGACCAGACAACATCATGCGTTCCATGCTCAACAAACTGCTCCCTGGCTTTATCAAGCTGTATGTCCTGTGAGTCGCTGCGAGTCTGGTGGCACCCGTGGCCGCCCAGGATTTTCCCGGCACCACCCCGGTCACCATCGTCATGCCCGTCCCGGCAGGTTCGGCGGTGGACATAGTCGGGCGCCTGTTGCAGGACTCGATGCAGAAAGCCCTGGGCACCAATCTGGTTTAAGAATGCCGCCCGGGCGCGGCCGGCAACGTTGCCTCGGAATACGTGGCACGGGCCAAGCCGGACGGCCATGGCGTCCTGTTCGACACCGCCGCCACCCATCGGGTGAACGCGGCGCTGTACAAGGCCCTTCAACGGGGAAGCCGACTTCACACCGATTGCGCGCATCGTCAACGTGTCCAATGTGCTGACCATCAACCCGGCGCTGGTCGACGTGAAGTCGATTAAGGAACTCACCGACCTGGTGCGCGCCAACCCCTGCAAGCACAACTACGCCCATACCCGGTTCGGCCGGCGGATCGTGAGGGTGGTCGCCGCCTCGATGCGAAAGATTTCGCTGGCGATGTCGATCTCCTCCGGCGCCACATCATGCGGCACGGTGTCATCGGCATTGGCGGGCGAACCCAGCAACTGACCGGCGTCTGGCTTGAAATACCAGCTCTCGTTGGCGCCGATGGTCGCCGGCCAGCCGCTGATGTCCATTCCGGCCGGCGGGGTGAAAGGTGAAGCCGTAGTCGACGAGACAATGAACGGCCCCGGTTTGTAATCTTGGCAGGTGGAGGCCGAGCCGATGCCGGTGACGAAGAGTTCCTGCGCCGAGCCGATTTTCTTCCCGACATCTGCCCGCTCAGCGTTGGCCCATACGCCTCCCGGGCCGACGGACTCTGAGAGCCGCACCAGCCCTTGCTCTCCCGCTACCGCTCGTTGCACAAGTACGAGTGGGTCGAGGCGCGTCAGCACACCATCAACATTGGCATAGCGGTGACACGCGCCGCTGGGACACGCGCTGATGTTGCACAGCACCGGGCAGGCGTTGCGGATGATCTGCCTGCGCCCGCCTTGTCCGCCGCTGCAGGCTTATGCCCGTTGTCGGATCAGCGTGGGTCGTACTCATGAGAGATCATTCAACTTTTCGCGCGTGAGATCACAGTCCTGCAATATCTTGGCAAGCAAACCGGTGCCGATGGTCTCGCCTGCATGTACCGGCGCGATGGCCACTCGGCCATCCGGAACCTTGAAACCCGCCTCTGCATGCCCATTGTCCGTGCCTCTGGCCACCTGGGCGGCGGAAGTTTGCCGCTTGGGTGGCCAGAGGCACGAGTCGCCCCCGACGATGACTGCGGCGTGCCGCAGCACCATTGCGGATTGGCGCACGCGGCTGCGCGCCGGGCGTGCGAATAGACTTGGCCGTTCCCGAAGGAGCCTGGCATGAGCCGCAAGACCATCGAAACCCTGTACGCCGCCTTCGCGCGACTCGACAGCGACGCCATGGCTGCCTGCTACGCGGAAAACGCGCGCTTTGATGATGCAGCCTTCTCGCTTTCCGGTCGCCGCGAGATCGGCGGCATGTGGCGCATGCTGTGCGAAGCGGTCAAGGCCAAGGGGCGCGATGTGTGGAAGCTCGAGGTCAGCGCGATCACCGACAGAAGCGCGCATTGGGAACCGCATTACCGCTTTTCCGCCAGCGGGCGCATGGTGCACAACATCATCGATGCGCAGTTCGAGTTCGATGGCGCCGGCCTGATCGTGCGCCACCAGGACAGCTTCGATTTCTGGCGCTGGTCGCGCCAGGCGCTGGGCCTGCCCGGCTGGTTGCTCGGCTGGACCCCGTTCCTGCGCGGCAAGGTGCGCGCGCAGGCCGGCGCCAGCCTCAAGGCGTTTCTGGCACGTTCCTGAGCGCGCCGGCGCTTCAGGCGGTCGAGGCTCGACGTCGATCAAGCGGCGCCGCCGCGATTTGGCCGGTGAGCGACAATTGCCGTCCGATCCCGCTGCGTCGCGCTCCATGTCCATCCAGCTTGCACCGCTGCCCTTGCCATCCGCCGTCCGCTCGCGCGTGATCGGCGGAATCAATGCCATGAGCATGCATGTGCTGGAAGCCGGCCACGAATCCCCCGGCCGTCCCTGCGTGCTGCTGCTGCACGGCTTTCCGGAACTCGCCTACAGCTGGCGCCGCGTCATGCCGGCGCTGGCCGCCGCCGGCTATCACGTGATCGCAGCGGACCAGCGCGGCTTCGGCCGCACCACCGGCTGGAGCGCCGACTACCAGACCGACCTGCGGCCGTTTTCCATGCCGGCCCTGGCGCGTGATGCGCTGGCCCTGCTGCACGCCTTGGGCATACGCGCGGTGACAGCGGTGGTCGGCCACGATTTCGGCTCCTCGGTGGCAGCCTGGTGCGCGCTGACACGACCCGACGTGTTTCGCTCCGTGGTGCTGATGAGCGCGCCGTTCGCCGGGCCGCCGGGCCTGCCGTTCGGCAGTGCCGACAACGCCCTGGTGGCTGATCCGGCGCTACTGCAGGCCACCCGCACGCAACAACTGCTGGATGATCTGGCGCGCCTGCCGCGGCCGCGCAAGCACTACCAGTGGTACTACTCCACAGCGGCGGCCAATGCCGACATGCGGCATGCGCCGCAGGGCCTGGCGGCTTTCCTGCGCGCCTACTATCACGTCAAGAGCGCCGACTGGAAAGAGAACCGGCCAACCCGACTTGCCGGCGCGGCTGCCGCCGACTATGCGCAATTGCCGACCTATTACGTGATGGATGCCGCCTGCGACATGGCGGCAACCGTGGCGCCGCATATGCCGACGCCCGAAATGATTGCCGCTTGCACCTGGCTGCCGGAGGCCGAGCTGGCGGTGTATGTGGCGGAGTACGCGCGCAGCGGTTTCCAGGGCGGTCTCAACTGGTATCACTCACGGGTGAGCGGGCAGTTCACTGGCGACATGCAGCTCTATGCCGGGCGCCGCATCGAAGTGCCGGCGCAGTTCATCGCCGGCGCCAGCGACTGGGGCATCTACCAGAAGCCCGGCGATTTCGAAGCCATGCAGACCGGCGTGTGCGCCCGATTCGCAGGCGTGCACCTGATCGAGGGCGCCGGACATTGGGTGCAGCAGGAACAGCCGCAAGCGGTGAACACGCTGTTGCTCGATTTCCTCAAGCGCCACGCCCACTGAGCCCGCTGCCGCTGCGCCAAGCCGCTGATGAACCTGTATCCGCACCTGCTGCGCCCGCTGCTGTTTCGCATGGACGCGGAACGCGCCCACGGCCTGGCGCTTGGCGCGGGCAGGCTTGCCGGCACCAGCGCAGCCGGCCGCGCCATGTTGCGCCGCCTCTACGCTTATGCGCATCCGGTGCTGCACACCGAGGTAGCCGGTCTGGCGTTTCCAAACCCGGTGGGTTTACCGGCCGGTTTCGACAAAAACGCTGTCGCGCCGCAGGCACTGGCCGCAATCGGCTTCGGCATGCTCGACTTGGGCTCGGTTTCGCTGTTGCCTTCCAGCGGCAATCCGCAGCGCCCGCGCCTGTTCCGCTTGCCTGCCGACAACGGCATCATGGTGTTCTACGGCGTGCCCAATGACGGCGCGGCCGTGGTTGCGAGGCGTCTGGCCGGGCTGCGCCTGCCGGTGCCGCTGGGGATAAGCCTGGTCGAAACCAACACGGGGGTGCCGGCCAGTGTCGATGCGGTGATTGCCGAACTGGTCGCGGCCGCGCGTGCAACGCGTGCAGTCTCGGATTATCGGGTGCTCAACCTCAATTGCCCGAATTCGGGCGGCGGCTTCTCCCATTTCGACGACCCGGCGCATTTGCGCGCCCTGCTCGGGGCCATGCGCGAGATCGAAAGCGACGGCCGGGTTTTCCTGCGCATCACACCGCCAAGCAATCCGGCATTGATCGACGCGCTGCTCGATGCCATCGATGCGTTTCCTTTCGTCAAGGGAATCGGCTTCTATGCGTTTCCCGCCGATCTGGCCGCGCAGCTGAAAACGCCGGCGCTCGAACGTGCACGCATGCACGGCAGCTTTTCCGGGCCGGCCAATCGTACCGCCTCCGAGGAGGCGGTACGCCAGTGGTACGCGCGCATCGATCGTACGCGCGTAGCGCTGGTCGGCGTCGGCGGCATATTCAGCGCCGCCGATGCTTACCGCAGCATTCGCCTGGGCGCGTCGCTGGTGCAGGTGTACACCGCACTTGTCTATCGCGGGCCCGGCGTGGTGCGCGAGATCAAGCGCGGCCTGGTGCAACTGCTGCTGCGCGATGGCTTTGCGAGCGTGGCCGAGGCGGTTGGCGCCGACCAGCCGCAGGGGCGGCGCGAATATTAGTCCCGGTTGCCGGCAACAAGACGCGGCGGGCGGCACGCAGGCGGCGCAGGCGGCGGCGGCAGCCGCGTGCAATGCATGCTGCTTATCCCTGCCGCGTTGCTTTCAGGATCCGCTCGGTTCGATCGTTATTCCAGCTGCCGCAAGGCGCCGCGCATACACCAGCCCGAGTGCGGCAGCCGGCGTCAGCACGCCGCCACCCACCGGCAATGCATCGATATCGCAGGCCAGCGCCAGCGCCGCTTCGCAGACGAAAATGGTGGTGGCGCGGTTGCCCGGATCTCCCTTGCCGGCGATGCGCCCGCGCACCACGCTGCCGCGTTCGCCGCGCCCTACCAGTTCACAACGGAACGAGCCGCGATCCATGCTGCGCTCCGACGGGCCGCTGCCCGGTGCCGGCGCCAGCGCCTGGGCGAGTCGGCGCCCGGGTTTGAAACGCATGGCCTCCTGGCCCAGCGCCATGCCCATACTCATGCCGGCCGCGGCAACCGCCGCGGCAGCACCACGGCCGAAGCGCAGGTATTCCTGGTAGTGGAAGTCAGGCGCGTAGAGCTTCGCCTTGCCGCGACCGGAGAGCAACGCCGCACTGCGCCGCACCACCCGTGTATTGATCGGCCCCATGAAAAATGGCCCGACCCAGGCGTTGAAATCGGCGTCGCGATGGGCCGAAACCGGGTCGGCATGCGTGCTTGCATCTTCCGGCCGCCGGCCTTCCGGATTGAGCAGGAAGGGGTCGGCCAGGAGCTTGATCTGGCCCGAATTCATCGCGTTGAACATCGATGCCAGGGTGCCGCCATTGACCCCGCCCTTGAGCGAAAAGCAGGCCTTGACGCTGACGCAAGCCTCGCCGTGCTGTTGCTTCAGTGCCTGGGCCACCAGCCATGCGCCAAGATCCGAGGGCACCGAATCGAAACCACAAAAAGGAATGATTCGTGCGCCTTTTTTCGCCGCCTGCGCATGGTGGCGATCAATCAGGCCGCGCACCCATGGTGTTTCGCCGGTGATGTCCACATACTGGGTGCCGTGCGTCACACAGGCGGCCACCAGTGCGCTGCCGTAAAGCGCGAACGGGCCAGCGGTGGATAGCACCACCGCCGCTTGTGCAGCCAGCGCGCCCAGCGCGGCGTCGTCATCGGCTGCCGCGACCACGATGCCGGCGCTTGCAGCGCGGGCCCCGCAGGCCGCACGCACCGCTTCTAGCTTTTCGCGCGAGCGTCCGGCCAGCGCCCATTTGATGCCTTGGGCATGCTGCGCGAAATAGGCGACGGTCTGGCGGCCGACGAAGCCGGAGGCGCCATAGAGAATCACGTCAAACTGGCGCTTGCCGGTTTTGGATGGCATGGCGGAGCTCCAAGTGGATACGGCTGGGCCGAATAAGCCTTTGAGCATAGCAGCGTCGGCCGGCGCCAGCCGCGTTTGCCTGCGCCGGCGCTGTGCAGGGCGATCGGTCGTGGCCATGCAAGCGATGTAACATGCTCGCCGCACCATCACCTTTAGTCTGAATCACGCCCCATGGAACACGCCGTTGTCGACGCCCAGGTCACGCCTGAAGGGCGCCTCGAAATCCTTTCCGCCGCCGAAGTCGGCAAACTGCTCGATACCAGCCAGGGCGGTCTGTACGGACTGTTGCGCAGTTGCGCGCTGGCAGTGCTCAATTCGGGCAGTTACAGCGACGATGGCAAGGCGCTGCTCGAGCGCTACAAGTCGTTTTCCATCTCCATCATCCAGCGCGAGCGCGGCATCAAGCTCGACCTGAAGGGCGCGCCGGCGGGCGCTTTTGTCGATGGCAAGATGATCAAGGGCATCGCCGAGCACCTGTTTGCGGTGCTGCGCGACGTGATCTACACCGCCGACGAAATCAGCGGCAACCCGAAATTCGACTTGGCCACCTCCGCGGGCATCACCGACGCGGTGTTTCACATCCTGCGCAATGCCGATGTGTTGCGCCCCCTGCAATCGCCCAACCTGGTGGTGTGCTGGGGCGGCCACTCGATCTCGCGCGAGGAATACGACTACACCAAGTTGGTCGGCTACGAACTGGGCCTGCGCGCGCTCGATGTGGCCACCGGCTGCGGCCCGGGCGCCATGAAAGGGCCGATGAAGGGCGCCACCATCGCGCATGCGAAGCAGCGTGTCGTCGGCGGGCGCTACCTGGGCTTCACCGAACCCGGCATCATCGCCGCCGAGTCGCCCAATCCGATCGTCAACGGCCTGGTTATCCTGCCGGATATCGAGAAGCGGCTCGAGGCTTTCGTGCGCGTCGGCCACGGCATCGTGGTGTGTCCCGGCGGTGCCGGCACCGTCGAGGAGATCCTTTACCTGTTGGGTATCCTGCTGCACCCCGGCAATGCCGACCTGCCCTATCCGCTGGTGTTCACCGGCCCGCGCGGCAGTGAAGCCTACTTCGCGCACATCGATGAATTCATCGGCGCCACCCTGGGGCCGGCGGCGCAGGCACGCTACACCGTCATCGTGGGCGAGCCGGCACAGGTGGCGCGACACATGCAGGCCGGCATGCAGGAAGTGCGCGAATACCGCAAGTCGATCAGCGATGCCTACTATTTCAACTGGCACCTGACGATCGATCACGAGTTCCAGCGGCCGTTCCTGCCGACGCACCAAAACATGCATGGCCTGGCGATTCACAGCGCACAGCCGGTACATCTGCGCGCGGCCAATCTCCGGCGCGCTTTTTCCGGCATCGTTGCCGGCAATGTCAAGGACCATGGCATCCGTGCCATCGAGCAGCACGGGCCGTTCGAGATTCGCGGCGATGCGGCGATCATGCGGCGCATGGATACCCTCTTGACATCGTTTGTCGCGCAGCAGCGCATGAAGCTGCCCGGCAGCGGCTATGTTCCCTGCTACCGCGTGATCGCCGTCGCCTGAAGCGCCGGCGGCGAATGCGCGCTTGCCAACCCACTCTTCGCAGCGTCCGCAGGCAGGTGCGGGCCCCACTTATGAAACCAGCGGCCAATGATGATTGAACCGATTCTCCTGACCGCAACACGCGTTGCCACCTTCGATGGTGAGCTGATGCTGACCGGTGCCAGCGGCTTTTTCTTTGCGCGCGACGAACGCCTGTTCGTAGTCACCAGCCGGCATGTGATGATCGACAAGCCGAGCAAGCATTTTCCCGACCGTATCGAGATCGAGCTGCATACCGACGCCGACAACCTCGCCAAATCGACCGGCTTCTCGATGCCGCTGTATCGCGCCAGAAAGAGCGTATGGCGCCAGGGCAAGGACGGCACCGGCGAGATCGATGTCGCGGTACTCGAAATCGAACGCGCGGTCCTGCCGAAAACCGCGCTCTACCGTGCCTTCACGCCAGCCCACCTGCTGGCTCTGGACGAGGGTGTCGAGGTCGGCTCCTCGCTGCTGGTGGTGGGCTTCCCGCTCGGCTTTCACGACACCTTGCACCACATGCCGGTGGTGCGCCAGGCGGTGGTGGCCTCGTCCTTCGGCTTGCGCTTTCAGGGTCAGGGCTACTTTCTGACCGATGCGCGCACCCACCGCGGCACCAGCGGCGCACCGGTGGTGATGCGCGCGGCGCCAGGCCAGGTGCCGGACGAACTGCCATGGCGGCTTTTGGGCGTGCATTCGGCGCGCCTGGATGTCGGTTCACGCGACCTGGCGGTGGATGAGGCGCTCGGGCTCAACTGCGCCTGGTACGCCGACATTCTGATGAAACTGACCGAGGCTTGAGGCACGCCACGCCCTTTGGTTGTGCACCTCCCCACCTGACTGATTGCCACTGAACCTACGGAGCACCGGCCATGCGCCTTCTGATCATCAACCCCAACACCAGCGACAGCGTGACCGAACTGATCGCCGCCGAAGCACGCCGCAGCGCCTCGCCCGGCACCGGGCTCACCGTGCTGACCGCGCCCTTCGGTGTGGCCTACATCGAGACCCGTTTCGAGGCCCTGATCGGCGCCTATGCCACCGCGCAACTGGCCGCCGAGCGCCATGCCGGGCACGACGCGGTGATCGTCGCCGCCTTCGGCGACCCCGGACTCACCGCCTTGCGCGAAGTGCTGCCGGTACCGGTGCTGGGCATGACCGAGTCGGCGCTGGCCAGCGCCTGCCTGCTCGGACATCGCTTCTCGATCATCGCGATTTCACAGCGCATCGCCGCCTGGTATCGCGAGAGCGTCGAGGCCAACGGTTTGATCGGACGCCTGGCCAGCATTCGCGCGCTCGACCGGCCTCTGGCCGATATCGGCAGCGCCCAGGAAGACCACCGCGCGCAATTGCTGGCGCTGTGCGAGCGCGCAGTCGATGAAGACCGTGCCGAAGTATTGATTCTCGCCGGCGGGCCGCTGGCCGGCCTGGCGCGCTCGCTGACCGCTCAGTTGCCGGTGCCGGTGGTCGATGGCGTGTCGTCGGCGGTGCGGCATGCCGAATCGCTGGTGGCGCTCAAACCCGGCCGCGCCACGCGCGGCAGTTTCGCGCCGCCGCCGCAAAAGCCGCATCGCGGTTTGTCGGAGGCGATGGCGAAGCTGCTGGCGGGCTGAGTCATGCGGCGGCTCGATCAGGGGGATTCGTGTTTCGCGTAAAGGCGGGATCCAGCATCTTTCTCCGCAAAGTCACTGGGTCCCGCCTCCGCGGGGACGACAATTTTTTGATGCTTGCACCACTCGATTTTTGAACTGAAGGTCGAGAAACGTAATGAGTGCGGCAACAGCGACAAACTTCGTGGGCTCCCCCTTGCCTGGCCCGCGACAAGACCTCAGCCAGCTGATTGGTGCCTGTAGCCGACTTCCCTACGCAATCAAACGCCTGCCGGATTGATCCTGTCCGGCAAAACCCGCGCTCAGGTGATCACTGTTGGCTGTATCCGTCCGGTGCGTGCGCGAATGCCGGCCAACTCCTCGGCGGCGCCGATCAGGCCGGCCAATGCCGCCTGCGTTTCAATCGCATGCCGGTTCACGTCTGACTCGAAGCGTTCGAGGTAGACGCGCAGGGTGGCGCCCTCGGTGCCGGTGCCGGACAGGCGAAACACCACGCGCGCACCGTCGGCCATGCCGACGCGAATCCCCTGCCGTGTACTGAGCGAACCATCGATCGGGTCGGTGTAGGCGAAGTCGTCGGCCCATGCCACTTGTGCCGAGCCTGGCGTCCGGCCCGGCAGCCCGGGCAGCGCTGCGCGCAGTGCCTCCATCAAGTCCTGCGCGGCGGCGCTGTCGATGCCTTCGTAATCGTGGCGCGAATAGTAGTTGCGCCCGAAGCGCCGCCAGTGGTCGCGCACGATGGCCTCGACCGACAGGCCGCGCGCGGCCATGATGTTGAGCCAGAACAGCACCGCCCACAGGCCGTCTTTTTCGCGCACATGGTCCGAGCCGGTGCCGGCGCTCTCCTCGCCGCACAGGGTGACTTGCCCGGCGTCGAGCAGGTTGCCGAAAAATTTCCAGCCGGTGGGGGTTTCGAAGCAGGGAATGCGCAGCGCAGCGGCCACCCGATCGACCGCGGCGCTGGTGGGCATGGAGCGCGCCACACCTTTCAGGCCTGCCGCGTAGCCGGGCACCAGGTGGGCGTTGGCCGCGATCACCGCCAGGCTGTCGCTCGGGGTCACGATGAAGCGCGCACCCACGATCATGTTGCGATCGCCATCGCCATCGCTGGCTGCGCCGAAATCCGGCACGGTGCGCTCGGCGCTGCTGCCGAACATGCGCTCGATCAACTCGGTCGCATAGGTCGGGTTGGGGTCGGGATGGCCGCCGCCGAAGTCCGGCAACGGCGTGCAGTTGATCAGCGCGGTTGCCGGCGCGCCGAGCCGCCCCATCAAAATTTCGCGCGCGTAAGGGCCGGTCACCGCATGCATGGCGTCGAAGAGAATCGAAAATCCAGGTGTGGCCAGGAGCTTGCGGATGGCGCCGAAATCGAACAGGCGCTGCATCAGCTGTGCATAGTCGGCTACCGGGTCGATCACCTCGATGCGCATGGAACCCAGCATGCTGGTGCCAAGGGTGGCCAGGTCGATGTCGGGTGTGTCGATGCTGAGGTAGCGCCCGATCGCCAGGGTATGCCGGTAGATCGCCTCGGTGATTTTCTCGGGCGCGGGGCCGCCGTTGCCGGCGTTGTATTTGATGCCAAAGTCGCCATCCGCCCCGCCCGGATTGTGGCTGGCCGAGAGGATGATGCCGCCATACGCGCCGCGGGCGCGGATCACGCAACTCGCCGCCGGGGTCGAGAGGATGCCGTGCCGGCCGACGAGTACGCCACCGAAGCCGTTGGCCGCGGCCATGCGCACGATGACCTGGATTGCCGTGTCGTTGAAATAGCGGCCGTCGCCACCGACGACCAGGGTCTGACCCGCAAAACCTTCGAGCGCATCGAAAATCGATTGCACGAAGTTTTCGAGGTAGCCTGGCTGCCGGAACACACTCACCTTCTTGCGCAGGCCCGAGGTGCCGGGGCGCTGGCCGTCGAACGGGCGGGTTGGTCGTATCAATGCATTCATGCTTGTCGCGTCATCGCGTTTGAGGTTTCAATCGACGCGCGCGCCGGACAGTTCGACCACCCGCCTGGCTTTGGCGAAGTCGGTTTTCATGAAGGCGGCGAATTCGACATGCCCCAGGTTGACCACCTCGGTGCCGTCGGCCTGCACCTTGTCGCGGAATGCGGGGTCCTGAAACGCCTTCTGCGTTTCGGCATCGATGCGCCGTACCACCTCTGGCGGCATCTTTGCCGGCCCGATCAAGCCGAACCACGAAGCGAAATCGAAGCCGGCTATGGTCTCGCCGATGCTTGGCACATCGGGCAGCGCGTGATTGCGTTTGGAGCCGGTCACGGCAATCGCGCGCAGGCGTCCGCCGCGCACTTGGGGCACCGCCGTTGCGAGTGTGGGAAAGCCGCACAGCGCCGACTTGCTGATCACCGAGGTGACGATTTCCGGCGCACCCTTGTAGGGCACATGCAGCACATCGACCCCGGCCATCGACTTGAACAGCTCGGCGGCCAGATGCGCGCCGCTGCCGTTGCCGCCGGAGGCATAGTTGTACTTGCCCGGCGCGTCCTTGAAAAGGCGCACCAGCTCGGCCACGGTTTTCACCGATGAATCGGCGGCCGTCACCAGCAGGTGCGGCATCGTCACACTCTGGTTGATCGCCACGAAATCGGTCACCGGGTCGTAACCCACCTTGCGATACAGCCAGGGGTTGGTCACGATGGCCGAAGTTCCCAACCCGATGGTGTAGCCATCCGGCGCGGCCTTGGCGATCAGTTCAGTGCCGATATTGCCGCCGGCGCCGCCCCGATTCTCGATCACCAGCGATTGACCCAGTGCCGTGGTCAGGCGCTCGGCCAGGGTGCGCGCCAGCACGTCCGGGGCACTGCCGGGAATGTAGGGCACGATGAAGCGGATCGATTTTTGCGGCCAGGCCTGGGCACGCGCGAGGCGCGGCACGGCGGCGGCGGCGGCGAGAGTGGCTTGCAACAGGCGGCGGCGATGCATGGGCGGGTCTCCGGATATTGGGGTATTGGCGGGGCGTATATTACGGCCGTCCCGTCGAAACCACACACGCGCCCATGAAACCGCAAAACCTGTTGATCCTGTTTTCCGATGAACACAATCCCAAGGTGCTGGGCGCCGCCGGCCATCCCTTCATCAGCACACCGCATCTCGATGCACTGGCCGCGCGCGGCACCCGCTTCACCCAGGCCTCGACGCCCTGCCCGATCTGCGTACCGGCGCGCGCGGCACTTGCCACCGGGCGCTACAACCACGAGATCGGCTATTGGGACAATGCCGATGCCTATGAAGGCGCCGTGCCCAGCTGGCACCATGCCCTGCGCAAAAGCGGGCATCAGGTGGTGTCGATCGGCAAGTTGCACTTTCGCGGCCACTTGGGTGACGACCACGGCTTTTCCGAAGAACGCATCGCCATGCACATCGTCGATGGCAAGGGCGACCTGCTGGCGCTCAACCGCAGCCCGGATGCGCCGCCACGCGGCGGCGCGAAAAAAATGATCGGCATGGCCGGTCCCGGCGAATCGGACTACACCCGCTATGACCGCGACATCGCCGCCCACGCGCAGATCTGGCTGCGCGAGGAAGCGCCCAAGTACGCCGACAAGCCCTGGGTGCTGTTCGTCTCGCTGGTGGCGCCACACTTTCCGCTGACCGCGCCCCCCGAGCATTACTACCGTTATGCCAACATGCAACTGCCGATGCCCAAGCAATACGCAGCAGCCGAGCGGCCGCAGCATCCCTATCTGCAGGATTACGCGCGCATCGTGCCCTACAACGCGGCGATGAAGGGCGAGGCCGATGTGCGGCGCGCCCTGGCCGGTTACTTCGGGCTGGTGAGTTTTTTAGACGAGCAGGTCGGCAAGATCTTGGCCGCGCTCGAAGACACCGGCTTAGGCTCTGCGACCCGCGTGCTCTACACCAGCGACCACGGCGACAACAATGGCAGCCGCGGCCTGTGGGGCAAGAGCACCATGTATGAAGAGAGCGTGGGCGTGCCGATGATCGTGGCCGGCGCCGGGGTGCCGGCAGGGCGCCTGGTGAGCACGCCGGTGAGCCTCATCGATGTATTCGCCACCACCTTGGACGCGGTGGGTGCTGCGCCCCTGCCTTCGTCGGGGCAATCGCTGTTCGGCATGATCGATACGCCGGACGCCGAGCGGCTGGTGTTTTCCGAATACCACGCCACCGGCTCGCGCGAGGCGATATTCATGGCACAGGACCGGCGCTACAAGTACGTGCGTTGCGTGAGCTTCGCGCCGCAGTTGTTCGACCGCCAGAGCGACCCCGAAGAGCTGCGGGATGTTGCGGCCGACGCGGCCTACGCGGCGGTGCTTGCACGCATGGAAGCGGCCCTGCGCAGCCGGCTCGACCCGGCCGAAGTGGATGCGCGCGCCAAGCGTCGCCAGGCGGAAAACCTGGCGGTCAACGGCGGCTGGGAGGCGGTGCTCAAACGCGGCGACCTGCCGTTTTCGCCGCCGCCGGGTGTGACTGCCCTGTGGAGCTGATGCTGCCAGGCGGGGTGCGATCACGCGCGGCGGGGAAGACTCGAAGAAGCGCAATCGGCTCACAGCGGTGCGTCTGCCGGGCCTGTTTCACCATCCGGTCACCCTGTCCGGAGATCGAAAACCAAAAGGAAAGCACCATGGCAAAACTTCTCGTTCTCTACAACAAGCCGGCCGACGCGGCGGCCTTCGATGCCTACTACTTCGGCAAGCATGTGCCATTGGCCAGGACCATCCCGGGTCTGCGTGCGTATGAAGTCAATGCCGCCCCGATCGGCACGCCGGCCGGGCCTTCGCCACTGCACCTGATCGCCACGCTGACCTTCGATTCGTTGGGGGCGATTGGCGCGGCTTTCGCGTCGAAGGAGGGGCAAGCCGTTGCCGCCGACGTCGCCAATTTCGCGCAGGCCGGTGTGGCCATGCACATGTTCGAGACCAAAATGGTCTGACGCGAGGCTATTGCGCCGAAGGGCTCGCGTCGCAGCATCGTGCGGCAAGCCCGCAAGTGCAACACATGCCGCGGCCGCGGCGGGCTGCCGGCATCGCCGCGCATGCGGTCGCGGGCCGCGCCAAGCCGCTAGCGCCTCGCCTGACCCCGCTCAACCTTGATCGCCACGCCGCCGATGTTCACCCTGCCTTTGGCCGCCGCGCTCGGTACGCTGGTCCTCCTGACCTCGTTCCTGTCGGGCATTTTCGGCATGGCCGGGGGCATGATCCTGATGGGCGTGCTGGTGCTGCTGCTGCCGGTGGCGCAGGCGATGGTGCTGCACGGCGTGGCGCAGCTGGCTTCCAACGCCTCGCGTGCCTTCCTGTGGCGCAGCCATGTGCGCTGGAACAGCGTCGGTTTCTACCTGATCGGCGCGGCGCTGCCATCGGGTGCGATGGCGCTGATGGCATTTCGCGCCGACAAGCCCACCGTGCTGTTGGTGCTGGGGCTCACCCCATTGATTGCCATGCTGCTGCCGGCGTCGCTCAAGCCGGATGCCGAACGCCCCGGGCACGGCATTCTGTGCGGCGTGGTGTGCTGCTCGCTGCAATTGCTGGCCGGCGTGGCGGGCCCGATTCTCGATGTGTTCTTCACCGGCTCGAAAATCGACCGCAGGCAACTGGTGGCCACCAAGGCAGCGATCCAGACCTTCGGCCACCTGATCAAGATCGCCTACTTCGGGCAGTTCGTGATCCTCGGCAGCGACGGGATTCCGCCACTGGCGCTGGCGGCGGCGGTGCTGCTGGCGGTGACCGGCACCAAGCTCTCGCAGCGCGTGCTCGAAGCCATGAGCGAGGTGCAATTCCGCGCCTGGACCCAGCGCCTGATCTTTTGCATCGCCACGCTTTACACCTGTCAGGGTTTGTGGCTGCTGCTGCGCGCCTGACGGCCGTGCGCTGCATCCAAACCCGAACCGACTGCGCCGGCCATGCATCGCTGTGCGGCGGTATTGAACACATGTGGTCTCGAGCGGTATGGCGAAGGGCTGCTTTTTGTTGATGCGGCATCCCGCATGAAGCGCACGCGGGCCCAGCGCAGCGCAAGTCCGGACGGTGCGATTTGATCCAGGCGCGCATGGTCGGGCTGACCCCGTGCCGCCAGCGGGCATGCGCGCGCTGCGCAGCTTGTGTGGATTCGAATAGGGAACGGGTTGCCGCCCTTTTCGGCCCATGCTGCCGGGGCCGGGCACTCTAGAGTGGAATCCTTGATGGGAAATCGTGCCACCGGCACGGCCGGTCTTGCGGCGTGCACTGCTCGCAAGGTGTGCCGCGGCCACGCTCCTGTTCGATGTTTGCGACTGCCCGCGTCGGCATCCGGCAACAGGCATGTGGCGTTTTCAACGCGAAATTCCAGATGAAGAAAATCACTGTCGATCAGTTGCGGGTGGGGATGTATCTGGAGGGCATGTGCGGCTCCTGGATGCAGCACCCGTTCTTGCGCTCGAAGTTCGTGATCAAGGATCCGAACGACATCCGGCTGATCGCCGAAAGCGGAATCAGCGAGGTTTTCATCGACATCGCGCAAGGCCTCGACCTGGCGCCTGCGCCCGAGGTGGTGACCATTGCCCCGACGCCGACACCGGCGCCAGTGGTTACGCTCACGTCACCGCCACCGCGGGCGCCGGCGCCACCCGAGCGGACGGCCATCGGCGAGGAGCTGCAGCGCGCGCGCCAGGTGATGTCCGAAGGCAAGCGTGCGGTGGTGTCGATGTTCCAGGAAGCGCGCATGGGCAAGTCGGTGTCGCCCGAGGCAGCCAACGGGTTGGTCGAGGAGATATCGAATTCGGTGAGCCGCAACCCCGGGGCGCTGATCAGCCTGGCGCGGCTCAAGACCGCCGACGACTACACCTACATGCATTCGGTGGCGGTATGCGCCATGATGGTGGCGCTGGCGCGTGCGCTCAATCTCGACGAGCAGCAAACCCGCGAGGCCGGCATGGCAGGCCTGATGCACGATCTGGGCAAGGCATTGATACCGGCGGCGATTCTGAACAAACCGGGCAAACTCACCGACGAGGAATTTGCCATCGTCAGGAGCCACTCCGAGCGCGGCCACGAGCTGTTGGTCGAAGGCGGCAGCGCCAGTGATGGCGTGCGCGAGGTGTGCCTGCACCATCACGAAAAGATGGACGGCAGCGGCTATCCGCATCGCCTGAAGGGTGAAGAGATCAGCCTGCTCGCGCGCATGGGTGCGGTGTGCGACGTGTATGACGCCATTACCTCGAACCGGCCCTACAAGGCCGGCTGGGATCCGGCCGAATCGATCAAGAAGATGACCGCCTGGTGCAACGGACATTTCGATGAAACTGTTTTTCATGCGTTCGTCAAGAGCATCGGCATTTATCCGGTGGGTTCGCTGGTATGCCTGAGCTCGGGCCGGCTGGGAGTGGTGACCGAGCAGACGGTGAAATCGCTGGTCTCGCCGATGGTGAAGGTATTTTTTTCGACCAAGTCCGGCGTGCACGTACGCCCGGAAATGCTCGACCTCTCGCGTGCCGCCGGCAGCGAGAAGATCGTCTCCATCGAAAGCCCGGAGAAATGGGGCATCAGGAATCTGGAGAAATACTGGGCCCAGTAAGGAGCGCGAGCCAGCCGCGCGCGGCGCCGGGCGCACTCTCGCAATTGCGGCACGCGGCCATGCCGGAGGCGATCCTGGCGGCTGGGCGCGGCTTCGATGTCGCGCAGGGTTCGCGCAGCATCGGGCGTCTTGTTGTTCTGGCGGTTCCCGAGGGCGCCAACGAGGCCTTGGGCAAGGGCGCGGCGGGCCTGCGTGCCGCGCTGATTCTGGCGGCCTCACTGGCGCTGATGTCGGCCGACGCCGTGATTTGGCTGTGGCGTGATTTGGCTGTGGCGTGATCTGCGCGCGCGCACGCGCGAAGCGCGCTGCCCGCAAGGGTGAGCAGGCGGTGAGAAGGCGTCGGTATACTCCGCTCACAACCACAGAAGGAGACTCGTCATGCATTCACCCAACTTGCCTTCGCGTGCGCTCGCGCGCCTGCTGCGCAGCAGCGCTCAGCAGGCGGCCCTGGCCGCCGCTCTTGCTGCCGGCGGCGCGCACGCCGCCTGGCCGGCTGACCAGCCGATCAACATGATCATCGCCTACGCACCGGGCGGCGGCACCGACATCATCGCGCGCAACATCATTCCCTTCATGGAGAAATACCTGGGCGATGGCGCCAAGATCAATGTGATCAACCGGCCTGGCGCCGGCGGCGATATCGGCTTCGGTGCGATCGCCGCTGCCCAGCCCGACGGCTACACCATCGGCTTCATCAACACCCCGCCGGTGGTGAGCATTCCGATCGAGCGCAAGGTGGCCTGGAACTGGCAGGGCTACGACCTGCTGGGCAATGTGGTGGACGATCCGGGCACCTTTTGCGTGCACAACGAAAGCCCCCTGAAGAGCCTGGCCGATCTGGCGGCCTTCGCCAAGGCCAATCCGAAAGTGGTGACCGTGGGTTCCACCGGCGTCGGTTCGGATGATCACCTGGCGATGCTGTTTTTCGAGAAAAGCGCCAGCGTGCAAATGACCCATGTGCCCTTCAAGGGTAGCGCCGATACGCGCACCGCGATCATCGGCAAGCACATCACGGTGGCGGCCATCAATGTGGGCGAAGCGCTGCAGTACCTGAAGGGTGGTTCGCCGATTCGCTGCCTGGGTCAGATGACCGCCGCGCGCCTGCCGATGGCATCCGACTGGCCGACCTTTCGCGAGCAGGGTTTCGCCTTCGAGATGGCGTCCTTGCGCGGCATCGCGGCGCCCAAGGGCCTGCCGGCGGCGGTGCGTGCGCGCCTGGCGGGAGCGATCGAGAAGGCAGTGGCCGATCCGGCCTTCAAGATCGCGGCCGAGCGTGCGTTCGCACCGATCCGCTATCTGGGGCCTTCGGCCTATGAGGCCGAATTGCGCTCCGACGACACGCGCTTTCGCGCGCTGTGGAAAGAGTTGCCCTGGACTGACAAGTAGCTTGGGCGCCGCGGCTTGCGGTGCCGTTCGCCGGCCTTACTTGCTCTCGACCGCGATGGCGGCGGCTGCGGCTTGCGGCACCCGCGTGGCCAGCACCTTGTCGATCTTCTTGCCGTCCATGTCGACGATCTCGAAGCGCCAGTCTTCCCAGTCGACACAGTCGCCGGCTTGCGGCAGGCGCCCGGTGAGGAACATCAGCATGCCGCCCAAGGTGTGGTAGCGGCCGCGGTCTTCGTCGGGCACGGTATCGAGGGTCAGGCGGTCCTTGAGTTCATGCAGCGGAATCAGGCCATCGATCAACCAGGAGCCGTCGTCACGCTGGAAAGCCCATGAGGTTTCCGGATCGCGCGGCTGGAATTCGCCGGTGATCGCCTCGATCAGGTCTTGCAGCGTGACGATCCCCAGCACCTCGCCGTATTCGTCGACGATGAAGGCCATTTGCGTGCCCGAGGCGCGGAAGTTGTCGAGCAACTCCATGCCGGTGAGCGTTTCGGGCACGTACAGCGGGGTCTGCAGGTCTTGCGTAAGCATTGCCTTTTCGCCGCGGGCGATGCGTGACAGAAACTTGCGCGCGTTGATCACGCCTAGGATGTTTTCCAGCCCGCCGCGCACCACCGGAAAGCGCGCGTGGTCGGACTCTTCGATGGCAGTCAGGGTTTGTTCGAGCGGATCGTCGGCGTCCAGGCACACCACATCGCCACGCGGCAGCATCAACGAGCCGATCTGCCGGTCGTCCAGGCGAAACACATTGCGCACCATCGCGTGTTCGCTCGAATCGATCACGCCGGCGCTGGTGCCTTCCTGCAGTACGGCGTGGATTTCCTCTTCGGTGACGGCCATGCCCTGGATGTCTTTCAGGCCCATCAGCCGCAAAACGCTGTTGGTCGAGCCCGAAAGCAGCAGCACGAAGGGGCGGGTGGCGGCGGCCAGCCAGCCGATGGGCGTGGCCACGATGCGTGCGATAGCTTCGGGCCGGGCCTGGCCGATGCGCTTGGGCACCAGTTCGCCCAGCACGATGGTGACGTAGGTGATCAGCATGACCACCAGACCGGTGGCGAAATAGCCGGCGATCGCCGACGGCACCCCGAACTTTTCCAGCCAGTGGGCGAACGGCACCGCGAACACCGCTTCGCCGACGATGCCGTTCAAGACGCCGATCGAAGTGATGCCGATCTGTATGGTGGAAAGAAAACGCGTGGGGTCGGCCCCCAGTTGCGCGGCCGCCGCGGCGCCGCGATCGCCCTCATCGATCATTTTTTGCAGGCGTGCCTTGCGCGAGGTCACCAGCGCGATTTCCGACATCGCGAACACGCCATTGAGAATGATGAGGGCGAAAAGTATCGCTATTTCCATAGGCGGGTGCTGTGCGGCACCGACGCGAAATGCAGGGAGGCGAATGGTACATCGGAATGGGGTGGCGGTTGGGGGCGCCGTACGCGCGAGGAGATCGGTCGCCACAGGGTGGCCGTGTGCGCTGTATGATCATTACCCTGCGTATCCAAACCAATGCCGCAGTTGCCATTCATCGCCGCAATTCGCGCCCGACCCGGGCCTCACACTCGACCAGTCTTGTAAATGTCATTCCCGCGAAGGCGGGAATCGGCAACAAGCGCGCAAACCAGGAAGATCCAAATGCATGACCTGCTGATCCGCGGCGGCACCATCATCGACGGCACCGGTGCCGCAAGCTACACCGGCGACATGGCCATCAAGGACGGGCGCATCGCCGAAACCGGAAAGATCACCGCTGCCGCCAAGCGCAGCATCGACGCCAGCGGCCTGCTGGTGGCCCCCGGCTGGGTCGACATTCACACCCACTACGACGGCCAGGCCAGCTGGGACCCGTTGATGACACCGAGTTCGTGGCATGGCGTGACCACCGCCGTGATGGGCAATTGCGGCGTCGGGTTCGCACCGGCCCGGCCGCACCAGCGCCAGTGGATGCTGGAGCTGATGGAAGGGGTGGAAGACATTCCCGGCGCGGTGCTGGCAGAAGGCGTGAAGTGGGAGTGGGAAAGCTTTCCGCAGTATCTGGACGCGCTGGCCAAAACGCCGCGCATCATGGACCTGGGCGCGCAGATTCCGCATGCCGCGGTGCGCGTGTTCGTGATGGGCGAGCGCGGCGCCAATCGTGAAGAGGCCAGCGCGGACGACATCGCCAGAATGGCCGCTGTGGTCAAGGAATCGATCGTGGCTGGCGCCCTGGGCTTCACCACCTCGCGCACCTTCGTGCATCGCACCTCGCGCGGTGAGCAAACGCCGACCTTCGGCGTGGCCTCCAACGAGCTGACCAGCATTGCCAAAGCCGTGGGTGAAACCGGCCGTGGCGTGCTGCAGATGATCTCGGACTTCGACGATATCGACGCCGAATTCAACATCCTGCGCGACTGCGCGAAGATCAGCGGCCGCCCTTTGAGCTTCACGCTGCTGCAGCGTGATGCCATGCCTGAAAAATGGCGTAGCGTGATGCAACGTGTGGGAGCGGCGCGCGATGAGGGCCTGGACATCAAGGCGCAAGTGGCCTGCCGCCCGATCGGCATGGTGCACGGCCTTGAGTGCTCGATGAACCCGTTTTTCTTGACGCCCGGCTACGCCACCATCGCCCACCTGCCCTTGGCCGAGCGGGTGATCCGTCTGGCCGACCCGGCAATGCGCGCGCGCCTTATCATGGAAGCCGCCACCGCGCCGGAAAACTGGCGCCTGGCAAGCATTACGCGCGATTTCCACAAGCTCTATCCGTTGGGCCATGACCACGCCAACTACGAGCCCAGGTTCGAAGACAGTGTGGCCGGCATCGCCAAAGCCACCGGCCGCAGCCCGGAAGACGTGGCCTACGACCTGATGCTCGAAGACGGCGGCAAAAAGAAGTTCTACTTCCCGCTCTACAACTACACCGACAACAACCTGGATGTGGTGCGCGAGATGATCAGCCACCCCGCGACACTGCTGGGCCTGGGCGACGCCGGCGCGCACTGCGGCTACATCTGCGACGCCAGCTATCCCACCTACCTCATCACCCACTGGTCGCGTGACCGCGAGCGTGGGCCGAAACTTGGGCTGGAGTTCCTGGTGCACGCGCAAACGCAACGCAATGCGCGGGGCCTGGGCATGACCGACCGCGGCGCCCTGCTAGCGGGCATGAAAGCCGACTTCAACCTGATCGACTACGCAAAGCTCAACCTGGGCGCGCCGCAAATGACCTACGACCTGCCCGCCGGCGGGCGCCGTCTGGTGCAGAGAGCCACCGGCTATGAGGCCACGTTTGTCGCGGGCGAACTGGTGATGGAGAAAGGCAAGGCGACCGGGGCGTTGCCTGGGCGGTTGGTGCGTTCGGCCTGAGTTGAAGACGTGGCGCGGACGCTGTGGTGATCGGCAGTCCGCGCCATTTTTTCACTACGCAGCGCTTTGGCCGACTTTCCCGGTTACAAAGTACATGTCGATCTCGTTGACGCCGGACCGCTAATTGCCCTGTTCGACCGAGGTGAATCCCGGCACGCGGCGACGAAAGCATGGTTCGCGAAAAATTCCGCACAGTCGCGCCTGCTCAGCACCGAGGCTGTTGTCACCGAGGTCACGCATCTGTTGGACTTCAGTGTGCCGGTCCAGACCGGCTTCCTGCGTTGGTCCGCATCGATACTCGAAGTCACCTCGGTAGACACCGCCCGTTACGGCGAACTGGCGGGCTGGATGGACGGCCATGCCAACGCGCCGATGGACTTTGCTGATGCGACCTTGTTGCTGCTCTATCTTGCAATCCCGGGTGGGCGCATCTTGACCTTTGACGAACGTGGATTTGGCGTATTCCGACTCCCCGGTCGCCCCGGAAAGCTTCCGCGACTAGTCAAGCTATGAAGTCAAATTCCAGGAATCGCGCTCTTCCTTCAACGCACGCTCAAGCGCGGGCATGGCGTTTCCCGGCTTCGCACGATGGTTGAGCAACCATTGAGTCGCAGTCGATCCGCACGCCGCTGTCGCAACAGGTCGGGATAGCAACCCTTGTGATGACTTCGCTCCCCGACGTTTTGGATTTCCCGAACCAATGGTTTCATTGCCGCCTCCCGATACGGTCGGACTAACTCAGGCCGTATTTCGTCAACCCCGGGTCGCGGCCGTCTTCATCGTAGCCGCGCGGCACGAACTTGCGTCCAGAAACGCACCCTCAATAATTCAATGGGTTATCGCAGATCCTGGCTGGTTTCGAGCCGGTCTAGGGTCGAGCCAGGCCGAAGGCTTGATCAGGAAGCGACTGGCGGCGTAAATTGCATGTCTGTCGCCACTGCTGTCCAAGGCTCGGTATCGTCCTCGCTGGTTGACCAGCTAGGCTTCAACTACGCGGAGATCGGCACGCTGATCGGCTTGTTCATGCTGCCCGGCCTGGTGCTGTCGCTGCCGGCGGGATACGCCGGCCGCTATTTCGCCGACCGCACGCTGGTGGCGTCGGCGCTTCTTTCCCTCGCACTGGGCGGTGTGATCGCGGCAGCGGCGCATGGGTTCGGATTGCTGGCGTTGGGGCGCATCGCAGCCGGCATGGGTTTTGTGATCAGCACGATTTACTTCACCAAGATGGTCGCGGACTGGTTTGCCGGTCGAGAGCTTGCCACCGCCATGGGCATGCTCGTGGCGAGCTGGCCTGTAGGCATCGCGATGGGGCAGATCGGCCATGTATGGCTGGCAGCGAACTACGACTGGCGTGCCGCCTTTCTAGTGGCGGCCGTCTATTGCATGCTCGGCGCCATTGCCATGGCGCTGCTGTACCGCCAGCCGCCGCGGGTGCCGCACGCGCCGGCGCCCGCACAGGGCGCCATGGCGGTCGGGTTGCCGCGAAGCGAACTGGTGTTAACGCTCCTGGCCGCGTCTGTGTGGGGGCTGTTCAACGCCGGCTACATCGTCTACTTGAGTTTCGCGCCGCGCGTGCTGGTGGCCGGCGGCTATGGCGCGACGCAGGCGGCGGCGATCAGCATAGCCAGTTGGGTGATGATCTTTTCCATCGCCATCGGCGGGCAGATCGCGGACCGCACCGGCAAGCGCGATCTGGTGCTCTACGTGTGCTCGGCGGTGGCGGTGGCCTCGCTCCTCTTGATGTGTGAAACCAACTACGCGGTGTTGCTGAGCCTTGCTTTCGGCCTGGTGGGCATGGCATCGGCGGGCGTCATCATGGCGCTCACTGGCGAGGCAATGGCACCACAGCGGCGCGCCTTTGGCATGGGCGTGTTCTTCAGTTTCTATTTTGTCCTGATGACGGCAGCGCCGCCTATTGCCGGCTGGCTGTACGACAAGACGGCCGATCCCTACATGCCGGTGCTGTTTGCCGCGGCATTGTTCGCGACTGCGGCATTTGCGAATTACGGGTTCCGTCTGGCCAAACGGAAGTTCGCCAACACCTAGCCCTGCCTGTGCTGTGCTGGTTGCGACGACAAACCCCTTCGGACGCGTCACCTTGACGCGAGTGACTTGCCGCCAAACGCTCACGCCAATCCTCGCGGCTTTCTTTTCCGAGATGTGGCCGGTGCTCCGCAGCAGCATGACCGTGCTGGCCGACTATCTGAGGACTGTAAGGCCCGCCAGCGGCGCACCCCTGCCGACCAAGAGCTTCGGGTCGGCCGCAGCCTTCAGTGACTTGCAAACCAGGCACGGTCCACTGACGCACGAATTTGAAATCGGCGGCGTGCGCAGCCGGCGCATGGTGTCGCCCTACCATGTGTGGATGCTGCAAAGGTTGGAGTCGGTCATTGCCGACATGGCCGCACGGCCCGCCGATCTCAAAGCCGTTGCAGCGCTGCTCGGCCAGTTTCCCGGTGGCGACGAAGTGCTTTCCCTGAGCAGGCTGTTGAGCGATTGTCGAGTCGGTCGCGAACGCGGCCAAGTGGTCACGCTCTCGCAGCGGTCCGGGCTGGCGTAAAGGGCGAAGCTGCCGCATTGGCCGATCGCGTGGCACCGTTGCGCGACCGCGGACGCGGGCGCGTGCTCGCAAAGCCCCGGAACCAAATCCCCGGATTCGTGCAGCCTGGCGATCGCGGCGGCATCATTGCCGAGAATGCCGGTGAGGACGGTGTCCGATTTCCCCGAAGGCTTCAGCGATCGAGTTGAAGGGGCCATTGTGAACGGCCGCCTGTTCCAGGATCGCGACCCATTCCTTGGTGGTCTTCTGCGAGAACACGTCGTTGAGCAGTGGCACGAGTATGCCGCGGTTCCGCACCTGCCCCGCAGTCCTGGCGAAGCGCGCGTTGGTGACCGGATGCTCGCAGCCCGCGGCTGGTGAAGAAGGCGGGGGTTGAGCTCGATTGAACTCGTTTGGTTTTGTGATGTGTGCCGGGCGTGATTCGATGTGTGCCGCCATCGCCGCATTGCTACTCTTGCCGGTTAGCCCAACAAAACCGAGTCAAACCCCGCCTGACTGAAATGCGCATCAGTGCTCAGCGCGGCGGTGATGGCGCGTTCACGCATGAGTGTGAACGACACGCAATCGGTCAA
>ENA-ORBV01001531-ORBV01001531.1-microbial-mat-metagenome-genome-assembly--contig:-NODE-1531-length-51094-cov-8.402121_pt1 | contig 51094 bp, 45 predicted proteins | sample MGYA00237777_ERZ505514 | MGnify/ENA primary metagenome ERZ505514 (study PRJEB26160, sample SAMN06269048) | microbial mat metagenome | isolation source: Oligotrophic lake microbial mat | place... | reverse complement strand
ATGATACGGCGACCACCGAGATCTACACCTCTCTATTCGTCGGCAGCGTCAGATGTGTATAAGAGACAGGTCCCGAGGTCCGCCCCGATGAGGATCTCCTCGATCTCCTCCCAGGTGGCCTCGTCGACCTTGTCCCGGTTGAGCAGGTCGAGCAGCCGACGCCCGATCGCGGACTCCGACCGGGCGAGCCGTGCCCGCAGCCGCGACAGCCGGCCGGCCACCGGTTCCGGGCGTTCCACGACCGGACCGGGCATCTCGCCCATGTCCTCGGGTAACGCATCCGGGACCACATCGGAGTCGACGTCGGGCAGCGACAGCGTGTCCACGCCGCGCTTGGGCGTGTCACGCGGTTCCTCGGCGTCATCACCCACCCCGGGGCGGTAGTCGACACCCGGCCGGGGGGCGGTGGACTCGACTCGATCACGCCGTGACCGGCCCCGCCATACGAAACCGACACCGACCCCGATACCGGCGAGCAGCCCGGCGAGGAGAACGCTGACGGATGTCGGGTCGGAGAAGAAGTCCTGCACCGCGGCAGTCTCTCAGGGGCGCCTGGCCGTCAGGACCCGACTGTGTCGCGCAGCCGCTGGCTGATCACCGTGCTCACCCCGTCGCCGCGCATCGTGACCCCGTACAGCGCATCGGCGGCCTCCATGGTCCGCCGCTGATGCGTGATCACCAGCAGCTGGCTGGTCTCGCGCAGGTCACCGAGGATGCCGACGAGCCGGGTGAGGTTGGTGTCGTCCAGCGCCGCCTCGATCTCGTCGAGGACGTAGAACGGGCTGGGCCGAGCCTTGAACAGCGCGATCAAGAAGGCCAGCGCGACCAGGGTGCGCTCGCCGCCGGAGAGCAGGCTGAGCCGCTTGACGGACTTGCCGGCGGGACGCGCCTCCACCTCGATACCGGCGTTCAGCAGATCGTCGGGATCGGTGAGCACCAGGCGCCCGGCGCCGCCGGGGAACAGTCGCGCAACGAGCCCCGCGAAGTGCGCGGCGGTGTCGAGGAACGCCTCGGCGACCACCTGCTCGACCCGCTCGTCGACGTCGCGGATGATCGACATCAGGTCCCGCTTGGAGTCGGTGAGGTCCTGCTGCTGCTGCAGCAGGAAGCGGTGCCGCTCCTCCAGGGACGCGTACTCCTCCATCGCCAGCGGGTTGATGCTGCCCAACTGGGCCAGCGCCTTCTCCGCCGCCCGCAGCCGCCGCGTCTGCTCGGCACGGTCATAAGCGCTGGTCCGATAAGAGTCCGGCGGCGGCGGGTCAGCGACCGTCACCGCAGCCGCATCGTCGTGCGGCCAATCATCCTCGACGTCGGGCGCACCGAAGGCCGTGTCGGGCACCAACGGCACCGGCAGGTGCGGCCCGTACTGCTCGAGGAGATCATCGACGGCGAACCCGAAGTCGGCCATCGCTGTCTCGGTCAGGGCATCCAGCCGCATCCGGTGCTCGGTGCGGGCCAGCGCCTCGGCGTGGACCCGGTCGGCCAGCGTGGCCCGTTCCGCGGTCAGGCTCTCCAGCTCCGCGGCCGCGGCGGCGTGGGCGGCCGCGGCCGCGTCGTGCGCGGACTGCTGGGCCTCGCGGGCGTCGAGCGCGACGGTGCGGACCCTGGCGGCCGAGGCGATCGCCGTCGCGGCATCGCGGCGTACCTCGCCCGCCACGGCGAATGCCATCCGGGTCCGGCGGAACTCCTCCTGTGCGGCACGTGACGCGACCGCTGCCGCCGCAGCCGCTGCGGCGGCGGTGGTGGCGTCGCGCCGCGCGCCCGAGAGCCGCTCCTCCAGCGTCCGCAGGCCCAGCCGCGCGGCCGTCTCGTCCTCGCGGGCCTGCCGCGCGACGCGGGCAAGATCGATGACGTCAGGCGTGGCGTCCTCACCGGCGTCCTCCTGCCGGGCGGCCGCCGCAGCCAGCAGGTCCGCCACCCGCGCGGCCTTGCGCTCGACATCGGCGGCGAGCTCGTCCCGCCGGCGGTCCACCTGTTCGGCGGCGGCGCTCGCCCGCCGCACGTCGCCCGTAGCGGCGGTGACCCGGGCCTGCGCGGCGGCGCGGTGCTGCTCGACCTTGGCCACGGCTGCGGCCCGGCGCTGCTCGATCCGCACGACGTCGGCGGACACCGCCGCTTGGGCATTGCGCGCGTCCTCCAGGTCCCACTCGGCCGCCTCAGCGGCGGCCCGGGCCCGTGTCGCAGCGGCGCGGGCGACCTGCCACTCCCGCTCGGCGATCACCATCGCCTGCTCGGCGCCGGCCAGATCGGCGACCCGCTGCAGCGACGTGGCTGCTGGCGGGGCACCACCGTGCAAGGTGTCGATCGTCACGACATCGCCCGCCATCGTCACGGCGGTGAGGTGCTCCGCGGCAGTCACCGCCGCGACGGCCGAGTCGAGGTCGTCGGTGACGACGGTCGCGTTCAACCGGCCCCTGGCCCAGTCGGCGATCACCCCGTTGCCGGTCAGCAGGCTCCGCGCGGGCCGGACGTGGCTGGGCAGGTCGCCCGTCGGCATGGCCGCCGCGGCGTTCTCGCCCGGGATGACGATGCTGACCCGGCCGGCCCCGGCGCCGGCCACCGCGGACGTCGCCGAGGCCGCCTCGGTCAGGTCGCCGAGCACCACTGCATCCGCTGTGGCGCCGAGGGCGGCGGCGATGGCGACCTCATGCCCCGGGACCACACCCAGCGCCGAGGAGACCGGCCGGGCAGCGGGGTGGCGCTGGGTGACGAAGGCCGTGGCGTCGGCGGGCGCCGCCAGCGCGGCCAGCGCCTCGGTCATGGCGCGGGCGGAGGCCAGCCGGTGATCGGCGGCCCGCTCCACCCCGTCAGCTTCGCGTGCTGCGGAGAGCGCCGCCACATGCGCATCCCGGCACGCGGCGAGGCGTGCCTCGGCCGCCCCGACATCCGGCTGCCGCTCGTCCACCGCCGGGTCGTCAACTGTCGGGAGACCCTGGTTGGTCGAGGGACCCTGGGTGGTCGAGAGACCCTGGGTGGCCGGGAGACCCTGCGTGGCCACGGGGTTCCGCGTCGCCGGGAGATCCGGCTCCCGCTCGACCTCGCCGGTGTCCTCGGCAAGCGCCTCGTCGTGGCGTGCCTGCGCATGCGCCACCGCCAGCCGCGCCCGCGCGGCCTCGGCGTCGACCGACTCCAACCGGGCCTCGCCGCTGGACAGCGCCGCCTGTGCCTGGGCGACGTCATCGCGGGCCTTGGCCCGCGCCCGGGCCCTGGCCGTGGCCTCCAGCTCGGCTGCCGCGTGGGCGTTCTCCGCCTCGATCCGCCGCCGGCCCAGGTCTCGAACCTCGTCCTGGGCAGCGCCGACCTGGGTCTCCAGGTCGGCAGCGACCGAACGCGCCGCCAGGGCAGCCTGCTCCGCGACGGCAGGGTCGACGGCGTCGACGGCGTCAGCCTGGGTCTGTAGCAGGCTGATCCGGTCCTCGGCCAGCCGCACGATCGACCGCAACCGCTCATGGACCGCGATCCCTCGCGACGTAGCCTCCCGCCAGCCCGCGACACCGGGCGCCGCCTCGCTGACCGCTGCCGCGGCCCTGCTGCGGGCGGTGTCGGCCTCGGTCAACCGGCGCTCGACCTCACCCAATCGGAGGCTTGCCGGGACGCCGTCCTCGGGGTCCTGCGACCGCATCGCCGCGGTGGCGGCGGCGAGATCGTCGGCCAGCAGGCGCAACCGGGCGTCGCGGGCGTCGGCGGCGAAACGTCTGGCCCGCCGGGCGGTGCGGGCCTGGCGCCCCAGTGGCTTGAGCTGACGGGCCACCTCCGAGGTCACGTCGGCCAGCCGCACCAGGTTGCCGTCCATGGCCGCGAGCTTGCGCAGCGCCTTCTCCTTGCGGCGCCGGTGCTTGATCACCCCGGCCGCCTCCTCCAGGAACAGCCGGCGCTCCTGCGGGGTGGCCGACAGCACAGCGTCGACCCGGCCCTGCCCGACGAGGACGTGCAGTTCTCGCCCGATGCCGGCGTCGCCGAGCATGTCCTGGATGTCCAGCAATCGGCAGGATCGGCCGTTGATGGCGTAGTCGCTGCCGCCGGAGCGGAACATCGTCCGGGTCACGGTGACCTCGGCGGCGCCCTCGGGGATCGATCCGTCGGAGTTGTCGAAGGTCAACGAGACCTCGGCGCGGCCCAGCGGGGACCGGGCAGCCGTCCCGGCGAAGATCACGTCAGCCATGCTGCCGCCGCGCAGTGTCCGTGCCCCCTGCTCGCCCAGGACCCACGAGATGGCGTCGACCACGTTGCTCTTGCCGGACCCGTTGGGGCCGACGACACACGTGATGCCGCGCTCGAAACGCAGCGTGGTCGAGGACGCAAAGGACTTGAAGCCCTTGAGCGTGAGCGCGGAAAGGTACACCGTTGCCGAGGGTAGTCGCTGGACCGGGCCGATGGTCCCGGTTGGGCCCGCGAGCCGCAGCTAGCCTCCTGACCATGAGCGCCCAGCCGCAACCGCCGCCCGGCGAGCTGCTCGCGGCCGTGATCGCCATCACCGAGGGACTGGATCTCCCGGAGGTCCTGCGTCATGTGGCGGTTGCCGCCGCCGCCCAGACGGGCGCGCCCTATGCCGCCCTCGGCGTGTTGGGCCCGGACAACTTGCACGAGGCCTTCATCCACGTCGGGATGCCGCCGGACGTGGTGGCGGCGATCGGGGCACCGCCACGCGGGCACGGCGTCCTGGGGCTGATCACCCGGGAGCAAGCGCTGATCCGAGTCGCCGACATCGCAGAGCACCCGGCGTCCGTCGGTTTCCCGGCCAACCACCCGCCGATGACCAGTTTCCTGGGGGTGCCGCTGAAGGTCGGGTCCGAGGTGTTCGGCAACCTGTATCTCAGCGACAAGCCCGGCGGATTCGACGCCGATGACGAGACGGTGGTTCTGGCCCTGGCGGCGGCCGCGGCAGTGGCCATCCACAACGCCCAGCTGCACTCCCGGGTGCGTTCCCGGAGCAGCTGGCTGGCCGCCGCGCACGAGATCACGACGTGGCTGCTGCGCGGTGACCATGAGGAGCAGGCGCTCGCGCTGGTCGTGCGCCGGGCCCGCGAGATCGCCACTGCGGATGTCGCCATGCTGGTCCTGCCGTCCCTGGACGGTGCCCTCATCGTGGAGGTTGCCGACGTGACCGATGGCCTCAGCGGCGACGCCGCCACGGACACCGGTGACGTCCGCGACCTGATCGGCCTGCCCGCCCCGGTCCCGACCGACGCCACGCCGGCCGCGCAGGACGGCGCGAGCGGGTGGATCGTCGAGGACCTGTCGGCTGTGGCCGGACCCGCCTACCACCGGTGGGGCCCCGCGATCATCGCGACCTTCGAGCTGGGAGAGCCGACCCACGGCCAGTTGGTCATCGCCAGAGGGCGCGGCCAGCCGCGCTTCGGGTCCGACGACGTGCAGACGGCCGCGTCGTTCGCAACGCACGCGGCGCTCGCGCTGCGGCTGGCGACCGCGCGCCAGCAGGCGAACACGCTGGCAGTCATCGACGAGCGGCAGCGCATCGCCCGGGACCTCCACGACCTTGCGGTGCAGCAGCTGTTCGCGGCGGGGATGCAGCTGAACCGGCTGCGCCAGCAACCGCAGGAGGAGGGACTCCTGCATGTGATAGACGACGCGCTGAGCGGGCTGGACACTGCGGTGGGCCAGATCCGCGCCACGATCACAGCGCTGCACGGGCGTGGGCACACCGACCTCGTCGAACGGCTGCGTCGGGTGACATCACATGCCCGGGCCACTCTGGGCTTCGCCCCGAGCTTCGTCGTCGACGACCCGTCCGGCGCTACGGCACGGGTGCTGACGACACTCGACGACGACCTGGCGGACGATCTCACCGCGGTGACCCAGGAGGCGTTGAGCAACGTGGCTCGCCACGCCCGCGCGTCAGCGGCCGAGGTTCAACTGGTGGTGTCGGGAGGTCTGCTGACGCTGAGCATCGTCGATGACGGCGTGGGGATCGATGCGTCACGCCAAGGGACGACCGGCGGCGCCGACAGTGGCATCGGCAATGGCATCGGCAACGGCAACGACAACGACAACGACAACGGCAATGGCAATGGCAATGGCAACGGCCTTGCCAACGTGGTGGCCCGGGCGCGGCGCCACCACGGGTCGGTCACCATCGGTGAGGCTGCTACCGGCGGTACCCGGCTGGTGTGGCAGGTCCCGCTGCCGCAGGGCTCAGCCCTGCCAGTGGGCAGCGCCCCGTGAGGCGACCCACGCAGCCGCCTGCGTGCGGCGCTGGAACCCCATCTTCGCCAGCAGGCCGGTGACGTGATTCTTCACGGTCTTCTCCGCCACGCCGAGCCGCTCACCGATCTCGCGGTTGCTCAGTCCCTCGCCGATCAGCTCGAGCACGTGCCGCTCCGTCATCGTCAGGCAGGCCGACGGGTCGTCGTGCGACTTCCTCGCCCGTGCCACGGTCCGGTGGTCCAGCAGGGTGCGTCCCCCCGCCACCGCCGCGATGACGTCGCTGATCTCCGCTCCTCGCACGGTCTTGAGCAGGAACGCCTTGGCGCCGGCCTCCAGTGAGGCGGCCAGGGCCTCGTCGTCGTCGAACGACGTCAGGACGACGCATCTGACGTCGGGCTGGACCTGAAGCATCCGGCGCATGAGCTCCACCCCGTTGCCGTCGGGCAGATGCAGGTCCACCAACGCGACGTCGGGATGAGCAGCGGGCAGCCGGCGTACCGCCTCGGCGACCGTCGACGCCTCCGCGACCACGGTCATCCGTGGGTCGGCGTCGATGACGTCCACCAGACCGCGGCGCACCACCTCGTGGTCGTCGATGACCATGACGCGTGCCGCCCGCGGGTCCGTCATGCGGTGAGTCTATTGACCGAAAGCCGTTGACAGGACGGGCAGGTGAACGAGGACCGATTGGTGAAGACGCTGCGCCGGACCGGGGTACCGCACCGGCGGCACGCCAGCCCCTCGCGGCCGTAGACAGCGAGGTCGCGCTCGTACCAGCCGGACTCGCCGTTGACGTTGACGTAGAGCGCGTCGAAGCTGGTGCCGCCGGCCGAGATCGCCTCGTTCAGCACGTCATGGATGTGAGCCAGCAGCCGGTTGCCGGTGCGGACCGGCAACCCGAATGTGGGCCGCTCACCGTGCAGCCGGGCGCGCCACAACGACTCGTCGGCATAGATGTTGCCGATCCCCGACACCAGCGTCTGATCCAGCAGGGCTCGCTTGAGCACGGTGCGCCGCAGCCGCAACCGGTCGACGAGCACGCGGGCGTGGAAGCGGGGGTCCAGGGGGTCGCGCGCGATATGACTGACACTTCGGGGCAGCTCGTCGGCGCCGGGCACCAGCTCGTCCATCCGGAGCCGGCCGAACATGCGCTGGTCGACGAAGCGGATCTCGTAGCCGTCGTCCAGCGCCGCCACCACCCTGGTGTGCGGATGCATCGGGGCCGCGGCCACAACCACCCGGACCTGGCCGGACATCCCGAGGTGCACGACAAGGGCCTGGCTCGGGTCCGCCTCCTGGGCGACGCCGAGGCGTTGATCGGTGCGGTCGACCACCGGCAGCCACAGGAACTTGCCGCGTCGCCGCGGTGTGCCCAGCAGGCCACCGCGGAGCCGGTCGGCGAACTCCGGCGGCCCGCCGGGCTGATCTCGCAGCAGCCGCGGGTGCAGCACCGTCACGTCGGTGACCTGTCGGCCCGCGGTCAGGTCGAGCAGCCCGCGCCGGACACTCTCGACCTCAGGTAGCTCAGGCATCGATGGTCATGTCGCCCGTGGCCGGCCCGTCGCCCGACAGCACGGCCACGCCGCGCGCCGCCGCAGCCTGTTCGGCCACCTTCTTGCTCCGCCCGGTGCCCTCCCCCAAGACCTCGGCACCGACCCGCACCCGCGCCAGGAACACCCGGTCATGGATCGGGCCACCGGTGTCCACGTCGTACTCCGGCGGCGGGTGGCCGCGCTCGGCCGCGAGCATCTGCAACGTGGTCTTCTGGTCGGAATCGACGGCCGCCTGCCGGGCTGCCGACAGCAGTGGACCCGCGATCCGGGCGACGACCTCGTAGGCGACCTCGATGCCGTGCGCGACGTAGACCGCACCGATCAACGCCTCGGTCGTGTCGGCGAGGATCGAGTCCTTGTCGTGACCGCCCTGTGCGGTCTCGCCGCGGCCGAGCCGCACCGCCTCGCCGACACCCAGCGCGCGGGCGACCTGGGCCAGACCGGTCCGGCTCACCACCGAGATCCGCATTCGCGACAGTTGGCCCTCGGCGTCGTCCGGGTGCGCCCGGAACAACGCATCGGTGACGACGAAGCCGAGGACGGCATCGCCCAGGAACTCCAACCGCTCGTTGGTGGGGATCGAGCCGTGCTCGTAGGAGTAGGACCGGTGGATCAGCGCCTGCTCGAGCAGGGGTGCGGGGAGGTCGACGCCGAGCGCCTCGATCAGGGCGTCCCGAGCGTCCGCCGAGCGTGCTGTCCCGGGGTCCGCCGGCTCAGTACGTCTCGTGCTCACTCCGCAGTGCCTCGGGGTAGCGCCGGTCGTCGTAGGCCCCACACGACGGGCACGCGTGGTGCGGCAGCCGTGCCGCGCGGCACTTGGGGCAGGTGGTCAGCGTGATGGGGGCCGCCTTCCACTGGGCCCGCCGCGAACGGGTGTTGCTGCGGGACATCTTCCGCTTGGGGACGGCCATGTCATTGCTCCTTGTCGGCGGTGAGATCGAGCTGTTGCAGTACGGCCCAGCGAGGATCGGCCTCGTCGTGGGAGTGGTCTGGTTCCTCGGCAAGTCGGGCGCCGCACCGGCTGCACAGCCCCGGGCACTCGGGACGGCACACCGGCTGGAACGGCAGTGCCGTGACGATGGCGTCCCGCAGCGCAGGTTCCAGGTCGAGGTAGTCACCGTCGACCAGGCGAAGGGCATCGAGTTCTTCGGCGTCGCCGACAGGTTCCGGCGCCTCGTAGAAGTACAGCTCCTGCAGTTCCGCCTCGACGGTCGCACCCACCGGGTCCAGACAGCGCACGCACTCCCCCGCGGTCTGCGCCCGTGCGGTGCCGGTGACGTAGACGCCGTCCATCACCGACTCCAGGCTGAGTTCGACGATGATGTCCCAGCCCTGCGGCACCGAGATCACCTCGTTGGCGAGGTCGCCGGGCGCGGGCAGCACGCGAGCGAGCCGTTTCATCGCGCCCGGCCGCCGGCCCAGCTGGTGGATGTCGATGGCGAACGGTGAGCGCGGGTCCACTCGGGCGCGCCGGGTCGTCGTAGCCACGACCGGCTATCTTATCGCCTCACGGGTGCTCCCTCGACCTCACGGGCATCCTCACGGCGCATGGTCCGCCCCGAATCGTTGCGAGAGCGCCAGGAGTACGGCGCCCGGCACCAGCGCGGAGACGTCGCCGCCCAGCCGCGCGACTTCTTTGATCATGCTGCTGGAGATGTGGTCGAAGGCCGGGTCTGCGGGCAGGAACACCGTCTCGATCCCGGTGAGGTGGCGGTTCATCCGGCTCATCGGCAGCTCGTAGGCGAAGTCCGTGCCGCTGCGCAGCCCTTTGACGATGGCTACCGCCCCGACGCCGCGGGCGAAGTCCACCAGCAGCCCGTCGGGCACCACGTCGACTCGCACTGCGGCCGTGGCCTCGTCCGCCGACAGACAGGCGGCGACGAGACCGGCGCGCTCATCGACATCGAACAGCGTGGCCTTGGAGTGGTTGCGCACCACGGCGGCCACCACGACGTCGAACAACGTGCTCGCCCGGCGGATCACGTCCAGGTGGCCGTTGGTCGGCGGGTCGTAGGAACCGGGGCAGATGGCGACACGGTGCGAGGCGCCGGGCATTCCCCGACGGTACCGGGCTGGTCACAGCATGGCCGCGACTGTTGCCCTGACGGCTCACTGTCGGGCAAGGTCACCAGCACGGGAACGCCGTCACGGCTGAACAGGTCAGCCTTGGCCGTGGCAGGGCGCTCATCCGGTTGCGGAGAGGATGGTGTGCCACCGATGTCGTCAGCCAGCGCTGTGGCCGTCCGGCTGTGGGACCTCCGCAAGGAGTACGCCACCAAGGGTGGCCGGGTCACCGCGGTGGACGGCGTACGGCTGGACATCCTCGACGGCGAGTTCCTGACCCTGCTCGGGCCCAGCGGGTCGGGAAAGACCACGACCCTGCGGCTCATCGCCGGCTTCGAGTCGCCGACTGCGGGGTCCGTCGAGCTTGCCGGTAAGGACGTCACTGCAGTGCCGCCCTTCGCACGCGATGTCAACACCGTCTTCCAGGACTATGCGCTGTTCCCCCACATGAGCGTGCTCGCCAACGTCGAGTACGGGCTGCGGGTCAAGCAGGTCCCCCGGCCGGAGCGTCGGCGGCGGGCGAGCGAGGCATTGGCGGCGGTCCGCCTCGACGGCTTCTCCGACCGCCGCCCCGGCCAGCTGTCAGGCGGCCAGCGGCAACGGGTGGCCCTGGCCCGCGCGCTGGTCAACCGGCCCAAGGTGCTGCTGCTCGACGAGCCGCTGGGCGCCCTGGACCTCAAGCTGCGCGAGCAGATGCAGGGGGAGCTTAAGTCGATCCAGCGCGAGGTCGGTATCACGTTCGTCTTCGTCACCCACGACCAGGACGAGGCGCTGACCATGTCGGACCGGATCGCGGTGTTCAACGACGGCCGGATCGAGCAGCTCGGCACCCCGACCGAGGTCTACGAGCACCCGGCCACGGCCTTCGTCGCCGGTTTCGTCGGGATGTCGAACCTGCTCACCGGCGCGGCGGCGCAGGCCGCGGTGGGCCGGCCGGGCTCGTTCATCATCCGGCCGGAGAAGATCACCGTCGTGCCGCTGGCGGCCGGGGACGCCCCGCTTCCGGTCACAAGCGGGCGCGCTGTGCCGGGCACGGTGACCGACGTGATCTACGTCGGCAGCATCACGCGGGTCGTCGTCGCGCTGGACGGGCCGCCTGCGGCGGTGACGACGCCGCCGCAGGCGACGCCTACGAGGGACCGGTCGGGGACGGCGAGGGCAGCCTCTCGGTCCTGGCCTGGCCCGGGTATGCCGAGGACGGCTCCACCGACCCGGCCGTCGACTGGGTCACCCCGTTCGAGGAGGCGACCGGGTGCCAGGTCGACGTCAAGGTGTTCCCGACGTCCAACGAGGCCTACAACCTGTTCACCGGCGGCGGCTACGACGTGGTGTCGGCCTCCGGCGACGCCTCGCTGCGCCTCGTCGCGTCCGAAGCAGTCGTGCCGGTCAACGTCGACCTGGTGCCCAACTACGCCGACATCATCGAGAGCCTGAAGAACCAGCCCTGGAACAGCGTCGACGGGGTCACCTACGGCATCCCGCACGGCCGCGGCGCCAACCTGCTGCTCTACAACGCCGAGGCGTTCCCGACCCCGCCGGACTCGTGGGCAGCGATGTGGGAGAGCGACTCCGACCAGGCCGGGAAGATCTCGCCGTATGACGACGCGATCTACATCGCCGACGCCGCGGTCTACCTGATGGCGACCCAGCCCGACCTCGGCATCACCAACCCCTACGCGCTGGACCAGACCCAGTTCGACGCGGCGATCGCCCTGCTGGGACAGCAGAAGCCGCTGGTGGGCGAGTACTGGGGCGACTTCACCAAGCAGGCCAGCGGTCTGGCCTCGGGCGCCATCACGCAGGCGCAGGGCTGGCAGCTGACCGCCAACTTCGCCAACGCTGACAGCGAGGTGGTCGGGACGGTCAAGCCCAAGGAGGGCGCCACCGGGTGGTCCGACACCTGGATGGTCGCCAAGGACACCGAGCACATCAACTGCGCCTACAAGTGGCTGGACCACGTCGCCTCACCCAAGGTGCAGGCTCAGATCGCGGAGTACTTCGGTGAGGCCCCGGCGAACGCCAAGGCGTGCGACCTGACGGCCAACCCGGACCACTGCGACGTCTACCACGCCACCGAGGAGGACTTCTGGACCGACGTCTGGTACTGGACGACGCCGGAGACGGCCTGCCTGGACGGCCGCGAGGACATCGAGTGCGTGCCCTACTCGCAGTGGGTGGACGCCTGGACCTCGCTGCGCTCCTCCTGACCCCCCGATAAGCGGTGATCATGGGCAGATTGGCCTTTTCGCGGCGCGCTGAGAGCAATCCGCCCATGATCACCGTAGGTAGGGGGCGGGGGCGGTGGCGGGTCGGTGCGCTGCTCGCCCTACCGCTGACCTGGTTGATCGTCATCTATCTGCTGCCGCTGGGGCTGCTGTTCGCCACCGCGTTCGCCTCGGTCGACGACTTCACCGGGGCGGTCGACTGGCGGTTCACGCTGGACAACGTCACCCGGCTGTTCACCGACCCCGCCTACCTGCGGACGACGGCCCGGACCCTGGGCGTGGCGGCGGCCGTCACCACGCTGTGCGCCGCGCTGGCGATCCCGGTGTCGATCTTCGTGGCACGGGCCGTCCCGGCGCGGCTGCGGCCACTGGTGATCGCGCTGCTGATCACCCCGCTGTGGGCGTCGTACCTGGTCAAGGTCTACGCCTGGCGCACCATGCTGAATCCGGGGTCCGGTGTCGTCGAGTGGTTCCTCGGCGGCTCGCCCGGGTTCGGCTGGACCGCCGTCGTGCTGACCCTGACCTATCTGTGGCTGCCATACATGATCCTGCCGGTCTACGTCGGCATCTCGACCATTCCCGAGTCCCTGCTCGACGCCTCCGCAGACCTCGGCGCGGGGGCGTGGCGGACGTTCCGCAGCGTCGTGCTGCCGATCATCGGGCCGGCGGTCGCGGCGGGATCGATCTTCACGTTCTCACTGAGCCTCGGTGACTACATCACCGTGCAACTCGTGGGCGGTACCTCGCAGATGATGGGCAACGTCGTCTACCAGTCGTTCTCGACCAACCTGCCGTTCGCCGCGGCGATGGCGGGGCTCTCGGTCGCGATCATGATCGCGTACCTGCTGGGGATGCGCCGGCTCGGCGCCCTGGACAACCTGTGAGCCTGTCGCGGCCCGCACGCCTGGTGCTCGGCCTCATCACCGTCGCGGTGCTGGCCTTCATCTACGTGCCGCTGCTCGTGGTGGTGGTCAACTCCTTCAACACCTCCCTGACGTTCGGCTGGCCGCCTACGGGTTTCACCCTGGAGTGGTGGCGGGCGGCCGGCGGCAACGAGGGGGTCCGGGCGGCGCTGGGCATCTCCGTCGTCACGGCACTGGGCGCGTCGGCCGTCGCGCTCGTCCTGGGGACGCTGATCGCCCTGGCGTTGACTCGCCATCGGTTCTTCGGTCGCGAGGCCGTCTCGCTGCTGGTGCTGTTGCCGATCGCGCTGCCGGGCATCGTCACCGGACTGGCGTTGAACGCCGCATTCACCGACTACCTCGGCGGCCTGACGTTCGTCAGCCTGATCGTCGGTCACTCGACGTTCTGCATCGTCGTGATCTACAACAACGCCGCGGCCCGGCTGCGGCGGATGGGCGGCAACCTGACCGAGGCCTCGGCTGACCTCGGTGCCGGGCCATGGACGACGTTCGCCCTCGTCACGCTGCCGCTGATGCGCAACGGCCTGCTGGCGGGCGCGGTGCTGGCGTTCGGGCTGTCCTTCGACGAGATCATCGTCACCACGTTCACGGCGGGTCCCGGGGTGCAGACCCTGCCACTGTGGATCTTCGAGAACCTGTTCCGGCCGCAGCAGGCGCCGATCGTCAACGTCGTCGCCGCCGCCCTCGTCGCGCTGTCGGTCGTGCCGATCTACCTGGCGCAACGCCTCTCGGGCGGCGCAACGCAGGCACGTCGCTGAGTGGCGGTCAGGCGTCGACCGCCGAGACGTGCGCGACACCGGAGGCATCGACCTCGATGTCGAACTGTTGCGTCCCGACGCGCAGCCCCCGCACGGACATCGCACCGAAGGGCCACGGCTGCACCGGCCGGCACTCCAGCGTGCCCGGTCCCGGCCGCAGCCCGAGGACGGAGGCCAGCAGCGACACCGCCGACGCCGCCGCCCAGGCCTGCGGGCGGCACGACGCCGGGTAGGGCATCGGCCCGCCCAGCGGATCCCGGTGATCGCCCGCGAACAACTCGGGTACCCGCCCGTCGAAGGCATGGATGGCGGCCAACAGCCCGTCGGCGATGACCCCGGCCTGCGACAGGCCGGCCGCGGCCATTCCGGCCACCGCGATGGCCGTGTCGTGCGGCCAGACCGATCCCACGTGGTATCCCGTGGGTGAATAACCCGCGGCGGCCGCCGACAGTGTCCGGATGCCGTAGCCGGAGAACATGTCCGGCGCGGCCAGCCGCCTGGCGACGGTGACGCTCTCGGTCTCGTTCAGCAGCCCGGTGCCCAGCAGGTGACCGATGTTGCTCGTCAGCGAGGCGACGGGGCGCTTGTCGCCGTCGAGCGCGATGGCCGGGAAGGGCCCGATGTCGTCGCTGACCCAGAAGGAGGCGCGGAACGCCGCTTGAAGCCCCGCCGCCCAGTCGCGGTACGCCGCCGCTGCGGGGAGGCCGAACGCGTTCAGCAGGTCGGCGCCGGCCAGAGCCGCCGCATACGCGTAGGCCTGCACCTCGCACAGCGCGATCGGGGGGCCCGCCAGCGAACCGTCGGCGTGGCGGACCGAGTCGAAGGAGTCCTTCCATCCCTGGTTGGCCAGCCCCGTGCCGGAGCTGTCGATGTACTCCAGGAACCCGTCCCCGTCGACGTCCCCGCTGTCGACCAGCCAGCCCAAGGCCAGCTCCAGCTCCGGCAGCAGGGCGGCCACCTCAGCCGTGGGCAGGCCCCACCGCCAGGCATCGTGCAGCGTCAGCACCCACAGCGCGGTGGCGTCGATGGAGCCGTAGTAGACCGGCGGCAGCGCCCGGTGACTCATGTCGCCCACCACCTCACCGAGGTCGAATCCTTCCGCCCGCACCTCGTGCAGGATCTTGCCGGGCGCCTCACCGGTTTTCTCGTCGTGCCGATGCCCCTGCCTGACCGCCAGCGCCCGCAGCGTTGACCCCGCGAGGCGAGTCGTCAGCGGCAGCATCATCCGCGCCGTCCACAAGCTGTCCCGGCCGAACAACGTCAAGAACCAGGGCGCGCCCGCCGCTGCGAAGTCCTCCCCGGCGGCACCGTCGATCGACATCCGAAGTGCGTCGACGTCGGAGACCGAGCGCCGCAGCACCGGCTCCCAGCGCCGGTCCTCCGCGCTCACCGACAAGGCGGGCAGCGCATGCGAGTCACTCGCCTCCGACTGCCTGGGTGTTCTCCGTGACGCCGAGACCAGCCACGACACGCCCGCACGACCGGCCGGCGGCACGGTGACATGCCAGGTCAGGCGAACCCGGACGCCGTCGATCTCGATATGCGCGCCGGGCGCCCGCAGCAGCGAGACCGCCACCGGATCCGACCACTCGACGGCATCATCGCCGGCCCGGCGCGGCAGAACGTCGCCCACGGCGTGACCCATCTTCAGGACGTCCAGCGGTGCCAGATCGGCGGCACACTCGACGCTGATCGTGGTGACCACGTCCCGGGCGGCCCAGGAGTGCAGCTCCACCGTCTCGCGGACGCCGTCGACCGCGACCTGACGCCGCCGGGTCACTCGCACGGTCGGGTCGATGCCGCCATCCCCCAGGCCGCTGAGCAACGAGGTGAACACGACGTCGTCGGCGGCATCGATGCGGTGGGCGATCGGCACCGGCTGCACCCCGGCCACGTCGACGATCGCGGTCCGTAGCACCCGGATGTCGGCATGGATATACCCGGTGATCCCGTCCCCGGTGATCTGGCCCGAGGTGGCCGACCAGGCCTGGGTCGGCGCCCGCAGGGCTGGTACGAGATCGTGCAGCCACGGCTGACGGAAGGGCTGCGGAGCCACCTCACCCGGTCCTGCTACGGCATCGATCTGGTCGGCATCGGGCACGTGAACTCCTTGGGGCGACTGGTGGTGTGCCGCAGCTGCGGCGTTCGGTAACAAGTTGGTCACTGCACTGGCGGGTGGATAGATCGTGTGGTGTATTTCTCATTGAGCGCTCAAATGATGCCGTAATGAGCACCACGATGTGCGACGGTCGCGAGGAGGCGATGGTGATGGCCTGGGCGTCGGCCCCAACCCTCGACACCGTCGCCGAGCGCGCCGGGGTCTCGCGGCAAACAGTATCGAATGCTCTGCACCGACCCGAACGGCTCCGTTCAGCGACCCGTGACCGGGTCTTCGCCGCCATCGCCGAACTGGGCTATCGACCCTCGATCCCCGCCCGGCAGCTGGCCACCCGGCGAGCGAAGGCGATCGCCGTGGCCGCACACCGACCGCAACCCGACGGCGTATCCGGCCTGCTGCTGGACGCGTTCCTGCACGGGTTGGCCGACGCGTGCCGGTCGAGCGGTCACCAGGTGATCCTCTACTCCACCTCGGCGGACGACCGCGACGAGATCGGGCCCATCGAGGACCTGCTGCTGACCGGCTCGGCCGACGCCGTCGTCCTCACCGCGACCCACACCGGCGACCAGCGCTCGATGTGGCTGGCGCAGCGCCGGGCGCCGTTCTGCAGCTTCGGCCGGCCTTGGGACACCTCTCCCGAGGGACCCGAGTACTGGCACGACTGGGTGGACGTCGACGGCGCCAACGGCTGTGAGCAGGCCGTGGAGTACCTGGCCGCTCGCGGCTGCCGGTCGATCGCCTTCCTGGGATGGCCGGCAGGGTCCGGTGTCGGCGACGACCGTCGCAGCGGCTGGCACCGCGCCGCCGCGACCCTCGGCGTGCTCGCACCGATCGCCCCGATGGCATGCGAGGACCGATCCGACGCTGCCGAGGCAGCCGTCCGGTTGGCCTTCGAGGGCGACCAGGCACCCGACGGTCTGGTCTGCGCCAGCGACACGCTCGCGCTGGGCGCGTGGCGAGCCACTCAGCACTCCCCGCGCCCGCCTCGGATCGTGGGCTTCGATGCCACCCCGGTGACCGCGGCCCTCGGCCTGGCCAGCATCGGCCAACCGGTGGCCCAGGCCGCCCGCACCTGCATGGACCTACTCCTGCCCCGCCTCGCGGGTGGTGTCGCACCGTTTCGCGGTGTCCTGCTGCGCCCCTCTCTGGTGGACCCCGGCCGGGGCCCCACCGTCACCTAGCCACCGTCCGATCCGACCCCGCACCTCACCGCAATCCGACACCACAAGGAGTTGACCGCGCAAATGCGACCACACCGATCAATCAAGAGGGGCCTGGTGCCCGCCACCGCCGTCCTCGCCCTGACCGCCCTGGTCGCGGCCTGCGGCGGTGGGGACGACCCCGCGCCCGGCGAGGGGGGCGGCGAGAGCGCCGCGGGCGAGACCACTGGCGTCGCGCTGACGGTGCTCATCGCTTCCAGCGGAGACGCCGAGACTGCGGCCGTCACCGGGGCGGCCACGGCATGGGCCGAGGAGACGGGCAACACCGTCGACGTGCAGCCCGCCCAGGACATCCAGCAGCAGCTCGCCCAGGGCTTCGCCGGCGGCAACGCCCCCGACCTGTTCTACGTCGACGCCAGCCGGTTCGCCGACTATGCCTCGGCTGGGAACCTCTACCCCTACGCCGACCAGCTGACCGACCCCGAGGACTTCTACGAGAACCTGCGCACGACGTTCACGTTCGAGGACCAGCAGTACTGCGCGCCCAAGGACTTCTCGACGCTGGCGTTGCAGATCAACAACACCGCGTGGGAGGCAGCGGGCCTCACCGAGGACGACGTCCCCACCACCTGGGACGAGCTCTCGACGGTCGCCAAGACGCTGACCACCGGTGACCAGGTCGGTCTTGCGATGGCGCCGACGCGCGACCGGCTGGGTGCGTTCCTGGTCCAGGCCGGCGGTTACTGGGTGAACGAGGACTCCACAGCGGCCACCGCAGAGACCCCGGAGAACGTCGAGGCGTTGACCTTCGTTCAGACGCTGCTCAACGACGGCTCGGCGGCCTACCCCGTCGACCTCGACGCCGGCTGGGGTGGCGAGGCTTTCGGTACCGGTCGGGCGGCGATGGCGATGGAGGGCAACTGGATCCGCGGCGCCATGACCAACGACTACCCGGACGTCGACTACCAGGTGGTGGAGTTCCCCGAGGGGCCGGCCGGCAAGGGCACCCTGCTGTTCACGCAGTGCTGGGGCATCTCTGCCGACTCGCCCAACCAGGCGGCCGCGGTCAGCCTTGTGGACTACCTGGCAACTCCCGAACAGCAGCTGGCCAACGCCGAGGCGTTCGGTGTCATGCCCAGCCGCCAGTCCGCGCAGGAGGACTACGTCGCCGCGTTCCCCGACGACGCCCCCTTCATCGCCGGCGGCGAGTACGGCCGCGGCCCGGTCGTCGCGCCGGCCATCGACCCGGTCATGCTCGAGCTGGACGCTCAGTTGGAGGCCCTGCGCACGGCTGACCCGACGGAGATCCTGCAGTCCTTCGACACCAACGCCGGCGGCATCGTCGGCGGCTGATCGACAACCCGTGACCGGCCGGGCAGTCGCCCGGCCGGTCACCCCTCGCACCATCCAGGTCAAGGCAGACAAGGAGGTTGCGCCATGGCAACGGAGTCATCCGGTGCGGCCAGCGGCCGCACCCGCAAGCCCCGCAGCGGTGGCATCACGACAGGGCAGAGCAGGGCCGGCTGGACGTTCGTCGCGCCCAGCGTCGCCCTCTTGGTGCTGTTCGTGTTATTGCCCATCGCCCTGGCGGTGTGGGTCTCGTTCAGCGACTGGAACGGTCGGGGCAGCCCACTGAACCCGGACGTGAACTTCGTCGGCACCGACAACTACGCCCAGATCCTCACCGAGGAATCGCTCATCAAGCGCGATTTCTTCACGTCGCTCCGGAACAACGGGTACTACGTCCTCTTGGTCGTCCCGATCCAGACGATCATGGCGCTGCTCCTCGCGAGCATCCTCAACCAGCAGTTACTCAAGGCGCGCAGCTTCTTCCGCACCGCGTTCTACTTCCCGTCCGTGACCTCGTCGGTCGCCATCAGCCTGGTGTTCTTGTTCCTGTTCTCCGGCAGCGGGGCGATCAACGAGATCCTCGGCTACGTCGGGCTGGAAGGGCCAACCTGGTTCGGTGACTCCCGCGGCCTGCTGCATCAACTGCTCGGCGCCCTCGGGGTGTGGAACATCGACTCACCGCCAACCGCACTGACCGACACCACCATTCTCGGACTGTCTGCATGGGAATGGCTGTCCGGGCCCAGTGTGGCGATGAGCGCGATCATCATGCTCGTCATCTGGACCACTACCGGCACGTTCATGCTGCTCTTCCTGGCAGCCCTGCAGGACGTCCCCACAGAGGTGCAGGAGGCGGCCATGGTCGACGGCGCCAACCGCTGGCAGCGCTTCCGAGCGGTGACTCTGCCCCACATCAGGCCGACCGTCTTGCTGGTGCTCACGCTCGGCCTCATCGGCACCTGGCAGGTCTTCGACCAGATTTTCATCACCACTCAAGGTGGACCGACAAAGACCACGCTGACTCCCGCGTACCTGTCATATACCTATGCGCTGGACAACAACCAGTGGGGTATCGGGACTGCGATGGCCTTCATCCTGTTCGCCATCATCATCTTCTTCACCGTGCTGCAGCGGCTTGCCTTCCGCGACCGGGCCGCCGCCAGGCAGCGTCGACGGGAACGAGCCGCCAATACCGCCGCAAAGAAGGCCACAGCGCAGACCCTGACGACGGGAGCCCCGCGATGACGACGACGACCACAGGCGGGGCACCGAACACCACCCCCGTCCTCGCCGGTACCTTGGACACCGCCGCCAAGCAGCGCCGGCGGCGGATCAGCCCATGGACCGCTGTCGCGGTCGGGATCGGCTACCTGGTCCTCGTGCTCTTCGCCTTCGTCTACATCTACCCGTTCGTCATCCAATTGGTCACAGGTTTCAAGACTAACCCTGATGCGACGCAGAACCCATTGAGCCTGGTCCCGTCCCCGTTCGTCACCGAAGCCTTCCAGCGGCTCGGCGAGACCAGCTTCTGGTTGTGGTTCTTAAACTCGGTCGTCGTGTCCGTCGTGGTCACGGCGGGCCGGGTCTTCTTCGACTCCTTGGCCGGTTATGCCCTGGCCAGGTTGCCGTTCCGGGGCCGAAGCGCAACGTTCGCCGGGATCCTGATCATCCTGGCGGTACCGGGAATCATCCTGCTGATCCCCAAGTTCCTGGTGCTGCGGCAACTCGGTATCTGGGACACTTACCCGGCGCTGTTCCTCCCGCTGATCGCCGACGCGGCCGGGATCTTCATCATGAAGCAGTTCTTCGAGACGATCCCGGTATCGGTCGAGGAGGCCGCACGGATTGACGGCGCCAGCACCTTCCGGCTGTTCTGGTCGGTTATCCTGCCCATGGCGCGCCCGGCACTCATCACCATCACCATCCTGTCGTTCCAAGGGTCGTGGAACGAGTTCTCGCACTTCCTCGTCGCTTCGCAGGATCCCAATCTGTACACCTTGACGAAGGGTGTCGCCACCTTGACCAGCGGGCAACTCGGATCGGGTAATCAATACCCGATCAGCATGGCCGCATCACTATTGATGACCATTCCGGTGGCCATCGTCTTCTTCGCCTTCCAGCGGTACTTCATCAGCGGCGCCAACGCCGGCGCCGAGAAGGGGTGAGGGCAGCCCAGAAGTCAGCTCCGCCAGCCACACCGCGGTCTCGCCATAGGTCCGGCCCCCGACGGCAGTCACCGACGGGGGCCAGAGCGGTGCCGGCGAGCGCGAGGACCGCTCGACGCTGACCACGCCCCCGGGAGTCAGCACGGCGGCGACGGCGACCAGCAGATCCGAGGTCACCTCATCGCTGAGCGCGTAGGGCGGGTCGAGCAGGACCAGGTCATAGCCTTCGTCGCGCCCAATGGCATGGCCGAGGAACCGCTCGACGCGGTCGGCGACCACTGTGACGCCGCGCAACCCCAGTCGCTCGACGTTGCGGCGAGCCACCGCCGCCGCTGCCGGGTCCGACTCCACCAGCACCGCCGACGCCGCGCCCCGGCTCACCGCCTCCAGGCCCAGCGCACCCGAACCGCAGAACAGGTCCGCTACCCGGCTGCCGGCGACGGCACCCATCGACTCCAGCCTCGCGAACAGCGACTCCCGGACCCGGTCCGTCGTGGGACGGGTGCCGGTCCCCTTCGGTGCCGCGATCTGCCGGCCGCCGGCGATGCCGCCGATGATCCTCGTCATGGAGCTCCCGCTTCGTGCTCAGCCACGGTCGATGAACTCGTCCCGGCCGTCGGTCAGCGCCCGGGCCACGGCTGCTCGCAATTCCGCGAACCCGGCCAGCTCCGGGTCCGCATCGAGCATGACCTGGGCATGAGCCCGCGCCTTCGTGATCAGCTGCTCATCACGCAGCACCCGCAGCAGCTTCAGTGAGGACCGCCGCCCCGACTGCGCCGAACCCAGCACGTCCCCCTCGCGCCGCTGCTCCAGGTCCAGGCGGGCCAGCTCCAACCCGTCGCGGGTCGCGGCCACCGCGGTCACACGCCGGTGCGCCGGACTGTCCACCACGGCCGCCGAAACCAGCAGGCACACCCCTGGCCGGGTACCACGCCCGATCCGGCCCCGCAGCTGGTGCAACTGCGAGATCCCGAACCGGTCGGCGTCGAGGATCGCCATCACCGAGGCGTTGGGCACGTCCACTCCCACCTCGATGACCGTGGTGGCGACCAGGACGTCGATGTCGCCTGCCGCGAACGCCCGCATCGTGGCGTCCTTCTCGTCGGCGGGCAGCCGGCCGTGCAGCACCTCGATGCGCAGGCCGGTCAGCACCGGCTCGCCCCGCAACGTCTCGATCATCTCCAGCACGGCGACCGCGGGCCGGGTCTCGGTCAGGCCGGCCGCCGCCCCGGCCCCGTCCCCTGCGATGTCCAGGAGGCCCGACTCTGCGGCGTCGTCCGGCTCACCGCCGCCGATGCGTGGGCACACCACGAACGCCTGCCCACCGGCGGCGACCTCCTCGGCGACCCTGCCCCACACCCGGGACAGCCACGCAGGGTGCTCCGCCAGCGACACGACATGGGTCGCCACGTCCGGGCGCCCGGCTGGCATGTCCTGGAGCAGGGACACGTCCAGATCACCGAAGACCGTCATCGCCACCGTGCGCGGGATCGGCGTCGCCGTCATCACCAACAGGTGCGGCACCGCCTGTTCGCGGTCCTCTGCAGCGGTGCGCAGCGCGTCCCGCTGCTCCACGCCGAAGCGGTGCTGCTCGTCGACGACCACGAGGCCGAGGTCGGCGAACGACACCGGGTCGCTGAGCAGCGCGTGGGTGCCGACGACGATCCCCGCCCCGCCCGCTGCGATCTCCGCGAGTGCGGCCCGGCGAGCCGCCGCCGACAGCGACCCGGTGAGCAGCGCCACCCGGGTGCCCCGGTCGTCACCACCCAGCATCCCGGCCTGGCCCAGGGCGCCGAGCATCGCGGTGATGGTCCGGTGATGTTGTACGGCCAGGACCTCGGTGGGGGCGAGCAGCGCCGCCTGGCCGCCGCTGTCGACGACCGTGAGCATCGCCCGCAGCGCGACCAGCGTCTTGCCCGAGCCGACATCGCCCTGCAGCAACCGCTGCATCGGGGAGCCCGCGGCCAGGTCGGTGGCGATCTCCTCGCCGATCCGGCGCTGCCCGTCGGTGAGGGTGAACGGCAACTGCTCGTCGAAGGCCGCCAGCAGGCCCAGCGGGTCGGCCCGGCGCACCGCGGCGGCGCGCGACCGGGCCTCGCGGCGCCGCTGCACCAGCCCGGTCTGCAGCACGAATGCCTCTTCGAAGCGAAGCCGCCGAAGCGCCGCGTCAGCGGCCGCCTGCGACATCGGACGGTGCACAGCCACCAGGGCCTCGTGCCGCGACAGCAGGCCCATCCCCCGCAGCACATCGGCCGGCACCGGGTCGCCGACGTCGGCCGGGCCGAGGGTCCGCAGGACGTGCAGCACGATGCTCCAGATCCGCCAGCTGCGCAGCCCGCTGGTCGCGGCGTAGATGGGCACGAGCGGCGGGATGCCCTGCTCGTCGAAGCCCGCCACCGGCGCGGCCGACCCCGCCACCAGTTCCAGCGGCAGCATGTCGTCGTGCGAGACGTCCAGCTCGGCGAACTCCGGCTGGACCAGCTGCAGTTCCCCCCGATAGCTCGTGACCTTGCCGGAGAACACCCCGCGCGTCCCGGGCTTGAGGGTGTTCGCCCGCCACGGCTGGTTGAAGAATGTCAGCTTGAGCACCGAACGCCCGTCCGTCACCTCGACATCGGTGATGGACCCTCTGCGCTGCCGCATCTGCCGGGTGGACACCTTCTGAACGTCGGCGATGATCGTCGCGAGCTCCTCACCGACCAGGTCTGTGATCGGGGTCGGCTCGCCGGTGGCGAGGTAGCGCTTGGGATAGTGCGTCAGCAGGTCCCCGACCGTCCGCAGGCCGAAGGCCTTCTCCAATGCGCCCGCCGTCCTCCCACCCAGTTCGGTGCGCAGGCTCAGATCGAGTCGACCCATGGTCACTGCCGGCCCGCCGTCTCCGAGCGGGCCGCCGCCGCGGCTGATCACCGCCTCGCGCCCGGCCACGGGCATCACGGTAGTGCCAGACGATTAGGCAGCCCACTGTGAGCTCGGCTAATCTAGTGAGGTTGCCCGCACGCATCGGCGTGTGACCGGCGAACTCGATCCCGGTGGTGACCACCACCGCCCCTGAAGGAGTGGAGACAGCCTGTGGCTGCGAACTGCGACATCTGCGGCAAGGGCCCCAGCTTCGGTCACGCCATTTCCCACTCGCACCGGCGCACCAAGCGCCGCTGGAACCCCAACATCCAGCGAGTTCGCGCGATGGTCGGTGCCACCCCGAAGCGGCTGAACGTGTGCACCTCCTGCCTCAAGGCCGGAAAGGTCACCCGCTAGTCACTGAAGTGCACCCAGCCGCCGGTCCCCCGATAGGCGCGACCGGCGAGGGTGACGCCCGGGTCGCCGACGGCGGGGAAGACCGACCCGATCCTACGGAAGCCGGCAGGCAATTCGGCACCGTGCGGGAAGGTCGCCAGCATGGCGTGATCCTCGCCACCGGTCAGCACCCATTCCAGCGCGACCGCTCCCAGCGGCACCGCTTCGAATGTCACTGCCGAGAGGAACTTGGCCACCGCGTCCGCCTCGGCGGACGGGACGAGCGCGACGGGGTCGAGGTCGATGCTGACACCTGAGGCAACCGCGACCCGGCGGGCGTCGCGCACCAGACCGTCGCTCACGTCGATGAGCGACGTCGCCCCGGCCTGCCGGGCCGCCACCCCCGAGCGATAGTCCGGCGCAGGGCGCCGATGGCGGGCGAGAACTGTTGCGGCCGCGACGTCGGGCAGTCCCGGATCCGCCAGCGCCGCGGGACCTGCCGACAACAGCGCCAGTCCGGCAGCGGAATCACCGACGATCCCGCAGACGGCCACGACATCACCGGGGCAAGCTCCGGAACGCAGCACTGCCGCCGACGGGTCGGCCAGTCTGCCCACCGCGGTCCCGGTCACCACGATCTGCTCGCCCGCTGCCATGTCCCCACCGGCCACGCCGGCGCCGGCGCGGGAGCACTCGCGAGCCATACCGCCCGCGAGGTCGAGCACCCACGCCACCTCGGTGTCGGCGGGCACCGTCAGCGAGATCAGCAGGGCCTCAGGGGCCGCTCCCATGGCGGCGATGTCCGCAAGGCAGGCCGCAGCCGTCTTCGCGCCGATATCGGCGGCGCTGGACCAGTCCAGCCGGAAATCCACTCCGCCTACCAGCGTGTCCGTGCTCAGCACGACGGCGCCGGTGGACCCCAGGACGGCCGCGTCGTCACCGACCGCGACGTGCATCCGGGGCCCGGTACCGACGGCCGAGATCCGCTCCAGCACCGCGGCAACCAGCCGGTCCTCGCCCCACTCGCGGACGCTCGCCATGGTGCCCCTCTCGATGCCGGACCGCCGCGACGTGCGGGCAGGCCGTAGGTTGGTGATGTGGTCCAGGCGTACATTCTCATCCAGACCGCGCCCGGCCGCGCGATCGAGGTCTCACGGGCAGTCGCGACCATGTCCGAGACGGTCGCCGTGCACAACGTCACCGGACCCTACGACGTCATCGCCACGGTGCAGGCGGCGACCCTCGACGACCTGGGACGGCTCGTGCTGGCCCGGGTGCAGGACCTCCCCGGGATCAGCCGGACCCTGACATGCCCGATCGTCGAGGTCTGATCGCCCTGGTACGCGTCGCGGCCGCCGGCGTCGCGGCCATCGGCGTCGCTCTGGCCGCGATGAGCGGCTGCGCCGGGTCGCTGGCCGTGGATCCCGCCCCCGAGGCCACCGCGTCGGCCTGCGCCACTCTGATCACCGAACTGCCGGCCTCCGTCGCCGGGCAGGCCCGGCGCGGCACCGGCGAGACCCCCGGCGTCGCGGCGTGGGGCGATCCGGCGGTCGTGCTGCGGTGCGGCACGGCACCACCCGGCCCCACCACGGACCCGTGCGTGTCGGCCGGGGACGTCGACTGGGTGGAACTGGCCCGCGACGAGTCCGGCGCGGCGCTGTTCGCTGCCTACGGCCGGGTGCCCGGGGTGGAGGTCGAGATCCCGGCCGGGCCGGCACCGGGAGATGTGCTGGTCGACCTGGCGGCAGCCGTGGGGGCATTGCCGCAGGAACGGGCCTGCACCTAGCGCAGGCCGGCGGGCCGCTCCAGCGCGAGCCCAAGCAGCCGGTCCACGAGGTCGCGGTAGGCGATGCCGCTGGCCTGCCACATCCGCGGGTACATCGAGATCGGGGTGAACCCTGGCATCGTGTTGACCTCGTTGACGATGACGTCGTCGCCGTCGACGAAGACGTCGGCCCGCGCCAGCCCCTCGCACCGCAGCGCGTCGAAGGCGCGCAGTGCCACCCGCCGCACCTCGTCGGCGACGCCTGGTGGCAGGTCGGCGGGACAGTCCAGCCGCACCGCGCTGCCGTCGTCGAGGTACTTGGCCTCGAAGTCGTAGAACTCGCGACCGCCCAGCAGCACGATCTCCCCGCACTCGCTGGCCTCCGCCGGCCCCCCGGACACCCCGCCCAGCACACCACACTCGATCTCGCGGCCCGCGACGGCCGCCTCGACGATGATGCGCGGGTCCTCGGCGCCGGCGGCGAGGATCGCGCCGTCCAGACCGGCGTCGTCCTTCACGCGTGACACACCGAGGCTCGATCCCGCCCGGGCCGGCTTGACGAACACCGGCCACCCCAGTTCGGCCACCCGTGACGACAGTTCCGGTCTGGACGCCCGCCACTCCTGCGCCGTGAACGACACCCAATCGGCGACCCGTAGTCCCGCCGCACGCAGCAGCGTCTTCATGACGTCCTTGTCCATACCAACCGCCGAGGCCAACACGCCGGAGCCGACGTAGCGGATCCCGGCGAGTTCGAGCAGGCCCTGCACCGTGCCGTCCTCGCCGTAGGGACCGTGCAGCAGCGGGAAGACGACGTCGATCGGTTCGGTCGCCGCCCCGCCGGAGCGCAGATCGAGCGTCGCCTCACCAAGCCGCCGCGCGGGAACCACCTCGCCGATGCGCCCGCCGACCGACAGCGCCGCCGCCTCGCTCACCATCGGCATCACGCCATCGGTGATGCGCCACACCCGGGGGTCGTCGTCGACCAGCAGCCATCGGCCATCCTTGGTGATACCGACAGCCACGACGTCATAGCGGGAACGGTCGATCGCCTCGAGCACCCCCGCCGCGGTGACGCAGGAGATGGAGTGTTCGCCGGAGCGGCCGCCGAACAGCACCGCGACCCGGGGGCGGCGGCGCCGCCCCCGGTCCTGATCTGACCCTGTGGTGTCCATCGTCTGTGGAGGCTAGTGGCCCCGCGGCGGCCATCGGCCTGCGCCGGCGCGCCCGCTACCGTGCGGCATGACCAAGGACACCACCGGTGACCGCCGGCGACCAGCCACCCGTGTCGTGGCCGCAGGCCGGCCCGCCCGGACTCCCGGCGGGCCGATCAACCCGCCCGTCACGCTGTCGACCACCTATCACACCGCGGACGCGGACCCCGACCGAGACTGGCTGGTTCCGTCACCGCCCGCCGACTACGCCCGTACCAGTGTCGACACCTGGGAGGCACTGGAAGCGGTACTGGGCGACCTCGACGGCGGCAGCGCCACCGTGTACGCCTCCGGCATGGCGGCGACCAACGCCGCCGTGGACGCGCTGCTGTTCGCCGATCCGAGCCGGCCCCGCGTCATCGTCACGGACATCACCGGCTACACCGGCACCGCGGCCATGCTGGCCGGGATCGAGGAGCGGGGTTGGGCCGAGGTCCGCCGGGTCGACCTCACCGATGCGGTCGCCATGCCGGTGGCGCTGGCCGGTGCCGGCCTGGTCTGGGTCGAGTGCCCGAGCAACCCGCTGCTGTCGGTGCCGGACGTGCGGGCCGTCGCGGGCGCCGCGCACCAGCACGGAGCCCGGGTGGCGGTCGACGCGACGTTCGCCACCCCGCTGCGGATGCGCCCGCTGGAGCTGGGCGCGGATGTGACCATGCATTCGGCGACCAAGGCGATCGCGGGACACGACGACGTGCTGCTCGGTGTCGCGGTGACCGCCGACCCACGCCTGCACGAGGAGCTGCGGCGGGCGCGGCGGGTCGGGGGGGCGGTACCCGGTCCCTTCGAGGCGTGGCTGGCGCTGCGCGGGTTGCGCACCCTGGACGTCCGGCTGGAACGGGCGGAGCGCTCGGCCGGGGTGCTCGCCCAGCGGCTGAGCGGGCATCGCGCCGTGACCCGAGTGCGTTACCCCGGTCTGGCCTCGGACCCTGGCCACACGGTGGCGGCAGCACAGTCCAGCGGTTTCGGTGCGCTGTTGGCGATCGAGGTCGTCGACGCCGCCACGGCCGAGGCCGTCGCGTCGGCGTGCCGGGTGTGGACGCATGCCACGAGCCTCGGCGGGGTCGAGTCCCTCATTGAACGCCGCCGCAAGCACGCTGGGGAGTCCCCGCTGGTGCCGCAGGGCCTGCTGCGGCTGTCAGTCGGGATCGAGGACGTCGAGGACCTGTGGGTGGACGTGTCCCGAGCACTCGACTCGGTGCGGACCGGGTCCTGAGGATCAGGGCAGCCGACCGGTCTCCGCCACACCGTGATCGCGTGGGTCGTAGGGCTTGGCCGGCGGCTTCTCGCCGCGCTGGTCGGCGACGATCGTCGTGAGAGCCGCCATGATCCGGTCGGTCGCCCGCTGCAACAGGTCGGCATCCATCGGCTGGCCGCGCAGATCGTCGAGGTTCACCGGCCGCCCTGCCCACACCGACACCGTCCGTCGTGGCCACAGCCGGGGCCAGTGGCTGTACCGGGGCATGATCTCCTGGGCCCCCCACTGCCCGAGTGGGATCACGGGGCAGCCGGTCTCCAGAGCGATGCGGGCGGCGCCGCTCTTGCCGCGCATCGGCCACAGGTCGGGATCGCGGGTCAACGTCCCCTCCGGGAACACCATGACGACCTCGCCGCGGCGGACCGCCTGGACCGCGGCCTCGTAGGCCCGTGCGGCGTCCGGCCCGCCGCGCAGCACCGGAATCTGCCCCGCGCTGGTGAGCAGGGCGCCGATCAGCCGGTTCCGCCACAGCCCCGACTTGGCGAGATAGCGGATCACGCGACCGTTCTGCCACACGAAGTGCCCGGCGGCCAGCGGGTCCAGGTACGTCACGTGGTTGGCCACGACCACCGCACCGCCCTCGCGGGGCAGGTTCTCCACCCCCCGCCAATCCCGGGCCGCGATAGCCCGCATCAACGGCACCAGCACCCCGACCGCGAGCCGGTACCCCCAGCCCAGACCGTGCAGCCGACTCCTGTGTGCCACCCCCGCACCCTAACGACCCGGATGCGCGATCATGTAGCGCGATGGACATGCACGTGAGCACCCCGTGGCCGTGGACGGTGATCCTGCCGATCAAGGGCGGCTCGCAGGCGAAGACCCGCTTGGCGGCGCTCGGCGAGCGGCGGCGGGTGGTCGCCGCCGCGGTCGCCGCCGACACGATCACCGCGGTCGCCGGGTCGTCGCGCGTGGCTCGGATCATCGTCGTGACCGCGGACGACGACGTGCGGGCGATGGCCGATCGCTTCGGGGCTTTCGCAGTCGCCGACCCGGGCCGGGGCCTCAACGAGGCGGTCACCGCCGCCCTGCAGACGGCCCCGTCACACCGGCCGTCCGCCGTGCTGCTCGCCGACGTCCCTGCTGTATGGCCCGACGACATCGCAGCCGCGCTGGACGCCTGCGCCGCCGCGCTGGCCGACGGCGCCACCCGCGCCGTGGTGCCGGATGCCCAGGGGGAGGGCACGGTCCTGCTCGCGGCTGCCTACCCCGCGGCCGTGCGGCCCAACTTCGGGCTGGGGTCGGCGCATCGCCACATGGCCGGCGGTGCGGTGGTGCTGGACGTCGCCCTGCCACGGTTGCGCCGTGACGTCGACACTCCCGAGGACCTCGCGGCAGCGCTCGACCTCGGTGCCGGGCAGGCGACCCGCGAAGCCGCCGCCTGCGGCTGAACGACCCCGGCAGCCGTCAGGCGCGCTCGACCTTGGCGCCGAGTGCCTCCAGCTTGTCGTGGAAATGCTCGTATCCGCGGTCGATGATGCCGATGCCGTGCACGGTGCTCGCCCCCTGGGCCGCCAGTGCGGCGATCAGGTGGCTGAAGCCGCCGCGCAGGTCGGGCACCGTGATCTCGGCGCTGGTCAGCGACGTCGGGCCGGATATCACAGCCGAGTGCCTGAAGTTGCGCTGGCCGAACCGGCACTGCGACCCGCCCAGGCACTCGCGGTAGATCTGGATGTGGGCACCCATCGCCCGCAGCGCCTCGGTGAAGCCGAACCGGTTCTCGTACACGGTCTCGTGGACGATGGACAGCCCGGCGGCCTGGGTCAGCGCGACCACGAGCGGCTGCTGCCAGTCGGTCATGAACCCGGGGTGAACTGCCGTCTCCAGCACGATCGACTTCAGGTCGCCGCCGGGGTGGAAGAACCGGATCCCGTCGTCGTCGACATGGAACTGCCCGCCGACCTTACGGAAGGTGTTGAGGAAGGTCATCATGTCCGACTGCCGGGCACCTTCGACGATGATGTCGCCGCCGGTCGCCAGGGCCGCGCATGCCCACGACGCCGCCTCGATCCGGTCCGGCAGGGCCCGGTGGGTGAACCCGCCGAGCGCGTCGACCCCCTCGATCCGGATCACCCGGTCGGTGTCGACGCTGATGATCGCGCCCATCTTCTGCAGCACCGCGATCAGGTCGCCGATCTCGGGCTCGATGGCCGCACCCTTGAGCTCGGTGACCCCCTCGGCACGCACCGCGGTGAGCAGCAGTTGCTCGGTGGCTCCGACACTGGGGAACGGCAATTCCACCTTGGTGCCCTGCAGCCGCCGGGGTGCCCGGATCCGGATGCCGTTGGGCAGCTTGTCGACGACCGCGCCGAACTGCCGCAACACGTCCAGGTGGAAGTTGATCGGCCGGTCCCCGATCCGGCAGCCGCCCAGGTCGGGGATGAACGCCTCACCGAGGCGGTGCAACAGGGGGCCGCAGAACAGGATCGGGATGCGGCTGGACCCGGCGTGGGCGTCGATGTCGCCGGTCGACGCCAACTCCACCGCGGACGGGTCGAGGATCATCTCGCCGTCACCGTTGGACCGGCTGACTCTGACGCCGTAGAGCTCCAGCAGGCCCTGCACGACGGTGACGTCGCTGATCTCGGGCACGCCTCGCAGCCGGCTGGGGGCCTCGCCGAGCAGCGAGGCCACCATGGCCTTGGTGACGAAATTCTTGGCGCCCCGGACGGCTACGCGCCCGTTGAGAGGGGAGCCGCCGTGGACGATGAGGGTGTCACTCACCGGCCCATCCTCACCCATACCCCGCGCGCAGGACAGTCGTGGCCGCGCGCCGGTGCGTCGCGCCGCCCTGCCTCACGCCAGGGTGCGCGGTCGCCAAGACTCCCGGTGCGCCTCGAACGCGGTGATGTCCTCGGCGTGTCGCAAGGTCAGGCCGATGTCGTCCAGCCCTGCCATCAGCCGCCAGCGGGTGTAGTCGTCAATGGCGAAACCGCAGGTGAACTCCGCGCAGTGCACCAGGCGATCGGCCAGGTCCACGGTGACCGGCGTGCCGGGAGCGGTCTCGAGGATCTTCCACAGCTGCTCGATGTCGGTCTGCTCCAGCTGGGCTGCGACGAGGCCCTGCTTGCCGGCGTTGCCGCGGAAGATGTCCGCGAAGCGCGAGGACAGCACTGCCCGAAAGCCGTAGTCCTTCAGCGCCCACACGGCGTGCTCACGGCTCGAACCGGTGCCGAAGTCCGGCCCCGCGACCAGGACGGAGCCGGCCGAATACGCCGGGACGTTGAGGACGAAATGCGGATCGGCGCGCCAGGCGGCGAACAGCCCGTCTTCGAAACCGGTTCGGGTGACCCGCTTGAGGTAGACGGCCGGGATGATCTGGTCGGTGTCGACGTCCGACGCGCGCAGCGGGACGCCGATGCCGGTGTGCGAGGTGAAGGGCTCCATGGCTGGTCTCCTGGGCTTGTCGTCTCAGGCGGGCACGGGGTCGAGGTCGGCGGGGCTGGACAACGTGCCGCGCACCGCGGTGGCCGCGGCCACCAGTGGGCTGACGAGGTGGGTGCGGCCACCCTTGCCCTGCCGGCCCTCGAAGTTGCGGTTGGAGGTGCTGGCGCTGCGCTCGCCGGGAGCCAGCTGGTCGGGGTTCATGCCCAGGCACATCGAGCACCCGGCGTGGCGCCACTCGGCACCGAACTCGGTGAAGACGGCGTCCAGGCCCTCGGCGACGGCCGCCTGGCGCACCCGCTCCGAGCCCGGCACGACGAGCACCCGGACGTGGGGGTGGCGGGTGCGGCCCCGGACCACCTCGGCGGCGGCGCGCAGGTCCTCGATCCGGCCGTTGGTGCACGAGCCGAGGAAGACGGTGTCGATGCGTATGTCGCGCATCGGGGTGCCCGGTGTGAGGTCCATGTAGGCCAGCGCCCGCTGCGCCGAGGCCTTGGCCGATGGGTCGGTCATGGCCTCGGGGTCGGGGACCGCCGCCGACAGCGGCAGGCCCTGGCCGGGGTTGGTGCCCCACGTGACGAACGGCTCGACGTCGGCGGCGTCGAGGACGACCTCGGCGTCGTACGTCGCGTCCTCGTCGGTCGCCAGCGAGCGCCAGTAGGCGACGGCGGTGTCCCAGTCGGCGCCTCGGGGGGCGTGCGGTCTGCCGCAGAGGTAGTCGAACGTCGTGTCGTCGGGTGCGATCATTCCGGCTCGCGCGCCGGCCTCGATGGACATGTTGCACACCGTCATCCGCGCTTCCATCGACAACGCGCGGATCGCCTCGCCGCGGTACTCCAGCACATAGCCCTGACCGCCGCCGGTACCGATCCGGGCGATCACCGCGAGGATGACGTCCTTGGCCGTAGTGCCCGGCCGCAGGGCGCCGTCGACGGTGATCGCCATGGTCTTGGGCCGTGTCAACGGCAGGGTCTGTGTGGCCATGACGTGCTCGACCTCACTCGTGCCGATGCCGAAGGCGAGCGCGCCGAAGGCACCGTGCGTGGAGGTGTGACTGTCGCCGCAGACCACCGTCAGGCCGGGCTGCGTCAGGCCCAGCTGCGGACCGACGACGTGCACGATGCCCTGCTCGACGTCGCCGAGGCTGTGCAGCCGGATGCCGAACTCGTGGCAGTTGCGCCGCAGCGTGTCGACCTGTGTCCGGCTGACGAGGTCCGCGATCGGCTGGTCGATGTCGGTGGTCGGGACGTTGTGGTCCTCGGTGGCGATCGTGAGGTCCGGTCGTCGCACGTCACGACCGCTCAGCCGCAGCCCGTCGAACGCCTGCGGGCTGGTCACCTCATGGATCAGATGCAGGTCGATGTAGAGCAGGTCCGGCTCACCGCCGTCGCCGCGACGCACCAGATGCGCGTCCCACACCTTCTCTGCCAGGGTTTTCGCCACACGAGCCTCCATCAGCGGGCGCCGGCTTGCCGTCTTGCACTGTGAGACGGCAGTATCAATTCGTGGACAAGCATAGCGGTGTCGGAGTGCTGGACAAGGCCGCCGCCGTGCTGTCCGCTCTGGAGTCGGGGCCGGCCTCGCTGGCGCAGCTGGTTGCGGCCACGGGATTGGCCCGGCCGACCGCCCACCGCCTGGCCGTGGCGCTGGAGCATCACCGGCTGCTGACACGTGACACGCAGGGCAGGTTCGTCCTCGGTCCGCGCATCGCCGAACTCGCTGCGGCGGGCGGCGAGGACCGGCTGGCGGCGGCCGCGACGCCGATCCTGGTCGCGCTGCGGGATCACACCGGCGAGAGCGCGCAGCTGTACCGGCGCCAAGGCGAGCAGCGGGTGTGCGTCGCGGCTGCCGAGCGCCCCACGGGCCTGCGCGACAGCGTGGCGGTGGGTGCCGTGCTGACCATGCAGGCGGGATCGGCCGCGCAGGTGCTGCTGGCGTGGGAGGACGCCGACCGGATGCAGCGCGGCCTGACCGGCGCCCGGTTCACTGCCACGACCGTGGCCGCGGTCCGTCGCCGCGGCTGGGCGCAGTCGGCGGGCGAACGGGAAGTGGGAGTGGCCTCGGTCTCGGCGCCGGTACGCGGCCCGAACGGCCGGGTGGTGGCGGCGATCTCGATCTCGGGGCCGATCGATCGACTGGGTCGCCAGCCCGGCCGGGTGCACGCCCTGGCAGTGATGGGCGCCGCGAACCGGCTCAGTGACGTCCTGAGACGAGGGGGACGGCCCCCGGCCATGTGACCGGGGGCGCGCTGTAGCCCCGACCGGATTCGAACCGGCGCTACCGCCTTGAGAGGGCGATCACGCTAGTATTGGCAATGCATGATCACCCCTGAAAGTGTTGGAAACAAAGGGTTTGGCGTTGAAGGCCGTCGACGCTCATCAGTAGTTTACGGCTGGCATGTGTACCCAATGGTGTACCCGCCAAGGATCCAGCGCACACCAGGGCGTCACGCCGGTCGTCGTTCCTCTTTCAGCGCTCGTCCTAAGGCTGCGGCGACCAAGAAATCCTTCCGCTCACGGCGATGAGCGGACGTCCGCTCATCGGGGTTATGCACGTGTAAACTGAGGCAGGTAGCACCGGCGGTGGGGCTCGCCGTACCCAAACCGTCACTCCCCACAGGAGTGACCAACAGTCCCTACCTGAAGCCCTCGCGGCGCGCTGCGCCCCGCGAGCCCGTCCAGGTAGGAAGGTCGCGCCGGTGCCAGACCCGCACCCCGCTGAGGACACAGACTCCGCAGCCCGGGAACCGGTTGACCCCGACATCGACCTGCGCCAGGCCCGGGTGGGCCGTGACCGACGCGGCGAGGTCACCACGCTGGCCACCATCGCCGCCGGCGGCGCTACCGGCGCGGCAGCACGGTACCTGATCGAAGCGACCTGGCCGACCCCTGCGGGGGCCTTCCCGGCAAGCACCCTGGCGATCAACCTCCTGGGCTGTGCCCTGATCGGGGTCCTGTTGGTCCTGATCACCGAGGTGTGGAGCAGACAGCGCCTACTGCGTCCGTTCCTGGGCACCGGGGTCCTGGGTGGGTTCACCACGTTCTCCACCTACACGGTCGACATCCAACGACTCGTCGCTGGTGGACACATGAGCACCGCTGTGCTGTACCTGGCCCTGACCCCCATCGGTGCGCTCCTGGCCGTGTGGGTGACGGCAACCGCAACCAGACGACTGGTCAACTGGAGGACCGCATGAGACTTACCGGCACCGCGCAACGCGTCACGATCATCGTCGGTGACTCGAACCACTGGCACCACAAACCGCTGTTCACCGAGATCGTCCACCGCGCCCACGCTGCCGGGCTGGCCGGCGCGACGGTCCTGCACGGAGTCGAAGGGTTCGGCGCTACCAGCCGGATCCACACCGCGCGGATCCTCAGCCTGGCCGAGGATCTCCCCGTGGTCATCGTCATCGTTGACAGCCATGACCGCATCGCCGGCTTCCTGCCCCAGCTCGACGAGCTCGTCACCGAGGGACTGGTCATCCTCGACGACTGCGAGGTGATCCGCTACGTCGGCACGAACCCCGACGGGGTCGGCGGCGGCCACGCCCCCCGCGACACCCCCGGGCACGAGCGGTGAGCCTGCTCCTGGTCATCGGCGGCGCAGCCGTCGGGGCGCCGCTTCGGTACCTGAGCGACCGGGCCATCCAGTCCCGCCACGACACGGTCTTTCCCTGGGGCACCCTCGCCGTCAACGTGATCGGGTCCCTGATCCTGGGCGTCGTGACCGGCGCGGTCACCGCTGGCGGCGCCTCCCCGCAGGTCCAGCTGGCCGTCGGTACCGGGTTCTGCGGCGCGCTGACCACCTACTCCACGTTCTCCTACGAGACGCTGCGCCTGCTCGAGGACGACGCCCGGCTCTTCGCGGCCGCCAACGTCGTGGCGAGCATTGTCGCCGGACTCGGCGCAGCCTTCCTGGGCGTGGCCATCAGCCAGGCGATCTGGTCATGACCGACGCCCCCACCGAACTAGACCCCGCCCAGGGCCAGGGCAAGCGGTAGCTCAGCTCGGGAGTGGCCGCTGCGTCGCTGTTCAGTGACGCCGGACACGAGTTGGCAACCAGTCAGCTACCCACCTTCCTGACCGCCACGCTGCACTCCGGACCGGCGGCCCTGGGTGCCATCGAAGGCGTCTGCGATGCCCTCACCGGGTTGAGCAAGCTGGCCGGCGGGCCCCTGGCCGGCGACCCGGCCCGGCGCGGGCGCCTCGCCTCCGGCGGATACCTCGGCACTGCCATCGCCGCCGCGGCGATCGGCCTGACCACAGCGGTCTGGCAGGTCGCCATCTTGCGCGCTCTGGCATGGACCTCCCGCGGGATCCGTTCCCAGCCGGGACATGCTCCTGACGGACCTGACACCCGAGGCCGCCTACGGCCGCGCCTTCGGTCTCGAACGCGCCGGAGACAACGCCGGCGCCATGCTCGGGCCGCTTGCCTCCGTCCTGATGGTCGTCATGGGGATCCGGCATGCGATCTTCCTCGCGATCATCCCTGGCGTCTTCGCGGCCATCGCTGTCACCCTCGCCGCCCGCCAGGCGCGCACCACCTTGACCCCGGTCGAGGGCCGGCGGACCCCTTACCCTGAACATCGGTGCGCTGCGAACCGCCGGACTGGCCCGCGCCCTGACACCCGCGGCCCTGTTCGAGCTCGGCAACCTGGCGACCACACTGCTGATTCTTCGCGCGACCGACCTGCTGCCGACGGGCGCAGCCTCACCGCCGCCACTAGCCTGGCCATCCTCATGTACGCCGCCCACAATGGCGCCGCGACCTCGGCCTCTACTTGGCGGCCGGCACCTGGCCGACCGTTTCAGCCCGCGCGGTGTCTTCGCAGCCGGAGCCGCCGTCTACGTCCTGGGCTACACGCTCTTCGCCTGGGAACAGCGCCGGTGGCCCATCGTGCTGATCGGGTTCCTGCTCGCCGGGGTGGGTATCGGCTTCACCGAGACCGCCGAGCCCACCGTTGTCGCTCAACTGCTTCCGGCACAGCTGCGCAGCAACGGGTTCGGGGTCCTGGGACTCGTCCAGTCGTTCGGCGACCTCGGCGCGACCGTGGTCGCCGGGATCCTGTGGTCCGTGTTCTCCCCGACCGTCGCATTCCTGTACGCCGCAGCCTGGATGGCCTTATCGGTCGCCGCCGCCAGGTCGCTGCGTCCAGCTGATCGACCCCCCCATTGAATGACCACCCCTGAAGAAAGGCTGACTCAGATGAGCTTCGAAATCAGCAGTGTCTCCGCCCTGGAGATCCTGGACTCCCGCGGACGCCCGACCCTGCAGACCACGGTGACACTGTCCGACGGGACGATCGCCGTGGCCGGGGTCCCGTCCGGGGCCTCCACCGGCACCCGAGAGGCGGTCGAGCTCCGCGACGGCGACCCCGCCCGATTCGGCGGGTCGGGGGTACTGACCGCAGTCGCCAATGTCAACGGGGAGATCGCCGACCTGCTCAGGGGCCGGGCATGGGAGTCCCTGGCCGCGGTCGATGAAGCAATGGCCGCCGCCGACGGCACCCCCACCAAGGCGCGCCTGGGCGCCAACGCCACCGTCGGGGTCTCGATGGCTCTGGCCCGGGCGTTGGCCGCCTCCAGTGGGCAGTCACTGCACGAGTGGCTGCCCTCCTTTGGTGCTCCGCCGCGGCTCCCGGTGCCGTGTTTCAACGTCCTCAACGGCGGCGCGCATGCCCCCAACGCCCTGGACTTCCAGGAGTTCATGATCTCCCCACTCGGGGCCGCAAATGTCACCGAGGCCGTGCGCGCCGGGGCCGAGGTGTATGCCGCGCTACGCAAGCGCCTCGCGGCCGCAGGCCACGCGACGGGGCTGGGCGACGAAGGCGGCTTCGCCCCCCAGCTAGCCGAACCAGAAGAGGTGCTCGAGGTGATCGTCGCCGCCATCACCGACGCCGGCTACACCCCCGGACGCTCCGGTGTCGCGATCGCGCTCGACCCTGCCGCCTCGGAGTTTCACGGCCAGGACGGCACCTACACCGTGAACAGCCAGAAACTGTCCAGCGACGACATGATCGAGCGCTACGTCGCGATGATCGAGCGGTACCCGATCTGGAGCATCGAGGACGGCCTCGGCGAGTCCGACCACGACGGCTGGCAGCAGCTGACCGCCCGGCTCGGCGACCGCGTGCAGCTCGTCGGCGATGACAACTTCTGCACCAACCCAGCGATCATCACAGCGGCCATCACCGACGGCATCTGTAACTCCGCGCTGATCAAGCTGAACCAGATCGGCACCGTCAGCGAAACCCTGGAAGCCATGGCCATCTGCCACCGCGCCGGGTACACCCAGATGGTCTCCCACCGCTCGGGCGAGACCCCCGACTCCTTCATCGCTGACCTCGCCGTCGGCACCGGGTGCGGCCAGATCAAGACCGGGGCACCGGCCCGCGGTGAACGAGTCGCCAAGTACAACCGGCTCATCGAGATCAGCGCCCACCACCCGGACCTGCCATATGGTCCGGGCTGACTCCCGCGGGCCGAGCCCCAGCGTCTGAAGGGTCGCGCGGCAACAGGCGCCGGTCGAGGGAAAGGTGCTGGCCACGCCTGACCCCAGCAACATCAGCATCTGGGCCGGCATCTCCGTTGCCCTGGTCGAAATCCTGGTCGGCGCCATGGTCGGCAACATCCCCGGTGCCGAACACGTGGTGCAGCAGACGCAGTTCACCTGCTTCCTGGCCACGCTCGGGTAAGCGGTACTCACCTTCCTGGCCGGCGCCGAGATCGACCCAGACATCCTGCGCCGGAACTGGAAGGCCAGCCTTGGCATTGGCATGGTCAGCTTCGCCGCCCCGTTCGCGGGAGCCTGCGCTCTTCGCCCGGTTCAGTGCCACGACCGTGGCCGCGGTCCGTCGCCGCGGCTGGGCGCAGTCGGCGGGCGAACGGGAAGTGGGAGTGGCCTCGGTCTCGGCGCCGGTACGCGGCCCGAACGGCCGGGTGGTGGCGGCGATCTCGATCTCGGGGCCGATCGATCGACTGGGTCGCCAGCCCGGCCGGGTGCACGCCCTGGCAGTGATGGGCGCCGCGAACCGGCTCAGTGACGTCCTGAGACGAGGGGGACGGCCCCCGGCCATGTGACCGGGGGCGCGCTGTAGCCCCGACCGGATTCGAACCGGCGCTACCGCCTTGAGAGGGCGGCGTGCTAGGCCACTACACAACGGGGCCGTGATCGTCCTCGTCCAACCCGTGACAGACTCACGGGCGTGACGCTGGGGTACCAGGACTCGAACCTAGACTAACTGAACCAGAATCAGTTGGGCTGCCAATTACCCCATACCCCATGGGGCATGCCGCATCGCTACGGCGTGCGGACGAAGGATAGCCGACGCCCGGGACTCACGGCCAACGACGGGAAGCAGCGGAGGGGCACCGATGATCGAACGAGGCGCGCCGCCGCGCGGCCGCCGCCGCTCCTGGGGCAGTCCCGTACCGATCGTGGTCACCGTACCCATCCTCGTCACCCTCGCGCTGGGTCTTGCGGCCTGCGGCGTCGGCCGCAGTGCCGGGGTCCAGGCGAGCGGTAGCGATCCCTCGGCTGCAACCCCGGCTGCGACAGTCCCGGTCAGTGCCGAGGCGGGGCCGGCGCAGGCACCCTCGTCGCCGAACGCACCAGTCCCCTCGTCCCAAGCTCCCTCGGAGCAGCCTTCGCGAGCGGTGACGATCGCCTTCGCGGGCGACATCCACGCGGAGGGACCCGCGAAGGTCGTCGCCAGTACCGGCCTGGGTGAGATCTCGGCCGTGCTCAGTGCCGCCGACGTCGCCGTCGTCAACCTCGAGACCGCCATCGTCACCAGTGGCGACGCGGTCGCCGAGCCCAAGACCTACACCTTCAAGACCTCACCGTCGGTACTGGCAGGCCTTGCCGCCAGCGGCGTCGACGTGGCGAGCATGGCCAACAACCACGGCATGGATTACGGCCGGATCGGGCTCGCGGACTCCCTCGACGCGATCGCGGCCAACCCCGTTCCCCGGGTCATCGGGATCGGCGCCACCGCGGCGCAGGCGTGGGAGCCCTACGTCACCGAGGTCGGCGGCCGCACCATCGGCGTGATCGGCGCCACCGACGTGCTGGAGAGCGAGTCCTGGGTCGCTCAGGGCGATGTCGGTGGCCTGGCGAGCGCGAAGAACGCCAGCGAGGAGACGCTGATCGCCGCCGCCGCGGCGCTGGCGCAGCAGGTGGACATCGCAGTGGTGTTCCTGCACTGGGGCCGGGAGCTGGAGGTCTGCCCGACGGATCGCCAGCAGGCGCTGGCGACCAGGCTGGCCGACGCCGGAGTGGACATCGTGGCCGGGTCGCACGCCCACGTGCTGCAGCCGGTCGAGTCGGTGACCGGGCCATCCGGGCACACCGCGACCGTGGCCTACGGCCTGGGCAACTTCGCGTGGTACCACTCTCGCGAACCGAGCAGTATCACCGGTGTGCTCACCGTGACCGTCGAGCCCGACGACAGCCGATCCACCTCGTGGCAACCCGCCAAGATCGGCAGTGGGCTGCCCACCCCCCAGGGTGATCCGTTGCCCGTTCCTGTGACCGGCTGCTCCTAGGTGACGGGTATCGCATCCCCGGCGGCGCCATCGCCCGCTGAGTCGCCCCTCACCGGGCCGCCCGGGGCGCCGGCGCGAACCTCGTCGCCGGCGACCACGACACTGCCCGCGCTGCTGGTTCGGGTGCCCCTGGGGGCGGCGGTCGCCCTCACCCCGGTCATGGCGGCTGCGGGCCTGTTCCAGCAGTTCGGCTGGTGGCAGCCCGTGACAGCGTTCGGTGCCCTCGCGGTAGGGATCGTCATGGCGGTGCTCGTCACGAGACGGATGCCGGTGCCGACCGTGCCGGCATGGGCGGCGCTGGCCATCCTGGTGATCGCGGTCGCCGCCGGCCTGTGGGCAGGTCTGACCCACGGCGAGCACGTCGCGGTCCGCCGCGACGCCGGGGCCTACGCAACGTATGCCCTGTCGCTGGCCCACTTCGGCGGTGTGCCCATCGACCCGCAGCTCAGCATCTTCGGCCTGTCCGCGACCGACTCGGTGGTGCGGGTCAGCGCCGGGGCCAATTACCAGGTGCCCGTGGTGGTCGACGGCAGCGTGGTCGATCTCAGCGTCGTGCCGCAGTTCCTCATCGGCAACCCGGCGGTCCTGACGCTGGGATGGTGGGCCGCGGGCTGGGCGGGGCTGTTCGCCATGCCGGCGATCATCGGTGCTCTCGCGCTGTGCGCCTTCGGGGCGCTCGGCTGCCTGGTGGCTGGCCCACGCGTCGCCGTGGTCGCGACGCTGGCACTCGCGGTGTCACAACCCATCCTGCTCGTCCTGCGGCAGACGTACTCCGAGCCGCTGTCGCTGCTGATGCTGCTGGCCGCCGCCGTGGCCGCAGTGCTGGCGGTCCAGGCGGGCCGCCACCAGGGCACACCCGCCAGGTACCTCGGCGCGCTGGCCGGGGGCCTGCTCGCCGCGAACCTGTTCGTCCGCATCGATGCGGCGCGCGAGATCATCCTGTTGATTCCGGTCCTGACCCTGCTGGCACTGACCCGCAACCGCTCATTGTCGGGTTGGGTGGTCGCCCTCGTTGCAGTCGGGATCGCTGCCTACGGCGCGGCCACGCCGTGGTCATCTCCCTACCTGCGACAGATCTCGGCTTCCCTGATCGTGCTGATCGCGGCCGGGATCGTGCTTGCCGTTGTCAGTGCGGCTGTGGTTGCCGGCTCGTTGGTGATACCACCAGCACTGCGACGTCGCATCGTGGCAGTGACCCCGGCCACGGCCGCCCTCGGCTTCCTCGCCGTGGCCGCGTTCCTGGTGTCGCGGCCGCTGTGGCTGGTCGACCGACGGATCTCCGAGCTGCCGGGAGCCGATGACTTCGTCGCCGCCCTGCAACGCGAGCAGGGGCTCGCGCTTGACCCGACCCGGACGTACGCCGAGAACTCGGTGATCTGGGTGGCCTGGTGGGTGGGCGTGCCCGCATTGCTGCTGGCGACAGCTGCCGCCGCCGTGGCGCTGCGCCGGGGGCTGCGCGAGGCGGGCGATGGTGGCGTACCCGGCTGGTTGGTGCCGCTGGCCGTCGGCGTGGCATCGACGGTGCTCAGCCTGTACCGCCCGGCGATCACGCCGGACCATCCGTGGGCAGACCGCCGGCTCGTCACCACGGTGCTGCCGACCGTCCTGCTGCTGGCGGCGGCCGCGGCGGTCTGCGGCGCACTGCCACCGCGCGCCGCCGTCATCGCCGTGGACCACCAGTCGCGGGTCGAGTGGACCCCCGTGCTCCGCGCGGTGTGCGGCGTACCGATCGTCGGGATGTCGCAGCGAGGCGGCGAGGCGGTGGCGGCCATCGCCGCCGATATCCAGGCCGCCGCGGCCGGTGCCCGGCGCAACGGCTACCAACCCGTGGTGCTCAGCGGCAGTTCGGGCACCGTCGCGGCGCTGGAATGGGACTGGGATCTCGTCGCCACCGTCGCTGCCCTGGAGCCGCAGCGGCTGCTGGTACAACGCCCCGATGGCACCCGGGCGCTGACCCAGCAGCTGTGGCTCGCCTCGCCGCCTGAGTAGCGCACGTTGCTAGGGTGCCGATCATCATGCTGGACACCGCTGCAGTAGACGGCTTGTTCGCGGCCGACCTGACCGAGGTCGAGGAGTACGAGCGGCGCTACCCGCCCCGGGAGCTGCCCGAGGGCGCCCAGGTCACCCGCTTCGCCCCCTCCCCGACCGGCTCGGTCCATGTCGGCGGCCTGTATGTGGCCATGGTCTGCCAGGACCTGGCGCGGCACAGCGGCGGGCGCTACCTGGTGCGCATCGAGGACACCGATCAGGCCCGCGAGGTCCCCGGCGCGCTGGCGCAGTTCACCCGGGCCTTCGGCTACCTCGACCTCGTGGCCGACGAGGACGTGACCGCCGGACTCTACGGCCCCTACCGGCAGTCCGAGCGCGAGCTGATCTACCACTCCTACGCCCGCGAGCTGCTGCGCCGCGGCCTCGCGTATGTGTGCTTCGCGACCAGGGAGGAGCTCACCCAGCTCACCACCCGGCAGGAATCGCTCAAGGTCCCGACCGGCTACTACGGCGAGTGGGCGATCTGGCGCGATGCCGATCCGGCCGCGGTCACCGCGAAGCTGGCCGAGGGCGCCCCCTACGTCGTGCGGTTCCGCTCCCCCAACACCGTCGGCCGGGTCGCCTACGTCGATGAGATCCGGGGCCGGCTGGAGCACGAGGACAACCGCAACGACGCCGTCATCCTCAAGTCGTCGGACTCCTCGCCCCGCTTGCCGACATACCATTTCGCCCACGCCGTCGACGACCACCTGATGCGGGTGACCACGGTGATCCGTGGCGAGGAGTGGATCTCCTCGGTGCCGTTGCACCTGCAGTTGTTCGACGTGCTGGGCTTCGAGCGCGTCCGCTACGCCCACGTCGCACCGCTGATGAAGCTGATCCCCGGGGGCAAGCGGAAACTGTCCAAACGCAACGATCCCGAGGCCGCTGTCGACTTCTACATCGAGTCCGGCTACCCGGCGCCCGCCGTGACCTACTACCTGCGCGGCCTGGCCAACGCCCGGCTCGCCGAGGTGCCGTTGCCGCAGGCGCTGGCGACCCCGTTGCGCCTGGACGAGTTCGGCGTCGCCGGGCCGCTCGTCGATCTCGCGAAGCTGGACGACCTCAGCGGCGACCATGTGGCCTCGTTGAGCGGACCGCAGGTCATGACGGAGCTGGCGTCGTGGGCGAGCCGGTTCGATCCGGAGGTGGCCGACGTGCTGATCGCCGAACCGGACCTGGCGCTGCGGGCGCTGGCGGTCGAGCGCGAGGGCGTCGACAACCCACGCAAGGACCTCAAGAGATGGTCCGACTTCCGCGCGGCCTACGGCTTCTTCTTCCCACAGCTGTTCATCCCGCTGCGCGGCCCGGACGACGACCGGGTGGTCCTGGCGGGCCTGCCCGGCCAGGCGGCGGCAGGCTTCGTCCGCGATCTGCTGGACGGGTACAAGCAGTTGCCCGACGGTGCTGAATGGTTCGATCAGATCCGCGAGGCCTCGCTGCGCAACGGCTTCGCTCGCAGTCCCAAGGACTACAAGCGCGACCCCGCTGCCTACCTCGGATCCATCCGCGAAGCTGCTCAACTGGTCCGGGTGGCGGTGACCGGGTCGACGCGCAGCCCGGACCTGCACGCGATCAGCCAGGCCATCGGTGAGGCGGAGTTCACCCGCCGGCTGCGCCTCCTGCTCGCGCCGTTCTCGCCCGGCTGAACCGGCGCCTCAACGCACGGAGACCTGCCGGCGCAGTAGGCCGTAGACGAACCCGTCGGTCAGCGCCTCCCAGGATGCCTCGACCACGTTGGGGCCGACGCCGACGGTCGTCCAGGTCCTGCTGTCGTCGGCGGTCTCCAGCAGCACCCGGGTGGAGGCATCGGTGCCGTGCGCCGAGTCGAGGATGCGGACCCTGAAATCGATCAGATCGAAGTCCGCCAGTTCCGGATAGGTCGGCCCCAGCGCCAGTCTCAGCGCGGCATCCAGGGCATTGACCGGGCCGTTGCCCTCACCTGTCGCCACGACCCGGCGGCCGCCGGTGGTCAGCTTGACGGTCGCCTCGCTCGTCGCCTCGCCACTGGCCGTACCGGCCACACGCTCCGTGATGACCCGCCAGGACTCGATCTCGAAGAAGGTCGGGACCCCCTCGCCGAGTCGCAGCGCCAGCAGCTCGAACGAGGCGTCCGCGGCCTCGTAGGTGTAGCCCAACGCCTCGTTGGCCTTGACGGCCTCGGTGATCGAGGCGACCAGTTCCCGCTCGGACAGGTCGAGCCCCAGCTCACGGCCCTTGAGTTCGATGCTGGCGCGCCCGGCCATCTCCGAGACCAGCATCCGCATGTCGTTGCCCACCTCGCGGGGGTCGACGTGCTGGTAGAGGGCGGGATCGACCCGGATCGCGCTGGCGTGCAGCCCGGCTTTGTGGGCGAAGGCGCTGGACCCTACGTAGGGCTGGCGCGAGTAGGGCGGCACGTTGGTGATCTCGGAGATGGCGTGGGAGATCCGAGACGCCTCCGCGAGCCCGCCCGGGCGCAACACCGCGGCATGCCGCTTGAGTTCGAGGTTCGCGACGATCGTCACGAGGTCGGCGTTGCCGGTCCGCTCGCCGTAGCCGTTGATCGTCCCTTGCACGTGCATCGCACCGGCGTCGACAGCCGCCAGGGTGTTGGCGACCGCGCAGCCGGTGTCGTTGTGACAGTGGATGCCCAGCGGCGCCCCGGTCGCCGTTCGCATGTCGGCGACGATCGCTCCGACCCGGTCGGGCAGGTGACCACCGTTGGTGTCGCACAGCGCGACCACCTCGGCACCGGAGTCGACGGCTGCCCGCACCACCTCGATGACGTACCCCCGGTCCAGGAAGTACCCGTCGAAGAAGTGCTCGGCGTCGACGAACACCCGTCGCCCCTCCGCCACCAGCAACCGGACGGTGTCGGCGATCATCGAGATGTTCTCCGCCGGCGTGGTCCGCAGGGCGAGCTTGACGTGATCGGTGTGGCTCTTGGCGACGAGGGTGACCACCGGCGCCAGGGATTCCAGCAATGCCCGCACCTGCGGGTCGTCCTCCGCCTTCAGCCCCGGCCGGCGGGTGGCGCCGAAGGCCGCGAGCAAGGCGTGTTTGAGCCGCAACTCTTCGGCCGCGACCGCGAAGAACTCGGTGTCCTTGGGGATGGCGCCGGGCCAGCCGCCCTCGATGAACCCGACACCGAGGTCGTCGAGGTGGCCGGCGATCGCCAGCTTGTCGGCCACCGACAGGCTCAGCCCCTCCTGCTGGGCGCCGTCGCGGAGCGTCGTGTCGTAGACCTGCAGCCCAACGAGATTATCGACGGCCGGGCCCGTGGCATTCATGCCAACCTCCGCAGCCACCCGCGGGTGTCGGCGGTCCGGCCGTACTGGATGTCGAGCAGGGCCCGACGCAGCGCCGAGGTCACGGCACCGGAAGTGCCCTGCCCGTGCCTGACCTCGCCGGCGTCCCAGACCAGCCGGCTGATCGGAGTCACCACAGCGGCGGTACCGCAGGCGAACACCTCGACGATCGTGCCGTCGGCAGCGCCACGCTGCCACTCCTCGATCGAGATCCGGCGCTCGGTGACCTCGTGGCCGAGGTCCTTGGCCAGCTCGATCACCGACGAGCGCGTGACGCCCTCCAGAATGGTGCCGGTCAGGCTGGGCGTGACGAGCGAGCCGTCGGCGTAGACGAAGTACAGATTCATGCCGCCGATCTCCTCGACCCAGCGGCGTTCCACAGCGTCGAGGAAGCACACCTGATCGCAGCCGTGCGCCAGTGCCTCCTGCTGCGCGGCGAGGCTGGCTGCGTAGTTGCCGCCGCACTTCGCCGCGCCGGTTCCACCCGGGGCCGCCCGGGTGAAGTCGGTGCTCAGCCAGATCGAGACAGGGGTGAGCCCGCCGGTGGCGAAGTAGGCCCCGGCCGGTGAGGCGATGAGCAGGTATCGGACCTCCCGAGCCGGTCGCACCCCCAGGAAGGATTCGGTCGCGAACATGAACGGCCGCAGGTAGAGGCTGGACTCCGCCCTGGTGGGCACCCACGCACGGTCCGCCTCCACGAGGGTCCGCAGCGATTCCAGGAACACGGCCTCGGGCAGCTCGGGCAGCGCGAGCCGACGTGCGGAACGCGCGAATCGGGCGGCGTTGGCATCCGGGCGGAAGGCCCACACGCTGCCGTCGGCGTGGTGGTAGGCCTTGAGCCCCTCGAAGATCTCCTGGCCGTAGTGCAGCACAGCCGCGGCTGGATCCAGCTGGATCGGGGCGTAGGCGGTCAGGCGAGCGTCGTGCCAGCCGGCCTCGGGTGTCCAGCTCGCCGTGACCATGTGATCGGTGAAGTACCGGCCGAAACCGGGATCATCGAGAATCGCTGCTACCTCGCCCGGGGGTCGCCCGGTGACGGGGTCGGCGGCGAATCGCAGATCGGTCGCGGTCATGGTGGCAGCCTCCTGGCACGGTGAAGTCCGCCCAGCCTAGGGGCCCGCCGGGCCCGGCCCCGGGTAGTCCGCCCAGGGCTTGGCCTGTGGCCGCACAGTCCAGTCGATCAGACGTGGTCGCGAGGCGAGACCAGGGCCGCTCGGACGTGATCACGGGGTGACAGGCGAATCGCACGGACGTGGTCGCACGGGCTGGTGAGGGCGACAAGGGTCATGTCGTGGCCTTTCGGTGTGGGCAGCTGGCCGAGATCGGCATTCTGTGGCGAATCGGGCGGCCATTCGAGTGACGCTGACTCGCTCAAGATATACCGTCGGTTTAGATTTCCACCACGCAAAGCGAGAATCTTGGCTGACGTCCCGATATCGCTCACCTGTGCGTCGCGAAGCCTCCTGGTTCGGCCCAGCGAGGCTACGCATTGTCATCAGGCCGCGCTCACGCGGGACGCAGGTGATCCAGCACCCGGCGCGAGACCTCCTTGGTCAGCACCGGCTCGTTCGGTTCGCGGCCCGAGATCGCTCGGTGGACGGCCTCGCGCAACCGACCGGCCGCCGCCACGTGCCCCAGATGATCCAGCAGCAGGACCGCCGACAGTACGGCGGCGGTCGGGTCCGCGACGCCGGTGCCCGCGATGTCGGGCGCAGAACCGTGAACGGGCTCGAACATGCTCGGCGACGTGCGGTCAGGATTGACATTGCCGCTGGCCGCCAGACCGATACCACCCGTGACCGCGGCCGCGAGGTCGGTGATGATGTCACCGAAGAGGTTGTCGGTGACGACCACGTCGAGGACCTGGGGCCTGGTCACCATGGTGATGGTGGCCGCGTCGACGTGCAGGTAGTCGACGGTGACGTCCGGGTACTCGGAGTTGACGCGGTCGACCGTGCGGCGCCACAGGTGCCCGGCGTGCACCAGCACGTTGTGCTTGTGCACCAGGGTGAGCCGGCGCCGCGGCCGGCGCTCGGCACGGGTGAAGGCGTCGCGGACCACTCGCTCGACCCCGAAGGCGGTGTTGACGCTGACCTCGGTCGCGATCTCGTGCGGCGTCCCTACCCGTAACGCCCCGCCGTTGCCGACGTAGGGGCCCTCGGTGCCCTCGCGGACCACGACGAAGTCGATCGGACCCGCGTCCAGCACCGCGGGCGACAGCGGGCTGGGTGCCCCGGGCAGCAGTTCGCTGGGCCGCAGGTTGACGTAGTGGTCCAGCGCGAAGCGCAACCGCAGCAGCAGGCCCCGCTCCAGAACGCCGGACGGCACCCCTGGGTCGCCGACCGCACCGAGCAGGATCGCGTCGGCCGTCCGCAACTCGTCGATCTCGTCGTCGGTGATGGTCTCGCCGGTGCGGTGCCAGCGGGCGGCGCCGAGGTCGACGTCCCGGGTCCTCACGTCCACCCCGTCCGGGACGAGGGCGGCGCGCAGCGCGTCGACGGCGACGGCCGTCACTTCGGGTCCGATGCCGTCGCCACCGATGACGGCGATGTCCAGGGTGGTCACGGCTGGTGAGCCTAGCGCCGCGCCCGCGCAGCCCGGATCAGCGAGCCAATGGAAAATCTATGGACCGAATTCGCTGAGCGCCGATCCGCAACGCCAGCTCCGCGAGCAATTCGTCCGGAACGGCGGAATCGACACTGAGAACCGACAATGCGGAACCGCCGGCGGCGGCCCGCCCGACTTGCATCGACGCGATATTGATCTGGTGCGACCCGAGGAGCTGGCCGATGACACCGATGACGCCTGGGCGATCGGCGTACCACAGCACCAGGAGGTGCTCGGCGAACGGCACCTCCAGGTCGTGACCGTCGATCTCGACGAGTTTGTGAATCTGTGACGGCCCGGTGAGGGTGCCCCCGACGGAGCGGACCTGCCCGTCGGTGAGGATGCCGCGCACCGTGATCGTGTTGCGGAACTCCCCCGCGTCGGCCTCGGTGACCAAGCGGACCGCCACGCCGCGCTCGGCTGCCAGGGCCGGGGCGTTGACGTACGTGACCTGCTCGGCGACGACGTCGATGAAGACCCCCTTGAGCGCGGCGAGTTGCAGAACCGAGACGTCCAGCGCCGCGATCTGTCCCCGGACCTCGACGTCGACCGCCGCGGGGACCTCCTCGCACATCGCCGTCAGCATGCGGCCGAGCTTCTCCGCGAGCCCGATCCCCGGCCGGACGTCCTCGTCGATGGCGCCACCGGCGACGTTGACAGCATCGGGTACCAGCTCGCCCGCCAGCGCGAGCCGGACGGACCGGGCGACGGCGATTCCGGCCCGTTCCTGCGCCTCGGCCGTCGAAGCCCCGAGGTGCGGGGTGACGACGACACTGTCGAAGCCGAACAGCGGCGACTGCGTCGTCGGTTCGACCGTGTACACGTCGATGCCGGCGCCGGCCACCTGACCGTCGCGGATCGCCGCGGCCAGCGCCGCCTCGTCGACGATGCCGCCCCGTGCGGCGTTGACGATGCGCAGCCCCGGGCGCGCCTTGGCCAGCTCGTCAGCGCCGATCAGGCCGATGGTCTCGGGCGTCCTCGGCAGGTGCACGGTCACGAAGTCGCTGACCTCGAGCAGCTCGTCCAAGGCGAGCAGGCGCACCCCCATCTGGGCGGCCCGGGCCGGCGTGACGTACGGGTCGTAGGCCACCATCTCCATCCCGAAGCCGGCCATCCGCTGCGCCACGAGAGCGCCGATCCGGCCGAGCCCGACGATGCCCAGGGTCTTCTCGAACAGCTCGACGCCGGTGTAGCGGTTGCGGGCCCAGGTACCCGACTTCAGCGCGGCGCTCGCCGGGGCGATATTGCGGGCGCACGCCAGCAGCAGCGCGATCGCGTGCTCAGCGGCCGAGACGATGTTGGACGTCGGCGCGTTGACGACCATGACGCCGGCCTGGGTGGCGGCAGCGACGTCGACGTTGTCGAGGCCGACGCCGGCTCGCGCCACGACCGTCAGGTGCGGCGCCGCGGCGAAGACCTCCGCGTCCACCCGCGTCGCCGAGCGCACCAGCAACGCGTCGGCGTCGGCCACCGCGGCCAGCAGCACGGACCGGTCGGTGCCGTCGCATTCCACGACATCGAAGTCCGGTCCCAGCGCCTCCAGGGTGGCCGGGCTGAGCTTCTCGGCGATGACGACGCGGGGCCTGGTCACGACCGCTCACGCTACCCGGAGCGACCGCCCTCGCCCGACCGTCGCCAGGCGGTGAAGGACGCCAGCGATCCGGAGCCGGGCCGGATCAGCCACGGCCAGGGGTGGACTTGCACCGGGGCGATGGCCCTGGCGCGGCGGCCGAAGCCAGGTACGGGCGCGTACGTGACGGCCACCGGGCGACCGACGAGGACCTCGACCGGGTCACCGGCGTAGACCTCGACCACTCGCCGCGTGGCGAGGTCGGCGATGGTCTCGGCGAGGAAGACCAGCCGCTTTCCGGACAGCCGCAGCCGGGCCAGCAGCGGTACGTCGAAGACCACAACGGCAGGCAGAGCCGAGAGCGCCGACAGTGCCGGGTCGGCGTCGCCGAGGCTCTCGAACGTCAGCCACACGGCATCGGGGTCGCCGCTGATCCGTGCCGTCGACGGGCCGGCGGTGGTGGCCGGGTCGCGGTCGTGCCGCAGCCTCTCGGGTGGCGCCACCGTGGGCCCCGGCTGCGCATCGGGCCAGTCCTCGACCGGGCACGCGTGCCGCAGCGCGCATGTGCCGCAGAGTCCGGGCGCCCGCTTCCGGACCTGCCACCGACTGAACCCGTAGGGCTTGCCGGTGCCGGTGCCCACGGTCCATTGCCAGCCCACCCGGTTGGCGGCGCGCGACCCGTCGAGCAGGTGGGTGAAGAACCGGTCCTCGCCCTGTCGCCAGTCGCGCCCGCCCCGCACCGTCCACTGCGAGGCCAGCCACATCCGGGTCTGGTTGACCAGCCAGCCGTCGCGTTCCAGCTCGGCGGTCACCAGTGACATGCACGCCATGTCGTCGTTCCAAGGGTCCGCCATGGGAACGACCGAAGGTGGTTCGTGGCGCAGCGAGCGGCCCAGCTCGGGGCCTAGCCGCGCGTAGACGTGCCTGGCGTACTCCTGCCACATCAGCTCGTCGCGGTACTTCGTCCGGTCTGACGACGACGCGTCCGCCACGGCGTGCCACACATCGGGAAGCGTGATCAGCCCGTAGCGGATGTAGGGGCTGAGCCTGCTGGCGCCGCGGCGCTGCGGCGGCCAGACCTCGTTGCGGGCTCGGGCGTAGCCGGTGATGTCCAGCGTAGCCAGTGCCCGGTCGGCGGCAGCCTGGCCGCCCCGGAACGCCGTGCTGGCCACGACGCCATCGCGACCCTCCGCCGTCAGCGCGCCCAGGTGCTGGCGGACCCACTCCACCTCCTCGCCCGGTGCCGGCGTCGGGATCTGGTTGGTGTGCCTCATCCGGCGCTTCGGATCCGGATCGGGCCCTTGGCCGTGCTCGGGTCCACGACACCACCGCCCTGGGTGATTTCCACCTCGCCCGCCGCGACCAGTCGGCGTGCCGCGGACCTCGCCGGCTCCATCAGGTGGCGCCAGTCGCCATCACCAGCCACGGCGCGGGCCGCCTCGCTAGGGCAGATCGTGGCGCCCCTCGCTCGCTGCTCCAGCAGATGGAGGATGGCCGACTCCAGGTCGGTGTCGAGCGGGGTCCGGCGCCGCGCCCGGCAGGAGCTGGAGCAGTATCGGACTGCGTCCCAGTCGCGCTCCCACTTCCGGCGCCATTGGATCGTGCGCCCGCACGACACGCACGTCTTGTCCTCAACACTCACCTTGTCCTCAACACTCACCTTGTCCTCAACACTCACCTTGTCCTCAACACTCACCTTGTCCTCAACACTCACCTTGT
>ENA-ORBV01001530-ORBV01001530.1-microbial-mat-metagenome-genome-assembly--contig:-NODE-1530-length-51097-cov-7.684575_pt1 | contig 51097 bp, 40 predicted proteins | sample MGYA00237777_ERZ505514 | MGnify/ENA primary metagenome ERZ505514 (study PRJEB26160, sample SAMN06269048) | microbial mat metagenome | isolation source: Oligotrophic lake microbial mat | place... | reverse complement strand
CTCTTCATACGGCCCCAAATAAACGCGCGGCTCACTCTCCGTCCCGCTCTCCCCGCCCAACTCGAGCACCCGCGATCCCAGCCCCCGCAGAAACATACGGTCATGCGAGACAAAAATCATCGTGCCCTCAAAGTCTTTGAGCGCCTCCACCAGCATCTCCTTCGTCGCCAAATCCAGGTGGTTCGTCGGCTCGTCCAGCACCAGAAAATTCGGGGGATTGAACAACATCCGCGCCATCGCCAGCCGCGACTTCTCCCCGCCCGATAACGCCCGGATCCGCTTGTCCACATCCTCCCCCGAAAACTGAAATGCCCCCGCCAGCGACCGCAGCGCCCCCATCCCGTCCGTCGGAAAGTCCCGCTGCAACTGCTCCAATACCGTCAAATCCGCGTTCAGCACATCCAGCGACTGCTGCGCGAAATACCCCATGTTCAGGCTCGCCCCCAGCCGCACATTGCCCGCATCGGGCTGCGTGGCTCCCGCGATCATTTTCAGCAGCGTGCTCTTCCCCGCCCCATTGCGACCCATCACCGCCCACCGCTCGCCGCGCCGGATCGTCAGGTTAAATCCCTCATAAATCACCCGCGGCCCATAGGCCTTGTGCAGGTTCTCAATCACCGCCACCTGATCGCCTGAACGCGGCGGCACGCGAAAGTCAAACCGCACCACGGTCCGCCGTTTCGGCAGCTCAATCTTCTCCACTTTGTCCAGCGCCTTGATCCGGCTCTGCACCTGCGCCGCCTTGGCTGCGTGTGTCCGGAACCGATCGATAAATCGCTGCTCTTTGGCCAGCATCGCCTGTTGCCGCGCAAACGACGCCTGCTGGTTCGTCTCCCGGATCGCCCGCTCCCGCTCGTAGAAATCGTAGTTCCCCGAATAGCCGATAATCTCGCCCGCGTCTATTTCCGCGATCTTCGACACCAGCCGGTTCATAAACTCCCGGTCGTGCGAAGTCATCAGCAGCGCCCCCGGATACGACTTCAGGAACTGCTCCAGCCAGATGATCGATTCCAAATCCAAGTGGTTCGTCGGTTCGTCCATCAGCAGCACATCGGGCCGGCCCAGCAGCACCCGCGCCAGCGCCACCCGCATCTTCCAGCCGCCCGACAGATCCCCCACATCGCCATCGATCTGGTCGTCTTTAAACGCCAGACCGTGCAGCACTTCCCGCGCCTGCGCCTCCAGGGAGTAGCCGTCCAGGTGCTCATACTCTTCCTGCACCTCGCCGAACCGCGCCAGGATCTTGTCCATCTCAGCAAGCCGCGCCGGATCCTCCAGCGCCTTCTGCAGCGACTCCAACTCGTGATGAAGATCCCCAACGCGCCCGCTCCCGGCGATCGCCTCATCGAGCACGGTGCGCCCCTGCATCTCCTCCACGTCCTGCCGGAAATAGCCGACGGTCGTCTTCTTCGGCACCGATACATCGCCGTCGTCGGGCGCCTCTTCGCCCACCACCATCCGGAACAACGTGGTCTTGCCCGCCCCGTTCGGCCCCACCAGGCCCACCTTCTCGCCAGGGTTCAATTGGAACGACGCATCCACGAAAATCAGTTGTTTCCCGTACTGCTTATTAATGTTTGAAAAAGAAATCATCCGAATTACCAAGCTACCAGACCCTGTGGAAAAGTGGTGTCTGGCACCACTTTTCCACAGGCTAGCCTTTCGCCATGCGAGTTCCAATCGCCGCCGCCACCCGGTTCAGAGCCGCCACTTCGCACGCCGCGCCCGCTTCAATCGCCGCCCGCGGCATCCCGAACACCGCGCAACTGGCCTCGTCCTGGGCGATCGTCCAGCAGCCCGCCTGCCGCATCTCCGCCAGTCCCGCGGCTCCATCTGCGCCCATCCCCGTCAACAGTTCGCCCACGGCATGGGGCGCCGCCTGTTTCGCCGCCGTGGAAAATAGAATATCGACCGTCGGCCGTTGATGCCACACCTTCGGCCCAATGTCCAACCGCACCACCGCTGGTCTCCAGGCGCAACCAGCGCCAGCCCGTCCCGGATCACGTCGCCATTCACGGCCTCGCGAACCTCCCATCCAGTCACCCGGTTCAAGTGCGTCGCGAACGACGAGCTGAATTGGCGCGGAATATTTGGGCGATCAATACGCCGGGCCCATCCTCGGGAAGCATCCGCAATACCAGTTCCACCGCCTCGGTCCCCCCAGTCAATGCCCCATCTTGTACGATGCCTGCCGCACCGCCCCGGCCGGTTTCCCGACCCACGCGCGCACCGCGCGCTCCAACCCCGCCGCCGGCCGTGTCCGGGCCGGCACCATCACCGGCATCGGATGATACTGCAGCAGCCGCTCGACGAACTCGCCGTTCTCATTTCCCGGCATCTCCGATTCCACCACCAACACCGTGGGCTGCAACAATACGATCTTGTCCCGCGCCTCCCTTATCGTTGCCGCTGTCTCGCAGCGCCAGTCGCCGCCCAGACTCAGTTCGCGCACGGCGCTTTGAAGCAGCGCGGCCGAAGAATCCGCCAACAATACCAGCCTTGTCCAGCGGCCGGCGGCGCCCGTCATCCGGGGGTATTCCCCCAGCGGACGCGCAGGTCCATAAAACCCTCCATCAACTCCAGTCCCCGGTAGATACCGCCGATCTCCCCGTCCGCCGGCCGGATCACCTCCGGGGGCGACAACGAGAATAGGCTCTCCTTTTCATAGCGGCTCAGAAACGCGCCGCAGATCATGTTGCCCAGTTCGCCCATCACCTGGTCGATTTCCTCCCCGCTCGGCGTTTCCACCGGGTCCGTCCCCAGGAAACTCCCCGCCATCGATCCCGCCGCCAACTCGTCCACTTCCATCCGGAACTCGCCGCACTGGTCGCCGGTGAATGTCACCCGCACCTGCAGCGGAAACGGCTTTTTACTGGCGCACTCGCCGCCTTCTTCCATAATGTCGGTGAAGAACATAACGTTGAGCACGTCCCGCGCCGCCCCCACCAGATCGGCCGCCATTATTTGGTCCCGCTCCAACAATTCGTGCGTCATAGCTCCGCCTCCTTCACCGGTCCTCACTCTTCGCCTAGAATCTGATGTACCTTCAGCCGGATCATCTCCGGCTGGCACGGCTTGCTTATATATCCTTGCGCTCCCAGCTCTCGCAGCCGCGTCACCCGTTTCTGTGTCGCATCGGTCGAGATGATCAGCACGGGCACCTTGGCGTCCCGCTCGTCTTCACGAAGTTTTTGCACGAACTCCTCGCCGTTCATCACCGGCATGTTCAGATCGGCGAAAATCAGATCCAGCTTGTTAGGATCCCGGTTTTCTCTCCGCACGACTTCCAACGCTTCCACGCCGTTAGCCGCTTCAAACACCTTCTTCACCGGCAGCGACGCCAAATGGACCGTCCGCCGTATGTATCCCCGCATCGCCGGCGAGTCGTCCACAATCAGTATTCGTAGTGAGTTCATAGTAGTCAGTTCTCCCTCGTCCCGTCTTTCGTCCGCATCTGCACCCAGAACTCCCCCGTCCCCACCGTGAGTCCCAGATTGCGCGACACGCTCCCGCCTACCGCTTCCATCTCGACAATAACGCCCATTTGCCATAACAGCTTCCGGGCCGCCATATAGTTCCGTTTTCCCACTTCCAGTTGGGCGCTGTCGTCCAGGATCCGCGCGCCGCCGGCCAGCCGCACCCGAAGCCTTCGCCGGTCGGCGCCCAGCCGTTCCATTGACCGTATCAGCAGCGGAATCCCCGTGTCGGCATAACTGGCCGGTTGCGCGATCGCCCGTTCCGGATCCTTCCGGGAATCCGGCAACAGGAAGTGCAGCAGCCCGCCCAGCCCGCGCACCGGATCGTGCGCTCCCACGCCGATACACGACCCCAGCGCGTACGTCACGATGCTGGCATCCTGATCCGCCGTACACTTGAGTTCGGAAATTCCCACCACGATCATACCCATCTCTCATCTCCCCGCCCGGCGTCCGCTGCGGCATCCCGCTTCCGCCTGTACACCGCCGGCCGCACATAATCCGTGTCCGCTTCCTGTCCGCTCAGCCCTTCGGCATACCCGACGAGTAAGTACCCGTCCGGCGTCAGGCGCCGCAGCAGATTTCGCACGATCCGCGTCCTTGTCTCCCGCGAGAAATAAATCATCACGTTGCGGCAAAAAATGAAGGGAAACGGACCCATGCCGGGGAATGGCTCCACCAGGTTCAACCGGCGGAAATGCACCATCCGCCGGATCTCGGCCTTCACCCGGCACCGCCCTTGGGCGCCATTCCTGCCGCTGTCGAAGTATTGCCGCCGCCACGCCTCCGGCAGCGGTTGTATGCGCTCCCGGCTGTATACGCCCGCGCGCGCCGTTTCGAGTATTCGCGTCGAAACATCGGTCGCCAGAATCCGAATTTTCTCCGCCGCCGCCGGCCCCATCGCCTCCCGCGCCACCATCGCCAGCGTATACGGCTCTTCGCCGCTCGATGAGGCCGCGCACCAGATCGTCTGCCGCCCCCTCGCTTCCCGGCCTCCGGCCAACTGCTCCCGCAGCCATTCAAAATGGTCCGGTTCCCGCCAAAATGCCGTGTGATTCGTCGTCAGCAGATCCATTAAATCCCGCATCCGCCGGCCCGTCGTATCGGCTTCCAACAGCCGCATGTACTCCACCGGATCCGTCACTCCCAGTTCGCGCATGTGCCGGCCCGTCCGCAAGTTCAGCAGCAGCTCCTTGCCCGGCCGGTTCTCCATTCCCAGCCGGTCGGCCGCCAACTCCCGCACCCGCGCTAGCGCCGCCGGCGGCAACGTGATTTCAGCCTTACGCGGCGAGTCCATATCCCTCTTTCCCCATCAGTCCGTCGAGATCCAGAATGATGCCCACGCCGCCGTCGCCCAGAATCGCTCCCCCCGCCACGCCGCGCACCCGGCCGATCCAATCTCCCAGACTCTTGATCACCACTTCTTGCTTGCACAACACCTCGTCCACGGCCAATGCCACGCGCCGGGTTCCGGACTCCACCACTACCAGGACCGATTCCTCAGTCGTTCGCGCGCGCCCGCCTCGCAGGCTTAAAACGGAATCGCCCAACAGTGTCTCCATCCGCAGTACCGGCACCACCCGGTCGCGCACCAGCACCACCTCATTGCGCCCTTCCACCGTATTGATTGTCTGGCCGCCCGGCCTCAATATCTCCCGTACCGTGAACAGCGGGAGAATGTAGCGGTTCTCCCCATGCTTCACCACCAGCGCATCGATAATCGCCAGTGTCAGCGGCACCTTCAGCAGGAAGGTTGTCCCCTTGCCCGGCTCACTGCGCACTTCCACGCGTCCCCGCAATTTCTCGATTTCACGCTTTACCACGTCCATGCCCACGCCCCGGCCGGAGATCGACGTCACCTGCTCGGAAGTTGAAAATCCAGGCTCGAAAATCAGGTCCAGAATCTCGGCCGGCGTCAATTGGGCCTGCTCCTTCACCAGCCCGCGTTCAATCGCCTTTCGCAGAATCCGGTCTCGATCCAGCCCCCGGCCATCGTCTGAGACTTCGATCACCACGTTTCCCGATTCATGCGTCGCCGATAAGCGGATCCGCCCTTCCCCGGGCTTTCCCGCTTTCACCCGGTCCTCGGGGTTCTCCAGTCCATGGTCCACCGCGTTGCGCACCATGTGCATCAGCGGATCGGCTAGTCGCTCGACAATCGTCCGGTCCAGTTCCGCGTCTTCGCCGACGGTCTCCAGCGTTGCCAGCTTGCCGGACTCCCGCGCCAGGTCGCGGAACACGCGCGCCATCCGCCGGAATGTCTGTCCCACCGGCACCACTCGCAGCGACATTGCCGTCTTCTGCAACTCCGTCGTTATCCGTCCCAGTCGATTCAGGTTCTTCGCCGTTCCCGGATCGTCCAGCGCCAGCAGCGCCGGGTCCAGCCGCACCAGCGACTGCGCTATCACCAACTCGCCCACCAAATCCACTAACTGATCCAACTTCGCCGTGTCCACCTTCACCGCCGAAGCACCGATGCGCCGTTCCGCAGGCGTCCCGCCGCTTTTGGCCCGCGTGCCGCTACCGGGCCGCGACCGAGCGGGAGCGTTCAACGCCGCATGTAACTGATCCAGCAGCATCCCGGCGTTTTCCGGTATTTCCATCCCTTCGCCCCGGTCGATTTGTTCGGCCGCCGCTACGACCTCCCCCAGAAAATCCGCGCTCGCCAACGCCAAATCGATCAGCCCCGAACTAACTGCCCGCGATCCGCCGCGGACCTCATCCAGCAGGTTCTCGGTCTGATGGGCCACCTCGCGGGCGGTTTCGGTTCCCGCAATTGCCGCCAGGCCTTTAATCGTGTGAAAACTGCGGAATAGCGCGTGTACCGCCTCGGTGTCATCCGGCGTATTCTCCAGCCGCAACAGTTCCGCTTCAATATTGGCCAGGTGCTCGCGCGACTCCAGCACAAAGTCGCTCCACGGCATGCCCGGGCCTGATGGCGCCGGCGGCGCCGCCGCCATCATCCGCGCCTCCAACTCCCGCTCGGCCAACGCTTGCAACCGCTCGGCTTGTTCTTCGATCCGCGGCTGCAAATCGCCGCTGCAATCGTCCGGATCGAGCAGCGCCGCCAAGTGCCGTGCCGCTCCTTCCGTGCCCGGCATCGCCAGTTCGCGGGCGCACTCCGCGGTCCGCTGTACTTGGACCGCCAGCTCCTGACGGTGGGACGCCAACCGTGCCGTTCCCGCCACGGGCAGCGTTGCAAATACGCTCCCCAGAACGGCGTCCAGCAGACGCAGTAGTTGTGCTTCCCGTTGCATCGGCGGCTCGTTACCCTTTTCCCCGCCCGGCCGGTTCCGGAGCTTCCAACGCGCCGGTTTCGTCCATTTGTCCAGCCAGCACGCTGTCGATCTCCAGCAGCAGTTTCACTTTGCCCTTGCAGTTGGCGATCTGACTCACATATCCCTGCCGCATCCAGCCGTTGGCCAATGCCGCCGTGTCTTCCAGTTCTGATGGCTGAATCTGCAACACTTCGGAAACTGCGTCCACCACTACTCCAATCGGCGACTGCGTCCGTTTCGCGTCCGGCTGCATCACCACAATGCAGGCGCGTGCGTCCCGCTCCTGCCCCGCCATGCCCAGCCGCAATCGCAGATCCATCACCGGAACGACTTTCCCCCGCAGGTTGATCACGCCCAACACATAGAATGCCGCCTGCGGCACCGGAGTAATGTCCTGCCACGGAATGATCTCGCGAATCCGCCCCACCGGGACCGCGAACTCTTCGTTCCCCAGCCGGAACGCCAGGTACTTGCTCGCGCCCCGCAGGTCTTCCCTTATCGTTCGCGCAAGTTCTTCCATGCCGATGTTTCTCCCTTCGCGGCAATCCGGGGTCATGCCCCGCTGCAGATTTCTTATCGCCCCCAGGCGTCCGGTTTTTAGTCCGAATGGCGTATTCCTTTGTTCCGCCTTTTCCTAATATCCGCCGCGCTTTGGCCGAAATGCTGTTTGAGGCCCCCTCCGGGACGTCCCCAAGGCCACTAATCGGAGAAATAAAGGAGATTGCCCTATGGCGAACATTCGTTCCCGCATGGCGATGTTAGTCCTCTTGTGCGCCGCGGCCGGCATACCCGCTATGGCCGAGATGCGCGTGGCGCAATCGGAAGCAATGCGCGCCGTCGTCAAGAAGACGCATCCGGAATACAACCCCATAGCCCGCCAAATGCGCATTGAGGGCGATGTCGAAGTCGAAGCCCGCGTCTCCGACGCCGGTGAGGTCGTCGACGTCAAGGTCCTCAGGGGCAATGCCCTCTTAACCGCCCTCGTCGTCAAGGCTGTCAAAGACTGGCGTTTCCAGCCTTTCCAGGAAAACGGAAAGCCCAGCCCGGCCATTGCCACGCTGCGCTTCAGCTTTAAACTCTAAGCGTGCCGGCGGATCGAATCTCCCAAATTAATCGGAAGGCAAGGAACATCATGAACTGGTCCGCAGGCCGGAAACTCGTCGTGTGCGCGTGGGTCACTTTGATCCTGACGCTCCTGGTCGGCGCTAGCTCCCTCTGGGTCGCCAACCATCTCAGCCGCAAGCTCTCTGTGGCCGTCAATGAAAGTGCCCGGCATCAGTATATGGCCGGACAGATCGCCGCCGACGCCGAACGATTGGAGAATCTTGAGCGCCAATTGGCTATCGCCACGATGTTGCAGCAAACTTCCGCCGCCGACCAGGCCCGCCGCGATCTGGCCGCCGCCGAGGTTTCCATGGCGCGCCTCCTCACCGAATTTCAGCGCGTCGAGGTAAACGGCGGTTCCAGCCAATTCGTCCAACTCCTCACCAATGAATTTGAAGCCTTCCGAGCCCAGAACCATCGCGTCATTGAGAAGCTTCAGGCGCAAAAAATGGACGAGGCGCTGGCCGATATGAATGGCGTCCTGCTTCCCAAACTCGCTCAGATCAACCGTGAGGCCCGGAGAATGTTCCAGCAGGAGGAAAGCGTTCTCATCGCCCTCGGCACCGATGCCGAAAGCACCCGCGTCACTGTCCTATCGGTACTCGGCTTGCTTTGCCTCGTCAGCCTCGGCGTTGGCTTCGGCGTCCTCTACAACCAGCGCTCGGTCACCCGCGTCCTCGCTCACACCATTCATGAGTTGACTCTTAACTCCCAGCAGCTCGCCGGTACCGCCAGCCAGGTGTCTTCCTCCAGTCAGTCCATTTCACAAGCCGCGAGTGAACAGGCCGCCTCGCTCGAGGAGACTTCCGCCAGCGCCGAAGAGATCCACACCATGACCACGCGCAACGCCGAACACGCCGGCGCGGCCACCATTTGCACCAAAGAGGCTAGTCGTATCATCCAGGAAGCCAACCTCGCCCTCCACCAGATGATGGAGTCCATGAACGAAATCGGCAGTTCCAGCGGCCGCATTTCCAAGATCATCAAAGTCATTGACGACATCGCCTTCCAAACCAATATTCTGGCCCTTAACGCGGCCGTCGAAGCCGCCCGCGCCGGAGAAGCCGGAATGGGGTTCGCGGTCGTCGCCGAGGAGGTTCGCAACCTCGCCCAACGCTCCGCGCAGGCCGCGAAAGACACGACGCACCTCATCGAAGAGTCCATCGCCCGCGCCGCCGAAGGCAAGCGGAAGCTCGATGAAGTCGCGGCCTCCATTACTGGCGTTACCAATGCCGCCACCAAGGTCCAATCGCTCGTCGAAGAGGTCCACGGCGGCAGCCAGCAGCAGGCCCGCGGCATCGAACAGATCGCCCGCGCCGTCTCCCGCATGGAGCAGGTCACCCAGCAACTGGCCTCCACCGCCGAAGAGAGCGCCGCCTCCGGCATGGAACTCAACGCTCACGCCCGCAAAGTCGATGACATCGTCAGCGGTCTCCGCCAGCTCTTCACCGCCGCGGGCCCTGCGCCCGCGCCCCGGCCGCCTGTTCACTTTGCGTCCCACCGATTCGCCGGTCCCTCCAGAAATCATGGCTTCAGGAAACCGGTTCACGCCATGAGCAATGCCGACCCCAAATCCGTCATCCCGCTCGATCAGGACTTCGACGGTTTCTAATGAGAATCGAGCCCGCTACCCCCAGAGCTTCTTGAACGCCGCCAGGCATTTCTCCGCCGTCTCAAACGCGGAGTACCGGCTGCCTTCCTGCTCCACCATATAGCACTCAACGCCGCCCGACTTCTCCGCCGCCGCGAAGATCTTCTTCCATGGCGAATCGCCTTCCCCAAACAGCGCCTTGAACCCCACCGCCGGGTCCTTCGACCAGTCTTTACAATGGATCGAAGCAAACCGTCCTGGGTGCTTCTTGATCCACGCGACCGGGTCCACCCCGGCTTCGATGCAAGTACCCACATCCAACTGCAACACGACGTTCTTATCCGTTTCCGCCGCCAAAACTTCCATCGGCGTCTTGCCTTCCATCGGCATGAACTCCACCCGGTGGTTGTGGAACCCGGCCCGCAGCCCGGAGGCCTTCATCTTCTCCGCCCCCGCGTTCAACTTCTCCGCCACACCCTTCCAACCGGCCAGATCGGCCACTTTCCCCGCGCTCGCCATCACAATCAGCTTCGACCCCAATATCTGGTTCAGCTCAATCGCATGGTCGATCTTATCGGGCGCAAACGACGCAGCGCTGTTGTGCGTCGATGGGCACTTCACGCCCAAATCGTCCAGCAGTTTGCGCATGTCTTTTGCCTTCGCGGCTGTCCAATTCGCGTAGGGCGAGTAGAACTCCACCGCGTCGTAGCCCATCTTGGCAACGGCCTTCACTGTGCCAACGTCGTCCTTCTGCAACTCCTGCCGGACGGAGTACAACTCCAGCCCAATCGGGATCTTCTTGCCTTTCGCGGCTAATACTGCGCCCGCGGCAGCGGCGTTCGTAAGGAATGTGCGTCGATTCATGACCCCTCGAACCTATCACAGCTCCGCATCCAAGTCTCGTGACTCCGAGCTCCCCAGCGACATAGCGGGGAGTAAGATACCCTCCGGGAAGGTGGCAAAGACGGATCCGCGCGAGCCGGAGCCGCTACCGTTCAAACGCCGCGATCAGCAGTAGTGCCCGCTACGCCACAATCTCCTTCACCACCCGCCCCGCTACATCCGTCAAGCGGAACTGCCGGCCCTGGAACAGGTATGTCAGCCGCTCATGATCGATTCCTAACAGGTGCAGAATCGTCGCCTGCAGGTCGTGTATATGGACCCCGCCCTCGGCCACGTTGAACCCATAATCGTCCGAGGCTCCGTGCGCAAATCCGCGCTTCACTCCGCCCCCCGCCATCCACAACGAGAACACCCGGCCATGATGATCCCGCCCATACGAATTGGGTTTCGCCGGTCCTTGCGCGTATGGCGTCCGGCCAAATTCTCCGCCCCAGATAACCAGCGTGTCGTCCAACATCCCTCGCTGCTTCAGGTCCTGGATCAGCGCCGCCGACGGCCGGTCCACGTCCCGCGCCAGCACCGGCAACTTCTCGGTCAAACCGCCGTGATGATCCCAGCCGCGGTGATAAAGCTGAATGAACCGGACATTGCGTTCCGCCAGCCGCCGCGCCAGCAAACAGTTGGCCGCGAACGTTCCCGGCTTCTTCGAATCTTCTCCATACAACGCATGGACACTCTCCGGCTCGCCCGTTGCGTCGACCAACTCCGGCACGCTCGCCTGCATCCGGAACGCCATCTCGTACTGCGCGATTCGCGTCTCAATCTCCGGGTCGCCCACGCGGTCATGCAGCCGTTTGTTCAATGCCGCCAACCCGTCCAACTGGCTGCGCCGCTGCTCTCTGGTCACGCCCGGCGGATTGGACAAATGGAGCACCGCGTCCCCGCCCCCGCGGAATTGCACGCCCTGGTACTGCGAGGGCAGGAACCCCGCGCCCCACAGCCGCGCGAGCAGCCCCTGATCCGCCATCCCATTGCTCGGCGTCGAGTTCAGGACAACGAAGGCGGGCAGGTTCTCATTCTCATTCCCAAGGCCATAATCGATCCATGAGCCCAGGCTCGGCCGCCCCGGTAACTGGCTGCCTGTTTGAATGAACGTGATCGCCGGATCGTGGTTAATGGCCTCGGTGTGCATGCCCCGGAGGATGCAGATCTCATCGGCGATTTTGCCCGTTTCCGGGAGCAGGTCGCTCAGCCATTGGCCGCTCTTGCCGTACTGTTTGAACCCGTACATCGACGGCATTACCGGGAACCGGTCCTGGTGCGCCACCATGCCGGTAATGCGCTGTGTGCCGAAGATTGACGGCGGAATATCCTCGTCAAACCGGCCCTTCAAAAACGGCTTGTAGTCTAGCAGGTCAAGGTGCGACGGCCCCCCGGCCTGGAACAGGAAGATCACCCGTTTCGCCTTCGGTGCGAAATTTGGAAAGGCCTTCGGCGCCGCCAGCGCGGAGAAGGCCGCCGCCCCCAGCCCCAAGCCGCATCGAGTCAACATCTCTTTTCGCGTCATTTCGTGATGACCTCGTCCAGGTTCAAAATCAGGTTGGCGACGGTGGCGTAGGCCTCGGTTTCCGGCCCCGTTCCCCGCAGCTTTTCGAATGTGTCCACCAGCGTCCGCGTCTCCGAGTCGTCCGCCGAACGACCGGTCGCCAGCCGAAAGGCATACGCCAGACGGGACTCAGGTGTCGCGCCGCCTTCCCGGGCCGCGCGCTCCGCCAGCTTCCTGGAAGCCTCCACGTAGATCGGATCGTTCAGCAGCGTCAAGGCCTGCAACGGTGTATTGGTTGTCGACCGGCGTACAATGCAAAACTCCCGGTCGGGCGCGTCGAATACCGTCATCGTGGGATGCGGCACTGTGCGCTTCCAGAACGTATAGAGACTGCGCCGGTGGAGCCCGTCGCCCGTGCTCTCCACCCACTTCGTTCCCGGATAGTCCGCCGCCACCACAATTCCCTTGTACAGGTCCTTGGTCTGATACGGGAAGACACTGGGGCCGCCGACATGATTTTTCAGAAGGCCCGCCAGCAACAAGCTCTGATCGCGGATCACTTCGGCGGGCAGCCGGAAGCGCGGACCCCGGGCTAGCAGCCGGTTCTCCGGATCGCGCGTGTAGGACTCTTTGGTCCCGCTCGAATCCTGCCGGTATGTTGCGGAAAGGACCATCTTCTCGAGCAGCGCCTTCGTATTCCAGCCGGAGTCGATGAACTCGCGGGCCAGCCAATCGAGTAGTTCGGGATGGCTCGGAGACTCGCCTTGCAGGCCGAAGTTGTCGCTCGTTTTGACGAGGCCCTGCCCGAATAACTGCTGCCAGAACCGGTTGACGACGACGCGCGCCGTCAGTGGATGATCCGGCTTGGTGAGCCATTGCGCCAGCCCCAGGCGGTTCCGCGGCGCGCCCTCCGGCCACCCTCCCAGCAAGTCCTCGGGCACGCCCGGCTGCACCACCTCGCCCGGCATGTTGTATTGTCCCCGCAGCAGCACGTGCGTCGGCCGCGCCGCGCCTTCGCGCTCCTGCATCACCATCACCGTCGGCGCATTCCGCGTCAACGCCAGGCGCTGTTCGCGAAGGGTTTCGAGATCCACGTCCGCGGCCTTCAATCCAGCCAGCGACCGGATCTCCGCCGGCGTCAACGCCCGCGCCCAAAACTGCGGCTCCCGCAGCGGGCCGATCTTGAACTTCGTCTGCGCCGGCTTATCGGATTTCGCATCCCCAATCGCCAGCCCGTCATTCAGAACCTGCGTCGGGACTTCGCGTCCATCGATGAAAAACCGCACCCAGGCAGCCTGTGTCCGCATCGTGTCCGGCGAGTTCGCGGCACCCTCATAAACCATCGCCACATGCTGCGCGCGCCCAGCTCCGCTGGCGGCCACGCGGACCGAATACGCCTCCAAACGGTCGGCGAATCGGAACTCGATCTGGTCCCCAATGCGCCGCAACTCGATACCCTTTCCGTAGGTCGTCGCGGCCATGTTCCGCGTATAGTCGATGGTCGTCAGCAGCGCGACATCCTGATTCGCCGCCGCCGGTTGCAGCCGCAAGCTGAACGTCATCGGCTGCCGCCGCGAAATGGGCACTGCCTGGTCCGCCGTAATCGGCGTCCCTGGCGCAACCTCCAAGGCCGGCAACTCCCGAGGCTTGGTTTTGGCCGCCGCCGCCAGAATCGCCTTGTCTAACTCGGCCATCCGCGCCCGCTCCGCAGCCGTCGGCGCTGGGATCATCGGCACGGCGTTTGCCACGCGCCCGTCCTCGCCCAACTCCGGCAGGTTGTTAAAGAAGGCGAAGAACCGGTAGTGGTCCTTCTGGGAGATAGGATCGTACTTGTGGTCGTGGCATTTCGCGCACTCAACCGTTAAGCCCAGCCACGCCATGCCGAGCGTGCGGACACGGTCGGCGACGTACTCGACCCGATACTCCTCCTCAATGATGCCGCCCTCGGAGTTGATAACGTGGTTGCGCCCGAAGCCGGTGGCGATGCGCTGATCGAGGGTGGGATTCGGCAACAGATCGCCGGCGAGTTGCTCGGTGATGAACCGGTCGTACGGCAGGTTCCCGTTGAAGGCTTCGATGACCCAGTCGCGCCAGCGCCACATGGAACGGGCCGAGTCGTTGTTGAAGCCATGGGTATCGGCGTAGCGCGCGACATCGAGCCAGTCCATGGCCATGCGCTCACCGTAGCGCGGGGAGGCGAGGAGGCCTTTGACAGCCGATTTGTAGGTGGCTTCGCCGTTGGTCTTGACGGCGGCCAGGAAGGCCGCCTGTTCAGCGGGTGACGGAGGAAGGCCGGTGAGGTCGAGCGAGACGCGGCGCAGCCATGTCCCCGGTGACGCGGGAGCGTTTGGCTGCAATCCCTCCGCGGCCAGCCGCCGCCGGACTAAGGTGTCAATATTGGCCGCCTCCGGACGAACTGGAGGCGTGAAGGCCCAGTGCTTGCTGTACTGGCCACCCTCTTCCACCCAGCGCTTGAGCGTCGCGATTTGCGCCTCGTTGAGACTTCGATTCGACGAAGCCGGCGGCATACGCAGCGCCGCGTTATTCGCCGTGATCCGTTGAACCACCTTGGCCCCGGCGTTTCCCGGAACATCAAGGCGCAGCCCAGCCATGCGCTTCTTCCCGTCCTGACCATGGCAGTGGAAGCAGTTCTCGGACAGGATCGGACGGACATCCCGGCCGTAATCCAACCGCTTATCCTGCGCCATCGCGCCCAGCGCCGCCAGTAAAAACAGCCAATGCATACACCTTCATAATATATGGGTAGACCCGATGAAAACCTGGAAACTGACGCTCGAATACGATGGCACGAAGTACAGCGGCTGGCAGGAGCAGAACAACGCGCGGACGGTGGCCGGCTCGCTGCGCGGTGCGGTGGAAGACTTTCTCGGCGGGCCAGTGGAACTGATGGGCGCGGGCCGCACCGACGCCGGGGTCCACGCGCTGGGGCAGGTGGCCCACGTGAAGCTGCGGAAGTGCGAACGGCGCCATCCGCGCTATGAGCCCGAATACCTCCGCGCGCAGTTCAACGACAGGCTGCCATCGGATATATCGATCCTCGATATAGAGGAGGCGCCGGTGTCGTTTCACGCCCGCCATTCGGCGACGGCGCGCACATATTTGTACCAGATCGCGACGCGGAAAACGGCGTTCCACAAGCGGCACGTCTGGTGGATCAAAGAGCAGTTGGACGTGGCCGCCATGCAGGCCGCGGCGGAGCGAATGGCGGGCCGTCACGACTTTGGCCGGTTCGCGCAGAAGGACCCGTCGAAGCCGAAGGAATCGACCATCGTCTACGTCGATTCAGCCGAAGTTTTGGAGGACGACTATTTGATACTGTTCCGCATCGACGCGTCCCATTTCCTGTGGCGGATGGTGCGGCGTTTGGTGGGAATCACGGTGAAAGTGGGGCTCGGCGAAGTGTCGTTGGACGAACTCGACGAGCTGCTGGCGGGCCGCGGCGCCGCGCGGCTGGACGTTGCCGCCTGGACCGCGCCGGGGGCGGGATTGTTTCTGGAATCGGTGCGGTTTTAGGGCCGGCGGGTGCCGGCGAACGGAGGCGCGGTGAGGAAGCACCGGGCGCGGTTTCCAGAAGCGGAGGCTGTGACTACTCGTGGACCTGGGCGGCGTGCATATCAGCGCGGGTTTGACTCTGAACCCGGTGTGTTACTTCACTCGGCGACAGAAGCGTTTGCGCACCGGCTCCCTAACGGTCGCGGCTCGGTCTCGGGTTCGGCGTGGTGTTTAGCAGAAGTGCGCGCCATGGGTCTCGACGTAGACGGAATAGAGCGACTGGCTGGTCATGGGCGACATGGCGATGAGCAAGTTGCGCGCCGGCTCCCTGACGGTCGCGGCTCGGTAACGGCGTCGGCACGCGGTTCGCCCAAACGGGTTCGGCGTTTTGCTTAACAGAAGTGCGCGCCCTGGGTCTCGACGTAGACGGAGTAGAGCGACTGGCTGCCGGTCATGAAAAGGCGGTTGCGTTTGGCGCCGCCGAAGGTCAGGTTTGAACAGATCTCGGGCAATTTGATCTGGCCGATGCGGACGCCGTCTGGCGCGAAGATGTGTACGCCGTCGTAGTCGTCGCCAACCCAGCCGGCGCTGGACCAGACGTTGCCGTCGATATCGCAGCGGATGCCGTCAGCCAGCCCCGCGCCGAGAGTACCGAGTTGCATGGAAACGAAGTTCTTGCCGTTGGCGAGCCTGGCGCCGTCGATGTCCCAAACTTTTATGATCTTGGGGGCGTCGGGGTAGTGAGTGGCGCCGGTGTCGGCGACGTAGAGCTTCTTGTAGTCGGGCGAGAAACAGATCCCGTTGGGCTTTCGAATTTCGTCGGTCACCTTGTCGAGGCGGCCGGTCTTGTCGATGCGGTAGACGGCCTCCTTCAACTCCAGGTTGCCCTTGTTGCCTTCGTACCACATGAGTGCGCCGTAGCCCGGATCGGTAAACCAGATGGCGCCGTCGGGGCCGGCGACGGCGTCGTTGGGGGCGTTCAGCGGCTTGCCGTTGAACTTGTCCGCGAGAACGGTCTGAGTGCCGTTGTGCTCATAACGAACGACGCGGCGGTTGCCGTGTTCGCAGGAAATTTGGCGGCCTTCCCAATCGAAGGTGTTGCCGTTGCTGTTGCCGGCGGGATTGCGAAAAGTGGAAATCGCGCCGGATTCTTCGGTCCAGCGCATCTGGACGTTGTTGGGAATATCGCTGAAGAGCAGATACTTGCCGACGCCGCTCCAGGCGGGGCCCTCCGCCCAGAGGAAGCCGGTGCCGAGCCGCTGGATGGGCGTGTTACCCAGTCTGTACTTGTCGAACCGTTTGTCGATGGAGACAATATCGCGGTCCGGATAGCGGACAGGGTTCTTGCCGCTCCAGTCGCGTTGCTGCTGCGCGAGGAGGGGGGCGGCGCCGAGCGCGGCGGTGGTGAGAAAGGATCTTCGATTCATGGAGGTTTCCTTGAGGAATGTTTGGCAAGTATATCAACCCCGGTATTGGTACACTCACCTTTACTCTCGAAGGGAACCACAATGCGGATCCACAGCGTTCTTATTTCAGTATTTATGGCCTCCGGGCTGGCGGTGACGGCCGGCGCGCGCCCGATGCCCGTGCTGTTTGAAGAGCAGGGCGCGGGGACGTACCGCGTGCGCGGGAATGGATATGCGATCGCGATTAGCGGCGAGGGCATGGCGCTGGCGACGGCGGCGGGAACGGCAAAGCTGGCATGGCTGGGCGCGCGGACCGTCCCGGTCCGGCCATCGGAGCCGTTGGCGGCGCGAGTGAATTATTTAACGGGCGCGGACCGGAGCGAATGGCGTACGGGAGTGGCCGCGTTCGGGCGGTTGCGGATGCGCGAGCTATTCCGCGGAATCGACGTCGCTTATTACGGAACGGACCGGCAATTGGAGTACGACTTTGTGGTGAAGGCGGGGGCGGACGCGGGCGCGATCCGGTTTGCGCTGCCGGCGGTTTTGGGCGCCAATGGGGAGCTGACGCTGACCAACGGGTTACGCTGGCAGAAGCCGGTGGCGCGCCAGGACGGGCGGGACATTTCGGCCCGGTTTGAGAGGCGCGGCGACGGCGTATTTGGCATCGCGGTGGGGAGTTATGACCGGACGCGCGAATTAGTCATCGACCCGGTGCTGACTTACAGCACGTATCTAGGCGGGACATTGGAGGACGACGCGCGAGGAGTGGCGGCGGACGCAGCGGGCAATGCGTACGTCGTGGGCTCGACGTTTTCGACGGACTTTCCCGGGACCACGCGCGGTCAGACATTTGGGGGGCGGGACGTGTATGTCGCGAAGTTGAATCCGTCGGGCCGTGCGCTGGAATGGGCGACTTACATTGGCGGTTCGGGTTCGGAACTGGGGACGGCGATTGTATTGGACACGGCGGGGGGAATATACGTCACGGGCCAGACAGGCAGCACGAATTTCCCGGTGACGGCGAACGCGGCGCAGACCGTGCTGGCGGGCGGCAGCGCGGTTACGGACGCGTTCGTTTTGAAGCTGGCGGCGAACGGGGCGAGCCTGCTTTATAGCACTTTTTTGGGAGGTTCGCTGAATGACTTTGGGAACGCGATCGCGGTGGACAGGACGGGAGCCGTTTATGTCGGCGGACAGACGGAATCGACCGACTTCCCATCGACGGCGAGGGAAACTCTGCCGGCTCGCGGAGGCGGCGACGGATTCGTGACAAAAGTGGCCGCGAATGGCGCGGCGTTCGTCTATTCGGTGCTATTGGGCGGCTTTGCGATAGACGGCGTGAACGGGATTGCGGTGGACGGGGCAGGGGCGGCTTACGTGACCGGGGAGACAAGATCGGATAACTTCCCAGTGACGGAGGGGGTGTACCAGAGGGAGCGGCGCGGCAGTTCGGACGCGTTCATTTCGAAGCTGGCGGCGGATGGGGCTAGGCTCGTGTACTCGTCTTACTTCGGCGGCGACGGGCAGGAAACGGGACGGGGAATCGCCATCGACGCGACGGGGAGCGCTTATATCGCGGGGGTGACGGGATCGGTGAATCTGCCCGTGAGTTTCAATGGCGCACAGCGATCGCCGCAGTTGTTGCCGGACGCGTTCGCGGCGAAATTGGACCCCGCGGGCAGCAGTCTCTCATACGGCACTTACATTGGCGGCGACGCGGATGAACAGGCCAACGCGATTGCGGTGGACGCGAACGGTTCGGCGTATGTGGCGGGGCAAACGGCGTCAACCAATTTCCCGTTATTGAATGACGGACCGCTGAACGCCGAGGGTCCGAAAGGCGGAGCCGACGGCTTTCTTACTCGACTTAGTTCCGGCGGTAACTTCTTTCAGTTTTCGACTTACTACGGAGGGACGGGGACGGACACTATTTTAGGCATTGCGAATGACGGGCGGGGGAGGACGTGGGTGACGGGATCGACGGATTCCGGGAACCTCGCGACGTCGACCGGGGCGTTGGCAGCGGCGGCGCCGGGAGCGAGGGATGGCTTCGTGGCTTTATTCAGCGAGATTACCGTTACGGTGACGCCGGCGGCGGTGACGCTGGGTGCGAGGGAGACGCAGCAGTTTACGGCGACGGTGGCGAACGCGGGAAACACGGCGGTCCGATGGCAGATATTTCCGGACATTGGAACGATCACGCAGACGGGATTTTATACGGCTCCGGCGGCGTTTACGGGATCGCCTTCGATCACGGTATCGGCGATAAGCGGGGCGGATGGAGCGAAGGTCGGGCAGGCGACAGTGACGCTGGTGAACCGGGTAACGGTGGTTGTAGAGCCGGCAACAACGTCCTTGATGGCGGGACGGACGCAGCAGTTTACGGCGACAGTTTCGGGCACTACGAACACGGCGGTGACGTGGACGATAACGCCGGCGATCGGGACAATTTCGACGTCCGGATTGTACACGGCACCGGCGAGTTTCCTGAACGAAGCGGCGATTACGGTGCGGGCGACGAGCGTGGCGGAGACGTCGCGGTCGGCGACGGCGACGGTGAACTTAGTATTGCCGCCAGCGGCGCCGGCGCCAATGTTCACGGCGGCGGGCGTCACCAACGCGGCCAGTTTCCGGGGAGCCGCAATTGACGGCGGAATCGCGCCGGGCGAACTCATCACTATTTTCGGGACTAACTTGGGACCGGCGGCGCCGGTAACATTGCAGTTAGACGGGCGAGGGTTTGTCGCGAACCGCCTGGGGGGGACGCGGGTACTTTTTGACGGAACTCCGGGGCCGATGATAGTAACAAGCGCGGACCAAGTAAGCGTGGTGGTTCCATACGGGTTGGAGGGTTTGACCAGTGTCGCGGTTTCCGTGGAGTATGAGGGCCGGGCATCAGCGCAGATTCCGATCCCGGTGGCGGTGGCCGCGCCGGCGATTTTCACACAGAACTCGTCGGGGAGCGGAGCGGGATCGGTGATCCGGCAGACTGGCGAGTTGATCACGGCGGCGAGCCCCGCCGGGGTTGGCGAGGTGTTGACGCTGTATGCGACCGGCGAGGGAGCGACGACGCCGGCGGGTGTGGATGGAAAGCCGTCGGCGGCGCCGCTGCCGGCGCCGAAGCTGGCGGTGAAGGTGTTGATCGACGGCTTTGAAGTGGACCCGTCGTACGCGGGCGGCGCGCCGGGACTGGTGGCGGGCGTATTGCAGGTGAACTTCACGATGCCGGCGGGGGCGTCGGGGACGCGACGTTTGCGGTTGCGGATCGGCGATAAACTGAGCGCGGATACGGTGACGCTGGCGGCACGATAGCTGCGGAGCGGGCCCCGCATCGACCCGAGGTGTGTCCCACCTCGGGTAATACCCCTTTTCTATATTCAGTTGTCAAATAACGATTCGGGATGACCGGCGATGGGAAATCCCAAGATCGGAATCGCGGTTACGTCGAAGTCATTTTAAAAGTAACATCATCAGACACCCTGATCTCAATGAAATCAATCTGACCCGAGTTTGAAGATGAGCGTAAGGGAAGTACCGGGGAAGATAGTCTGCGTCGCATTGAGTTCAGTGAGGAATAATTCGATGGCCTGATCGTGGGCGGCGAGCGTGAGATGGTGGAGCCGAACGGTCAACGTATTTGCGGTTAGGCCGGGCGTGAGATCGGCCTCGGTGTCGAAGATCTGGCGGAGCAAAGCGCGGGCATCGTCAGGGCGGGCGAGGTGCTCGCGAAGCAGCGAAGCCATGCTGGATTCGGCGCGATAGGCGATCATCTTGATCGTATCGATTGAAGGGAGGGGGAAGTGCTTCCGCTCGGTGCGCAGACGGGTGAACCGTTCTTCCTCCGGCAGGGAATTCACCGGAATGTGATGGAGCGTGTCCTTGCGCTGTTGTTTGAGGTTGTCGATCTCCACATTCAGAATTTCAATCTTTTCCCGCAACCGCCCCTGGCGCTGCTGAAAACCCTGCAGTTCCGGTTCGGCGGGGTCCAGCGATAAGGTCAGGGAGCCGAACCGGGCGGCCAGCCGATGACGCTGGGCGGCCTTGGACCGGATCTGGCTGTCCAGGGTGCGCCACTGCGGATTGACCACGGAAATCGCATCGGGAATAAGCTCGGTTCCGTACTCGATCAGGCGGTCTAAACCCAATACTCATCACTTAACGATCCGAATTGCGGCGCAAACATCAATGAGCGGTGACCGTTTGTAGCCGCGGCGCAGGGGGTAGTTACTCATTTTTCGCTTGACCCCGCGCTGATTGCGACGGTTGCGGCTGGAGGCGGCCGGGTCATTGAGGATTTCCTTCAGCACTGCCTGATGGAACTTGTTCCGGTCCTGAGGGGGGGAATAGCGCCGAAGGTGGTGAACTTGCGGCGGACAACGCGCACGGCGTGGAGAAAAGATAATCGATCCGGATCCTCCCCGCTTTCCAAGGCGGCTTCGTGCATCAGTCCGCGAATGGCGAAGTGCGCCATCAATAGGCCATAGAATTCCTGGCGGACCAGATCCGGCGTCTTGCTGCGCAGCACGATACGCGCGCCCCGCAGGTGCGTCTTCAGTTCGTCGAATGCGGTTTCTATCTCCCAACGGTCGTAATAGAGCGCCGCCAATTCCGTGGCCGGAGCCCGTTCGTGGTCGAGGATCGTCGTTGCCAGCCGAGACAATGGCTCAGACCCTTCCACTCCTTCCAGCCGGTATTCGATCACCCGCACGACTACTCCGTTGCGCTGGCGCCGTTGGTCCTGCGGCGACGGATAGATGCGGCTCAGATACGATCCGTCCGGCAGCCGCTGTTCGCACGGCAGCAGAATGTTTTTTCGGACACGCCACAGTAGATCGGCGCCGGTGGCCGCCGCCTGCTTCCACATCTCGAACCCGAAAAAGCCGCGGTCGGCGAGACAAAGCATACCCTGGCTGAGGCTGGACAATATAGTCTTGGCCAGTGCGATCTCGCTGGTGGCGTAGTCCGCCATCCGGCTGCCGAACCGGACGTGGGTACCGTTTTCCACCAATGAAACGAAGCGGATTTGCGGAAACGCGCTCTTGCCACGGCTCGCTCCGGGGCGGCCGAAAGCTTCGTCATTGCCCTTCTCGTCGGCGATATCCAGCGTGCTGCCGTCCATACTCACCAGACGCCACGAGCGATACCATGCGCCTTTCGTCGCCGCCACGGCAATCGGCTTCACTAGTTCGTCGTGCAGATGCCGCACAGGCTCCCAGCCCAGCCTCGTTCGCGCCTGCGAGATGGCAGCGTTACCGGCCACGTTGATGCTCGCCGCCGGCCCGGCCAGCCACTGGATTCCCTCCAACAGGCACCGCAACACTTCCCGGTACGACGACTGCATATACAACGCCAGCGCGATCACGTAGTAGACGGTCACATGGCCCGGAAGGTCGCGCTGACGCACGCTCTCCCTCTTCGTCGCCGCCAGCGCCGCGTGAACCTTATCCAATGGGAACGTCTTCGCCACCACACCCAAACTGATGTAGTCCGTAATCCGGCTTCCGGCGGGCAACGTGGCAACGGTTCGCGACATTTTCCTTGCCTCCTGTTCTAAAACAGAATAGCATGGAAATGTTTGTTAAGTGATGAGTATTGGGGCTAGCACTCCACCACCACCCCGCCCTTAGCCCGCGATTCATTCATACACAACGCAACATGCACACTCTGCGCCGAATCCCGCGGCATACACATTTCCGGTTGCTTGCCCGCATTCACACAATCGGCAAAATACTGGATCTCGGCGGCGTAGCCATCGGCTTGGTCCAAAGCGAGCGCCGACGATTCGCCCGCCGCGTTATAAAGCGTCGGCGGGCGATTATCGGTCGAATAGTCAATCGTGCCGCCCTCCGCGGAAACCGTATACTCCATTGAAAACGGATACGCCTTCGGATGATGCCACCCGCCGCTAATCGTCACCGATGGAATGTAGTCGTAGTGCAACTGCGCCGTCAGCGTATCAATGCCAGCGGCCAGATTCTCGTAGCCCGTCGCCGAAACCGCCCGCGGTTTCCCAAAGAGATGACAAGCAATATCGACATCGTGAATCAACAGGTCAAACACGCCGCCGCCACTCTTGTCCGATTGCTTCAGCCATTGGCTCCACGCCGGCGCCGCGCACCGCCGCCGGAACAGCGCCGTCCGCACCGGCCCTAGTTCGCCGCCGTCCAACGTTCGCTTCAACGCCATGTAAGCAGGGAAAAAACGCAACACCTGCGCCGCCATCAATATTTTTCCCGACTCCTCCGCCGCCGCGATCATCTCCTCACACTCGGCGAAATTCAGCCCCATCGGCTTCTCCACCAGCACATGTTTGCCCGCCCGCAGCGCGGCTAAAGTCAGTGGCTTGTGCAAATGCGTCGGGACGCAAATGTCCACCGCATCCACATTGGCATCGTTGAAGACTCGATCGGCGTCCGCATACTGCTCGACGTTCGAAAAATCGAACTTCTCGCCCGGCCCGCCCAGGTTGCCCTGAATACTGCTCAAATCCCCTGACCGCTTAATCGGGTCGCTCTCGGCCACCGCTGTCAGCGTCGCCCCCATTACTGACTGCAAGCCCTTCAAATGGGTGCTGCCCATGAATCCCAGCCCAACGATCGCAATGCGCATAACAGCTAATTATGCCAGACGCTTCAATCGAAACGTCTGCTTCTGAGCCGGACCCGGCCGTGTCTGCGAGGTACCCTTGTTCCCCGCATTCAGCGAACTCTCCCGTTCGCGCGTCAGCTCCACTTCCCCGCTTTTCACGCTCCCCGTAAACCGTAGCCGGGAATCGTTGATCTGATTCCCCGCCTGCTCCTCCGCCAACACCACAAACGTCACCAGTTCGCCCGCCACAATCCCTTCCACAATCGGGCTGCTCTTGTAATCGCCGTACAGTTTGCCGCTCAGCTTCGCCCCGGTCTGAGTAAACTGAAACGCAATGTCGACAGACTCGCCGTTCCGAGTTGGTATTTGACCGACCCAGATTCCCGTTAAGTCCGCCCCAAACAGCGCGGCGCCGCAAAACAACAATAGGCCTCGCATCACGCCCCTCGCAGCAGTCCCGCCAACGGTCCCGTGCTGTCGGCAAACCGTTCCACCGGCGCGCCAAACGCATCCAACATGGAGACATACAAATTCGCTACCGGGCTGTCTTCGCTATAAACCAAATGCTGACCGCTATCAATACGGCCGCCACCGCGTCCGCCCAACAACAACGGCAGCTTATGCGGATTGTGGCTGTTGCCGTCGCTCAACGCCGATGCGAACAACACCATTGAGTTGTCCAGCACCGTCGATTCGCCCTCCTTCATTTCGCTCAGCCGCTGCAACAAATAGGCATACTGCGCCACATGCCACTGATTGACCAATTGATACTGCCGCAGCTTGTCCGCCTCTTTCGAATGGTGCGAAACATCGTGATGGCCCGCGCTCACGCCCTCCAGAAATCGGAAGCTAACGTTGCTCACCGCGTTGCCGAACATGAACGTCGCCACGCGCGTCGTATCGGTCTGGAACGCCGTCGCGATCATGTCCATCATCAGCCGCACGTGTTCGGCATGATCGGCCGGCCGCTCCGGCGGAACGGCCTTTGCATCCATGGGCGCGCGCGCCTTCCAAGTCCGTTGTGTACCCGCCGAAGCCCGCTGCACCCGCTGTTCCAGCGCCCGCATCAGCGACATGTACTCGTCGATCCGAATCTTATCCGCCGTGCCAACCTGGCCGCGCAACTTGTTCGCATCGCCCAGCACCCGGTCCAACAACAACGTGTCCATCTTCGCCGAATTATTCGATTGACCCGACGCCGCCCGGAACAGCCGTTCATACACCGAACGCGGATTAATCTCCCGCGCCAGCGGCGTCGTCGCGTCGCTCCATGCAATGTGCGATCCGTACACGCGCGTGTACCCGACGACCGCGTCCACACCAATCGCGACCGGCGTCACGCCCAGTTCCAGCGAGGGCAACGGCGTCTCAATTCCCGACTTCCGCGCCGCCATCTGATCGACGGAAACGCCATTCCCGATATCGGCGCCAGGCGTCTTCTTGATCGTCGTACACGTCAGAATCGCCGCTTCCTTCACATAGTGACCGTCACCGCCTTTGGAGTTCGCATTCCAAAGATTGCTCAACACCACGATATTGTCTTTCAACGATCGCAACGGCGACAGCGTCTTCGAAAGCTCAAAATCACGCCCCGTTCCCTGCGGCGTCCAATGATCCACGTTCACGCCGTTTGGCATGTACAGTGCGGCCATTCGCACCGGCGGCTTCGCGCCCGGGCCGGTCGCGGCCATTGCTTCCAGCCACGGCAACCCGAGGCCAACCCCACCGCCCCTTAACAACGCACGGCGAGAGAGAGAATTTTTCATTTCTTCACTAGCTCCTTCGGGGCCGGCGCACCGGCTTGATATCGGAATGGCACGCTGGTCACAACTTCGTCCAGCAGCGTCAAAGCACTATAGCCATTCTGCTTCACTTTCGCGACAATTGCATCCACTGTGCACGAATCCCGCAAAGTCAACCCACGGCCCAGCGCATAACCCAACATCTTATTCGTCAAATGGCGGACAAACAAGTCCTTGCGGTCCAACAGCACTTTCCGCAACTCTTCCGGCCCGGTGAACTTCGTACCATCGATCAATTCCGCGGAAGCGTCAACCGCCTTCCCCGCCTCTTCACTCCGCCATTTGCCTGTCACATCGTAGTTCTCCAGCGCAAAACCAAATGGGTCGATCCGGCTATGGCAACTGGCGCACACCGGGTCCGTGCTATGCCGCGCCAACCGCTCCCGCACTGTTTTCGGCGCCGCGCCTTCATGGTGCTCGTCGAGCGGCGGCACATTCGCCGGCGGCGGTGGCGGCGGCGTTCCCAGAATTGATTCCAGTATCCACGCCCCCCGTAAGACCGGGCTCGTGCGGTACGGATAAGACGATACCGTCAGCACCGCCGGCATCCCCAGCAACCCGCCCCGGTTGCTCTTATCCGGCAGAAGCGCCCAATGCGGTTGCGACGCCTGGTTCGGCCGCAACGCCATCTTCAAATCGAAATGCCTTTCCAGCTTACGCGTCCCGATCGTGTGCTTGGAATCAAGAAAAGTCTCGAGCGGCAAATTCTGCAAAAACACTTCGCGGAAGAACATGATCGGCTGATACCGTATGTCTGATCGCAGATCTTCATCCTTCGCCAAATCCGGGAATAGCTTTGCGTCCGGAGCCTTGTCCCCCCCCAACTCCCGCGTGTGCAGCCACTGTTCCACGAAGCGTTCCGCGAACCCCATCGACCGGTCGTTGCGGATCATGATCCGCACCAGTTGCTTCAAGACTTCCGGATCCTGCAACTTTCCCTTTGCCGCGAGGTCAAACAACAATTCATCGGGCATGCTGCCCCACAGGAAGTAGGAGAGCCGGCTCGCCAGTGCGTAATTATCGAGTGGGCGGACGGCCTCGCCCGCATTCGCCTCCTCCACACGGAATAGGAAATTCGGCGATACCAACGCCCCGCGCAAGGCAAACAGAACGGACGCCTCAAACGGTTCCCGCTGTTTCTGGGCCGCGCGGAACAATTCCAGATACCGCGCCGCTTCCGCTTCCGTCACCGGCCGCCGAAATGCGCGCGGCAGGAAGACTTTCAAAATGGTCCGCGCCGCCTGTTCCGGCGTCACCCCGGGTCCCGGCTTGGCCACGAAAATCCGCGCGTGCGACTTGAACTCCTTCGCCGCGAAGTCCATCGCAAACTTCGCCATGTCCAAATACTTTTCCGAATGCAACGGTGAAAGGAACAGGGTCTCCGCGGCGTTGTCAAACCCTTCCCCGCCCGCGCCATCCAACGGCAGCGTCCGCGCAATGTCCATGTGCATGTCGAGCAAATCACGCACCGTCGCCGCGTATTCATCGCGGTTCAAACGCCGTATCATCGTCCGCCCCGGCAGAATGCCGGTCGCGCACGCTTTCGCTCGAACGGATGTTTCTACCCAGTTCCGAAAGGCTTCCCGCGCCTCAAGCAGAGGCGCGGGAGCGCCCTTCGGAGGCATCTCCCCGTTGGTCACCCGGCGAGTCAACGATAGCCACTTCGCCGCGTCCGTCGACAAGCTAGCCTCTGTCGCCATACGGCTCAAACGGAACCCGCCCGCCGGTGCGTTGTCCTGATGGCACGCCTCGCAATACTGCCGCAAAAACGTCTGCGATTCCGCGAACGATTGCGCCAGCAAGCCCAAAGAGGCAGTCAAGAATAAGACAAGCGCCATCACCGGTATCTTACCGCGCCGGAACAGGTTACGCCGGGTTATGGCACAAATTACACTCATTTGAAGCCTTGTGTTCGTCATGACAACTCATGCAGGAGTTCATGTCTATAGGCTTTTCTTTCACCATTACGTCCCGCGCCGCCGCGTCCCCGTGGCATTTCCCGCACGCCGCCGCCTTCGCATGAACCTTATGCGAGAACCAAACGTAATCCGGCAGCTTGTAAACCCGCACCCACGGCACCGGCTCCTTCTTCTTTACAAATTCCGCCAATTTCTGTATCGCGGCCGAGTCCTTCTTCACCGCCGCATGGCACTGCATACAAACCGATTCCGCGGGAAACGTTGCCGCCTCGCCTTTCCCCGGCGTCGTATGGCAGCCCGCGCATTGCAGCCCCAGTGCGACATGCGTCTTGTGACTGTACGGAATCGGCTGTTCCGCCGCCGCCAGCACGAATAAGCTAAGGAAGAGCAAACGCAACGTAGCCATCTCCCGACTTCGTTGTCATCCGGCCCCCGCCCCCGCAAGCAATCACGACATACTGTTTGCCATTCACCGAATAGATCGCCGGCGTCGCATACCCGCCCGCCGGCAGCTTCGTCTCAAACAGAACGGCGCCCGTCTTGCCGTCATAGGCCCGAAACATCTCGTCCCGCGTCGCGCCAATGAAGACCAGTCCGCTCGCCGTCACCACCGGCCCGCCCATGTTCTCCGTGCCCACCTCGCGCGTTGTCGCGGCGTTCTTACCAAAGATCTTCCGCCAAACAAAATCGCCCTTATTCAAGTTGATCGCGGTCAGCAATCCCCACGGCGGTTTCGCTCCCGAATTCCCCTTATCATCGCGAATCTTGGTGTACCCATTCAAGGCATACGGATATGGCGCACCCGCTGGCGAGTCAGTCAACTGATGAATCGACGCCACTGTCTGCGAGTTCACATACAACACCCCTGACGGATCCCAAGCCGCTCCCCCCCACAATCCGCCCCCTAGTGTCCCAGGCAGGACCACGGTCCCCTGCTTGCTCGGCGGCACATACAATCCGTCGTTCCTCAGATCCGCCAACTGCTTCAAAATCCGCGCCTGGACTTCAGGTGTCAAATCGCTCGGTTCAAACTTCTGTGCCGAAAATGGCGGCGGCTTCAACGGGATCGGCTGCGTCTTCGAAGCCACTTCCCCCGGCATCGTCGACGCTGGAAAAGGCCGCTCTTCAACAGGCAACAACGGCTTGCCCGTTTCCCGGTCCAACACAAACACAAATCCCTGCTTCGTAATTTGCGCCAGCGCGTCCCTCCCGTTCCACCGGATCAGATTCGGATTCGCCGGCAAATCCAAATCCCAAATGTCATGGTGCAGCGTCTGGTAATGCCAAATGCGGTTGCCCGTCGCAGCGTCTAACGCCACAATCGCATTGCCGAACAAATTATCGCCAACACGGTCGCCACCGTAGAAATCAAACGCCGGCGAACCCAGGCTTACATAGACAACGCCGCGCTTCTCGTCCAGGCTCATCCCGCCCCAATTGTTCGCCCCGCCAATCGTTTTCCAGGCATCCTTCGGCCAAGTCTCATACCCAAATTCGCCCGGATGCGGAATCGTGTGAAAGATCCATCGCCGCTTCAAGGTTCGTACATCATACGCCCGAATATGCCCCGGCGCCGCCGTTCGCGGCCCTTCGCCAACGCTCGACCCCATGATTACCAAATCCTTGTAAATCACGCCTGGCGTCGTTGCCCCATTGAATGCCCCAGCCGGTTCCCGATCCAACTCCTTGGTCATATCGATCGCCGTAATCAACTTCCCCGTCTTCGCGTCCAGCGCAAACAAAGAAGTCCCCGCCGAAAACAAAATCCGTTTGGCGTCCCCCGACTCCCAATACATCACCCCTCGATTCACGCCCCGCCTCTTCTCGTCTACCGGATCAAAGCGCCAAATTTCCTTCCCGGTCGCCGCATCGAGCGCCACGGCCATCAGCGTCGGCGTCGTCGCGTACAGCACGCCGCCAATCACAATCGGCGTGCATTGAATCATCGTCCGCCCGCGCGCATCCGCGTCGCCCGAGTGAAACTCCCAGGCCACTTTCAACTGCTTAACATTGGCCTTTGTAATCTGGGTCAACGGCGAATATCGATTCCCGTCATTCCCTCCGGACCACGTCCGCCAATCCGTCTGCGCAGACAAAACACCCGCCGCCAACAACAACAACCGAATTACCAAGGCATCGTCCTTTTCGTGAACTTCCGGCCCTTCTCGGCCGCTTCCTGTCCACCCGAACCAATCTTAACGCCTTCTTTGATCATCTCTTCCACATCGTTCGGCCGCACCGTATTCAGGAACGCAATCTTATTCGTCTGGCACGCCTTCAACACGCGCTTCCGCGCCGCCGCCATATCCGGGTGCAGTTGATCGTTCGCGCTATGCCCGTCCGGCAATTTCAACGACAGCCCCATATCGCCAGGCCCCCATTCGGCGAATCCAATCCCCGGAACCGCCGCCACCTTCTCCGCGTTAGCCAACGCAAAGCGATCTTCAATCTTTAGTCCCAGCAAGAATTCGCCTTCCGGATTCAACGGCCACGGGTCCGCGCGTTTCTTGTATTCCGCCGCCGAAATTCCCCACATCTGCGCGGCCCCGCCCTGGCTCCCATTCCCCAGCATTCCTTCGGGCAGCCCGGCCACCGGCTTTGAATCCACGTACCGGCATGCCGCGACAAAAGTCTTGATCGCCTCTGGATCCCGCGCATGGCACAGCAAGATGCCATGAATGCCCGTCAACAACGCCTGCTGCACCACCCAGAAATTCGCCTCCATATGCGCCTTGCTCACGCCCAGCACCGGCAGCGTCGCAATCACCGCCGGCGTTCGATGCCCGCTCTTCGTTGGTCCGCCATCAATCAGCCCGCGCATGAAATTTCGTAGCGCGCTGAAGTCCAGTTGCCCGTGCTCCATCTCGTAATTGATGTAGTCCGCCCAGGTCGTGGCCATCTTCGTGCCTTCGTCATACCCGGAACCGCCCCGGGCGCCCGTGTAGTAAATCGGCTGCCCTTGTTCCAGCAGGTCAATCGCCTTGTTAATCCGCTTCGGCTTCGGAGGCTGCGCCGCCAGAGGGGACGCGAGCAGCGGGAAAGAAAGCAAAGTGCGTCGTTGCATACCGTCTTCTATATCAAAACCGGAGCCACTTATGTAAAATCGGACCCATGTTCACGCGTCGCGCCTTCCTCACTCTCGCCGCTCAGCAACGCCAACGTCCCAACATTCTCTTCGTGATGGTCGACGAAATGCGCTTCGATTGCATGGGGTGTGCCGGTCATCAAACCGCTAAGACTCCCACCCTCGATAAACTCGCGAAAGAAGGCGTGCTCTTCCGCAACGCCTACACCGTCTCCCCCGTTTGCTGCCCTTCCCGCGCCAGCGTCTTCTCCGGACGCTATCCCCACATCCACGGCGTCAAACGCAACGGCCTTCCGCACAACAACGGCGAGATTTTCCTCCCCACAATCCTAAAGCACTACGGCTACCACACCGCCATCGCCGGGAAACTGCACTACAACCCCGCTCGCTTCTCCTACGGCTTCGACGACTTCTGGACCTTTACCAATGAAGGCCCCAATCCGGAAAACGGTCACATCGAATACCTTCGCAAAAAGCACGGCAGATCAGCCTCCAAATGGGCGCGCAAACCTGGCACTGAACCCTGGCCCGATGACGAACTCGGCCGCGACGTTGGCGAATTCGCTTACCCGATCGAAGACTTCGAAACCGAATGGATTACCGATCGCTCCATCGCTTATCTCCGCCTGCGCGCCCGGTCGCAACAGCCTTTCTTCCTCTTCGCCAGCTACTTGAAACCCCACTCTCCCAGCGTCGAACCCAAACCGTATTTCAATCTCTACGATCCTGCCTCCATCCCCGTCGTTCCCCTTCCGAAAAACGCCAAAGAACAACGCGCCAAAGCCACGGGCCGCACCCGCCGCAAGTGCATCGACGACGAACAAATGCAGCGCGTCATGACCGCGCTCTACTATGGCGCCATCACTCACATCGACACCGAACTCGCTCGCCTCTTCAACGAACTCGACCGCCTCGGCCTCGCCAAAAACACCGTCGTCCTCTTCACCTCCGATCACGGCAACATGCTCGGCGACCGCGGCCTCTGGTTCAAGGATTTCATGTACGAAGGCTCCGCCCACGTTCCGTTAATCGTCAAGACCCCCACCGCCAAACCCAGCGAACACCGGCAAATCATCGAGAACATCGACCTCATGCCAACCCTCCTCGATTACGCCAAAATCCCCATTCCCAATGGCATTCAAGGCCGCAGCTTTCATGCGCTAATCGAAAAAGGGAAACAGGCGAAGTGGAAGGACCGCTGCATCTCCGACCTCACCGCCACCATGCACTTGGCGGAAGGGTGGAAGTTCATCGACAACCACGACGGCGCTCTCGAACTCTACAACCTCAACAAAGACCCGCAAGAAAAGGAAAACCTCGTCAACGATCCCCGCTACAAATCCCGGCTTCACTCCGCTCAATCCGAACTCGCCAAATGGCGCGCCGAACAACCCGCCAAAATTACCGTCTCCGGAATGGCCACGCCGGACTACGCCAAAGTCATAGTACAATACATGGAATGTCACGCTGGATTCCGATCCTCGCCGCACTCTCCGCACAGGCCCAAAACTTCGACGCCGTACTGGAAACAATCAAGGCCGATCAGGCCTGGACGCTCGAAGAACAGATAAGTATCTGCCAAATCCCGGCCCCACCTTTCAAAGAAACCGAACGAGGCAAAGAGTTCGCCCGCCGGCTTGCCACCCATGGTTTGCAAGACATTCGTACCGACAGCGAAGGCAACGTGATCAGCCGCTGGCCGGGCTCCAAATCGCCCAAACCCTTAATCGTCTTCAGCGCCCATCTCGACACGGTATTCCCCGAAGGCATGGACGTTACCGTTAAACGCGAAGGCAATAAAATGAAGGGCCTCGGCATCGGTGACGATTGCCGCGGCCTCGCCAGCGTCCTTACCGTCGCCCGCGCTTTCCATAAAAACAACGCCACCTTCAACGGCGCCATCCTCTTCGTCGCCACCGTCGGCGAAGAGGGCCAGGGCGATCTCCGCGGCGTCCGCCATCTGTTCAACAAAGAGCTCAAAGGACAGATCGACGCCTTCATCTCCGTTGATGGTCCTAGCTCCGGCCTCGCCGCCCGGGGCGTCGGCAGCAACCGCTACCTGGTTACTTACAAGGGCCGCGGCGGCCACAGCTATGGCGCCTTCGGCATGCCCAACCCCGCCCACGCCATGGGCCGCGCCATCGCCCGCATCGCCGATATCCAAGTCCCCTCGTCTCCTAAGACCACCTTTAACATCGGCCGCGTCGAAGGTGGCACCAGCGTCAACTCCGTTCCCATCTCCGTCAGCATGGAAGTTGACATGCGCAGCGAATCCGCCGCCGAACTCGCCACGCTGGACGAAAGAATGCGCGCCGCCTTTCAATACGGCATCGACGCTGAAAAGCAGCGCTGGCCGAACTCCAAAGCGCCCCTCGATCTCGAAATCAAAGTGATGGGTCTCCGCCCCGCCGCCGATCCGCCCGACTCGCTACCCATTGTCCAGAAGGCCCTAGCCGCCGCCAAAAAAGCCGGCATAACCATCTTCGCTACTCGCGCCGGTTCGACCGATTCCAATATCCCGATGAGCCTGGGCATTCCCGCTATCACCATCGGCGGAGGCGGCAACGCCCAAGGCGCACACTCCATTGACGAGTCCTACGAAGAAACCCCCGACTCCTACAAAGGCCCGCAATGGGCCGCCCTGATTCTCCAGGCTCTCACTTTGGTCAATTGAGCTTGCGCGCAGTTTCCCAATTGCGAATCACAACAATCTCCGACCTTGTAGATGCCGTAACGATCGGAATCAATATGCGCTGCCTGTCCGCCGATACGTCAAAGCCGAATGGCGAATGCATGGCGGCGCGCGCCTCGGTGCTGATCTCGAACAGGCGAGTTGCCGCACCAATCTTCAACTTCGGAGACAAAGTTATCGGCAGAGCGTACAAGTAACCATCCGACGCCAAATAGAACAACTCCTTGCCATCGCGAGCCCACCGTAAAGAAATTGCGCCTTCGCGAGAGCCTTGATGCCGCTCCCCAACCAGGCGTGGCAGTTCACCAGCCTCGAAACCCTGCAAGTAAATCTCCGACCGCCCAGACTCATTGGACGTGAATGCTAGCCAGCGGCCGTCCGGAGAAAACGTCGCGTTGGCCTCATGAAAGGGTGATTTTACCAGATGCACCACCTGTCGCTTCCGCGACAAGTCGATGAGCCATATGTCGCCCTTCAGTTCGTTTTCGATATGCGCGAAACTCGTATTGGTGAACGCGATGAATCGGCCATCGGGGGACCAGTCGGTCGCCAACTGGAAGTATCCCGGCGGCAGCGATTCCTCCGGGTCCCGCTCGCCAACGCCTCGCAGGAAAAGCTTCGGCGGCGTATCGTACGCGCGGTTGAAAACCAACTTGGCCGAATCCGGCGACCATGTGGCATTGTCGTTCTGTCCGCGGCCTGCAACGATTTGACGCGCATTTCCGGTTGCCGCATCGATCAACCAAGTGTCGTTAACGCCGCGTTCCGGGTCGAGTATCGCGGTCGCAATCGTCTTGCCATCGGGCGAAAGGCGCGCCTGTTTCAGATTCACGTTGGCCGGGCCGATCATTCTCAGCACCTCCCCGCGCCGGTTGACCCACGCCAGTTGAGACCGGCTGAAGTACCGCTTGTAGGCGAGCGCGCCGTTGCCAGAAACCGAGAAGTCGGCTGCTCCGGTGGGGTTGAACGAATATACTCGCGGCGCCACTGTCACCGGCTGTCCTGAAACGCGCAGAGTGCGCGGATCGAAATGTTGCGCAAGTAAAGCGCCTGCCCTTACAAACAGCAGATGACCGCTCCCGCTATTTAGAACGGAGGGCGCGTACATTACTCGTGAATCGGAGTCGATAAGGAATTTGGCGCTGGCCGGATCACCGAAATTGACAACGCTCGCACGGTGGCGCCCCAGTCGGGAATCCAACACCGTGTAAATGAGATGCCTCCCATCCGGCAGCATTTGAGGCCACTGGTAAATCTCCTTTACCGGCTGCGGCGTGCCTCCGGACACTGGAACGATGTAGTTGGCCGAGCGTCCGGAAATCAATAGGTCCCGGCCTCTCACCGCGGCGGTGAGCATCATCCCCGGAGTGTCCCCCACGACCTGCTGGGAGCCATCGAGATCGCTCCGCTTCAGCTTGCCTCGCATCGTCAGGAAAATGGAGCGTCCATCGGGAGCCCAGAAGAGGCTATAAGACCCATTGCTATTCGCAAGCGGCCGCGACTCCAACGCGTCGAATTCGCGAATAAATGTCTGAAACACGCCGCTGGAGTTCATCGCGGTGTAGGCCAGCCGGGACCCATCCGGTGACAGCGCAAAGGTTTGACGGCTGCTACCCGCTTCGATCGCGAATCCAACCGGAGGCGCAACGCTGAACTGGAGCATTTCCGCGCTCGGCGGCTGCCGTGCGCGAAAGAGATATCCGCCGGCCAAGCCTGCCAATACCCCTGCGGCAGCCAGCCACCATGGCAGGCCTCTACGTCGTTCCCGGACGACTACGGGCGTTACCGCTGGCGCGGCTTTACTTTCCATCACGACAATTGGCTTGGAAACGCCGCCCTGAACCTGAGCGATAAAGCGGTAGCCGCGCCCGGGCTCTGTTTCAATGTAGCGGGGCCGGTCGGCGGAATCCCCCAGCACCTGGCGAAGCCGGTTCATCGCCGCGTTCAAACCTTGCTCGAAATCCACGAATGTCGTGCCGTTCCAGAGTTGACGGTGAAACTCATCCCGGCTTACCACCTCGCCGGGCTGCCGAATTAACGCAGCGAGGATTTGCAGCGGCTGTCCTTGCAGACGCACGCGGACGCCGTACTTTTGCAGTTCGCCCGACGATTGCTCGAAAGTGAATGGGCCAAAGACGAGCTTTTGCGGTGAACGAGGTATAGGTTGGCTGCTCATAGCCTCTCAAGAGGAAGGCTATCAGTTATTAGACGTTCTCGCAACCCTGTATGTAAACAATGACTTACGGTATGAGGCGGATCGAAGGCGCTTTGCAGCCGCCTGGCATGGCTTCCAAACCGCTTACTGCTTTAACCTCAGCCTCAGATTGCCTTGCCTAGGACGGCCGGGCTTCGGAAAGAAGATTTTTCAAGATGAAACAGTATTATTTGATTGGAGCCCTGACTCTGCTGGCGCAAACACAGGGCCCCGCCCAACATAAATTAAGCACCAACGGTCAATCCCTGGAAGGGACGTGGGTTTCCCACGTTGCGCTGCCCGGCGGCGAACCAGTTCTCGCTTCCGTCGGCACTTTCTATCCCGGTGGAGGCTACACCGGTGCGAACACAAATCCGACGCACACGACCCATCACGGCGCGTGGCTTCGCGTTGGAGACCGGAAATTCGCGTTAACCTCGACCTTCTTCACTCGGGATGAAAAAGGGGTGTTCAACGGAATTGTCAAAACACGCATATACATTACCCTGTCCGAAGACCAGAACAGCTATGAAGCCTCGGTGGAGCGCGTCGTGATGGACACGGAAGGGAAGGAACTTCAAGTCATATCGGGTATTCGCGGGCGCAGCGTTCGGATGGAGATCGAACTACAACGAAGTCCTATCTCCGAGTGAAGATGCGGATCCGATCCGGTGGTCCGCATCGGATCCGCCACCGCTCGCGCACCTGTTTTCAAAGGAGGAATTGCTCAATGTTGTACTCCATCGTCTTGCTGTTCCCGCTCCTGCTTGCATCGGCCCAGCCGGACCGGCTCACGGACCTCGTCGAGGAGATGCGCCAATTTACGTTCGCGGGCGACCAACCCGCCGTGGGCCGTCTGATTCCCTTGCTTCTCGATCAACTCGCAAAGCCGCATCCCAAGGCTGCGGAGGCATGGAATCAAGCCGGTGTGTATTTTCACACGCGGGGTGATTACACCGAAGCCGAGCGTGCCTACCAACGCGGCATCCAGTTGCTCGAGAAGGAAGGAAACCCGACTGGCGGTTTGGAGTTGCTCAACCTGAATCTCGCCAGTCTGTATCTGGCGATAGGGCAGCGGGCCGGTCACGCGGAGGTTCTTTGCCGGCGCGCCTTGAAGCAGGCGATCGAACGTTACGGCCCCGCCTCTCCAGAACTGGCCAATTTTATTTCCGCGCTTGGCGCGGCTCGTCAGCAGCAAAGCGATCGCAAGGACGCCCGTCAATACTTCCACCAGGCGCTGGTTCTCGCCGGAAACAGCCGGGAAGGAAAACTCGGCAAGAGCATTGTTCTCGTAAATCTGGGCGTCCTCTTCGCTCAGGACAAGGAGTGGATACCGGCTAGGGACGCCCTTCTGCAATCGCTCTCGCTCGCCGATTCTATCCTCGGTCCGGCGCACCCGGATCTGATCCGCGTTCACCTCAACCTCGCTCGTGTCTATGAGCACCTGAAGGATTGGAGACTCGCCCGCGCCAGCATAACAACGGCCCGCAAAATAACCGAAGTTCGGTTGAGTCCTGAACATCCGCTCATGGCCGAAATCCTCGACACTTCCGCCTCCATCCTGCGGAAGACCGGCCATAGCCGCGAAGCGCGAGACCTCCGCCGCCAGGCCAAGGCTATAACCGCCGCGTTGCCCAGGGACCCCGCTTCCCAAGCCCGGATTCACATCGCGGATCTCATGCTGTCCGGTTACCCGTGAGGGTTCATTATCATAGTTCGGGAAATGATAAAAATTCAAACCGGCCTCACCCCCGCCGCTCTCCTGCCGCGCATCGAAAAACTCTGGTCCTCCTCCGCCGCCAAAATCCATTCTTTGGAAGACTCGTGGAAACCCGAATCAGGGGCTCCCGTCTTCACCGTGAACGGCCGTTACACCTCTCGCGGCTGGACCGAATGGACCCAGGGCTTCCAGTTCGGGGCGTCAATTCTTCAATACGACGCTACCGGCGAAGAATTGTTCCTCAACCAAGGCCGCAAGCGAACCGTCGAACTCATGGCCCCGCACATCACCCACGCGGGCGTGCATGACCACGGCTTCAACAACGTATCCACTTACGGCAACCTGCTCCGGCTAATGGACGAAGGCCGCATCGACCACAACGAATGGAAACGCAATTTCTACGTGCCGCTCTGGATCACCGGCATTCCCGCATGGCTATCGGCGTCGGTGTCTCCATGGCCGGGGAAATGCTTCGCCGTCACCAGCGCTGCCGGCGTGACGCTCCGCGCTCCTCGCACAAAAGCCTGTACGTGCTCCGAAACAGTCGCGGTGTCATCGCCAAACGCCCGGATGCCGATGATCGGATTGTCCGGATTATTGTTCACATCCGCGTCCGGCGCGAAGACCCGTTCGAACCCCAGCGCTCGCGCCTCCCGCGCCGTAATCCGGCCCAATTCGGCGGTCGACTCCGGCCGGCCCGCCGCGCCGTACGCCATCGCGTGCGGGTACTGGATTGTCCCGTCAAACCGCATCGAGACGCTTCTTTCAAAATCGCCGCCGACCAGCAGCGGCACTTTCGCCAAGCGCTGCAGCCGGTTGATGAACTGCAGCGTCTCGTACGGCTGGGCTTTGACGACCGCGCCGCGCCGCACGCGGTTGACGACAATAATTCCGACAACCTGCGAATTCCGCACCCAGCGGACTATATTACGCCATTCGCGCCCACGCACGTTCGCCATGTTTCCATGCGTTCGAATGACCACTAACTGCGCCACGCACTGCTGCGGCGTCATCCCCGCCAGCCACCGCTCGGCGATCGCATTTTCCCCAAGCGGGACCGGGGCGGCCTTCTTCTTCGCGGCTCGCGGCGCGCCCTGCGCCGCGACAGCTAATGCGACGCAAACCGCCAGCCATCGGGCGGCCCGGCGCATCACCCCGCCGTACCGGACTTTTTCATGGCTGCCTTCTTCGCCGTCCCCGGCTTCTTGGCCGCGGTGCGCCGCAATAGCCGGTTCACAGCCCTTATCAACTGCGATACTTCATTCGCGCTTTTCGTCAGAACCGCGTCCGCGCCCGTTGAGTGTTCCGTCAACCCCAGCGCGTCCACAAACCCGGAAATCAAAACAATTCGGGTTTCCGGGGCGACCGCCCGGATTCCGGCAATCAGGTCAACGCCTGTCTTGCCGGGCAGCTTGTAATCGGTCACCACCAGCGGAAACGGTTCCGCTAAAAACTTCACGAGCGCCGCCTCCGCGGAACACGCCGTCGCGATGGAAAATCCCAATTCGGTGAGGACGGATGTGCGGGCCGCCAAACCCGCCGGATGGTCGTCTACGAGCAGCAGCCGGACGGCCGCCGCATTGGATCTTTCAGATGCCGAATTCATTAGGTATGAGTGAGAACTCAGTGAAGGTAACAGGATAATCACAACCGTGTCAACAGGCCTGTATTCGCTTCATTCCCGATGACTTGTTTCGCTTGACATTTGGATGGGATTCGATTCCCCATCGCGGCCCGTCCGCGGCTCGAAACTACTCCACTTCTCGAGGAGCGTTGTACCCGTTCTTGGCCACCACCGAGTACTTCATCGGCTTGCCCTTCTCATCCACTATGCGCAGCGGCTCGTTCGTCGCCGGGTTCACCAACTGCACCGTGATCTTGCGGAACTTCCCGTCTTTGGCCAGGTTCGTCGACTGATACGTCAAGGCATACTGGTTTCGCAGCGCCTGATGAATATCGCGGTAAATGTTCGGAAACTCGCCGAAAAAGCGCGGGAAGAAGCTCTGTCCGCCGCTCTCCTTCGCGAACGTCCGCATCTGATTGTCGGCCTGCAAGAAGTCGAGGCGCTGGATGCTGCCCATCATCCCCCGGGCATCGTAGAACTCGCGCATCGCCTGCATAATTCCGATGCCGTAGATCGGCACGCCGGCCTGTTGAATCTTCTTTCGCGTCTGGTCGAAGGTCAGCTTGCTGAACGTGTCCATGCCGCTGGCAATCAAAACGATGGCCTTGCGGCCCTCAATTTCGCTCATCCGCTCGGCGGTGTCCGTCAAGGCATCGTAAAGGTTCGATTCCGAATAGGCCGCGATCCGCAAGCGCTGCATAGCTTCCTGCGCCTTGCGCTTGTCCGTTGAAAAGTCGGAGAGAATTTCCGGCCGCAGATCGTAGGCCACGATGGCCACGTAATCGTCCGGCTTTAAGGTCTCCAGGAACCCATAGGAGGCCTGGAGCGTTTCGTACCAGCCGTTCGACCAGTACTGCTGGAACAGATTCGAGAATTCAATGACCATGCACACCGTCATCGGCGCTTCGCCGAGTGTGTATCCGCTGATGGGCTGCGGAACGCCGTCTTCCAACACCCGGAAGTTTCCGCGCGGGATGTTCGGGATGAAGCGACCGTTCTTATCAAGCACCGATACGTCCACCTGCACCGTGGATACGTCGCTCCTGAAGGTTGGCAGTCCGACCGGCAACTCGCCATCCGCCTTTTTCTTGAAGACGGACTCGACTTTCTGCTTTTCTTCGGGCGGCTTCTCATCCGGAGCGTCCGGATTGGCCTTCTTGCGCGGCCGCGCCACGGTTTCCGTAGACTTTGGCGCCGGGCCTTGCCACGCCGATAACTCCGCTAAGCCCGTTATCAGGGCGCCGGCCAGCAACGCACTCGCCAGATTCCGTTTACGCATGGATACTCCTTACTTCCGCACTATATCAACATCTTTTAATACGCGCCCGCTAGAAGAGCAGTTTCAATCCAAGCTGCATATGCCGCGGCGCGCCCGCCGACAGCACCCGGCCAAACGTGCCGGAACCGAACGTGGAGTCCGGCAAATCGAAGTTGGCGCGGTTCAGCGCGTTGAAGGCTTCGGCCCGGAATTGCAGCGTCATGCGGTCGGAAAGCGTCGTATTCTTGACGACAGATAGGTTCAACGCGGCCAGCCCCGGCCCGTCCAAAATGTTGCGGCCGGAGGTGCCGAAGGAACCGAACGGCTGGAGAGCAAAAGCACTCGTTTCGAACCAGCGCTCCGGCGTGCGGTTGTCCAGGCTGCCATCGGCGATTCGGTTCGGCCGGTCATTGGCGCCAAAGCCGTAGCTCGTCCGGCCGGTGTTGGACCGGTCGACATCGCTCAACAGGGATACGGTGAACGGACGGCCTGATTGGAATGTCCACACGCCGTTGGTTTGCCAGCCGCCATACCAGCGGTTGCGCCCAAAGGGAACGTCCAGGACATACGCCATCGTCATTCGCTGCCGGATGTCGAAGCTGGAACGGGCCCGCTCCAGCGAGACGCGATTCGAATCCATCGGGAAGTTCGGATCGCCGGCGCTCGAGAAAAAGTTGGAGGCGTCGTCAATCGACTTGCCAGCCGAGTAGGAGGCCAAGACCGAAAGGCCGCGCGCCATGCGCTGCTCGAAGCGGGCCTGGAGGGCGTGGTAGTTCGAGTTACCGCGACTCTCAATGTAAGTGATGTCGCCCCAACGCGGATCGGGCCGCAGGTTCAACGGCGCGGTGCTCGGCGCCGCCTGGTTGCCATCGCGGCCCGCCATGAGCTTAGTACCCTTGGCGCCAACATAGCCAACCTCGACGACGCGGCCGCGGCCGAGGCTTTGCTGCACATTGAGGCTCCAGTGCTGGCTGTAAGCCGTGCGGTAGTCGCGTTGGAAAGTCACCGCGGAGGCAGGCAGTGCGAAGGGGAAGTCCGCCGGATACGGGTTCTGCAGAAAGAGCAGATAGGTCTGGCCGATGAAGTAGGTCTTCAGGTCGAAGTACGGGGCGTTGAAATACACGCCTTCGCCGGGGGCCAGCGGAGCTTGATCGTAATAGATGCCGTAGCCCGCGCGAATGACGGTTCCTTGCCGCGCGGCGAAGGCCACGCCGATGCGGGGGGCAAGGTTGTTCCGATCCGGGAGGAACGCGCCGCGCGTACCGTTGATCTTGCCCAGTTGCACAAGCGAATGGCTCGACGGGTCATAGATGGTGGCACGGTCGTTGGCGTCGTAGGCCGGGCGATTGTATTCGTAGCGCGCGCCCAGCGTTAACGTAACCCGCGAGGTCAGTTTCCACTGGTCCTGCGCGAAGAAGTTATAGCTCTGGGTTCGCAGATTCTGGGGGTTATCGAGCTTGGCCACGCTGGTCACCGTCGGGATGCCCTGGAGCAACTCCGCAAGACCGTTGCCCGTAAAACCGGTGAAGCTGATGAGGCCGCGGGAAAGCACATCGCGGAAGGCTTCCTGGCGCTGAATGCGCAGATCGCCGCCGAATTTTAGGAGATGCCGGCCACGGGTCCAGGTGAGGTGGTCGAGCAATTGGAAGGTGCTGGTGATGCCGTTCTGCGGGTTATTATATTCGTCGCCGATAGAGCCGTAGCCAGCAACATTAATGAAGCTCAGGCCATGATCCCGCGGATTCGAAGACACCTCGGGCAGGCCGATTTGCTTATTAAGGCTCGTGCCGGAATTTTGATGGGCCACGGCGAAGGCGACCCGATTGAATCCGAAGCGCAGTTCGTTGAGCAGGGTGGGGCGGAAAGCGTGGGTCTCGGCGGCCATGAAGTTCTGGGCGCGGCGGGTGACATTGTTGCCAAAGCCGGGAACGGCGGCGAAGGTGGCGCCGGCGTAGGGTTCGTAGTAGTCGCGGTCGCCAAGGCTGTAGCGAACGGCGAGATCGGAGTTCTTGGCGATTTGATGATCCAGGCGCACGTCCATCGAATCGTTGCGGTCATTAAGTTCTGGAGCGCCGGTGAAGTTTTGCGCCGTGTCGGCGCGATTGGCGTCGGGATAGAAACTCAGGATCCCGCGAGCGATGGGGTGAATGCGATTGGCGGGAATGACACCGCCGGGGAACGGCTGAAAGGTGAAGATGTCGATGGGCGGGGTGCGGGGATCGCTGCGGGTAAAGTCACCGTTGCGTTCAAGCGCGGTGGGGACGCGGGTGGTGCGGGTGATGCCTTCGCTGGACCGCCGTCCTTCATAATCGGCAAATAAGAATGTGCGGTTTTTGGCGAGGGGGCCGCCAATCGCGCCTCCGAACTGGTTGCGCTTATAGCGGGGATCGGCGCCGGCCGGCGCGAAGTAGTTGCGGGCGTCCATGGCCTGATGGCGGAAGAATTCGTAGAGAGTCCCATGCACCGAGTTCGTGCCGGACTTGACGACAACGTTTACTTGGCCGCCGCTGTTGCGGGCGAAGGAGGCATCGTAGTTGCCGGTGAGGACTTCGAATTCGCGAATGGCGTCCACGGCGGGGGTTACGCCGACGCCGTTGAGCTTGGGATCGGCGTTATAGACGCCGTCGAGGAGGAAGCCGTTCGAGTCTTCGCGACCGCCGTTGGCATGAAACGTAAACTCACCGCGGGCGGTGCCGGCGGAGCCTTGGGCAGGCGCGGCGGCGCCGGGGGCGAGGAGCGCGAGTTCGATAAAGTTGCGGCCGTCGAGAGGGAGCGCGGTGATCTGCTTGTTGTCGATGACGGTGCTGAGCGATGCGTTCTCCGTCTTAAGGAGTTCGCGGGCGCCGAGGACTTCGACGGTCTCCGTACGATCACCGGGCTGCATTTGAATTTCGGCGCGCTGCTCCTGATTGACGGCGAGGGAGAACTCCTGCGCGTGCTTGCGGAAGCCGGGGCCGTCGATGACCAGGCGGTAGTCGCCGGGCGGAAGCGCGCCGAAGATGAAGGCGCCTTCCTTGTCGGTTTCGGCGGTCCATTCCTTGCCGGTGGCTTTGTCGATCAGCACCAGTTTCGCCTGGCGAACGACGGCGCGCGAACCATCAAGGACGGTCACGCCAAGCGTTCCGCGGAGTGTTTGGGAATGTAAACCCAAAGCGAGTGCAAACAGCATCACAATAAGAAAGCGAAAACCCATGTCTACCAATATAACCAGCCGCCGGACTATTTTGGCAATTTTGGGGCAATCCGCGGCCTTATGCGGCGACTGGCCGCAGCATTTGGGCCCGGCGCGGAATGGCTTCTATCCCGATAGCGACTTTGCCTGGAACGGGGGTGCATTACAGACGGCCTGGACCTATGCAATCGGCGCGGGGTTCGCCGGGCCGGTCGCGGCCGGAGGCCGCGTGTTTGTGTTTCATCGGGTGGGGAACAATGAGGTGTTAGAGGCGCTCGACGCCAAGAGCGGGAAGGCCGTCTGGAAGACGCAATACGGGACCGCCTACCGCGACGATTTTGGCTTTGATGAGGGGCCGCGGGCGACACCTTGTGTGGCCGATGGACGCGTTTACTCCTACGGGGCGGAAGGGACGCTTACGGGCACGGACGCGGCAAGGGGTAAGCGGCTGTGGCAGCGCGCCGCCATGAAGGAGTTTTTGTCGCCAAAAGGCTATTTCGGCGCCGTGTGCGCGCCGGTGGTGTTTGAGAACAAGGTGCTGATTGGAGTCGGCGGCGCGAATGGCGGCGGGATTGTGGCGTTCGAGGCGGCGACGGGGAAGACGGCGTGGCAAGCTTTGAACGATGAGGCGGGGTATTCGTCGCCGGTGGTGGCGGTGTTGAACGGGCAGCCGCGGGCGGTGTTTTTTACTCGGAATGGACTGGCGGTGTTGGACCCTGGTTCCGGGAAGGTGATGGCGCAGATGAAGTGGCGGTCGCGGTCGGCGGCGACGGTGAACGCGGCGACGCCCTTGGTCCTTGGCAATCAGATTTTCCTGACGGCGAGCTACGGGACGGGGGCGATTTTGGTGGATATGAGTGCGGGGCAGCCGAAGGAAGTTTGGTCGGGGGACGATTCGCTGTCGTGTCACTATGCGACGCCGGTGCTTCGGGACGGCTTCTTATACGGCTATCACGGCAGGCAGGAGACGGGAGCGGAGTTGCGGTGTGTGGAGTGGAAGACGGGGAAGGTGAAGTGGACGAACGACAAGTTCGGGGCGGGGAGTATTTTGTTGGTGCGGAACCGGATTCTGATGGTGCGGGAGACGGGGCAGGTTGTGCTGGCGGAGGCTGTTCCTTCGGGATTTAAAGAAGTGGCCACGCACCGCGCCTTTGCAGGCACGGTGCGGGCGAATGCGGCGTTGGCCGGGGGAATGCTGTTCGTGCGGAACGCAGCGGATCAACTAGCGGCTTTTCGGGCGTAGGGCCTCGCGAGCTTCGAGGGTCCAAGGGTGGCCTGGGGGGAGGGCTTCTTCGAAGACTTTCAGGGCTTGGCGGTAGAGGGCCTTTGCTTCTGCTTCGCGTCCGCGGGCGCGGACGATGTCGGCGAGGTTGCTGGCGGCGAGGCCGGTGCGGACATGGCGGAAGCCGAGGGTCTTATGCATTGTCGCGAGGGCCTTGCGCTGGAGGGGTTCGGCTTCGATGAAGCGGTCCGTCGAGTTGAGCAATGACGCGAGGTTATTCTGAGTGATGGCGCCTTCGGGGTGGCTCGGGTCCTGCTCGCGGAGGGCTTGCCGGTAGAGCGCTTCGGCTTGCTTGATTTGGCTGGCGGCTTGAAGGGCTTGGGCAAGGTCGTTGCGGCGAATGGGGGTTGGCTCGATGTCGAGGGCTTGGCGGAAATATTGAAGGGCCGCCGCTGGATCGCGGCTCCTTTCGGCGAGGCGGGAAAGGCAAGGGGCCGTTGTGGAGCACTCCTTGAAAAGCGCATCGGCATCCGCGTCGCGGCCTTGGGCGGCGAGGGCTTCGGCGAGAAAAGGAGTTACTTCGGAGTCGGGCTGGCCTTGGCGGAGATGGGCTTCGGCCTGGGCGGGGTCGTTGTTCCGGAGCCAGAACATGCCGAGGTCTTTGTGGGCGGCTTTTGCCTGCTTCGTTCCGGGTTGGAGGCGGGCGATACGCTGTTCGTGGAACGCGGCGATTTCGGCGGGTGCGTGGAGTTGGAAGAGCAGGAGTAAGCAGTTCATTGGACGCCCTCCTGAATATCGCCGGTGAGGGATTTCAGGAAATCGGCCAATGCCCGCTTTTCTTCCGGTGACAGATGGAGGGGCCGGATCTCGGGATCGTTAGCTTCCCCCTTGTCGTAGTGGTCGATGACGGCTTCCAGCGTTGGGGCGCTCCCGTCGTGGAAATACGGGGCGGCTTCGGCGATCTGACGAAGGCCTGGGGTTTTGAAGAGTTTGCCGTTGTCGAGGCGGCCGGCGCCGGTTTGGTGGAGTTCTTCGTCCGTTAAGTTGGGGCCGAGGTGGCAGGAAATGCAGCCGGCTTTGCCGCGGAAAAGTTGCAGGCCCTTTTGTTGCTGGGTGGTGAGGGCGGTGCGGTCGCCGGCAAGATAGCGATCATATGGGGAGTTGCCGGCGAGGATGGTGCGGACGTAACTCGCCAGGGCGCGGCGGAGCGCGGGTTCGTTTATGGGCTTGTATTCGGGAATAGCGTTGAGGCGGGCGATGGCTTCGTCGAGCGGAAGGCCCATTTCTATAGGGTTCGTTATTGGCTGGACCACTTGCTCTTCGAGTGTCGCGGCGCGGCCGTCCCAGAAGAAGGACTTGCCCCAGGCGCGATTCAGAATTCGCGGTGAGCGGCGGGAGCCGATTTGGTTATCGATGCCTTTCGCGCGGGGCTGTTCGTCGGTGAAAGCGCGTTTCGGGTCGTGGCAGGTGGCGCAGGCGATGGAGTTGTCTTTGGAGAGGCGTTTGTCGAAGAAGAGTTTGCGACCGAGAGCTATGGTTTGGGGGTTGAGGGGATTGTCGTCCGGGACGGGGATGTGGGTATCGAGGCCCAGCGGAACTTTGAGGGCGAAGAGGAGCAGCCACAGCATGCTCCTCTAGCGTATCGGATGTTTAAGTCCTACCAGAGGAACTTGAGGCCGAACTGAATTTGGCGCGGCGCATTGGCCTGGCTGGTTATAGCGCCGAATGCGCCCGACGTAACGGTCGTATTCGGGCTGCCGAAAATTGGTTGGTTCAGCGCGTTGAAGAACTCGGCACGGACTTGGGTTCGGATTTTCTCGGTGATCTGGAACTGTTTAAAGATCGATAGATCCCAGTTACGGATCATGTCGGTCCGCACGTCGGGCAAGTAGCGCGAAAGATTGCCAAACGTGAAAGCGGGCGCCTGGCTATAGGCAGTGGGATCGAAGTAGGCGTCGAGGCGATCCTGGACCCGTCCGGACTTCGCGCCGCTACGGCCGTTGCTGTTCGGTTGCGTACGGGCGGCGAAGAGCCCGGACGTATTATTTCCGGCGAGCGCCAACGGCACACCGGACTGAGCGGTGATAATCCCATTGACCTGCCAGCCGCCGACGAGCAAGTTGGCGAGTTTCGAGGTTCCGGTATCGAGGGCGCGACCGCGGCCGATGGGCAGATCATAGAGCACGCTGCCGACAAAGCGGTGGGCTATATCCTGGCTGGACAACGACCGGCTGGCGGCGACATCGTAGGTATTCTGATGGCTGTCGCCGTCGTCAATCATCTTTGACCAGGTGTAGCTTCCTTCAAACAGGAAGCCGCGCGAGAAACGGCGCTTGAACGTATTTTGCCAGGCGTGGTAATTGGAACTGGCGCCGGCGTCATAGAGGGGCTGCACGTTGGTGAATTGCGGATAAGGCCGCAGCAGTTGGCCGCGGGCAACGGTGCGCGAGAGATGGATGCCATTATTCACAACGCCGAAGAACGGGTTCGGCACCTGTTGGTTCAACGCCGAGCCCATGGAGAGATATTGGGGATCCAACTGATTAATCTCCATTCCGCCTTCGCCGCTGCGGCTGAGGTAGAGCCCGCGGTTGCCGACATAGGCCGACTCGAGCAGCACGTCGCCGGGCAACTCGCGCTGGATGGTGAAATTCCACATCATGTTCCAGGGCGAGGGCGAATCCTGCAGGAATGCCTGCAGATTGGCGCCCCCCTGGGTGAGCAGGCCGTCGGAGGAGCCGGGGACGCCACGGAACCCTTCCGGATACGGATTGCTGACTCGATTGAAGGGCGTGATGCCGTCAATCGTGGTGACCCAAGGGTATTCGACGCGGAAGCCGAAGGGTCCGACGGTGCCAGCGGCGGCTTGTCGGGAGGGCCCGAAGAAATGCCCGTACGCGGCGCGAATGACGGTCTTCTTATCGGCCTGATAGGCGAAGCCGAAGCGCGGGCCGAAGTTATTCAGATCCTTGTTGTATTGCGTTCGTGGATTTCCGTCGACGCCGACAAATCTTACGCCGCCGCGAATATCGGGGAAGCCGGCAACCTTGCCTGAGAGAGGGGATTGGGCATTCGGGTCGAACCAGTTGATTCGGTCATAACGCTCGGTGCGGGGGAGATCCAATTCGTAGCGGATACCGATGTTCAAAGTGAGCTTCGATGAGATGCGCCAGTCGTCCTGGAAGTAGAATCCGTGATAGAAGCTTTGCGACGCGACGTTCTTCCAGTTGCGGATGAGGACGTTGCCGGTGGTACCGAGGCCGAGCAGCATGGAGGCGATGCTGTTGCCGGCGGTGGAACTGGCGGTGTTCGGATTGGGTCCTTGCGTGAAGCCGGCGGCGAAGTTGAACGTTCCGGCTGAACGGGCCTCCCAGACATTGACGCGGATCATGCGGCCTTCCCATCCGGCCTTGATGGTGTGATTGCCTTTGATGGTGGACACGTTCGACAGGAGCGTATGAGTGTTGAACGAGCTGAAGCGGTGGTCATTGCCGCCGAGGCTCACGTAGCCGCTGGCGCCGAAGCGCGGGAACATTTGGCGATCCACGACGCTATCGATGGCCGCGGGAAGACCGAGAGCGGACGGCTTGAAGCCGAGGCCCTGATTCTGGTAATCGAACACGGACCGCGAGAGGCCGGCGCGAACCGTCAGGACGGTGGTGGGGGACAGGGTATTCGAGTAGTCGATGGACGCGGAGGGTTGGCGGACGCCCTGCTCCACGCGGCCTTCGGCGATGGTTAGGTCGCTGGGGAAGTACATCGCCGGACGGTCAATATTCTCGCGCCAGGAAAAGCGGCCGAAGAGGCGTTGGCGGTCGGTGAAGTTGTGATCCACGCGGCCGTCGATCTGGTCCTGATCGAAGGATCGGGAACCGGCGTTGAAGAAATTATTGAGGTTCGTGACGGCGTTTGTGACGGAGTTAGCTTGCGGATAATACTTCATGGCGTTGCGGGCGACGGGATCGAACATGGAAGCGGGTATGACATTATTTGGAAACTGGTCCCGGATGAATCCCGTACCCTGCGCCCGGGTGGTGAAGGGGTCAAATATCCGAATAAGCGAACCATTGCCGACGCGTGTTTGGCTGAAGTCGCCGTCGCGCTCCAGCGCGGTGGGGACGGACGCGGTGGTATTGGCGAAGCTGCGTTCACGAAGGCCTTCATAGCTGCCGAGGAAAAAGGTCTTGTTCTTGACGATGGGTCCGTTCACCATGGCGCCGAACTGGTTCCGTTTGAAGCTGCCGAGCGCACGGCCTTGGCGGTTACTGAAAAAATCATTGGCATCGAGTTTCGAGTTGCGGAGAAACTCGAAGACGCTGCCGTGCAAATCGTTGCTACCGGATTTATAGACCACGTTCACGATGCCGCCGTTACTGCGGCCGAACTCGGCCGAATAGTTGGATCCGAGGACCTTGAACTCCGCAATCGCTTCGACGGGCGGAAAGGTGGAGTTGCCGGAGAAGCCATTGACGGTGGGATGGGCCGTGCTGACGCCATCGACGATGATGTCGAGCATTGAATTGCGGGCACCGTTTATGCCGTAGCCGGTACCGTAGGTAGCGCTGACGCTGCCCGTTACACCGGGAGTGAGATAGAGGAGAGAAAAGACGTTTCGCGAATTCAGGGGCAGTTCGGTGATCCGCTTATTGTCGACGACTTTGCCGAGCACGGAATCGACGGTTTCGAGCAACGACGCGGCCTCGCGAACTTCGATGGTTTCGGCCACATTGCCGACGTCCAAACGAACATCGACTCGCGCCTGTTGACCGATGGAGAGCACGACGCCGCGGCGCACGAATTGTTTAAAGCCCGCCGCGGAGACCTCGATCAGGTACTCACCGCGGGGCACTTCGTTCAGGGCATAGTTACCGTCGGTATTGGCCGTGGCACTCAGGATGCGGCTGGTGGCGATATCGGTAACTTTCACAGCGGCGCCAGCCACTACACCGCCGGTCGAGTCGGTTACGGTGCCGACGATGCGGCCGGTGAAGGATTGTGCGTTGGCGACGGAGACGGCCGCAATAAGCGCGACGGAGAGCTTGAAGAACATGTTAGAGACCTTTCGGAAGCGTCGTTCACGATCTGGAGTGAAGTATATATCAACGAATCGGAGAGTTGAGGGCTGGCGCGGGCAATTATGGCCGCGATTATTCCGTGCCGGGTATGGGAGGTGAAGTTCGTTTTCAGGCGGCTTGGTTTAACGGCTTTGCCCGCCGGATGCGTTCGCGCTCGCGGGGCGAGTTCAGCACGGTCCAGAGGTCCGTGCGGCGTTGCGTGTTCAGCCAGAATTCCGGAGTGATTCCGAAGACTTTGGCGAGAATAAGGGCCGTGGCCGCTGTTACCGAGCGGCGCTGATTGCAGAGTTCATTGACGTGCTTGCGCGGGACGCCCATCGCCTCGGCGAGAGCGGTTTGCGAAAGGCCCAAGGGCTCCATGAACTCCTGGACGAGGATTTCGCCAACACTGGCGGGTTTTCGTTTGGTTATCAACATATTCACCTCACAAGTAGCGATGCGGGTCCAAGTACATGTCTGTTGCTATTCGGCAAGCGTCCGGAAAGGGCGCCGATCAAGTAATCCTTCGACGGATTGGAACACTCCCTGATGGTCGTGGCTCGGTATTGGTCGAAGTCCGGCGTGAACAAACGCGAGCATTCGATCGAAATCGGCCGGTCGGAGAACTTTACGCAGTGTATTACTTATTGGTACAGGCTTCACGTTGAAAGCGCGCCTAGGGATTGGATGGCGGCAATTACGCCTTCCATGGTTTGGCTGGCGGCTTCGGCGGCGATGGGAACGTCGTGGGCGCGCATCGTTTCACTGGTGGCGGGGCCGATGCTTATTGCCTTGGCTCCGGCCTCGAGGAGCCGGCGGCCGCCTAGTGCCAGGAAGTTCTTGACCGTGCTGGAACTGGTGAAGGTGATCCAGTCGACACGATCCACGGCGGCCAGTTTTTCCATGCTCTCCGTTGGGACCGCGGTGCGGTAGACGGCGACGATGTCCACTCGCGCGCCTCGCTGGCGGAATTCGTTTGGAATGACGTCGCGGCCAACGGCGGCTCGCGGAAGGAGCACCCTGGCGCCGGCCAGGTTGTCGGTTTCGAACGCCCTTACAACGCCTTCGGCGATGGCTTGCTCCGCTACACGGTCTGGTCTTATGCCGGCGTTTTGAAGGGCCGCGGCGGTCTTCGCGCCGATGGCGGCAATGCGGGCGCGAATGGCGCGGCAGTCCTTGCCCGCGGCAAAGAGCGCGTCGAAGAACCGGGTCACCGCGTTGGCGCTGGTGAAGAGAATCCAGTCGTAGGCCGGCAGATCCTTTAAGGCTTCTTGTAACGGGGTCGCATCTTCCGGGGGCTGGACCTCGATGACGGGAATGTCGAGGACGTTGGCGCCTAATCGGCGCAGTTGGCGACTACCCTCTTCGCCTTGGCCTTCGGCTCTTGTCACCAGGACGGTCTGGCCGAACAGGGGCTGCTTTTCGAACCAGTCGAGCTTACCCCCTAAGGCCGCGACTTCGCCGATTACGATAGTCGCGGGCGGCTTCATTTGGGCGGCTTCCACGACTTGTTTGAGTTCGCCAAGCGTGGTGAAAATCGTATGCTGGCGGGGGGTTGTGGCGCGCTGGACAACAACTGCCGGGGTTAGCGGATTGCGGCCGGACTCGATCAGCTTTTGAGCGATGACGCCGATAGTGGTGAGGCCCATGTAGATCACTAGCGTTTCGGCGTGGCCGGCGCGGGTCCAATCGATCTTTTCGGGGTCGTGGCCGGTGACAAAGGTGACGGAGGAGTTATGCTCGCGGTGGGTGAGTGGGACACCGGAGTAGGCGGCGATCCCAAGAGCCGCAGTCACACCGGGGACGACTTCGAAGGGGATATTGGCGTCGGCGAGAGCTTCGGCTTCTTCGCCGCCGCGGCCGAAGACGTAGGGGTCGCCGCCCTTCAAACGGACCACGGATTCGCCGGCCCTGGCGTGTTCGATTAAAAGGCGGATGATTTCCTCCTGGGGCATGGCGTGTTCGGACTTCTTTTTGCCGACGTATATCTTTTTTGCGGGGGGCGGGAGG
>ENA-ORBV01001529-ORBV01001529.1-microbial-mat-metagenome-genome-assembly--contig:-NODE-1529-length-51102-cov-12.913219_pt1 | contig 51102 bp, 28 predicted proteins | sample MGYA00237777_ERZ505514 | MGnify/ENA primary metagenome ERZ505514 (study PRJEB26160, sample SAMN06269048) | microbial mat metagenome | isolation source: Oligotrophic lake microbial mat | place... | reverse complement strand
ATCGAGCGTCATCTGCTGCGCAGATCGACTTTGCCATATTGGTCGACCCGGTTTGCCATTTTGATCGCGCCGCTACAAACGATGTTTTCCATGTCCGCCGTGACATCCAAACGGTGTCCGCTCGTGGCCGCGTGGCCGCCCACATAGCCCTCGGCTTGCCGGGGGTGATTTACGCCGCGCAGCCCATCGCCACATCCTCCTTGTGCAAGGAAGGCACGCCCGCCGACAACGGATTGAAAAGCCTGACCAATCACGATGAAAACCCCACGGAAAAGAGAGGACGAAGAGCTCACATTATATCAGATCAACACCCTCGGCCATACCGTGACCAACGAGAAATCTCATTCGCTTTTACAACGAAGACACGAAGCTCGTTGGGTGGGTATTGACCAAATCTTTCCACACAACTCGAAAGCCAGCGATGCACTACCTTAACAGAGCCGCAGTCTGCGACTCCGGTTGCGGCGTGATTAGCAATTTGTACCGGCATACTGACGGCACACTGCCCGTGATGGAAAATAAATTTGCTGGCTGAAAGCCCATCCTGCAGACGTCCGGGAACTGAGCCTTTTCGTAAGGCGTCGTTGAGCAACGTGGAATAATGACGAAAACCCTCGACCTCCGCAAAGAACTCGCTGGCCTCTATCGACCTCCCAAAGGCAAAGTCGTCGAGGTGGATGTTCCGCCGCTGCGGTATCTCATGATTGATGGCCAAGGTGATCCCAACAGTTCACGAGCTTTCGCGGAGGCTGTCGAAGCGCTTTTCTCTGTGTCCTATGTGACCAGGTTTGCCGTCAAGAAAGGCAGCGAGAAGATTGACTACAAAGTGATGCCGCTCGAAGGGCTTTGGTGGGCGGGTGACATGAGTGCGTTCACTAAAGGGGACAAGGCGAGTTGGCAGTGGACGATGATGATCCTTCAGCCTGACTTTGTGGAGGAGAGCATCATCATGGATTGCATGCAGCGCGTGCGAGAGAAGAAGAGCCTGCCGGCGATTGATGCTCTGCGACTTGAAGCGTTCACTGAAGGGCGCTGCGCACAGGTGCTGCATATTGGGCCGTTCACTGAAGAAGGGCCAACCGTTGAACGGCTGCATGCGTTCATCGTCGCGCAGTCGGGACTGCGCGGCAAGCATCATGAGATTTATCTGAGCGATATCCGCCGGGCTGCGCCGCAGAAGTGGCGAACGATTATTCGTCAGCCGATGGATTGACGGCTAAGCGAAACGATGAACGCCGGCTCAATCCGCCTCACCGGCTCAGAGCGCCTTTCGGATAAGCGCAAAGGAGAAACATCACAGTCAACGCGAAGATTGCGGCCCGAGTTTGCGAACCAAAGAACAACCCCTGACCAAAGGCCAGGGGCTGCGTCTTTTGATTATTCAGTTATTCGAGTCAGCGATCGGCTCACACATTCTGACGGCGACGACCACGCAGGGCCAGACCAGCCAGAGCCATCAGGCCCAGGGCTGCGGTGGCGGGTTCGGGGACAGCGGCGTTGACCTTGGAGAACACGTGGTTGCCGTCGGCTTCGAACTGGAAGTCAGGACCGGTTGCACCGTTGAAAGCACCAAGGTTGGGAACAACCGGAGGGCCACCGACCTGTTCGAGCTGAGCCGCAACGCCACCGGGGCCAAAGGGCAGTTCGAGAGTCGAAGTGATCTGATTGATCACAAATTCACCGGGGAGGAGGCCGATGGAACTCAGAGCGAGGAAGTCCTCATCCCATGAATCAACGATGGCGGAGATATTGAAACCGCCGTTGCCGATGTGCACCGAGGGGAGGCCGCCGGGCGTGCCATCAATCGTGCCTTGCCCTTGGATCGTCACAGAGCTGCTGCTGCCGATAACGATGCTGGCACTGAGGATTTCCTGACCATCGATGAATCCGGTACCTGCACTGGTGTTGGCATTGGGATTCGAGTCGTAGAAGATCTTGAGGTAGTTGTTCGGATCAGCGATAACTTCAAAAACTGCAGTCTGGCCGTTGATGGAAACGACTCGTTCCATGAAGCGAGCATTAACGGTCCACTCAAAGTCTGGGAAAAGACCTGAAATGGTTTGACCTGATCCGGGAGCACCAGTGTTGAAGTTGGTTTCGCTGACGACATTGGCACCATTGCGAACATCAAAAGTGGCAAGTTTAGCTTGGTAGTGGACGGTGAAAGTCGCACCTACCTGAAGCGGCACGGAATCTACTGCCACTGCGTTGCCGACACCCCAATCAAGACCTGCGAGCATGTTGATCGGGTTGTTGCCGTTGAAGCCTATGAACTGAAGCGGGCCGGGGCCGTCTGGATCGAAGGGGATGTCCGTCGCATTGGCAGTGGAAATGCTGCCGAGCGACAGAGCTGCACCAAGACCTAACCCTAGGAACATTTTGGAAGCACGATTCATGATTCTTTCTCCTTGCAAAACTCCCGGTGAATTGCTTGAGCCATTGCGCCGGGTGAAGCAATGACCTGATCTTTGAACTTTCAAGCTTGGTGCCACCGTTTGTCCTACACGGCTGGGCGAACCAATGTGAGGCAGCACATGCTCCTCTCGGTCTTTAATAGATACTCCAGATTGGCGGATTGGCAAGCTAAGGGGAAGGAAATGATTCAACTCATGACATAAGGGCTAAAAAGTCCAATAATTCGATTCAAATTCGCCTACCACCCTTATAGAGCGATAACAGCATCCTGTGGCTATTGGAAAGAGAGGCAAAACGCATAAAAAAAGACCTCCCGGATGACCGGGAGGTCTTTATGGATTCGTGTATTAGGTTTTTACTGACTCAGCAGGCTTCAGGCCGAAGCGCGGTTGCGGCGAACCGCGAGACCGGCGAGACCCATGAGGCCGAGCATCATTGTTGCAGGCTCGGGAACGCTGGCGTCGAACAGTTTGAAGGTCTGATTGCTGTCGGCTTCCATCAGGAAGTCAGGACCGCTTCCACCATTGAAACCACCAAGGGCGGGCACAACATTGGGGCCACCAACCTGCTCCAAGAGAGCTGCCACGCCACCCGGGCCAAAGGGCAGTTCGAGAGTCGAGGTTATCAGAGTAGTTCTGAACTGGCCAGGCAGGACACCGATCGAGGTCAGATTGAGGAAATTATCATTCCATGAATCAACAATGGCTTCGATGTTGAATCCACCGTTGCCGATGATCACGGAGGGAAGACCACCAGGAGTACCATCAATCGTTCCAATACCATTGAGCGTAATGGAGCTGCTGTTACCAACGACGATGGTGCCACTGAGGATTTCCACGCCGTCAATGTGACCAGTACCCAGAGCGGTGCTGGCGTTGGGGCCTGCCGCAACACCACCATTGGCAACGTTCGCAGTACCATCGTAGAAAACCTTCAGATAGTTACCGGGATCAGCGATGACCTCAAACACCGCAGTGGCGTTGGGGAACGCACCGGTAATGGAAACCACGCGCTCCCTGAATCGAGCATTCACGGTCCACTCAAAATCAGGCGCGATACCGCTGATCGTCTGGCCAGTGCCAGCACCTGCGGAATTGAAGTTGGTCTCGCTGAAGCCTGAATTGCCACCACCGAGATCAAATGTCGCCAGCTTTGCCTGGTAGTGCACCGTAAACTCAGCGCCAACCGTCAACGGCACGGAGCCGACTGCCAAGGCATTACCAACGCTCCAGTCCAGACCAGCCAGAAGGCCGGTTGGCAATGCGCTGGAATTACCGAGGCGAGTCAGGGGGCCCAAACCATCGGGATCAAACGGAATGTCGATCGCTGACGCGGGGTTCATTGAACCCATCGCCAGGGCGACGCCTACACCAAGACCTGAAAAAAGCTTCTGCATACGTGTCATTGAAGACTCCTTCGTTTTCTGCCCGGGTCTCATTTCTAAGTCAGCGGTCCGGGACTCGCCGTGACTCATCCATCTCTTTTACTGACGCATAACGTACGCCAGTCAGATTTCAATATATCAATTCTCTCATCCTAATCAAGTCCTCTTTCGTATTTTCTGTAAGAAAGGGATCTCCATACCCAAACTGCCAACGGTCATAATCGACAACCACTGTACCAGAAGTTTTTTGCACTTCAAGCCCCCTGCACCAAAAAAAACGAAAAAAAAAGTAAAATTCCTCCTAAGGTGAATCTTCCACACAACTTACCCATCTTAACAGGCGTCCAAAGCCGTAGATCGAATGCCAAAGTGAGAACGGTCGTGGAGATTCCGTCGTCGCCAACGACAATGAGGCGAAAAGAAAAAGGCACCTCAATTACGAGGTGCCTTCGATGTTTATTCAACCAGTTGTCGGTGTCGCGAGCCTTGACCCATTCATTGGCGAGCCAATTCCTGCAATCGCCGAGCGGCATCCTGTCCGAATTCGGACTGCGTCTCTTTGGCTGCGACAGCAAGATGGTACTGAGCCCAGGTCTTGTTCCCTTTGGCTTGATAGAGGACGCCAAGGTGATAGTGGGCTTCTGGCACCGCACTGAGATCTGTGATTGCTCGCACCATGTGGCCAAGGGCAGCCTGGTTTTCGCCACGCAAATACTCGATCCAGGCAAGGGTATCTGCATAAGGAGCGGCCTTGGGGTATTGAGCGACCAACTCTTTTGCAAGCACTTGAGCTATATCGAGGCGCGGCTTCTGGTGCAGCGCTATGCGATACGCCAGATCATTGGTGGTCGCAGGTCGTAAGGTAGTTGCGTAGGTTCGCAGTTGCTCAAGTGCTTCGATGGACGAATCGAATTGGCCTGCCTTGTTGTACAGGCCGGCCAGGTGATAGTGTACCCACTCGTGATTGGGCTCGCGTTTGAGAACTTCATTACAGGCTGCAATGGCGCCCTGCCAGTCGGCTTTCCTGCTCTTATGAATCGCCTGGATGAACAAGGCCAGTGACGAATCAGGAACAGCCGCCAGCGCAGCTGCTTGAGCGGCATCCAGCGATGCCTGCTGATCTTCAAGAGCTTGAATCAGCATTCCATGAGCGGGCGAGAAAGTGGGCGATTCCTCTACGAGTTTGGCACTTATGTCTGCTGCAAGCGCAGAGAGCCCCGTATCTCGAGCAATGGATGCAAGGGCTAGTCGCCTTACGAGTGGTTCACCCCCGCCTGATGCCTGACTTTGTGTCTTGACCCAAGCCACGTAATCGCTGGGGTATCTAGTTGTATTGCTCGCTGGGATGCGCGATGCCCAAAGCGTGGCAGCATCAGTGTCCTTGCGCTCCATGGCATCAAGCAACTGGGCCAGAGGTGACAGAGGCGAGGTACTCTCGGAAGGCACTCCCATAAGCATCGCCAACATGCCTCCACCAGCGGACACTCTGAGAATCTTGTCTTCTTTGAGCAGTGTCTTGGCGTGCTCAACCTTGTTGAGATAGATGAGCAGCGTGATTCTGGCGGCCATGACGGCTTGGGGGTTGGTACTAACCTCATGCGCTTTTTCGAGTGTCCGTTCGAGTCCTTCCCAATCGCGTTTCCTGCTTTGGATGACTGAGCGGATTGTCAGCCATTGGCTGCGCCGAGCCATTGGAAGGCCATCGAGCTTCAATACGGCGTCGCTCCATTCGATGAGTTGAGCATCGTTGCCTTGTTTGACGTTCAAGTTGACAAGCTCGCGCACTGCCGCACTCACAACTTCCGGATCGCGTGCAAGCTGATCGAGTCTGGTTTTTGCTGCTTCGTGCATTTCCGCGTTCATTTCCATGCGCGCAAGAAGGATCTGTGCAACTGGATAGTGGGTGGAATAGGCAGGCACAAGTAGCAAGACTCTCTTTGCTTCATCTGTTCTTCCCAGAGCGAGCAACCCACGCCCCATCACTAGAAGGACACGAGGATCATTTCGCCGTCCGATGGAGTCAAGTTCCTGAAATGCAGCGACGGCTTGTTCGTTGAGTCCAAGCTGAAGGTATAGATTCCCCTTGCCCCAAGTGGCCGATATCCTCGCACCGATGTCGATCTGAGCCGTCCGATCAAAGGACTGTTCTGCGGCGGGGAAGTCCCCTGCTCGAATCAGAGCAAAAGCCACACGTTCGTGATTACTGGCCAGGTCGGGCGCCAACTCCATCGCTTTCTTGAACGCTTCCACAGCTGCGTCCATCTGGCCCATTTGGGTCAATGTTTCACCTCGAGCGCGATGCAAACTTTCTTGATCGGGAAGTTGCGCCACCCATTGATCTAATAATGCAAGTCCCAAGTCGGCTCTGTTGGCTTTGATATACCTGTTGGACGTTGCGACGATCATCGCGATATCCTGAGCCTCAAGTGTCGGCTCCACTCGCTTGAGTGTGCCCAGCTTCGTGTCGAGGTCGATCAACTCCCAGACAATGTCCAGTTGAGTCAGCATCGCCAGAGGAACATTCATTTTTGCAGCAATGAGACCATCGAAAACCGCCAGTGCATTGATCTGATTCCGGTCGCGACGAATGAAGCATGCTGCCAGCAAGCGGGCATAGGACCATGCCGTTAGATCGCGATTCTTAAGCAACCGCACATACGTTTCTGACATGGTGTCAATCGCGTCGGCATATCGCCCAATCGAAATCAGCAGGTGAGCTTCACCGAGTCTTGACAGCGTCTCATTTGAAAGTCGCAGGGAACGAAACTGGGCGATTCCGCGTTCTATGTTGTTAGCCATGTAAAACCGTGCCAACATTTGATAGCCCAGAAAGTTCTCCGGGTGTTCACGCACAAACGCCATCAGATGTATTTCCTCTTCGCCGGTGTTCTTGTCCTTGCCATGGATCGCGGCGAGCGTCAATCGAACTCTTGGATCGGTGCTGCCGATCGCGATCGCGCGGTTGCAGATGGCAAGTGCTTCTTTCCAATCACCCTTCTGCAGTTTCAATTGCGCTAAAACGGCGGGATACTTCGATTCATCGATTTTCGACTCATCAATTTTTTCGATGTAAAGTTTGGCCATATCGTGCTGGCCAGTCATACGGTGAATCGAAGCCGCCATTTCGAGGGCGCGAGGTTCATTGGGATGCAAGTCCAACACAATATTGAGTTGCTCGAGCGCTTCTTCAGCAAGGGACAACTGACCATAAGCGTGTGCGAGCATTAAATAGCTGTTGATGTGCCCTGGCCTTTCTTTGATCAGACCTTTCGCAAGTTCGATGGCACGATCATAATCGCCCTGATTCAGGTAAATCTGAGCCAAGGCTTCGTTGATGCTGAAGTGATCAGGAAAGGCATCGAGACTCTCCACAAGAGTCCGACGAGCGCTCTCCATGTCCTGCTTCATCAGATAGACTCGAGCAAGATTCAAATGGTTGTCTTGTACTGTTGGAGCTAATTGCACAGCATCCTTAGCATATTGAAGCGCCGTGTTGAGGTCACGCAGGTAAATAAATCCGTCAATGAGCGTTCTTAGATGCCCAACCTTACGAGGCGAAAGTTTTTCGATTGCTCCAAGCAATGCCTTGACATTGTCGGTATTGTTCGATGCCACTTCTGCAATGAACTTATACTGGATGGCCTCTACGTCAGCAGGATTAGCTTGATAGAGCTTGTTGATGTCGTCCATGACGGATGTCACTGCGTCGCGATTTTCTGAAAGAATCTTAACCAGTGCATTGCGGGCGATGAGGTTCGAACTGTTCAAATCCAGAACACGGCGAAGGTGCTCTACGGCCAACGTATTCTCAGAAAGCTGGGCCAATGCCAGGCCATAAATCAATTGAACATGCTCATGTTGCCGATTGTCTGCCGCTAGATTCTGAAGGATGGTCTTTGCTTGGCTGTATTGCTTCGCCTCGAAGAGGCACCATGCGTATGTCAGACGGTGTTCAACCTCATTGGGCTGAAGGCGAAAAACCTCCTGCGCCAGGGCCATGGCCTTGTCCTTTTCCCCCTCACGCAGGTAAAGGCGGGCGCGGACATTCTTCCAGGCGACCGAGTTACGGCCCTGCTCAGAGACAGCTTCCATCAGGCTGCGACATGTTTCCAGACGCGTCTCGATGGGATAGAGGCGATCCGAAATGTTGAGCACTTCACCGACCAGTTCGGCTGCAAGGGTCGGCGGCAGATCCTTGCGCTTTTGTATAGTACTGGCGAAGACCCAGATGTCGCTCCAGGCTTCGCGCTGGTGGAGCAGGCGAATGAGCATGCTGCCTGCCTGGAAGTGGCCGGGGTCAGCCATGAGGGTGGCATCGGCGTGGCGCTCAGCGGTGAGGAGCATGCTCTTGATCTGGCGGCGCATTTCTTCGACGGCTGCATTGGAGACAGGAAGATTGGGATCGATCAGGCCTTGCTCGCCGCGGATACGGGCTTCTTCCTCTTTGAGGAGACGACCGATGCGCTGGGAGTCGATGAGGACCAGTCGCGCCCGGGCATACTCGGCCGTGGCCAGTTGCTTGTCAGTGGTGCTCAGCCAATCGGCCTGGGCATGGCCCAGTGTTTTTGCATCGGTGAACTTCTGATCGAGCACCTTGCTGGTGGTGAACTCGGAGGCGTTGAGAAGATCCACCATTTCCGACAGCGCCAGGTTAAGCAGCTCAAGGCGCGACTCGAGTGCGACGACATCGACTTTGGTCAGTTCGAGCAGGATCGTTCGGCTGTCATCGTAGTGACGCAGACGCAAATGAGCCTTGGCTGAAAGCAGCAAAGCGGTAGGATCGCCGGGGCGCTCTTCGAGCGCCCCCTTGGCGTAGGTCAGCGCCGCATCGGGGCGACCTGAGTTCAGCGCGATCTTGGCCTGTTGCAGCTTGTGTTCGACGCTTTCGCCACAACCAGCCGTGACAAGCAGCAGTGCCAGAACGATCCACTTTGCGATCCTCATAACGATACTCCTGACCAATATTCTTCCAACTTCCCACTTCCTCTTGGAAGGAAACGGGCTACACATCCAGCAAGGCGATTCCGAATCCCGCCTTCAAACTCAAGGGGCAACGGTACGAGACGATCGATCGATCGATCGAATGCACCAACACCCCCATATTCATCGTCTATCGCCAAGGCGAAGACGATGTGCTTTTGACGGACCCCTGAATCGGCGAGGTAGGTTTCTCCCCTCCTCTTTCAAGTCAAGGATTCCAGGCGGCCTTCACCGCCAGGAATCGTGAAGATTCATTGATTGGTACCCGGTGCAACTTCTTATGAGCCCCACTTGGTGAGCAGTTCCTTGGCTTGCGTCACTTCCTTGAGCTTGTTGTCGCCTTCGGATGCCTGGCCAATGTGGTACTTGGCCCAGTCGCGGTTGCCTGCTTTGTCGTAGGCGAGGCCGATGTGGTAATGAACCTCAGAGCGGTCGCTGAGGCTGACGATCGATCGGCTCAGGTGGCTCAGAGCGACGGCATCGTTGCCCTTCATCAGTTCAATCCAGCCCACGGTGTCGAGCAGCGCGGCTGCGCCCAGCGCGTTGCCACCTTGTGCCTGCACCAGATCCTGGGCACGCTTGGCGATGCCTTGAGCCTCATCGACGCGATCGGGCATGTGGGTCGCCAGCAGGTAGGACAGATCGTTGGAGACCATGATGCGGTAGTCACCGCCGTCGGCGTGCATCTTTTCGAGCAGCTGAATAGAGAGTTCGAACTGCCCCGAAAGCTGATACACCTGTGCCAGGCGGTAGCGAGCGTGAATGTTGTCCGGTTCACTTTCGAGCAGCTTGATGAGTTCGACGGCAGCTCCCTTGAAGTCGCCCGCTTCGATGAGCGTTTCAGCGCCCAAGTATGCGGTGATGCCTGCGGAGGGGATTACTTCACGGGCTTTCTTAAGTGCGTCAGCCAGTGGCATACCTTGGCTCAAGAGCGCCTGGGAAAGAAGGCTGTGAGCGGGAACATAGTGAGGCAGTGCCTGCACGATATTCTGCGACAGCGATGCTGACAGGTGAGGCAGGCCAGCGTCGAGGGCGACAACAGCTGTGGCGATCTGACGGGCAGCAGCGATCGAGAGCGGCGACGTGATGTCGGAGCGTTCGAGGATCGAGAGCATGTCCTTCTTGTAGATCGCGGTGCGTGTTTCCAGAGCATTGGCTGCTGCTGCTGCTGCTGCTGTTTTGCCGGTTGCAAGAGCGACGAAGTACTCGGGCAATGGTGCACGCTGATCGACTTTCTGCGGATCCAGACCCACGACCACCGAGAGCAGCGGGCCTTGCACGGTCGTGGCAAGCGCTGGCACTGAGCGGTAAATCTGCCTTGCCTTGGGCTGCTGCTCCAGGCGAGCGAGCACAGCCAGGCGACCCTTGAAAATCTGAATGGAATTGGGTTCCATCACCTGCCACTGTTCCAAAGCGGCAAGCAGTTTTTCGTAATCAGGATTGGTCTTGGCATTGCGATCCATGAGGATGACGCGGATGCGCATCCACTGGCTCTGAAGCTGGCCGGGGATCAGTTCCTTGTAGCTGGCGTCGGAGAGCAATTTATCATCGGCCCATTGCATGAGCTGCGAATCGCGCACACCATCTTTGCGATCAAACGGATTGAGCGCGAGCAGTTCCGCCATGCAGCGTGCACGTGAACGGGCATCGCTGATCATTGCGAAGATGCGATCCTTGGCCTGGGTCTGCAAGCCGGCCTGCATTTCGAGGCGGGCCAGTTCGACCTGAGCACTGGGATAAAGGCGGGCGTAGGTGGGCACATTGGCCAGTCGGGTACGAGCTTGATCGACCAGGCCGATGGCGGCCTGAGCGCGGCCCATCGCAAACATGATCGTCGGCTCCTGCACCTTGCTGACCTTTTCCAACTCATCAAACGCCTTGGTCGCTTCACGGTTGAGCCCCAGACGAACGTACATCTGCCCAAGCTCCGCCATGGCGACGGCCTTGGCCTTGACATCGACCTCCGCCAATGCGCGAAGTTCTTTTTCAGCAGCGGGGAAGTCGAAATTCTGAAGATGCGCAGAGACCAGGCGAGCACGGATGCCCAGCTTCTTGGGGTCTTTGGAAATCGCCATCCGATATGCGGCAACGGAATCCATGTAGCGACCCATTTGCCCCAGGAGTTCACCCTTCCAGCGAATCAGCGTCGAATCATTCGGGCTGGCGACGATCCAGCGATCGACAACATCAATCGCCTGATCCTGCTTGTCCAGCTTGGCCAGTCGGGCAAGAACCTGCGAGCGAAGCATTTCATCTTCGGTTGTCAGATCCTGACTCAGTTGGGTCAGTTGGGTTGTCGTGTAGTGAACACTAGGATTGCTCCATGTCAGATCGATCAGGCGAAGGCGTGATTCCTTGACCATCACGCCGGCATCCTGCACCTTTTTGAATGCATCCTGAGCGCCTTCGATATTTTTTTGGCGCAGGTTGATTCGTGCAATCGCGGTGGCGATCTCAAAGGCTTGCGGGTCTTTCTTTTCAAGAAGAAGCGGGAACATTTCGTTGAGCACCAGAATGGCGTCATCGGATTTGCCTTGCGATTCCAGGACGGTGGCTGCCGCGAGACGGGCATAAACTTCGTTGGCCTTCTGCAATTCCTTGAGCTTGGCCAAGCCGGTGATCTGGAGGTCTGCGTTGGTGGCGTAGAACTCGCCAAGCAAGCGATAGACCTGAAGGTTTGTCGGCTGCGTGCGGGCCAGTTCCAACAGATGCGTCTCGGCGTTAGCCGGGTCCTTTTCAAGCGTGTAAATACGGGCGAGCAGCAGACGCAGCACCGGGTCATTGTTGCCACGGCCTACCGCCACGTTGCACACATCGCGAGCCTCGGCCAGCTTGTTCTTCTGGACGAGGATCTGAGCCTTGAGCGCAGGATTGGCCGAAGCATCGACCTGTGTTTCGTCGATCATCGAGATGTGCTTGCCTGCTTCATCGGTGTTGCCCAGGAACAGTTCGATGCGAGCGAGCACCGCGTGAGCCTGCATGTTGGCAGGTTCAATCGCGAGCACTTCATCCAGTTCGCGGCGAGCCTCTTCGATGCGCTCCATGCTTGCCAAAGCACGGGCCAGAGCGAGACGGCCTTCCACGTTCTCCGGGTTGGCCTTCACGAATTTGGAGAGTGTCTCGTGAGCCTCTTTGAACTGCTGACGCGAGAGCATGAGCTGCCCCATCATCAGATCGCCTGTGAGCATCTCCGGGAATCGGCCCTTGATGCTTTCGAGGTAATCCGACGATCGCTTGGTATCGCCTTGCGCGAGCAGGGCCTCGGCATACTTGAGGTGAGCCGCAAGCAGATCGGGACGTTTCTGGCGAAGCTGGTCAGCGTAGAACAGAGTCTTGTCAAAGCGTTTGAGCGTCTTGTGGCCATCGATCAGCAGATCCAGATGCTCATCGCGCAGCGTGGTCAATTTCGTGGCCATATTTTCCAGAAGGCGCTCCACGCCCAGTTTGTCATTGCGCGCCAGCCGTTCATTCATGACCATGCGAATCGCCACGGGATCGGAAGGATCATTTTCATAGCGCTTGAGCCACTCGCTCTTCATCGCTTCGCCTTTACCGCGGCGGTTGGCGATGTCGTTGAGCGTGAGCTGCGTGGCGACATTAGAGGGATCCAAATCCAGCGCACGGCGAGCTTGCTCTTCGGCTCGAAGCAGATCGTTGAGTTCCATCAGCACCTGAGCGTGCAGCGTGAGCACCTGCGGCGAGCCGCTCGCTTCGGTTTCCAGATTGTCAAGGATCAGACGGGCGCGGTCATATTTCTGCTGCTGGTAGAGGCACCAGGCCATCAAGTACTTGGTTTCCATCTGCACGAACTTGTCGCCGCCTTGCACCTGTTCGAGCAGGTCCTGCGCTTTGATCGTGTCCCCTTCCTGACTGCGTGTGAGCAGCGAGTGGACAGATGCCAGCAGGTAGCTGGGCGTCTTGCGCTGGTCTTCGGGTGTCTTAAGGAGCAGCTTCTGAGCGAGCTTGACGCGCTCGGGGCGACTGAGAATAGCATCGGGAATGGAGCCAAGGATCGTGCGTGCCAGTTGATGCGACACAGCAGCGGGGATTTTCTCTGCAGCGGTGAACTTATCCGCCATCGCCAGCAGCTCGCGATGGCCATCGCGATTCTTGTTGGCCAGCAATTCAAGGTACAGAAGCCCTGCCTCAGCGTGCGAGGGATCAGTGTTCACCACAGCGAGCAGATGCTTTTCCACTTCACCGTTGCGCTGATCGATGCGCTGCTGAAGCCGGGCAATGACCTGATCCACCTCAGCGGTGATGTTGGCATCGCCCAGAATCCTAAGCCGTTCGGCTTTCTTCTTTTCGTCAGCCTGCATCCGGCGATAGCGAGCCACATCCTGCATGATGATGCGGGCACGCGTGAATTCAGACTCTGCAAAAAGTTTGTGGCGGTTGTTGAGCAGATCAGCCTGAGCTTCGCCAAAGACCATCGCGTCATCAAACTGCTTTTGCAACTCGATGCTGGTATCGAATTCGCTCTTACCCACGGCAAAACTCATACTTCGCATCGCCCAGATCGCCAGTGAGCGAATCGGTTCCGGATCGTCCGGCTTCTGGTTCTTGAGCTCTTCGAGCACCTTGCGGCTGGCCTCGAGCTGGTTGAGAGCCATCAGGGCCTGCGCCTTGATGAACATCGCCTGCTCTTTCATCACGGCGGCTTTGTCGCTCTTGATGTCTGCCTGGAGAACAGCCTCGGCCATCTCCAGCGCCTTGTCGGGCTGGTTCTTGATGAGCTGATTGGCCAGCAGCAGCTTGTGTTCCGGGCTGTCGCCGCAACCGACCACTGCGCTAAGCGCCAAGAGAAGGATGGCAATCCACGTATTCCGCATGATCAGACTCCCTGGACCGAGGTTGAGATCGTATTGATACTTCACAAGAAACCTTGATAGAAAACCGACAATCGGCTAGCGCCTCATCGACCGATACCCGCTGCTGCCTTGTACCTGCGCAGCAGTTCATGAATCCAACGGACAGGCACCGCATACGCGATGCCTGTAGGTTTATCGAACAAATGCTCCCGCGTCTTCGTTGCGAGTGTCATGTTGATGATGCCGATAACTGTTCCATCACTCGAATCGAAGAGCGGACTGCCTGAATTACCGGGAAAAGCGACCATATCGAGCTGATAGAGGTTGTAGGGATTTTTCAAAGCAGCCATCAATTCCGGTGTCATTTTCACGCCCGATGGCAAAGGTAGCACAGCGGGCACGATGGCCCCGACGACGCCTTGATGCACTGCGGGGACCAAGCCGAGCATGGTGCCGGTGGGGTAGCCGAGGATGCCCACGCTGATGCCCTGTTCGGGATCGAGCGCCGGTGCCAGGTTAACCGTGGGTGCGGGGCGACCGGCAAACTGAATCAAAGCAACATCGTGAAACGCATCTTCGATGAGCACCTTGGCCTCGCGGCCATCGACATCGCGGGAATCAGGAAAATAGATGCGAAGCTGATCGAGGCGCTGTGCCTGCCGCAGGGCAGCGACGACGTGGGCATTGGTGACCACGGTCAGGCCATCATCGATGACAAAGCCGGTGCCGAAATATTTGACAGTTGGATTATCGGTTCGCACATAGCTGCCCACGGCGACAACGCTGGGGCGCAGGGCCTTGGTGGCAGCAACGAAGGGATCGGGCTGCCGTCCGACGGCGGGCTGCGCGATGCTTGCCGAGGAATCAGGCCAGACCAGGACAAACCCAAGCACCACCAGCACGGCCACCGCCATGAACCAAGACCAGGCGCGGACTATCCTCTTACCCTGCCACGGCACACTTGTGGAGAGCGCGAGGGGTGTCGTGTCCTGCATGGCGGGCATGGCTGGTTTGGCTGGGGTTGTGCTGAGGTCCTGCTTCATTCAGAGATTCCTTCGACGCTGGCTGAGGATGAGGGTTTGCTGCGGCTGGCAGTCATTTCTTCCAATAATCGCTGTGCGGTTTCACCAGTACGTCCGCCGACCTTGCTCAGTTCCTGATAAATGCGAACTGCTTCATCCGGCTGCACCTTGCGCATCAGACTGGCCATCTCCATCAAGGCCCGAGGCGACTGCGGATGGCGGGCGATCACGGCTTTGAGAATGCGCTCGGAAACCAGATCATCATCAGGCGCGATGGCCTCCGCTTGATAAAGCAACAGCACCGGATCATTGGGGCGATAAGTGAGCAGCGCTTCCACCAGCGCACGAATGCGACTGGGTTTCATGACGTGGACCGCTCGGGCAAGAACCTGATCAATCGTGTGCAGACTGTTCTCCTGATTGGCAGCAATCTCGGCGAGCACTTCTGAAGCAGCGGTCTGTTTGCCGTTCATCAAAAGCACATCGGCGGTCGCAATCGAAGCATCGATCTTGTTCTCGCGCAGTGAAATCTGAAGCTGATCGCAAACACCCAGTGCCAGCGACTGCTGATCCAGAAGAAGATGCGCACGAATGCGAACTTCCGCTGCCCAGCGGCGAACTTCGGTGCCTGCGTTCTCGATGGCCACGACCTTTTCAATGTCATGCAGCGCATCGGCAGCGCGGCCAAGGCCCAGATTGAGTCGACCACGCGTCAGACTCGCAACCTGCGGATTGATCTGCTCGATGCTGCCCAGCGTCGCAAAGGCGCGGTCCGGCTGCTCGCGGCGCATCGCATCATCGACCACCATCAAGAGAGCCTGCTCCGCCCACGGATGATTCTGAAGCATCTGCTGCAAGCTGTCGGAAATTTTCTTGAGGTCCTGACTGCGCAGGGCCAGGTCCAGATCGAGCAGCCGATGCGTCGGCGTGAGTGAGCCGTGGTTCTTGAGTGTTGCTGCGGCGATAATCTGCGCCACGCTTTCGAATTCACCATCGAGGTAAGCCGTGGCCAGGGCTTCGAAGGATTCAGGCTCCGTCTTGATAATCGGAGGCCAGCGGCGCAGCCAGCGACGAGCTTCGGCGATCTGGTTGAGCCAGATGTTGACCTCGGCACCAGCGGAAATGATGCCCGTGTTCTGAGGCCAGCGGTCCAGACCCAGTGCAGCAAGTTCCAGTGCCACATCCAGCGGGCGAGGCATGATGTAAGTCTTCAGCAGTGGATCGTGTACATCCTGAGCCGACGTGGCTGCTGCACCTTCGCCACGAGCCAGAATACCGATGACGGGCACGGCAGGCCGCAGCGGATTCGTCAGCGGATCACGAACCATGTAATCGTGCAGATGGCGAGCGACCACCGGGGCAATCCGGGCCCTTCGCATCGCAGGCAACTGCATCCAGCGGTCGGCGATCATCACGATCACATCATGAGGCTGGAGTTGTTTGAGTTGTTGAGCCAATCGGCGCACGCGCGGCACATCATCGAGCACCATGCCGATGACCAGCACCACATCCTCGGCTCGCAGCAGTGCCGCATCGCCATTGAGGCTCGAGTCAAGTAGCTGGCCCAGAGATGCGAGGTCTTCGGACTCCACCGCCAGTTCGGCTTTGAGGCCCAGCACACGGGGATGATGCGGGCTGATGTGTTCAACGATTTGGATGTCCTGAGCTGCTTCGATAATCAGCCTTGCATCGACGAACGATTCAATCAGGCGAAGTCGTGCGGGCAGATGATTCGGCTCGATGTCCAGACATTGCCGCAGCGCTTCTTGGCCCAGCGAAACATGCTTGGCTTCACCGGTGGCAAGGTAGGCCAGGCCCAGCGTGTAGCGCACCAGAGGGTCGCGTTTGAGCTCGGTGTACTTCTGAAGAATCTCGACACCTCGCATCGGATCGCCCGCAATGATGCGAGCGCGTGCTGCGATGCAAAGCGCACGGGCATGCAGCCATTCCTTGGCAACAATCGCCTGCGCCAGTTTCATCGCAGCCTGCGCATCTTCGCGCGCCAAAGCGTGCGCTGCCTGCGCAAGCTGATAGTCGATGCCTTTGTCACCGATCTGATTCGGATGTGAGAGCAGGTCGCCAGCGGTGGCGATGTCCTGCTTGGTGATCGGCTCTCCAAAACGTGTTTCCATATCCAGCAGCGTGTCAGCCACGCGGGCCACGGTGGAGGTTGGAATTGCCTTCCACGAGACCATCGCCTTGGCGATGTCTCGGGCCTGCAAAAATTCCTGACGACGCAGGTGTCCGCGGAAGAGCATTTCGCTGCCGACATGGTTCTGCGGCTGCGCCTGCGCAATTCTCGCGCAAACGCGAATCAGTTCATCGTCGAGTTTCTTGAGCTTCTCGGCGAGTTCGATGACTTCCATGCCGACGGTTTCGATGGTCTGCTGGATGCCGCCGATGCGGGCCTTGGTCAGTTCGATTTGTCTTCCCTGATAAGCGAAGCGGTAGGCCGATGCCAAGGCATCTAGGCGACGAGCATCAATGATGGAAAGTTCGATCGATCGCTGCGAGCCAGTGATGAGTTTGGACTGTGCCTGCACCGCTCCCATCATGGTTTCGATGCGTTCGATGGTGGAATCGGAGCGCTGACGATCGGCGACGCCTACGAGCCGATCTGCCTCGGAGAAGAAGCTGCCAATCTGAAGCGCGACATAGGACTCCAAGGCAGGCGTGCCGAGATTGATCAGTTCCTGAAGTTCTTCACGTGCCTCGGCATGACGATTGAGCTCGATCAGCGCTTTGGCACGAATGAGGCGATTGGCCTCATTGCCCGGCTCATGGCGAAGGAGTCCTTCAGCCGCGAGAAGACGAAGATAAGGATCTGCGTCGTTGATCTGGCGGGCGAACTGTTCGTCTTGCTTTTGCTGCACCGCAGCGCGCCAGTTCAGCAAGCTGCGAACACCCAGGCCCAGCGCGACCACGACAACAATCAGGATGATGATTCTCTTAGCCATATGCTTTCATTCCCGGATGATTCATTCGATGACTTGTCACCGCCATCACGTTGCAATCCCCATCGACTTCGTTCGCCAAGGCAAACTGCTAAACAGGCATCAAGGCAATCCTTGATCGATCTTGGGCAGGAAGGCGTTGAGTGCGATCAGTGCAAACTTTCTCGCTTCCACCACGCGCATCGGATCAGACTGTCCGATAGCGACATCCACACGAATCAGCGCGCCGGCTGAGTTTCGGGCGACGATACCGTTGAGGAAAATAATGCCCTGCTGCGTGAGGTAGTTGGGCGTGTAGGAATCGCCACATTTGTAGAGATAAAGGTGTAGCGTCTGGTAGCCACGGAACTCGCTGATGAGCTCGCGTACTTCCACACTTTCTTCATTGGGCTTGCCATCGTGAATGCCGGTGAAGGTCACCGGGTGCATCTGCTTGCTGACGATGCGAGCGCCCGAGCCTTCGATGCAGACATCAGGCGGATGGGTACCTTTGCGATTGTTGGCGCTGAAGACGATGGTGAGATCAACATCGCGCTGCTGAGAACTTCCGCGGCGACCGTTGGTGTAGCGGCGCTTGAGGTAATCGTCCGTCTGAAGGATTGCCATTTCCAGGCGGGACATTTCGCCATCGGTGCCTTTGAAGGTTTCGCCTTCGATCTCCATTTCAGCAGGAACCGCCTGCCGCGCGACATCGCCGCGATTGAATGATTCAGGCTCGAAGACCCAGAACGTGGTCATCGCCAGCACGATCACCATGCTGCACAAAACCACCGGATGATGCGGCCTTACGCCCTCGGCTTTCGAAGGCGGCAGTTCATCGAGATAGCCCAGAAGCCGCTGATCGACCCAGTCTTTTTTCCAGCGCTTGCTGAAGAAGATGATCAACTGCTCCACGCCGAACATCGCGGCAAGCGCCAGCGCAAAAACCATGATGCCCGAGAAGGTGTGAAACCAGCTTTCTTCGCCAGCCGCCTCAACGCTGTAATGATGAGCCACCACGTTCATGCTGGTGATGCGCAGGATGTTGCAACCAATGGCAAAGGGCACCGAGAGCGCGAGCATGAACCAACGCCAGAGCCCTTTCACACGGCAAACCAAGGCGAAAAGCGTGCCGAAGCAGATCAGCGAGATCATGCTGCGCAATCCGCCACACACATTTTCAACCACCAATGTCTTGGGCGTGCCATCAGGTTCAGGCACGAGATGAACCGTTGAACCATCGAGCACCGCCACCACACCGAACACGCGATTGGTGAGGAAGATCGCCGCTTTGCTGGCCACCGTTTTCAGTTCGTAATTGATCTTCGCAATGGTGTCCATCGGCAGCGGCACCATGAACAGCAAAAAGACCACGGGCAGCCAGTAGGCCCGCGCCAGAGGCCAGCCGCCCCAGAGAATAACCAGACCGGCGAGGATGCCGATGAGAGCGAAGCCGGAGAGGAAGTTGACATCACCGCGTGCTGCCACGAGTTGCAAGAAGAGCGAGAAACTGAAAATCGCGCCGCCCCAGATTTTGGAGCTGCGGGTCACACCCGTGGGTACGCCCACGCGCTTGTGAATCAAATAGCAAATGATGATCGAAGCAATGGGCACCAGCGGACCATGTGAGTAATACGAATCACCGGCAGAGAGCCTGGCGGTTAGCGATGCATTTTTGTAACTTTCCCATGCAGGAAACCAGCGATGCCACATCTCGCTAAATGCGTGATGCCAGACTGTGAGCATCATCACCAAGAGCGCGATCGCCGAGATCACCGGCTTGTTCTTGAAGTTGCCATACACATGGGCCGTCAGACTCAGCGCCATGATCGCCAGCACCAGCGCACCATCAACCATTGCCTGGCGATTAAACCAGCCCAGGCCCATCACGATTACGAAAGCGAGCGGCCCGACCACCAGCAGCACCGATTTGAGCAGCGAAGGCTGCCTGCTGTTGGTGTTAAGCTGCGGCGCAAACATGCGCATCGCTGGCGATGCAGCGACTGCGGCGGAACCTACTGCTGGCGCCGTCGCCGCTGAGGTGTGAAGTCCATCTGATGTCGGTGTGTTCTCTTGGCTCACGGAATCCCTCGCACAATGCGCGGGCCGACCACTCGGGTCAGCCACACGGGGAGTTTCTGCCAGATCGCAATGCGACGCTGGTTCTTGGGGTTGTCAGGTCGCATGCTGCCCATGTCGCCACTGCGGACGTGGTACTGCCAGACGGTCGGCTCAGGCTCAGCCCCCCACTGGCGCTTAAAGTTATACGTACCTGAGCCTTCGGAAGATCGACCAAAATCAAATCGCTCGCTGCCACGCTCCATCGCCCTTAGCAGCAGCATGTAATACATCCACATGTTCGCGCTGGTGTGATTGAATTCACGCAAGGCACTGGCGCTTGGCACCTGCGTCATCTTGCGTCCATCATCATGCACCAATAGCGAACAGGCGACAGGATTGCCTTCAAAATCAATCACGCACAGTTCCGCTTCGCCTTGAAACTTATCGACGATCTGCCCGAACAGCTCCCGCGAATAGACCGGCGTACCCAGGTCGCGCATGTTCACCGAAAAAACTTCGTAAAAATCAGCCAGCACATCTCGGCCGCCCCAGCGGATTGAAAGATTATTCTTCTCACCCTTGCGAATCAGATTGCGAACCTTGGGCCCAACCGCCTTCATCAAGGCGGCATCGTTCTCATAAAGCTTGAGCACCATGCGGAACTTGTCCGCCCTGCTTGAAGGCAGCGAGGCGTGTTCGGTAGGTTGGCCGTGGCGCAGCTCGAGGTATTTCGTGTTGAACTGATCGGAAAGCTCGATCGCTTTGCCGATGAGCTGCGAGGCGATGGCGGGATCAGCAGCGACCACGCCAGCGCGGTTGAGATAAGGCAAGCTCACTAGAAAACGCCCGAACAGCCGACTGGCCACAAGTGCGAGCGGCAGATAGCCCACGATCGGCCCAGCCTCCTGCTCGCGGGCAATGAGCATCATCGGGTGATGCCCAAGAGCACCGCGCAGTACATGCAGCCAGCGCGGATCATGCTCACCGCAAGCCCCGATGGATTCGGGAGATGCGAGCAAGAACGCAGCCACTTCCCGCTCCAATTGCGGGTCCGGTTTTTCGACCACCTGGATCATGGAATCCTTCGGTTTCGCTTCCCTCAAGCTGAAACAGACCACCTCAAACAACAAGACAGTCAAAGCTAACATCGGCAATAAACGCACCCCACTGCGGTTGCCATCCCGGAAACGATACCGCCTTTTTTCAAATCAGGCCCAGCCAGTTCCACATTCAAACAAGATACACACATGATGGCATCCATTGCCCGTTTAGCTGCGGAGCAAAGGTCCGCCGTCGCTGCATGCGGCCCAATCATCAAGCCCTCCACCTGTTCTGCCGACCCTCTATATATAGATACAACCCTCGCGCGATCCCTCTCCTCGGATAGTGTCGTACGAGAGATTGCCGGTGCGAGTTGTTCATTTTTCTGGAGTCACGCAAGCCATGTCCAAGCGTTGCCGTCGATCCCGCGAAAGCAGTACGAAGGTCGAGGTCATCTCGCATCGGCAGGCGGCAGGCAAGTTTTTCCTCTCGCCCACTTGGAACTGGCCCGAGTTTGATGCTTCGTGCTGCCAGGAGTGCGGCCGCGTCATTCCGATGCACGAGACCGGCTGGATCATGAACGATGTCATCATGTGCGAGGAATGTCACCACATCCTCGAATGGCAACGGACTGAGCGCCAGCAGTTCATGGAAATACAGGAAGCGAAAGCAGAACGCGAGACTGCGGCGCTGGCAGATGAAGAAGCGCCCGAAGAAGAAGTTGAAGTTGAAGTAAAAGTAGAAGAAGAAGAAGAAGAAGAAGTCCAAGCGGAGATCGAAGTCGCGGCACCCGTTGCTGAACCAGTAGTCGCAGCGGAACAGCCCGCACCGGAAATACCGCTTGAAGAACCTGTCGCTCAGGTTGCTCCCATCGCAAAGCCAGAGACGCCCGCGCTTGTGGCCGCAGTTGAGCCGGTCGCTGAGCCGGTCGCTGAGCCGGTCGCTGCGCCCGAGACGACTGCAAATCCTCAGGTCAATGAACCTGTCGCGAAGAGTGCGCCACTTGCGCACGCTGCTCCGTCGAATCCGTCGCTGGCGGCGCGCGAACTCATGCTCAGTTCACCGATGCTCTTGGGCCAGGCTGATCGCAAGCCACCCGCTGAACCTGACGCTCCTAAAGCTTCTGCGCCGGCGCTCTCTGCCGCAACCGAGCCTTTGTTTGCACTGACATCGCCAACCAGCTTTCATCCCAGACCTAGCTTCGCAGCGATGGAGTGTGAGCAGACATCTGCGCTGCATGATGTGAATGATGATGCATTCAATGGCGGCCAGCCATGCGAGCAAGGCGATGATGCGCTGCCACTGATTGATGCGATGATTCCGCGCTTTGAGCTGACGCAGCCGACGACGTTCGACTACCGGCTGACGTTTGGGAATGTGACAGAACCAGCGACAGACGAAGAGATCAGTGGGCAGGAAAATGGGGATGACTTGCCGCTGATCGATGCGATGATTCCGCGCTTTGAGCTGACCGAACCTGAGCACGCCCAGTGGCGCATCCATTTCGCGGATGATCTTCTCGCTTCGCAGCACGAAGAAAGTGATAGCACTTCAGAAGCAGCCAAGGGTAATGTGCCCCGCGTGCTGCCGCTGTTTGACAACATGCCCAAGCGCGAGCCTGTCGCCGCTTCACCCGCCAAGCGCAAGGCTAAACGCCCAAGACAGCATCCGGGAACCACCCGGCCCACCGTGGTGCCGCTTACAACGCCTCGTGCAAATCCTCTGATCTTTGCGCATCCGGTCGATCAGCTTCTGAGCGAGTTGCACAACAAGCAGATCGATGCCCAGTTTCAGCAGAAGATTCGCCAGTCGCGCCAGCGCGATCCCTTCTACGCCGAGGTCGATACCATGCTCGCCGCCGCCACCGTTCTTCGCGATCAGTGGATGGGCAAGCCAGAAGCCAGAGGCGATCGCAAATCGTCAGCGGGATGAGTCGCTGATCATCAGCGCGCCTTCGCTTCCGCCGTCGTATGCTTGCCCCGTGCATCCTCGACCTCTAATATTGAAGAGTAACTCGCGGAAACTCTGCTTTGCCCCAGCGCTCGATCCAAGTTCTGCTCGCCGCCATCTTGGCCATGTGGTCACCGATCTGGTGCTGCTGCGCTTCGCAGCAACCTGCTGACTCACTTCAAGCTTCTTCGCTTGAATACCCGCACGCCACGACAGCTTGCTCTCACTGCCCGCCGCAGTCCTCCAGTAGCGAACCAGCGGATAACAATTCGCATCAGCGCCCCAAGCACAAATGCCCGCACAGTTCGCTCCGCACGCTGGCACAGATCGCTAAAGCTCCGCAGACCCAAGCGATCGCAGTTTCGCTGGACCTGGCGCTGAGCGATCACGATTCGTGGGTGGTTCCGACATCGCTTGATTCGCCCCTTTCTTTGGCGCAGAACCAGCCGCCTAACATAGGCACGCGCACGCTGGTGGCGATGAGCTGTCAGCTTTCGATCTAGAACTATCACATCACTGAACCAGCGCTGTTCGTGTTCTGCACGACAGAGCATTCTTCTTATTCACATTCGCGATCTGTCAATAGGGCTCAGGCCTTTGTGCCTTGGCTAATCATGCGTAATCAACTTTCATTCACACTCAGATTCACAAGGATTTTTCAATGAAATTTCAACCCCTTATCGCCATGTCCATGACCCTTTTCTCGCTCGGCTGCTGCAGCGAACCAGCGGATTCCAAGCTCACCGCCAACCACCCCGCCCATGCTGATGCGCAGCAGGCCGAGGTTAAGACGACACCCGTCACCAAGGATCAGGCCGCCGATGCCACCAAAGAGGCCGTCGTGCCCAACCCCATGACTGTCTGCCTCGTCAGCGGCGAAGACCTGGGCTCCATGGGCAAGCCGTTCAGTTTCGTTCACGAAGGTCGGCAGATCCTGCTTTGCTGCAAATCATGCGAAAAAGAATTCAAATCGGATACAGCCAAGTTCATCAAGAAATTTGATGATGCGGTAAAGGCGAAGACACCCGCGAAGTAATGAAGCAAAGCGCCAAGCCCGGTGGTGAGTCCGTTGCTGGACAACCATCGGGCTTGGCTCGCTTTCAACGATTGCAATTGCCTCTGAAAATCTTGGACGGCGGCAAGGTCGGCCAGTGCAGAAGAACTCAAACGCGATGGGATCGAGTGAACACGGCGTGAACATAGCACATGGCATGAACACGGCGTGAACATCATTGACTTCGTTCCTGTTTAGCCGCGGAGCAGAGGTCCTCCGTCGCTCCGCGCGTGCATCGCTGGCAGTGCCAATGACTGCCGTCGCCTGGCGCGGAGCGCCGCAGAGCCTTTGCTCCGCGGCTAAACGTTTCAGCGTCGTGCTTTCTTATCTTTGCCCCTTCTGTTATTCTTCCCGCCCGATTATCCCACCTTGTTTAACCCCCCTTTTTGCAGTGAAAGTGAAGCGACAATGAGCGATATCATTAACGTTTTCGGTCGTCAGATTCTTGACAGCCGTGGCAATCCGACCGTTGAAGTGGAAGTCATGTTGGAAGACGGCGCCATCGGCCGGGCAGCGGTGCCCAGCGGTGCGTCCACCGGCGAGCACGAGGCGTGCGAACTGCGCGACGGCGACAAGAGCGTTTACATGGGCAAGGGCGTCGAGCAGGCGGTTGAGAATGTCGATGAAATCGCGGATGTGATCATCGGCATGGACGGCCGCAATCAGGAAGGCGTCGATGCCGCGATGATCGAAGCCGACGGTTCACCCAACAAGAGCAAGCTCGGCGCCAACGCCATCCTCGGCGTCTCCATGGCCATCGCCCGCGCTGGTGCGGAATCCTCCGGCCTGCCGCTGTTCCGCTATCTGGGCGGCATCAGCGCTCGCGTTTTGCCTGTGCCGATGCTCAACATTCTCAACGGCGGCAAGCACGCGGACAACACCGTCGACTTCCAGGAATTCATGATTCAGCCTTGGGGCTTTGACAACTTCGGCGATGCCCTTCGCGCGGGTGTCGAAATCTATCACCACCTCAAGAAGGTGCTACACGATGATCACCTCTCGACCGCTGTCGGCGATGAAGGCGGCTTCGCTCCGAACCTCAAGAGCAACGAACAAGCTCTTCAGATCATTGAAAAGGCTGTGAAAAAATCCGGCTACAAGTGGGGCGAAGAAATTTTCGTCGCTCTCGATCCCGCCACCAGCGAACTTTGGAACGAAGCCAAGGAACGCCACAACAAAGATGGCTACTGCTTCTTCAAGAGCAGCCCCGACAAAGTCACCAGCAGCGATGAACTGATCGATCTCTGGGCTGACTGGTGCAAGAAATATCCCATCCGCTCCATCGAAGATGGCCTGGCTGAAAATGACTGGGCTGGCTGGAAGAAACTCACCGACAAGCTTGGCGACAAAATCCAACTCGTGGGCGATGACCTTTTCGTCACCAACCCCAAGTTCCTCCAGAAAGGCATCGACACCGGCACCGCCAACTCGATCCTCGTCAAGGTCAACCAGATCGGAACGCTCAGCGAAACCTTCGAAGCCGTCGGCCTGGCGATGCGCAACAAGTACAGCGCGGTGCTGAGCCATCGTTCCGGCGAAACCGAAGACAGCACGATCGCGGACATTGCGGTGGCGACCAACTGCGGGCAGATCAAGACCGGCGCACCTTGCCGCAGCGATCGCAACGCGAAGTACAACCAGCTCATCCGTATCGCGGAAGACCTGGGCGAGAGCGCGGTGTACGGCGGCAAGTTCTGGAATAAGAAGTAAGCGACAGCGCTAAGCGCGTTTAAACATTCAAGCCCGATGGCGAGTCCGCGAGCCATCGGGCTTGTTCGATTACTACGCCACGGCACTTACTTGAAACGATGATGATTGGTACATTCTGTCTGTGCGATTCAACATTCAACATCGAGTACCGCTCATGCTTTACCGCGCTCATGCCATCGTCCCTATTGCGCTTTTTCTCGTGTCGCCTTTGATCGCTGATGACACGGCAACAACCGAAATTCCCGTGACAAAGATCGAAGCTGTCGCGGAAGATTCGACGGATGCCTTCCGCCTGTCGCTGCACTGGGAAAACGATGGCACCGTTCTCAAACCCGATGGCGACACCGACCGGTACTACACCAACGGTGCGGGCTTCACGCTTGCGCTGCGAAATCAGTTTGCGGCGGACGCGACGAACTGGATTCCCTTTGGTGACAGTTTTGATCGTCAGCGCCGAGCGGTGGGATTCACGGCGGGACAGTTGATTTTTACGCCGGAGAATATTTCGATTGATCCGCCTGATCCGACAGATCGGCCGTACGCGGGCTATCTTTATGCTGGTTTCTTTTTTCAGCGTGCTAATGATTACACCCTCGATCACCTTGAACTGAACATCGGCATCATCGGCAACTCCGCGCTGGCTGAATCTGTGCAGGTTGGCATTCACGATTTGTCTGGCGCACCCGATCCGCTTGGATGGGACAATCAACTCGAAGACGAACTGGCCATTCAGCTTTTTCTGCGCAAGACGTGGCGGTGCGATCTGGGTGAAGCCAAGCTCAACGACATCCCCGCGATTGAGTTTCAGCTTTTGCCCGAAGCGGAAATCGCCATCGGCACCGTCTATCGCCACGCCAAAGTCAGCGCCATGCTCCGCGCCGGCTTTCACCTGCCCGATGACTTTGGCCCCGACCAACTCCTGCACATCGGCTCCTTCACCAGCATCGACCCGCCTTCGCCCTGGAGCGGTTACGTCTTCGCCAAAGTCGCAGGCAAAGCGCTGGAGCACAATCTTTTTCTCGAAGGCAACACTTACAAAAACAGCGCGGGAGTGGATGAAGAACCTCTGGTGGGCGAGGCACAACTGGGCATCGCGCTCCATTTTCAGTGCGGCGGATTTTCTTTCGATGTGACCTACAGCCAGATTTTTCTGACGAAAGAATTCGACCATCAAAATGGTCATCACGGTTACGGCACGCTCAGCGCAGCGATGGTGTGGCGATTCTGAACTTGACCAACGGTTCTGATTTGACCAAACCATCGCCTTGGCTGATACTTGCGTGCTCGCATTCTCGTGCGAGTATTCTTCAACCTTAAACGGTTTCTCGCCTAGTCCATCTGGAGCTTTCTTCCATGACACGATCCGCGATTTGGCCTTTCGTTGTCGCCCTTGTTTTCACACTGGGTGGTTGCGTTAATAGCCCTTCAAGTTCCTCGGCGGATGATGTCTCCAATACCGTCCCCGATTCGGTGGCGACCAAGAAGACGGGCCTGCTCATCGAGCCAGCCGACGCCCTGAAGCTGGGCTATTCGATCGACTGGGTCACGAGCCTGAATGTGGCGGGTGATCGCGATCTGTTCGCAGTGGAAGTGCTGGGCGATCTGCTGGTGACTGTGGAACGGCCGACCAATGTCGTCACCGCCGTCGCTATGAAAGATGGCAAGCAGCTTTGGCGTCAGCAGGCGGGGCAGACGCCTTACCGTGCGTTTGCGCCGACTCGTGTAGATGATCGCATTCTGGTCAACACCGAGACACAGATCTTCGAATTCGATACCACCAAAGAAGGCCAGCTAATCAACCGAGCCGATCTTGCTTCCGCTGTCGGCGCTGGCCCGGCCATGATCGGCGATGTCGCTGTCTTTGGCGGCTCCAACGGCCTGATTTTCGGCCACGACACCCGCACCGGCTATGCCCGCTGGCGCTACAAGATGCCCGGCCAGATTGTCGTTGCCCCGCAGTCGAGCGGGCAGCAGGTCTTTGTCGTGGGTACCGATGGCCAGTACAACCTCTTCGCTGGCTCAGGTGGTGAAGTGCTCTGGCGCGGCAAGGTGTTCGACAAAGTCACCGCTACCCCCGCTGTCCACGCTTCGGGAATCTACGTCGCCAGCGAAGATCATTCGCTCTACGCCATCAACAGGTCCACCGGCGAAGACCGCTGGATATTCCGCTACACCGACGACCTCACCAAGTCGCCCGTCGTTCTTCAGAACACCGTCTATCAAGCCTTGCCCTCGGGTGAACTGGTCGCACTCAAAGTCACCGATGGCAGCGAACTGTGGCGCAACAAGCCCGATGCCAATCTCGTGGGCCAAATCTCACGCGGCTTGATCTTCCAAGGCGGCAGGTCCATCACCTTGCGTGACGCAGGCAGCGGCAAACTGATCGATCAGATTCCCTCGCAGGATGAACTGAAATTCGTCATCATCACCGAAGCCAAGGCACTGATTGTCATCGCCAAAAACGGCCGCATCATGAAACTGTCGCAGCTTAAATGAGGCAAAGGAACCGGGCCATCGTTCGCCAAGGTAGCGGCTAATATATGCTGTTCATCGCCGATTCCCTTTACCTTCCTCTACCTCCTCTACCTCTTTCTTCCCATGAACGACCTGATTCCCGTTCGGCGGGCGCTTATCTCCGTCAGTGACAAGACCGACCTGGTCCCCTTCGCCAAGCGATTGGCCAGCCGCGGGGTGCAGATCATCTCCACCGGCGGTACCGCCAAGGCCCTGGCCGATGCGGGCGTTGCTGTCACCGCCATCGATGAAGTCACCGGCTTCCCCGAAATGATGGATGGCAGACTCAAGACGCTCCACCCGCGCGTCCACGGCGGCCTGCTCGCCCTGCGCGACAAAGCTGATCATGTGGAAGCCATGAAGACGCACGGCATCGAGCCGATCGATCTGGTTTGCGTCAATCTTTACCCCTTCGAAAAAACCACCGCTGATCCCAATGTTGCCGAGGCTCACGCCATCGAACAGATCGACATCGGCGGCCCCAGCATGGTGCGCAGTGCCTCGAAGAATCATCGCTTCGTAGCCGTCGTCACATCGCCTGCACAGTACGACATGATCGGTGCCGAACTCGATGCCAATGATGGCGCAACGACCTACGCCCTTCGCAAGAAGCTCGCCGCTGCTGCGTTTGCCCGCACTGCTGCATATGACACTGCCATTGCTCAGTGGATGGCGGCTCGCGATCCGCAGTCGCCTAATGAGCCGATGTTTCCTTCGCCGCTGATCATTCGCATGGATCCGATTCAGGACCTGCGCTACGGTGAAAATCCGCATCAGTCGGCCATGGTTTATGGCGATCGCCGCAGCCGCGAGGCTTCCGTCGCTTTCGCCAAACAGCTCCATGGCAAGGAACTGAGCTTCAACAATCTTTACGACGCCAACGGCGCCCTTGAACTCGTCAAAGAAATCGATGCGAACGATGGCTGTGCGGCAGCGGTGATCAAACACGCCAATCCGTGCGGTTTTGCCGTGGCGAAGAATGCCGACGACGCGTTTGAGAAGGCGTATGCTGGCGATCCGCTGGCGGCCTTTGGTGGGATCATTGCGTTCAACTGTCCGGTGACGCTGGCTGCTGCGCAGCAGATTGTCGAAGGCAACAAATTTCTCGAAGTGATCGTCGCGCCTTCATACGACGCTGATGCACTGGCGCTGCTGACTGAGCGTTGGAAAAACGTGCGCATTCTGGAGACGGGTGAGCTGCCGCCACCTGATCGCCGCGATCTGCGCGAGATGGATTACAAGAAAATCACCGCTGGCCTTTTGGTGCAGCAGCGCGATCTGCTCAAGATTGATCCGGACACCTGGCAGCATGCCGCCGGCCCCGCGCCGCAGGATGAAGATGTCGATCAGCTCGTGCTCGCCACGGTTGCGGTGAAGCACCTCAAGAGCAACGCGGTGTGCATTTTGAATAACTACGCGCTGGTCGGTGCCGGTGCCGGCCAGATGGATCGCGTGGCCAGTTGCAAACTCGCCATCGAAAAAGCAGGCCCGCGTGCCAAAGGCGGCTACGTCGGCTCCGATGCGTTCTTCCCTTTTCGCGATGGCCCTGATCTGCTCATCAAAGCAGGCGTCAAAGCGATCGCCCACCCCGGCGGCTCCAAGCGCGATGATGAAACCATTGCCGCGTGCAACGAGGCGGGTGTGACGCTCATGTTCACCGGCAAACGGCACTTTCGGCACTAGAAGCAGTCAGCTATCAGCGGTCAGCTTTCAGCTTTAGGGCAGTTCAAAGCAGGTGCAAGTGGATATCCGCTCTCGATTGTTGCTTGCCCCCAGATCCCTTCTGGCTGATAGCTGAAAGCTGACTGCTGAATAGCTTCTTCATTCCGATAAAGAAAATTCTTCATTGCCAGTCGAAAAATCAGGTCAATTCATCAAAAGATTCCAGCTTTCGGGTTCCGATGTGTGATAAGATTAATCCGAGTCCTCCCACGCCGCTCGCCGCGGAACATTGTCAGACGATTTTGGCTCTGGCGAAATTGGCGTTAAGGGCAGGCTCCGTAACGACGATCAAACATTAGCGACGCGCTATCGTGGTCGCATCAGAGAGACGACTGCCAGGGCATTGTGGGTCCACGGTCAGCAATTAACCGCGTCACGGTCAGGGCTGTGACAGCAGGATGGGAACATGTCAAACGGAAGAACAGGCAAAGGACCGACCGGTACCGGAGGCGGCGGCAAAGGCCCCATCGATCCCAGCAGCGGCGACAGCGGCTTCAAAGGACGGCGGGTCACCACCTGCTCCTTCTGCGGCAAGACGTCTCGCGAAGTGGGCCCGATGGTCGAAGGCCCCAGCGATGTCTATATCTGTGCCAACTGCACCGATCTGTGCCAGAACATCTTCAAGCAGGAGCGCCGCCGTGTTCAGGCCGGCCGCCCGACGTTCACGACGATTCCTTCGCCGCGAAATATCAAAGAGTTCATGGATCAGTACGTCATCGGACAAGAGATCGCCAAGAAGGCCCTGTCCGTCTGCGTGCACAATCACTACAAGCGCCTCGTCTCGATGGACAACAAGGAAGCGCCTGTCGAAATCGACAAGTCCAACATCCTGCTCATCGGCCCCACCGGCAGCGGCAAGACGCTGATGGCCAAGACGCTGGCACGCATCCTCAACGTCCCCTTCGCCATCGGAGACGCCACCACGCTCACCGAAGCGGGTTACGTCGGCGAAGACGTCGAGAATCTGCTCCTCAAACTTTTGCAGAACGCTGACTACGATCTCGAAGCCGCCCAGCGCGGCATCATCTACATCGATGAAATCGACAAGATCGGCAAGACCTCGCAAAACGTCTCCATCACCCGCGATGTCTCGGGCGAAGGCGTGCAGCAAGCCCTGCTGAAAATGCTCGAAGGCACGGTTGCTAATGTGCCGCCTCAGGGTGGCCGCAAGCATCCCGAGCAGCAGTACATTCAGATGGACACCAGCCAGATTCTGTTTATCTGCGGCGGTACGTTCGTCGGCGTTGAAGAAATCATCAAGCGTCGTCTGGGTCGCTCCATCATCGGCTTCGCTTCTGAAACCAACCAAACGCGCCGCATCGATGATAGTGCCTGGCTTCAGGCGCAGGTCACACCCGATGATCTGATTCACTTTGGCATGATCCCCGAACTGATCGGCCGTCTGCCGGTGCTCGCGCCGCTGATGCCGCTCACTGAAGAAACGATGGTGCAGATTCTCACCGAGCCTAAGAATGCGCTGGTGCGTCAGTATCAGCACCTGTTCACGATGGAAAACTCCGAGCTTGAGTTCACGCCCTCGGCTCTCTCGGTGATCGCCACCCGCGCCATGTTACGCCACACCGGTGCCCGCGCTCTGCGTGGCGTGATGGAAGAAATGATGCTCCACCTGCTTTACGAACTGCCCGAAGAGCAAAACGCCGGCGGCAAGTATGTGCTCGACGGCAACGCCATCGAACACAAACTCACCTTGGCCGACATGCGTGTGGCGAAGAAGGAATCGGCCTGAAAACAGGGCGATTTAGTGAGTCGTAGAGTCATAGAAATAAAAACCCCCGGCAATCGCCGGGGTTTTTTTTGTTGTATCAGTTGAAACGCGTGGCACTGGCAGGCCGCTGTTTTGAGCGGTTTGCCAGTGGTGTATTTTGGGTTTCTGTAAACTGCCACTGGCAAACCGTCCAGAGCGACGGCCTGCCAGTGCCACACGTTTGCGCGACCATCAACCCTCTCACTCCCCCGCCGCTGCTGCGTCGAGATACCACGTCAGTTTGCCATCGGTCGGCTTGATCCCCGTAATCGGAAAATGCTCGACATCCGCGCCATGCTTGCGAAGCTGTTCGCTCACCTTCTTAAGTGTCGGCAGTTTCTTCGCACCGATACAAAGCACGACCAGCTCGCGTGCCGCATTGAGTAGCGGATAAGTCATCGTCACCCGATCAGGTGGCGTCACATGCGGGCCGTCGTTATTCGCAATCCAGCGCGACTGTTCCTTGAGCGCGGGTGACTGCGGGAAAAGACTGGCGGTGTGTGCATCATCGCCCATGCCCAGAAGCACCCAGTCCAGGCGCGGAATCGTCACACCGGTTTTGAGCGTCGCGCCAGGCTGCGAGGCGGCGAGCGACTCGAAGATTTGCTCCATTTCCTCGATGTATGCCGTAGCCGGATCATCAAGCGATGCCGGCATCGGGTGCACCTGTCGCTTTCTGATGGGCAGATGGTCGGTAAGCGTTTCGCGGATCATCTTGATGTTGGATTTCTCATGATCCTCAGGCACCCGCCTTTCATCGACGATCCAGAAATGCGTCTGCTCCCAGGGAATGCCGCGATAGCGAGGATCGATGCACAGGTGCATATAAAACGGCTCAGGCGTAGAGCCACCTGAAAGTGCGACATGAAAAACCCCGCGATTCTTCACCGCATCCGCGGCAGCAGAAGCGAGCGAGATCGCCAGATCATCAAAGAGAACATCGGCGGGAGCGACGTGGGTACGGCCGGAAAGATTTAAGGTCATCGATAAGTCTCTTACGTGGAGTGCCAAGTATATTCGGCACGTGTGGCACTCTCTGTTTACGTGTTATGCCAATGCCTACCTTCGCGTGCCATCATCGCATCAGCAGCGGCTGGCCCCCAGGTTCCCGCTGCGTAATTCGGCAAGTCCTTCTGCGGATTGTTGCCCCAGTAATCGAGCACAGGCTGCACGATCTGCCAGGCGCGTTCGATTTCGCCTTTGTGTTTGAAGAGCGTCTGGTCGCCGCGCATCGCATCGAGAATGAGCGTTGAATAAGCCTGCGGTGGCTCGGCCTTGAACTCTTTCACATAATCAAAATCCATCAGCACCGACTTGATGTTCATGCCGGTGCCAGGCACTTTGCCTTCAAAGCGAAGATGGATGCCTTCATCGGGCTGAATGTTGATGACGATCTGATTCGGCGAAAGCGGCTTGCCGCTGGTGGGATTCTTGAGACTGCGGAAAATCGAGTGCGGCGTCTGCTTGAAGTAGATCACCACTTCGGTGCATTTCTTCGCCATCGCCTTGCCGCTGCGAACATAAAACGGCACGCCATGCCAGCGCCAGTTGTCGAGGTAAAGCTGAATCGCGGAGTAGGTATCGGTCTGGCTGTCGGGCTTCACGCCGTTCTCACTGCGGTAGGCTTTCAGCTTTTTCCCTTTGACATCGCCGGGGCCGTATTGACCTTTGACAGCGATATTGGCCAGTTCTGATTCGCTGTAGTCGCGGACAGCAGTGAGCACTTTCGATTTTTCCAATCGCACATCATCAGCCCTTAAACTCACCGGCGGCTCCATCGCCACCACCGCCATCACTTGCAACAGGTGACTTTGAATCATGTCACGCATCGCGCCACCTGAGCCCGAGTCGTAGTAGCCGCCGCGGCTCTCGACGCCAACGGTTTCGCTGGCGGTGACCTGAATGTGATCGATGTATTGCCTGTTCCAGAGTGGCTCGAAAATCGAGTTGGCAAAGCGGAAGACCATCATGTTCTGCACGGTCTCTTTGCCCAGATAGTGATCGATGCGATAGATCGCATCTTCCTCAAACACACGGCCGAGCACGCGATTGAGATGGGCTGCCGTCTTGGGATCATTGCCAAAGGGCTTCTCGACGATGATGCGTTGCCACGGGCGAGTGCTGCGATTGATCGAGCACCAGGCTTTGCCTTCGACAACCATGTTCTGGCTGCCCAGGTTTTCGATCGTCTTGTCGTAGAGCTGCGGGGCCATCGAAAGGTAAAAGAGAACGTTTTCACCCAGCGTGTGCTGAGTTTGCAATTCAGTGATGCGCGACTTGATGCCGTCGTAATCCGCAGACACAGTCGAGTCGCCAGCGCAGTAATGAATGCGCTGGGTGAATTCCTTCCACGTCGCTTCATCGAATGTCAAGGCGTTGGCCTTGGCCATTTCGTAAAGGTGCGTGGTGCGAAAATCCTCATCACTCATCGCCGTGCGACTGATGCCCAGTACCGCGAATTTGTCGGGCATCTGCTTGTTGACATAAAGGTCATACAAAGCGGGGATGAGCTTGCGCTTGGTCAGATCGCCCGAAGCGCCGAAGATGACGATCAAACACGGTGAGAGTGGGTGATTTTGCGACATGGTGAAATGAGACTCGAAAAAGGAAACGCAAGCAAGCGCCATTGACACACTAAATGATAAATCAATATATGCGACACGTCATTTGGGCGTTCAGCGCTGTCAACGACGTGGCAGCCTTACGATCAATCGACTGATTGCAAAACTGCCGAGTCCACTGGCATTTGCGGACAGAACCCAACGCCCTACCGCCCGATCGCCACGCTCAGAAGCATCAGGTCCGCAGGCGTCACACCCGCCAGTCGCGAGGCTTGTCCCATCGTCGTGGGCTTGAATTTGAGCAGCACATTCTTCGCCTCTTTGCGAAGGCCGGTGATCGCTTCGTAATTAAATGCGGATGGCAACGGCACGAGTTCCTGGGCGGCCATCTTCTGCACCGTCCTGGCTTCGCGCTCGATGTAGCCTGCGTAATGAATATCCGCCAGCACACGACTGATCACACGAGGATCACGCGCCATTGCGGGCAGTGATTCGCCGGTGAGTTTTTCCGCAACGATCTGTGCATCAACCTGCGGCCTCCGTGCCCAGTCGATGAGCCGCTGATCGTCCACTTTGATCTTCGTCATGGCCTGTCGCAGCGCCGCGATGGCCGCCATGCGCTCTTCGTAAAGTTGCCAGCGATGATCATCGACGGTGCCCAGCTCACGGCCAAGGGGCGTCAAGCGCGCATCAGTGTTGTCGCCGCGCAGGAGCAGACGATGCTCAGCGCGGCTGGTGAACATGCGATAAGGCTCGCGCGGCGTCTTGGTAACCAGATCATCCATAAGCACACCCAGATAAGCCTGATCGCGGCGCAGCTTAATGAGCGAATCGCCACGCATGAAACGCACAGCATTGATGCCTGCGATCATGCCTTGTGCAGCGGCCTCTTCGTAGCCACTAGTGCCGTTGATCTGACCGGCGAGGAACAGGCCATCAATGCGCTTGGTCATGCCGGTCGCATCGATCTGGTGCGGCCAGATCATGTCATATTCCACGGCATAGCCATAGCGCAGAATCTTCGCGTTCTCACAGCCGGGCAGATTGCTGATGATCGTGTGCTGCACATCAGCGGGCAGCGAAGTGGAAATTCCGTTGCAGTAAATCTCGTTGGTCGTGAGCGATTCAGGTTCAAGAAAAACGTGATGCGAACTCTTGTCGGCAAAGCGCACGACTTTGTCTTCGATGCTCGGGCAATAGCGCGGGCCTTGCGTTTCGATCTGGCCGTTGTACATCGGAGCACGATCGAGGTTGCCGCGAATCGCATCGTGAATGATCGCATTGGTGTGCGTGATGTGGCAGCAAATCTGCGGCAGCACCGGAAACTTTTCCTGCGATGAAGAAAGTTGCGTCGTAGAAAGCCCATGCACTCCTGTGCATGGGTTCCCGCTCAAATCACTAAACGGCACCGGCTCCGCATCGCCCGGCTGCTCATCGAGCGATGCAAAATCAATCGTCTCCGCAGCCAGTCGCGGCGGCGTGCCGGTCTTCAAACGACCAATCTCAAAACCAAGATCGCGCAGCGCCCCACTGATCCCCACCGCAGTGCCTTCACCCACGCGGCCGCCTTCGGTCTTCGATTCACCGGTGTGCATCAGCGCTCGCATGAAGGTGCCGGTGGTGAGCACGACAGCGGCGCAGCGAAGTTCCAGTGATTTTTCAAAGCGCGAAATAGCCCCGAATTCGCCGCAGCAATCAGCGGTCTCACGCGGCGCATCGAAATCCGCATCGCCTCGGTACATCACGCCAGCGATGCGTCCCTTCTCGACAACAAAGCTTTCGACGGTGCCTGCGAGCACTGTAAGATTCGCGCGCGTCTTGAGCAGCCGTTGCACTTCGTTGGCATAAGCGTACTTGTCACTCTGGCAGCGCGGGCCGCGCACCGCTGGCCCTTTGCTGGCGTTGAGCATGCGAAACTGAATGCCCGTCGCGTCGGCGGCGAGACCCATGAGGCCACCCATCGCATCAATCTCGCGCACCATCTGTCCCTTGGCGAGGCCGCCGATGCAGGGGTTGCACGACATCGCGCCGATCTTGGTCGGGTCCATCGTAATCAGCGCGACTTGGCCGCCTTGCGCTGCGAGCATATTGCATGCCGCCCAAGCAGCTTCCGCGCCTGCGTGGCCGCCGCCAATGATGATGATGTCGAAGGTACTACGACAGAACATAGGCGGGATTATAGACGTGACCGTTGCAACATGATCTTGCCTTATCCGAGCCGCCAGGCGTAAGCCTGCGGTCTCTTGCGATTAGCTTGCTGCGCCAAGAACCGCAGGCTCACGCGTTGCGGCTCGGATCAAAATCCATTTTCCGTCCCGCACTCATCGCAGTAGTTGGCAAGCTGATCGATGATCGATTGATAGTCCGATTCCGTTGCATGCGGTGCCGCCTGTTTCCAGTGACCAGCTTTGCCATGCTCGGCACACTGGCGAGGTGTCAGGCCATGCACATTCGGCTGCAAGGGATTAGCACCCGCATCGATGAGAATCTCCACCATCTCAGCGCGGCCGAAGAATGCCGCCCACCCCAAAGAAGATGCGCGATGTTCGCCATCCACCGTATCGACGTCCGCGCCGCGATTGATCAGCAGCAGCGCCAGACGCAAATTGCCATCACGCGCCGCCATGTGCAGCAACGTAAAATCTTTTTCGTCGGCAGCGTTGACGAGTTCGGGATCGTCATCAATGAAGCCCGCCACCGTCGTCAGATCATTGCGGGCGGCAGCATCGAGTATTTGCTGTTGAGGCTGCATCGAAAATCTTCCTGAGCCGCGACTCAACGAGTCGCGGACGCTAACGAACTGAAGGCCGCTTCAATTTCGCATTGGCCGATCGAGCTCAACTGTGGAACGAGCATTTGTCACAACGAAATTTGAACTCGCACACGCCACGATGCCGTTGACGTCCGCGACTCGTTGAGTCGCGGCTCAGCCACCACCGCCACCGCTACCACCGGGCCGGGTCATGGAGTCGGGGTCGAGAAGTTCGTTGAGGGTTTTTTCATCGACGAGTTTCTGCTCAGTCACAAGCTCACGGATCGTTTTGTTTTCTTTGAAAGCCTGCTTCGCCAGCTTGGCGGCGTTGTCATAACCCACCACCGGTGCCAGGCTCGTGACCATCATCAGCGACTGTTCGATGAGCTCGCCGCAGCGCTGCTCATTGACCTGCAACCCGACGAGCAGCTTGTCGACGAAGACATTGCAGACATTGGCGAGGAGCTTCACACTTTCGAGGAAGGCATCAATCATCACTGGCATGGCGACGTTGAGCTCGAAGATGGAGCCGATGCCGCCTAGGCCTGCGGTGGTGACGACGGCATCGTTGCCGATCACGCGGCAGGCAACCTGAATGACGGATTCGCAGATGACCGGGTTGACCTTGCCGGGCATGATGGAGGAGCCGGGCTGAATCTCGGGGATGAGCAGTTCGAAGATGCCGCAGCGCGGGCCCGAGCCAAGCCAGCGGATGTCGTTGGCGATTTTGGTGAGGGAGACGGCGATGGTTTTTAAATCCGCGTGGGCCATCACGAAGTGATCCTTCGCGGCTTGAGCGGCCATGTGATTCGGAGCCTCGCCGAACTCCTCCCACTCCTTGGTGGCAGCAATCACTTTGGATAACGCTTTTGCAACACGGTTACCGAACTCCGGATGCGTATTGATGCCGGTACCCACAGCCGTGCCACCGATCGGAAGGTTGCCCAGCATCTCTTCAAGTGCCCAATCGGCTGCATTTCGTGCATGCATCACTTGGGCGGCGAAACCCGAGAATACCTGCCCGACGCGAATGGGCGTTGCGTCCATAAGATGAGTGCGTCCAATCTTAACGATCCCGTCCCATTCTTCCGCTTTGCCGCGAAGAATTTCATAAAGTCGCTTGAGCGCTGGCTCAAGATCATTCTTTACCGCTAGAGCAGCCGCAATATGCATCGCCGTCGGAAACGTATCGTTGCTCGACTGGCCCATGTTGACGTGATCGTTGGGATGCACCTTTGCTGCACTGGCGTCGCGAAGCCGCAAGCGGCTGGTGGCGAGGTTCGCGATCACCTCGTTGGCGTTCATGTTGGTGCTGGTGCCTGAGCCGGTCTGGTAGATGTCCACCGGGAAATGGGCGTCGTGTTTCCCTTGGGCGACTTCATTGCTCGCTTCGATGATCGCCTGCGCGATGGTGTTGTCGAGCTTGCCCAGGTCGAGATTCGCTTGGGCGCAGGCGGCCTTGAGATGCCCAAACGCATGAATCACCGCGGCAGGCACCGGCTCATGAGCGATGGGGAAATTCTCAACGGCGCGGGCCGTCGAAGCGCCATAGAGCGCCCAATCCGGAACCTGCATCTCGCCCATCGAATCTTTTTCTGTGCGGAACGTTTGCGACATCGGAAAAATCCTTCAATGCAAAACTTGTGCGACCTTGAATGACCGTGAATAAAAACATCCCGCGCGTAGCGGGATGAGAAGTTTACACAGAAATCCAAAAGCAAGCCGCATCAGAAAAACAATGACGGGCTGACATGAAAATAATCTGCCAGCACCCGCATATGGGCCTTGCTCAGTTCTCGCTCCCCGCGAAGAATCTTGCTGCCCAGCGAAACATTGCCGAGCAGCCGCCCCAGATCAGCCCCGTTCATTTCATGCTGCTCAAGCAAATGATTGAGCGCATCGAGACCTGTCACTTTCGCTTCATCCATCGCGTGGTGACTGGCTTCGTATTCCTCAATCAGAATCGACCAGGTCTCCACGTACGCTTCCTGCCCGTTGGTTCGGCTTGGGCGTGCCAGAATCGCACCGATGACTTCAATGACGTTTTCGTAATCAGCCTCGTCATGAAGCACGCGAGGCGGAAGCAGCTTGACGAGTTCATCGAATCGCCCGGGCACCCGCCCTTTGCCTGCTGTTCGGTGAGAGGTTTTCATAGTAGATCCTTCCATCGATTGGTGCTGTACCTGGCATGAGTCATCACTTCACACACGTAAATCAGGTGCTGTTTGAAAAGAATGTCCACCATCAGCCGGTAGTGATTCCCGCGAATGTTGAAGACGGTAATGACCCGCCCACTGGCCATCACCACGCCATCGGCTGTGGGGAACTGCTTTCGCACATCCTGAATGTTTGCCCAGTCCGCCTGGCTGGCGATCTTGAACCATGATCGCAAAGCCAACTCCGCATCGGGATGGTCGGCCCAGAACTCGCGCAGGCGTTTTTTGCTGATGATTCTCACATGATACATTATGTACTTGATCGGCCGTTGAGTCAATCTGAATAAGTACAAAACGTATCTAGGCGATCGCCATCAAAAATGGAGGGGTGTTCACACGCTACGAGAAGAGCGAAGCCGCCAGCGGCTTAGCGCTTGAGCCAGACGCGCAGGCGATCGAACAGCGCCTTGCAGTCGGCCAGTTGCACATCGCCCATGGTCGCCAGTTGCAGCCAGTTTTTCTGGCGCAGGTAGCCGGATTCGCCACCGATCTGGTAGCCCCAGTCGAGGCAGCGCTGAATGAAGGCGTCGGCGGTCAGGCCGGCGGGTGGGCTGAAGGTGGTCACCACAGGCGAGGAAAGTTCATCGCTGACCAGCGGCGGCAGGCCCAGTGCGCGCAGCTCTGTGCGGATGTAATGGCCCATCTGCACGTAGCGATCAAACGTCCTGGCACGAGCTTCAGGCGTGGCGTATTCCTCGAGCGATTCCAACAGTGCGAAAATCGGCGGCGAAGGAAACGTAAAGCGCGGGCCAGGCACCTTCAGGCTCTCCACCAGATCGAGATAAGCAGGCACCACCGACTGATCCACGCTATCGAGCGTTGTCGGATTGGCGAAGACCATCGAAATACCCGCGACAGCGCCGAGCGATTTGTTGGACACACCCGAGGTCATGTAAACATCGCGCAGGTCCATGGGCACTGAGCCAATGCCGCTGACGCAATCGAGGCAGACTTTGATGCCACGCTGTTTCGCAAGGGCGACGAGGCCGGGCACATTATTGAGAAGGCCGGTGGATGATTCGAGGTGAACAGTCCAGATCCAGTTGATGTCAGGATTTTCTTCGAGGGTCTCTTCAATCTCCGACAGGTTCCACGGGCTGCCCCATTCCCATTCCATCTGATCGAAGTTCAAACGAGCGCGCTTGGCCTGATTGACCAGGCGACGGCCGAATTCACCATTGATAAACATGAGGCCGCGCTTGAGCGAACGATCCGCACCCAGCGTCGCACCGACGACTTCATTGGCGAGCGTGCCGCTGCCGACAAAGAGCGCAGCTGGCTGCCCGGTGAGATCGAAAAGACGTGAACGGATGCCGCCGAAGATTTCCGCAAAGCGCAGGCCGCGATGGGACATCATCGGCTTAGCAAAAGCCTCTGCAACCTTCGCTGAAAGATGAGCCGGGCCAGGCATCATCGACATCGGCTGGACTTCCGGCTCGACCTCGGGCATCTGCACCGCAGGCGCGGACTGTGCACGTTTTTCCAGTCGGCCTTCGATGGCGCTGACGTGATCGCGCATTCGGCGAATGTCGCACCACATCGGAATGAAGGTCACCGCGCCACTGGTTACGCCCTGGCCCAGTGGAAGGAATCCGAGCTTTTCGTACATGCCGCTCTTGTCAGCGACGCCGGAGATGAGCAGGTGGGAATAGCCCGCGTCTTCGGCATAACGGAAGATGGCCCACATGAGGCCGGTGACAACATAGCGATGACGATGCTCAGGCTCGACGGCAAGGAGTCGCACTTCAAAAGGACGCGGGCCAAGCAGCGAAAGCTGCCGCTTGTCGCTCATTTTGTCAGCAACGGAAAAGGGAGCCTGATCGTGGCCCGAGATCATGCCGACGACGCGGTCTTCGTACATGGCGACGAAGTAGGTGTTGCGATCGTGGAACTTATCCACGAGCTGCTCTTCACCAGGATCGCTGTGCTGAGGCAGTTCGCGGACGAAGGTTTTGTAGTTGAGCCGGTGAACCTGTGCGTACTCGTCAGCCGTCTCGGCGGGCTTAAAGGTATAGCGGCCCAGTCGCAGATAGGACGCGGGGTCCGGGCGATCGCCGGGGGCGATTGCGAGGTACGATTCGGTCGCGATGTCTTCGGAGCGTTTGGTAGCAATCATGGCAGATTCTGATACCGGACTTAATCCCAGCCGGGGACCCAGCGAGCGGCAGCGCGCCAGGGGGTGAATAAAGTCCGACGCTCACGTCGAACCCTCTCCCGCCAACGTACAAAAGGCACGGGCCTGAGCGGGAATCTCTACACTAATTTAACAGCACAGGGGCGGTTCGTGCAACCGCAGGCTAACCCGAATCTTACGCCTTTCATAAAACAGCCAAATACAACGGGTTTTGACCTGCCTAAAGAGGCGAGCCATTTCGATCCAGCGGCCGTTTGGCCCGATGGACCTACGTATTGCTGCAATCATAGGCAGACTCGGGGAGATTGACCAAAGGGATGGTTGAACTCCAACATCTCCATTGACTGACGAGCGACTTTCCAGTACCCTAACAATTACCAATCAAATGAAACTACCGAGAGAACAACTCGAAGCGTTGTCGCAGCGATTGCGCGAGGTCAGTCAAGCCTGGCGTCCTGAGGGTGAAGAGGATGCCAAGGCGGTGGCGACAGCGGCGGGCCTTTTGCCGCGGCGACGACTGCATGAATGGTTGGGTGTGACGTCGCCACTGAAAACAGAAGAACCGCAAGGGCGAGCAGAGAGAACCATCTGGGTGCCTGCGATGGCGATGCTGATGGAAGGCGCGATCAAGGCTTGGAGTAGCGGCGGCGGGCTGGTGATCTGGATCGGCTCAGCCGTGTGGCCTTATGGCGCGAGCCTGCCTGCGGCGGTGATCGGCGACAGCGTGATGGTGCAAACACAAAGCATGGCCGATCGCGTGTGGGCGATTGACCTGGCCCTGCGCAGCAAGGCCGTCACCGCAGTGATCGCTGATGGCTCGGGCCTGACGCTGCCCGCCACGCGCCGACTGCAACTGGCTGCCGAGGCTGGCCGGGCGCTGGCGCTCTTAGCGCGACCATCGCACGAAATGAAGCAGCGATCCGCAGCAGCCTACCGATGGCTGGTGCGACATGGCAGATCGGCTGGCGAAGGTGGCGAAGGTGGCCAGTTCAGTCGCGATCGGCCTTGCTGGTCCGTTGAACTTTTGCGGGGCAAAGAAGGACGATTGATGAATGGATCGGTGGTGGAAGGCGCGACGTCAGGATCAGAAAGATTAAACGTGACCTGGCCGTCGCAGGCGGCACGTGGTCTCGTGGAGTGGCATCATGGTCAGGGCCTTATCTCTTTACCTGCCGTGGTGGGCAGTACAACGGCGACAGCGCAGAAGCAGTTCGCCTGATCGCAGTCGCTGCGTGCTGATCGTGCGCACGGTCGCTCATCGGCAACTGGTGGTGAGGACCTGTGCGCTGGCGATGAAAGCGGGTGTGAAACCGGGCATGACGCTGGCACACGCCCGGGCACTGCTGCCTGCACATCCGATGGCGCATCAGGAGGCAGATGAACCTTGTGTGCATGAACACGATCCGCAGCGCGATCGTCAATCGCTGGCTCGCCTGGCGCGCTGGGCCACACGCTTTGCCCCGAAGGTTCAGCCCGATGGCGAGGATGGTCTGCTCATGGATGTCACCGGCTGCGCCCATCTTTATCAAGGTGAACAGAAGCTCATCACGCAGCTCATTCAAGCACTGGCACAATTGAAATTCACCGCCTTGGTCGCCATCGCTCCGACCTTTGGCGCAGCTTGGGCACTAGCGCACCATGGCGATCCACATCGCCGCATCATTGACAGGCTTGATCAGATTCCTGCCGCCCTTTCGCCACTGCCTGTGGAAGCTTTGCGACTGGATGAAGAAACAGCCGACAACCTGCGCGAAGTGGCTGTTCGTCACATCGGTCAGCTACTGAGCATTCCTCGCCGGCTGCTGCCTTCCCGCTTCAGTGAGGATCTGATGCTGCGCATCGATCAGGCGCTGGGACTGGCGATGGAAACGATCGATCCCATGCGCGTACCACAGGCAGTGATCGCGCAGCGATCCTTTGAAGGCCCGGTGCGAGATGCGAAGACAATCGCCCTGGCCACGCGGCAACTGCTTGACGATTTCACTCAGAAGCTGCATCAACTGGAATCAGGCGTGCTCTCTTTGCAGATGACGTTGCATCGTTACGAAGCCGATGTCGTGCTCATTCCGCTTTCAGTAAGTCGGCCAACGCGCGATGCTCGTCATCTTTGGCAACTGCTGAGCCCGCATCTGGAGCGAGCCAATGTCGGGCATGGTGTGGAGATGCTCGAACTTCGCGCCATCAGCGTGGCGAAGGTGGCACATCATCAGTTACATCATCCGCAGTGGAGTACGTGCGATGGCGCAGCGCCGATGAATGAAGCGATCAGTGAACAAGAGCGCGCCCGCCTGATGGATGTGCTGGTACATCGGCTGGGGCCTGACCATGTCACACAACTGGAGCCGATGGAATCGCATCTGCCTGAGCGAGCAGCACGGCTGGTGCCAGTGGATCATCCGCCATTAACAAGCCCGGCCCGCATCACTTCGCACGATCGTCCCACACAGCTTTTCGATTCACCTGAGCCGATTGCGGTTCACGCGCTGACGCCTGATGGTCCGGTGTCGCTGGTGCAGTGGCGCGGGCAGTCGCTGCGTGTTGAGTCGTGCCGAGGCCCTGAGCGATTGACCAGTCAGTGGTGGCGCGAGCCGACGGGCAGCCGTGATTATTTTGCGGTGCGATTGCACACGGGGCTGCACCTCTGGCTGTTTCGCGATGCGCGGTCTTGCCGGTGGTTTGCACATGGCTGGTGGGCGTGATTCTTTTTCTGTTTTCGTGATGCTGCCTCATGCCTGATCTTCCTTCATCCAAACACGTGCCCCATCCGCATCGACGGATCGACGGTGTGTTGCATCATCACACACCAGGCGTGTTGTCATATGCAGAGATTCAGGCCACCACCAATTTCACCTTTCTCACCGGCGCTTCGCATGCGGAGGAACTGGCCCAGCGTGCAGCCGAACTGGGCTACCGAGGCATCGCCATCACGGATACTAATTCGTTGGCCGGTGCGGTGCGCATGCATGTGGCGGCGAAGGAGGCTGGCCTGCCTCTGGCGATCGGATGCAGGCTTGAGGTGATCTGCGATGTTGAATCTCGCTTCGTTTCCATCCTCGTCTATCCCACGCACCGCGAAGCTTACGCCAATCTCTGTCAGCTTCTGACCCGCGGCAAGCTGCGCAGCAGCAAGGGTAAGTGTCATCTGACGCTGCACGATCTTTTCGATTTTCACGATGGCCTGCTCGCTGTGGTGATTCCACCCGCCCCGCCGTTGCCGGTGGATGATCACTTCCTCGATGTTCTCGTCGGCTTGAAATCGGTCTTCACGCAAGATCGACTTTCCATCGCGGCCGCCATCGCTTTCGATGGCCAAGATCGTGAATATCTGCACCACCTGATCGCCCTTTCGGATCATGTTTCGATTCCGCTGGCTGCCACGAATGATGTGCACTATCACGCACCCAGTCGCAAGCCTCTGCACGACATACTCACCTGCATTCGTCATGGCGTGACGGTGGATCAGGCTGGTTTTTTGCTGAAGCCCAATGCGGAAGCTCATCTCAAATCGCCTGATGAAATGCATCGCCTGTTCGCGCATCATCCGCAGGCTATCACTCGTAGTGTGTCGATTCTCGATCGCGCCAGCGCATTCAGTCTCGATGAGCTGCGCTACGAATATCCGCACGAAACCTGTCCGACCGGCAAGTCGCCGATGGAGCATCTGACAGAACTGGTGTGGGCCGGTGCTGCGGAGAAATATGAGGACAGAGAACAGAAGTCAGAGATCAGAAGTCAGAGGTCAGAAAGCAGAGGTCAGAGGTCAGAAGTCAGAGATCAGAAGAGTGATGCCACTGCTGACTCGGCGATTTCTTGTTCTTCGATTCCGCCTGCCGTTCGTGAGCAACTCAAACATGAACTGAAACTCATCGCGGAGCTTGATTACCCGCACTATTTTCTGACGGTTCATGACATCGTCGCCTTCGCCAGAGGGCGCGGCATTCTCTGTCAGGGACGCGGCGCTGCGGCCAACTCAGCCGTCTGTTTCTGTCTGGGCATCACCGAAGTTGATCCCGCTCGTTTCACGCTGCTCTTTGAGCGCTTCATCAGCAAGGAACGCGATGAGCCGCCGGATATCGATGTCGATTTCGAACACGAAAGGCGAGAGGAAGTCATTCAGTACATCTACGGCAAATACGGCCGCCACCGCGCCGCACTCACCGCCGAGGTCATCACCTATCGCAGCCGATCGGCGATCCGCGATGTCGGCAAAGCACTCGGGCTATCACTCGATTGCGTCGATCGCCTCGCCAAGCATCACGAATGGTTTGACGCAAAAGGAATTCAATCTTCGCAGCTGCGCGAGCTTGGTTTTAATCCTGATGATCCGATCTTCATCCGCCTTTGTTTTCTCGTGCAGCAGATACTGGGCTTCCCTCGCCATCTATCTCAACACGTGGGCGGCTTCGTGCTCACCGATCGTCCGCTGTGCGAAACCGTGCCCATCGAAAACGCTGCGATGCAGGATCGCACCATCATCGAGTGGGACAAGGATGACATCGATGCCTTGGGCATTCTCAAAGTCGATGTGCTCGCCCTGGGCATGCTCACCTGCGTGCGAAAATGTTTTGACCTCATCGCGCAGCATGATGGCCCGCGCTACGACATGCACACGATTCCTGCGGAGGATCCTGCGGTTTATGACATGATCTGCAAAGCGGACACGCTGGGCGTTTTTCAGATTGAATCACGTGCTCAGATGTCGATGCTTCCGCGCCTGAGGCCTCGCTGTTTTTACGATCTGGTCATCGAAGTCGCCATCGTTCGGCCAGGCCCCATTCAAGGAGGCATGGTGCATCCTTATCTGCGCCGCCGAACGGGTGAGGAGGCGGTGAGTTATCCCAGTGAAGCGATTCGGGAAGTGCTCGAAAGAACGCTGGGCGTGCCGCTGTTTCAGGAACAAGCGATGGCGATGGCGGTGAAGGCGGCAGGCTTCACCGTCGGCGAAGCTGATGCGCTGCGGCGCTCGATGGCAGCATGGAAACGCAAGGGACATCTCATCGTTCAGTTCGGCGAAAAAATCATCACAGGCATGCTCGCGCGCGGCTACGAACTCGAGTTCGCCCAGCGCTGCTTCGAACAGATCAAAGGCTTTGGCGAATATGGGTTTCCTGAGTCGCATTCAGCCAGTTTCGCACTGATCGTTTATGTCTCCTGCTGGCTCAAATGTCATCACCCTGCCCTCTTCGCGGCGGCACTGATCAACAGTCAGCCGATGGGTTTTTATGCCCCGGCTCAGATCGTGCAGGATGTGCGCGATCATCACATTCAGGTTCGGCCCATCGATGTCAATCACAGCGCATGGGATTGCACGCTCGAATATGACGCAACGGCATCAGCAAATACTGATCAAATGAATCCCGCCATTCGTCTGGGCATGCGACTGGTCAAAGGCCTTCGCGAAGAAGATGCATGTCGCCTACGTGAAACGGTGATGCAGCAAGGTTTTTTTCGTGACATTCAGTCGCTCTGGCGTGCAGCTTCGATCCCCACAGCCACGATGCGTCGCCTGGCCAGCGCAGATGCTTTTGGATCGATGGGCGTTGATCGTCAGCGTGCCTTGTGGCAGGTGCGCAATCTGCATGATGCACATCTGCCGCTCTTTGATGAATCCATTGGTGGCGCGGATGAAGTGGAAGATGATCCGCATCTGCCGGCGGTTTCTGATTCGCATCAGGTGCTGCATGATTACATGACGACAAATCTCTCGCTCAAGGCTCACCCGATGTCGTTCCTTCGCAGCAGGCTTGACGCGATGGGCGTGACGCTTCATGTTGATCTTGGCGATCCTGTGAAATGTCCGACCGGCAGCCGCGTGCAGGTGGCAGGCCTCGTGCTCGTGCGTCAGCGTCCGGGCACCGCTTCAGGCATCGTCTTCATGACGCTCGAGGATGAGACAGGCATCGCCAACCTGATCGTCCGCGCCCGCATCTTCGAACGCTTCCGCAAAGCCGCAGCGCACAGTCAGATCATCATCGCCAATGGCACCATCGAGCGCGACTCCACCGCCGGCCAGGTGGTGCACGTACTGGTGCAATCGATCCGCGACATCGGCCGCAGTGGAAACTCGCTGTTGCAAAAGCAACGGAACTTCCATTGAATTCACGAAGTCCCGTGGCCACAACTGCAACGGTCAAACGAAATAAAAAGCCACCTACCGGACTCGAACCGGTGACCTGCGGTTTACAAAACCGCTGCTCTACCAACTGAGCTAAGGTGGCGCGAACGCCATATTTTTATTCAAACTGCTTATTTACAATCACTTACATTTCGCCAAACACCTCGCGTCACCTCGCAGCACCTCGTGGCACCACTCATTATTTCCCAAATACGACCTCATACTGAAGCAATTCTGAAGCAACTTTGAATCGTTTCTTCACTTGTGGTAGAGTGGCCTGTATCAAGGAGCCACCCGATGCCACGCCCCAAAAAAGCCCCCAAGTTGCATCATCGAGCCGTTAAGGGAATCGACTACTTCGCCGTCAATATTTACCGGCCTGACGGCAGCCGGGCGAACATCAGCTTTGGCCCTGTGCCCGAAGGTGCGGATGAAGTCACCAAGGTCCACTCGACCTTCAGCCAGTGGCTCAAGCTGTACGAGTCCGATCCGCATAAGTGTCTGTCGTACAAGTCGCCTTGGGAGGCGGTTGACCAGATGATCAATCAAGGCGGCAGGTTAACAATCGCAGACCTCATTGACAACTATCTCAAGTACGCCGAACGAACCTTTAAGTTCACCCGCAGTGAAGGAATCAACCCCAACTACCGCAGGCTCCTGATGGCCATCGGACTAATGGATAAGTACCGTCTCTTGCCCATTCACAAGTTCGGGCCTGATGAGCTTGCCCAAGTACAGCAGGCCCTTGTGGAGTATCGCTACCCGTCCAAAAAAGGGGGAGAGGCTGACAAGTCTCTGACACGAGGCAGTCTCAATGCCACCTTCCTGGAGCTTCGAAGGATGTTCATCTGGGGTGTGGGCCGGCGAATGGTGGATCCGGCCACCGAAATGGCCTTCCGCGAAATTAAGAAGATCAAGGTGGGACACTCCACCATTCGAGATGGTAAACGCCGGGCCCGGGTGACTGACAAGGAGTTCAACCAGGTCGTTGCCGTGGTCAACCCGGTCGTCGGCGCCATGATGAAAGTGCTGCGGTACACCGTCTGCCGCCCCACCGAAGTCACCCGCATGAGGCCCATGGATTTCAACAAGGAGGTCGAGAATTGCTGGCTCTATGTGCCTGGCAGTGACCTGGGAGAACACGGTGAGCACAAGACAATGGGGGCAGGTGACGGGGAAGGCAAATACCGATTCATTCCGATCACCAGGAACGTGCAGTTGATCCTCCAACCATTCATGGACAAAGCCACTACTCATGACACTCACCTCTTCAAACCATCTGAAGCTGTGCAGATGTACCTAGAGGAAAGGTTTGACAACCGCAAGACCGACCTGCTCACCGGCAACCGCCCGGGCACGAATCGCAAACCACACCCAATGATCAAAGCAGGCGATGTCTACAAGACCACCAGTTTTCTGCAGGCGGTCAAGCGAGGCTGCAAACTGGCCGGAGTGCTGCCTTTTAGCCTCTACGACATCCGCCGCGCCAGCATTACGGACATCGACGCCAAAATCGGTGATCAGAATGCGACAAGGCTTGTAGGTCATGCAGATCGCAAGACCACCGACATCTACAAAATGGAACCTGTCAAGAGAATGATGGAAGCAGCTCAGCAATACGAGGAGGCCCTCAGCAAGGACGCATCATGACTATCGCTTGTTCTTGGATCCTGGAGGTCGGCCGCGGCGGGGCTTGCAACTGCCAGTTTCGATGAGCATATCTACTTCTTTTTGGCTGAAAACCAGCCGTCCGCCGATCTTTCGACGTGGTAAGTCGCCCCGGCGCACCAGACGGTCAACGGCCATATCAGGACGCACCAACTGATCGAATCCAAAGATGACAATAATGTCCTCCGTGTAGAGCACCCGCCTTTCCACAGAAACAGGAGATGTGGCATTTCGATCGTTGGGTGATTTTGTTTCGGGACTATCCGCGACTTGGTGTTGCATACGGTACTTGTCGCCAACATTGGGCACCTGTTCTGCGCTAATGTTTCTATGGGATTTCACACTCGTCTAAAAGAACATCAAATTCATTGCCATGCGAAGCAGCACTTCATGCTTGGCACAACAGCCTTGATGGCTGAAAGTGCATTTGTGGGCGATCGGCCAGCGGTCCCTCACTTGGACCGAGCAAGGCTTTGGGCCAAAGAAATGGGGACACCAATCTTGTTTTCGGCGCAGAATCGAAATCCGGATCGTGAACCACTCAGTGCCGATGCCCGCAAAGCGACCACCCCCTGAAAATGGGGGATAGGCAAAGCGAGTAGCGGTTGCTACCGTCCGGTTCCGGTTTGCACAGGGCTAGTCAAGTGAACCGCGCAGATTTAAAGGTGTATTCAAGCGGAGCAACGGACACTCGCTGTCCACTGTAATTCTGGCATTTGCCCTACATGCCCATCGCCACGCGCTGATCATCGGTGCCCCTCCGCAAATACTTGCTTGATTTCTTAAGCGACCTGCGCAGGATCGGCTGGTGCACCGTGAATCCAAGGATGTGACACCCCTTCCTCACTAATTCGAACAGGGGTATTCTTCGAAAACCGATTCTTGATACAATTCAAAGTGCCGCTTTCACACCCGGGACTCATTTAACCCATCCGCAGGAACAACCCCATGTTCACTCCACTACGCACACGCTTAATTTCCCTGCTGGCACTGCTCACATTAAGCGCTACCGCCTTGGCGCAGCCGGCCACCAGTGCTGACGTCGCTGGCTCCGCTGCTAATGACACTCGCAAAGCTGTCGGCGTGGAGGCGATCAAGGCCATCGATCACGTGGGCCAGCAGCGCTACGCCCTGGTCATCGGCATCAATGATTACGCCGACGCGAAGATCCCCGACCTGACGCTCTGCGAGAAGGATGCGAAGGCGATCTATGATGTGCTTACTTCATCCCAAACAGGCGGCATCGACAAGGCCAACACCACCCTGCTCGTAGGCAAAGACGCCACCAGCCGCAACATCCGTAAAGCCCTGGCTGACCTTCGCAAAATCCCTGCTGATGCCACCGTCTTCATCTACTTCTCCGGCCACGGCGCCAAGGAAGGTGATGAAGCTTTCTGGGTCACCCAAGACTGCGAACTGGCGGACCTGGCTGCCACCGCCCTGCCTGATCGTGATGTCAGGGCCTTCCTGGATCGCATCCCCTCTTCCCGTGTCATCGTGATGATCGACTCCTGCTACGCCGCAGCCACCGTCAAGGGCGGCAAGGCGCTGGCGACGGAGTTCGATGCGGTGCTCAGCAAGTTCACCGGTAAAGGCCGTGCGTACCTGATGGCGGCCGGCTCCGGCGAAGAAGCCATCGAAGCGAAAGACCTCAAGCACTCTGTATTCACCCATTACCTCGTCGAAGGCCTCAGCGGCAAGGCCGATGACAACGGCGACGGCGTGGTCGTGCTGCCTGAGCTCACCAACTACATCGACAAGCACGTGGCCGATGAAGCCCGCATCCGCGGCGGTGTGCAGAAGCCGGTGGTCAAGCTGGATGATGTGCAGGAGCCTTCCAAGTTCAAACTCACCATCGACGCTGACCGGCTGCAGCGCAACTTGCAGGAGACTACACAGTCCAAGCTGCTGCGAGAGCAACGGCTGAGCACACTGGAGAAGCTGTATCTGGACGACAAGCTGACGCGGGACCAGACACAACTGGGCCAACTGCTGCTGGGCAGCGATCCCAGCAAGCTCGATGAGAATGATCGCAAACGATTGACCTACTTCGCGCAGGTGCTCGATGGTGAACTGACACCAGACAAGCTTCAGCGGGCACTGGACCTGATCGAAACGCCGGCCCAGCGGCAGGCACGGCTAGCCAAAGAAGCGGCGATGCGTGCAGAAGCAGAGCGACTGGTCCGCGAGGCGGCTGAAAAGGCCCGAATGGTGGAGATGGAAAATTTGCGCCAAACGAAGATCGCCGACCTCTGGAAGACCGCCTTGGCCAACGACAACAAGACCGCCGGCAA
>ENA-ORBV01001525-ORBV01001525.1-microbial-mat-metagenome-genome-assembly--contig:-NODE-1525-length-51216-cov-9.461976_pt1 | contig 51216 bp, 54 predicted proteins | sample MGYA00237777_ERZ505514 | MGnify/ENA primary metagenome ERZ505514 (study PRJEB26160, sample SAMN06269048) | microbial mat metagenome | isolation source: Oligotrophic lake microbial mat | place... | reverse complement strand
CACCGCAACCCTCCAGCACCGACAATAGCGGCAGCGTTCCTGTACCCGGCTTTACCACAGGCGTTGCAGAACAAACAATTATTGCTAAGCTTGGCGAACCTTCTAGATCAGGCACCGGATACTGGAGCAACACCCGCTCTGCCCAATATGATCTGGTTCCCGATCAAGTGACTGTGGCGTACCTGTACGACAAAGACACCTCTAAAGTACGCCAAACCGAAGCCTCCTTCGCCCAATCTATCGATCGCGCCGTTATGACAGAAACCCTCAACGGCATGTTAGATGGCAGCCTTACCGCCTCAATTGAAGAAGGATTTAATAGTGTATGGAAGCGGAATGCCAACCAACACACCTTTTCTACAGCAACCCTCAAAGGCACCATTGAACGCAACGATCGCGATCGCATCTACATCGCTATTTGGGAAGCCGACTTGCACTGAAATTGCGATCGCTGAGTGAACCTTGCTCTTTTTCCAGGGTGCGTTTCAACTTTGCTCACCTTGGTGAAACGGCAAAACTTGCTACAGTCGAAAAACTCTAATAATGCCTGTATAGATCTTCAGAAAGATTCTTCAGAAAAGACTTTCAGAGAATGGACACATCCCGACTCGAACGGGAGACCCCCACGATGTCAACGTGGTGCTCTAACCAACTGAGCTATGCGTCCGTGATGACTCACTACAGTAGCATACATCGAGCGGAAACGGCGATCGCAGTGAGTTATTCAAATAGTTGACATCGGTTCAGCGATCGCTGAGAAGATTCATCCTTTTTATAGATTGCAAAGCTAGCATTAAACTTCGTTGCGGAGGCACCTGCTGAAGGAGTATCCATGTTAGTTTCGTTCATATAGAACAATCTTGCAGAGTTTGGGAAAAGGAGAACACTCTTGGAATTGCGCTCACATCAAGCTTTACACGTTTCTAATCGAGAAGATATTAGTGAATATGTGGCTCATCTTCAGCTTCATATGAGTCTACAAGCTCGCAACTTAGTTCCACACTTAACCCAAGTGACCGATAGCCGAGAACAATTGTTACAGCAAACTCAAGCTAATTTTGAAAAGCTAATTTCTCGGCAAATAAATTAATCTGCTAGTCTACTGATTGCATCAAAGCAGGGCTATATAGTCCTGCTTTGATATTTAGCATCTAATCTATTTCAATATAAGTTGTAATCTGCGCGTCTGTTCTGTTGGTAAGATCGTGAGTCTTCAACGGGTGATTAGCATAGCGACTGCAAAAGGTTTACTGAGGGTTGCCAGATTGCTTAATGGGAGTTGTCAGGCTAGATTTCACCAATTCTTTTAGAGTTTGTTCAACTGATCGCGGTTGCCAGCCGAGTTCTTGTCGTGCTTTAGTGGCATTTACTTGCACACAGCGATCGTAGATATAGTGAACTCGCTCTCGACTTAAAGGGGGCTGCCAGGAAAGCAGCCGACCTACAGGATCAAGCAGATTGCCCAACAATCGCACAAGCCATTCTGGTGCATCGACAGGGGCAGAAAGTCCTGATTCTTGCCCTAGAATTTCAAACATTTCGCGGGTCGTTAGATCACCAGCAGAAATGATGTAATGTTCGCCTGATTTGCCTTTTTCGGCGGCTAACAGCATGGCGATCGCCAAGTCATCTACCTGCACAATGCCTGTTATCCGTTGTCCGCCTGCCCACAGTTTTAAGCGTCCCTTTAAAAAGGACTGAAGAACAGGACCGAAATGAGGATCATCCGCACCAAAAATGCCGGATGGTAAGATGCTGATGGCATCTAATCCTTGTGCAGCAGCACGATCGACCAGTTGTTGCGCTTCGTACTTAGTGCGATCGTAGGCAGAAGAAAACCCTTTTTGCTGACGTACAAAGGTTTCATCAACTGTTTGACCGTTGGTATCGCCAAAAATGCCGATGGTGCTGCAATAGATCAGTTTGGCTCCTGCTGCCTGTGTTGCTTCCACGATCGCACGAGTGCCTTCCACATTCACCCGCTGCATTTCCGCTTCGTTGACAATGCCTAATTCTACATAGGCAGCCAGATGAAATACTACATCTACCCCTGTCATGGCGGTTTTTAGGACAGCGCGAACGACTTCATCGCGCTTCGCTTCGCTAATCTCTCCATACACCAGATCTATCTGACAGCTTGCCAAGCGCTTTAGGTTGCTGGACTTGCGGACTAATCCAACCACGCGATCGCCCCGATGATTAAGCGCTTTAACCAGATGTGATCCTGTAAATCCGTTGGCTCCAGTAACCAAAACTTTCATATCAAAACCTATGCTATAGAAGACGCTGGTTGAATCGTTGCATTCGCAGTGGCGGCATCTTCTGGCGTTGACAGAATAAATGCCTTAAACTTCGACATCAACTCTGGATTACGCCATCCTTTGGCAGTTTCTTCGTCCAAAATATCCAGCGCTTCAGTATGAGTAAAGGCACGTTTATAAGGACGCTCACTGGTCAAGGCATCGTAAATATCAATCAGTTGAAAGATCTGGGCTAGGCGTGGAATTTGATCGCCAACCAGCCCATCGGGATAGCCCGAACCATCCCAGCGCTCATGGTGAGAGCGAATAATAGGAACTACACCACGCATGGTTCGCAAGGGCTGGCAAATTTTCTCCCCAATGGAAGTGTGCTGGCGCATAATCTCCCACTCATCAGGAGTCAGTTTTCCTGGCTTAAGTAAAACGGCATCTGGAATGCCCACTTTGCCGATATCATGCAAATAGCCACCCCACATCAAGTTGCGAACTTCGCCACGGGCAAGTCCCAAAAATTCGCCAAAGGCTTTTCCGCGAGTGACTAGACGCTCACAATGGTCACCAGTATTAGGATCACGGCTTTCGATGGTGCGCGCGATCGAGAATAAGACTTTTTCTGCATGGTCTAGGTCTTCATTCAGGCGCTTTTGCCGAATCAGTGATTTAACCCGTGCCGATAGCTCTAGCTGATCGAACGGTTTGGTCAAAAAGTCATCGCCCCCCGCTTCGATGCCGCGCAATCGGGAACGGCGATCGTCCAATGCGGTGATGAATACAATCGGGGTCAGGCGGGTATGGTCATTTTGTTTGAGGCGGCGACACACTTCAAACCCATCCATCCCCGGCATCATTACATCTAGCAAAATCAGATCTGGATTACCAGAATTGACCATTTCCAAGGCATTAGGACCACTATCAGCTTCGATCACGTCGTAGCCTTCAATTGACAACAGCGCAACTGCCGTCATCCGGCTAGAGAGATGATCATCTACTACAAGAACTTTTGGATGTTCTGAATCGAGGTAATTCACGGGATGCAAACCTTGCAATAAGAATTGGGGGACAGTTAAAAGTCTTCAGCTTAGATTGCCCCACTAGACCCTGAAAAACACTGTCTTCTCAGTATGATAAATCGAGGAATGAGGTTTTTTACGGAGATTAACAGCCAACTGCTAGCGCTATTAAGAAATAGTTGGTTGGTGAAGGTTAGTAAAAGCTGTTTAGAAAGGCTAGAGAGGGGGTTCTACGAAAACTTACTGCTGTTGAGGCAGGTACTATTGTAAAGCTTAAGCGATCGCGAAGCGTTGCTTTGGCAGTTCGCGTAGGTCGGGCAGGGTGTCATCTAACTAAATCCGCCGCTACCGCAGCATGGAATTAAGGAACAACCGAAATAGGGTTAAAGCGGCGAAATCTGATATTTTTGAAGCGAAATCAGCTCTATGCAACTAGATTTAAGACTTACGCAAATCAACCGAAATTTGCCCCTCAACCCCCAATTCTGGGGGAACTAGAGATCAAAGTCCCCCAGAATTGGGGGATTTAGGGGGCGAGTGCGTAAGTCCTATAGATTTAGGAAATACTATGCTAACTAAAGGCTAGCCGCCTAAAAGCAAAAGCTTCAAAGCCTGTTTATTTAAGATAATTAGGCAATAGCTGCTTGCAAGGTGAATTATGAAACTACTATCTGTCTGTAAAAAATCACTCGTCTACTAACAAAGTGGAACTATGATGAGGCAGAAGCCTTGCAACCAAGCTACTGATGGCATTACGGTTTTAGAGAAATAGCGGTTTAAACATGACCAATGATATCGATTTGATCAAACGCCTTAGTCCAAGTGCGATGGATCAAATCATGCTTTATTTAGCGTTTAGCGCTATGCGAACGGGTGGGCACCGACACGGCGCTTTTTTAGACGCGGCAGCAACAGCGGCAAAGTGTGCCATTTATATGACTTATTTGGAGCAAGAACACAATCTCCGAATGACGGGGCACTTGCATCACATTGAGCCAAAGCGCGTCAAGGCGATCGTAGAGGAAGTTCGAGAAGCTTTAACGGAAGGTAAGCTGCTGAAAATGCTAGGTTCTCAAGAGCCTCGCTATTTGATTCAGTTTCCGTATGTGTGGATGGAGCAGTTTTCTTGGCAGCCGGGGCGATCGCGAATTGCAGGTTCTAGTTTAACCTCTGAAGAAAAGCGGCAGCTTGAACAAAAACTAGGTGCTAGCGGTTTGCCAGATGCTCAGATTATTAACTCCTTTCAGTTTTTGGATCTGATTGAGTTTTTGCATGGGCGATCGCAAGAGGAATTGCCCAGCGATCGCCGGATGCCACTCAGCGAAGCCCTAGCAGAGCATATTAAACGCCGTCTCATCTATTCTGGCACCGTTACTCGGATTGATTCGCCTTGGGGGATGCCGTTTTACGCCCTGACTCGCGTCTCCTATTCTCCCGCTGCGGAAGAAGAGCGCACGTTCATCATGGTCGAAGACACCGCCCAATATTTTCGCCTGATGAACGATTGGGCAAATCGCCATCCTCAAGTGATGCGGATTCTGGAAGAGTTGGATATTCCTCCCGATCGCGTTGAGCAGGCAATTGAAGAACTCGATGAAGTCATTCGAGCTTGGGCAGATCGCTATCACCAAGTTGGAGGCATGTCGTTTGTCGTCCAAATGGCGATGGGTTCAAGACAGCCAGAACCCTAAGCCAAAGGTATTATTTGGGAATCCACCGGTTGATCAGTCTTTATTCTCCATCGCCCAAGATAAAGTTAAAATTTCCTTCGCCCACGGTTTCACGAAGAATTTTGAGGGTTTTGATTGGGTCATCATATGGACCATTGATGTAGCAGGGCTTGCCGTTCCGCCCAAAGTTCAAAACGGGCGTTCCGTCCCACTTTCCTAGCTGCGATCGCGCTTGTTCAAAATCTGCATGGGGTTGGAAGCCTAGAGTTTTCGCATATTCAATGCCACCGAATGCGATCGCTTGAGCCAGTTCTAAAGGAATTTCTTCTGATCCCGCAGGAAAGGGATTGTAGGCAAATTCTATAAAGTCTTTGTAAGTGCTGGGGTTCATCAGTTGCGGACCTGATGCATCTTTTACGCCTAAGCACCACAAATCGACCAGATAGGTGCAAACTTCGAGCCGATTAAAGCCTACTTTACGAGATAAGACTATCACTGCTAATCCAGCCTCAGCTTCTTCTTCTGATTTGGGCAAGAGAGCGATCGCGCCCTCCGTTTGGGGTTCTGGTAATAGATCGCCTAAGCAATTTTGATTAATTAAACATTGAAAAAGTGGGCTTAACTCTCCAGCCGCCAGCCGAGCCATTGCAGCTTGTTCGGCTTGGGTTTTAATCAGGGCGCTCACCTCCGCCGGACGTAGCCCAAGCTGTCGGGCAATTTGCTTTGGCGCAACGTTACGAGTGCGGAGGTCTAAAACGGCTTGCTCTTGTTCAGGAGTCATCAGGCAATCAACAAAAGAATGACTTCTAGCCTGCCATGCTAAAGGCTAGCTGTAAACTGTTTATGTGCTAATGCCTATTCAGAAACCCAGTTCAAGGTTCTGGTGGGGACAGACTCCCTTCTGACACTCTCTCTTGAACGTTTGGGTTAACCAACCTGTGTAAAGGAACCCGAATGCTACCTGGCGAAATTCGATCTCAAATCGACACAATTTGGAATGCCTTTTGGTCAGGTGGCATCTCGAATCCCTTGGAGGTGATTGAGCAGATTACTTATCTACTGTTTTTGCGGCGCTTGGATGAGCTGCACACGCTGGAGGAGAACAAAGCCAGGACTCTTAAACGTCCGATGGAGCGGTGTGTGTTTCCAGAGGGCAACGATCCAAGACAGACCCTACGAAGACCTGCGCTGGTCGCGCTTTAAGCACATGGAAGCGCAGGAAATGTTTGATGTTGTGAGTGAGCATGTGTTCCCATTTTTGCGGACGGACTTCCTCGCCTCGACTTCGTTCGGTGAGCGGAGCCGAACCGAGCATTCGACCTATGCCCACCACATGAAGGATGCTCGCTTTACGATTCCCACGCTAGGGTTGCTGTCCAAGGTCGTGGATCTGATTGGCGAAATACCCATGGACGATCGCGATACGAAGGGCGATCGTCCATGGGTACATGCTGAGTAAGATTGCCAGCGCGGGGCAGAATGGGCAGTTTCGCACCCCGCGCCACATCATTCAACTGATGGTGGAGATGATGGCACCGACTCCAAAGGATGTGATTTGTGGCCCGGCTAGCGGAACCTGTGGCTTTTTGGTGGCAGCGGGGGAATACCTGCGATCGCCTGTTGCAACTGTTGACCTTGAGCCATAATGGTTTTCAACTGTTCTCGCTGCGCCGGATTGAGGATGCTTTCAACCTGTTGGCGCGTTTGCGATCGCAGTTGCGTCACTTGGGTTTGCTGTTGCTGAGTCAGTTCCAATCCTGACAAAATGGGCGCTAAGGGCATCGCTTCTGCTTGGGCACGGTTGACCATCAAAGGCAATGCCACCATCACCACGCCAATCACAGCAGCCAGTAGTTTACCGGATTTGGACTACGCGGCATGGAAGAGCAAACTCTTTCACAATTGGGCAAGTTTGAGGTGATTTCCACTCCCGGAAACGGCTGCCAAATCACGGCTTGCTTCCCCCTTCTTGCTGCCAATGAACTATCAATTAACAACATCCAACTCGCTGACTTTTGATCATGATTCGCCTTCTTTTAGTAGATGATCAATCTCTGATTCGTCGCGGCATGAAAGCATTGCTGAAAACAGACAATGATCTGGATGTAGTCGGGGAAGCCGACAATGGAGCAGTCGCGATCGCGATCGTAGAAGCACTCCAACCTGATGTGATGTTGATGGATGTGAGAATGCCAATTATGGACGGGGTTGCAGCAACAAAAATCATCTGTCAGCGCTTCCCGCAAACGAAAGTGTTGATCCTCACCACCTTTGATGATGATGAATATGTCGCTCAGGCAATCCGGTTTGGGGCATCAGGCTATCTACTCAAAGACACTCCCTTTGAAGAACTGACTCAAGCCATTCGATTTGTTCACAAAGGTTATACGCATCTGGGTCCAGGATTAGCCAGCAAGATTATGGCAGCAACGACCGTACCCACATCAACCACATCAAACAGTCTTGCCCGGTGGAATGAACTGACTCCGAGAGAACAAGAAATTTTGCAGTTAATTGGTACGGGTGCCAGCAATCGAGAAATCGCTAAAGCGCTTTACATTTCAGAAAAAACGGTGCGGAATCATGTCACCAATCTTTTGAGCCAGTTAGGGCTACGCGATCGCACTCAAGCCGCTATCTTTGTTCACTCTTGCTCATTCCCAAATAAATAGCTTAATGTGATTTTTGGAGGTTTAGAACCTGTTAGTTTTCTCTTTTTACTCATACTCAGTGTAGATCTCTTCCTGCTGAAAGACACGTCTTTAGATAGAAGAATAAATTGAGATTTGGCTCTAAATTAGGGAAGATAAAGGAGAAAGGTAGTATATCCCCTCCACACACAAGAGGAAAAAACTATGAGCGCTGAAGATAGATTGAAAGCCGTTGCAAAGAACGTCGAAGGCAAAGCTCAAGAACTTTCTGGTAAAGTCACAGGCAATCCTGAAGACGAAGCCGCTGGCAAAGCTAAGCAAGTTGAATCCAAAGCTAGGCACACTGTAGAAAACGTCAAAGATGATGTCAAAAAAGCAATTGACTAGACATCCTAGATAGTTTTTTGCAAACATTTGCATGATTCCATATGTCACCGATAAAGCCTAAGCAACTTAAGTTGCTTAGGCTTTTTTTAACATATCATTTGCTTGAAATAGCTCTCTCAAAAGATGATAAAAGAGTCGATTTAATTGTTACTTACGATAGATGACCTAGTTCAGGAATCGGCTATAAGCTTCTAGTAATTCATGACTATTACATTTGGATATTACTAATTATGACAAACCAAAACGCTGATTCTAATACTTATGATCGCGGTATTGTTCCTGCTGAAACCGCTGCTCGGATGGAGCGAGAAGGTGACAACTATAAGGAGTTGCCTGAAGAGGAAGGCAAAGATAGTTTAGATACAACTGGTGGCTTTACGGTTGATCAAGAAGGTTTATTAAACAACTATGCTGTTGAGCCTGAAATGTATTACGAAGTGCCGGGTGATGCCAAACAGGCTGAAGAAGAAGCTGAGCGCGATCGCGCCCAAGAGTTAAAAGAAGTGAATGAAACCGACGAAGATGGTAAGTTAACTGCTGACCATGACTCGCGCGGCAGAGGTCCTGGAGTTATTTAAAGTGTAAGTGAATCAACCAAGAGCATTTGACCAATTCAAATGCTCTTTTTTTGTGTTTAAATCTAGGGCAATAGGGTGTTCACAAATCGGACTTTAGAGGAATATAAGAGAGATCCTCTCATCCTTTCTGATTGTGTCTTCTCTCCAAAGAATTCTGATTACCTGGTCTCTGGTGCTGGTTGCAGGCTGGTTAACAACCCAAGCTCTGAGCTATGTGGGTGGGCTAATTAGTATCTTATTAACTGCTGCCTTAATTGCCTTCCTGCTCAACTATCCCGTTGATGCACTCAAAAACCTGTTGCCGCGAACTGCCGCCGCAGTGATTGTTTATTTGTCGAGCGTTGTGCTGGTTATCCTGTTGTTAGTCGTTTTGCTGCCGCCTGTAATCAATCAAGGCGTACAGTTCATCACAGGCTTTCCAAACCTGTTAGCCCAAGCCCAGGATAAATTAACAGGGTTTCAGGTGTGGAGCGATGAACATGGCTTTCCGATCAATGTTCAACTGCTCACATCGCAGGTTTTAAACCGCAGTCAGGCGATCGCAGAGTCTACTGCAACAAAAGGAGTAAGCCTAGTTTTAGGCACCTTCAATCGCTTTATTGATTTCATTTTGATTTTGGTGATTTCGTTTTACATGCTGATCGATGGCAATCGCCTTTGGCAAGCATTTACCTCCATTCTCAACCCTGTCATTCAGCAAGAACTCACCGTCAGCTTACGCACAAACCTACAGCGTTTTGCCACCGGGCAACTGCTTTTAGGAACCTTTATGGCGATCGCTTTAACAATCGCCTTTTGGATTTTACAGGTGCCTTTTTTCCTATTATTTGCCGTGTTTATTGGAGTGATGGAAGTGATTCCATTTGTCGGTGCAACTCTAGGCATTGGAACAGTTGTCTTGATTGTTTTGTTTATTGATTGGTGGTTAGCGCTCAAAGTTTTAGCGGTTTCTCTAATCATCCAGCAAGTGAAAGATAACTTCATCACACCTAGGTTAATGGGCAAATTAACTGGATTATCACCCGTGTTTATTTTTATCTCTTTGCTGCTAGGAGCCAAAATTGGCGGTTTGCTAGGGATTATCCTAGCGATCCCATTTACGGGCGTGGTTAAAAGCTTTGTAGAAGTTGTTTCGGAGCCAACCTTGCCGCCTCAAACAGGCTCGTTTTTCCGGAATCCACTTGTACTTAAGGATACCAATGGCGCTGTGGCGGTGAATCCAGAAATGATTACGCCTCAAGAAAACTAGCAAAATCAAGAATTTTGGCAGTCTACTTTGCAACTGTTTCAGGATTGGCTACTGGCAAACAGACGGTAAAAACGCTACCTTCTCCTGGCGCAGATTGGGCTGCGATCGCGCCTTGATGAGCTTCCACAATCCGCCGAGAAAGATAAAGCCCTAAGCCACTCCCAGAGCGCTTGTTTTCTCCCTGACGAAACCGCTCAAATAAACTTTCTTGGTCTTCTAAAGAAATACCGGAGCCAGTATCTTTTACTTCTATCATGACCCAAGGCGTATCTAATAATGTGTGTTGAGGATCGTTTCCACCAGAGCCTGTGAGATGCACCTCAATTGAACCAATGTCGGTAAATTTAATAGCATTGCCAATTAAGTTGGTAAATAAGCGACGTAGCTCTAAGCGATCGCCCATCACAGTCATCGAGTGTTCAATTCCTGCGGGGTCAACTTGCAGCGTGATTGACAAACCCTTTTCTTCGATTAACGGCAATAGCTCTGTGACGATCGCTTGAAGGATCGATTGCAGGTCGCAGGATGAAAAGCTGAGAGTCTTATGTCCTGCATCATGGCGATACACTTCCAAAATAGTGTTGACCATTTGCAGCAGGTTCTGGTTACTCTGAACCATCATGGCGATCGCCTCTGTCATATCGGGCGAAATTTCCCCAAACGCTTCTTGCTTAAATAACGTCAACATCCGATCTGCTGCAACTAAGGGTGTCCGCAGGTCGTGAGTCAATCGATACACAAAATCTTCCCGTTGGCGAGATAGTTGCTCTTGCTGCTGTTTGGCTAACTCCGCCTCTTGCTCTAGACGATAAAGCCGGACAGCATTTCGTAAAATGCGAGACAGTCGATCAGGCGACACTTTAGATTTGGGCAGATAGTCTGTTGCTCCTGCTTTCATTAGGTCTACCGCAATCTGCTCATCTCCCTGCCCCGTTAGCACAATGATCGGAGTATTCACTTTGTCTTGCCGCAAATCTTTTATCAGGGATAAGCCATCTCGGTCGGACAGGCGATAATCCAAAAAAATGCAGTCAAATGCAGTATTTTTTAATTCAGCGATCGCACTGTTACAGTCCATCGCCTCAAAGAATGCCATCTCAACCCCAGCCGTTTTCAAAGCGCGACGTACTGCCATCCGGTCTACGTCGTCATCATCCACTACTAGAATCTTTAAAGGTTCTTCCATAAAAAACAGGGCATTTTTAATCAGTAATTATCACCAAACTGAAATAAATCTAATAGGGTTATTAGGTGGGCAACTCACACAGCGCCCAATATTTATTTAATGTTGCCATCAATTCTGCAAAGTTAGTAAACGTGACAGGTTTTAAAATGTATCCTGCCACATTGAGGTTATATGCCTCAATGCGATCGAAATCTTGATTAGAAGTGGTCAGCACAACTACAGGAGTAGACCGCAAATTATCGTCCGCACGTAGCTCTTGTAGAAATTCCAAGCCACCCATGCGGGGCATATTTAGATCAAGCAAAATTAGCCTGCGATTCATGGGTAAGGCTGGTGTTGCTTGAGATCCTCCTCTCAGCATTGTGAGTGCCTCAAGCCCATTGCTGGCGACATATAGCGGGTTCGTAATATGGTTCCGCTTAAATGCTCGTTGCACATTCATTACATCCACTTCATCATCCTCAACTAGGAGGATATTTATCAGTCTGTCTTCCATTTCTAGCTACAAACAATTTTATTTATTAAGAGTTTGTTATACGCGACGGGTTCATTCTACGCGGTAATTCCAGGGTTATTGCTCAGCCTACAGGATGATCCCTAGCTTGATATAAGCATAATTTATCGGGGCATTTCTTGTGGGGGTTCTCAATTTCACGGGTCAGGCACAAGACGCGCCCTTAACCATTCATTCGATACTTTCAAAAATAACGCGATCCCCCTCACCCTAAATCCCTCTCCCGCTCTGAGAGAGGGACTTTGAGCAACTTCTACTTCCCCTTCTCCTGCCTTGGGAGTAGACCGTAGGTCGTGCGAAGCAGGGGGCTGGGGGTTGTAGCTTGCTTCCCGCAGGGTAGGAGATTGGGAAAGTCGCACATCGCGTTAATTTTGTATTCATAGTCAAGATCAGCAAAAACGCGATCGCAATCCCTTCCTTTGGATGGATGATCCTGCTTGATAAAATTGGTGAACTGGTGAGTAGAGTTAACCAGTGATCAAACTATGCGCAAGCTGAATATCGGTCTTACAGATAAACAACGCCAAGGGGTGATTGACTTGCTGAACGGCAGTCTATCGAACGCATATTTGCTGTTGATTAAAACCAAGAAATACCATTGGGATGTAGTGGGTCCTCAGTTTCGCACCTTGCATGAGCTATTGGATGAACAATACGAAGCCCTATCTGCCACAACAGACAGCATTGCAGAGCGTGTTCGGATTTTAGGCGGATTTCCAGCCGGAACAGCAGCAGAATTTATTCAGCTTGCTTCAATTAAAGAGCTTCCTGGCGTGATTCCCAATGCAACTGAAATGGTGGCAAAGTTGGTGGATGATCATGAGCTAGTTATTCGTAGCCTGCGGGAACAAATTGATCAGTGTGGCGATGAGTTCCATGATCAAGGCACAGCAGATTTTCTGACTGGTCTCATGGAAGAGCATGAAGAAATGGCTTGGATGCTGCGCTCTTTTATCGAAGGAGAATCCATCTCGCCCGATGGCAATCAGCCAGAGTCCGCTAAAGTTGCGGTTTCTGCTGGTAAAAACTAGCTAGCGTTGATTGCTTAGGCGGACAAAACATACCATTTAATTTTGCTTACCCAGCACTGCGGTATTTCTAGCAAAAATGTTCAACAAAAAGGTGCCTGAAAGTTTTAGGCACCTTTTTAGATCAATTGATTTGAAACTGATTCAGCGATCAGCGCGTTTTTAGTTACTTAAGTGCTTCAGCCCCGCCCACTACCTCAAGAATTTCTTGAGTGATAGCTGCTTGGCGCGCTTTGTTATAAGAACGGGTAAGCGTATTGATCAATTGTTTTGCATTGTCGCTAGCGCTACTCATTGCGGTCATTCGAGCAGATAGCTCACTGGCAGCAGATTCCTGTAGGGCGCGCAGTAATTGATTGTTGAGGTACAGCGGCAGCAGAGTCTCTAAGATTTGAAGAGGCTCTTGTTCAAAGATCATATCTCTCGGAAACTCGCGACTTGCGGTATCAACCTGTTCGCGTGATACTTCAAACTTTCCACCGCGACTCGTGAGGCGAAAGATTTCATCATCTGGATCTTCAAAGCCTTGAGGATCAAGAGGCAGCAGGGTTTGAATGACCGGGCGAGAACTGATGAGAGAGACAAACCGGGTGTAAATTAGCTCAACGCGATCGACCGTTTCAGATAGAAAAAGCTCCAGTAACACATCCGCAATCTTAGAAGATTCTGATGCGGTGGGTACTTGCTCTAAACCAGTGAAGGTTTCTGCAATAGGCTGTTCGCGGCGTTGAAAGTATTGAGTCGCCTTTCGACCAATCAACACGAGTTGGTAATCCAGCCCTTCTGCTTTGAGTTCTTTAATCCGGTTCTCAGCCCGCCGAATCACGTTGCCATTGTAGCCACCACACAGACCGCGATCGCCGGTGACAACCAGCAATCCAACCGTTTTTACCGTTCTTTTTTGCAGCAATGGCAAGCTGGTATCATTTTGAAATTTCAATCGGGTCTGCAAACCATACAGCACTTGGGCAAGCCGATCTGCAAAGGGACGAGTGGCAAGCACTTGCTCCTGAGCGCGGCGGACTTTCGCCGCTGCCACAAGCCGCATGGCTTCTGTAATTTTTTTGGTGTTTTTGACCGACTTGATGCGATCGCGAATGACTTTAAGATTTGCCATAACTTTGGGAAGTTTTGAGCTATAGGGTGCGATTGAATGACTCAGAGCAATTAAACAATTAAGCTATGAGTTCCAAACATTAGGCTGCTGAAAACTCATAGCTCAATCATGACTAGCCTAGGCAGTTGCCACAAAGGTTTTCTTAAACTCAGCGATCGCGCTCTTTAGCGCCTCCTCTGCATCCGCGTTCAGTTCTTTCTTTTCGCGAATGATGTCGCCATACTTCGGCGCACTGCCCGCCAAATATTCCCGCAGACCCTTTAGGAAAACGGTGACTTTATCAACTGGCAGATCATCCAAATATCCGTTAATCCCTGCATAGATAGCAGCAACCTGATCTCCAACCGATAGCGGCGAAAACTGGGGCTGCTTGAGGATTTCCCGTAGACGCTGACCCCGCGCCAACTGGTTTTGAGTCGCTTTATCCAAATCTGAAGCAAATTGTGCAAACGCTTGCAGGTCATCAAACTGCGCTAGCTCCAGCTTTACCTTGCCTGCGACCTTCTTCATTGCCTTCGTTTGAGCGGCTGAACCAACCCGTGACACTGAAATACCAGGGTTTACAGCAGGACGTAAGCCTGAGTTGAACAAGTCGGAAGATAGGAAAATTTGACCATCCGTAATCGAAATTACGTTGGTTGGAATGTAAGCAGATACGTCACCCGCTTGAGTTTCTACAATGGGCAAAGCTGTCATACTGCCGCCACCCAAAGCATCACTGAGTTTTGCCGCACGCTCTAGCAAGCGAGAGTGGAGGTAAAACACATCGCCAGGATAGGCTTCCCGACCGGGCGGACGACGCAGCAACAAGGACATTTGGCGATAAGCCTGCGCTTGTTTTGACAAATCATCGTAGACAACGAGCGTATGCTTGCCTTTATACATAAAGTATTCAGCTAAGCTTGCACCCGTATAAGGAGCCAGAAACTGAAGCGATGCGGGGTCGTTGGCATTGGCAGCCACGATGATGGTGTACTCCAAAGCGCCCTGCTCGCGGAAGACGTTAACAATGTTGGCAACCGTTGAGGCTTTTTGACCGATCGCCACATAGACGCAAACCACATCTTCACCTTTCTGGTTCAAGATAGTGTCAAGCGCAATTGTGGTTTTACCCGTTTGGCGATCGCCAATAATCAGTTCCCGCTGTCCCCGACCAATGGGAATCATGGAATCGATCGCGGTGATACCCGTTTGCATCGGTTCGCAAACCGACTTACGCGCAATAATGCCAGGAGCCGGAGATTCAATTAAGCGCATCTCGGCAAAAGCGATATCGCCTTTCCCATCCAAGGGGCGACCCAAAGCATCCACCACCCGTCCAATCAGCGCATCGCCTACGGGAACTTGAGCAATTTTTCCGGTTGATTTGACGACGCTACCTTCTTCAATGCCGCGTCCACCGCTCATCAAAACGGCACCCACATCGTCTTCTTCTAAGTTGAGCGCGATCCCAATTGAGCCGTCTGCAAACTCAAGTAGCTCGTTTGCCATGACTTGATCGAGTCCATAGATGCGGGCAATCCCGTCACCCACGGACAAAACGGTTCCAACATTGGAAGCTTTGATGCCTTGATCGTATTGCTCGATTTGCTGCCGAATAATACTGCTAATTTCGTCTGGTCGAATGCTTACCATAAGGTTACTCTCTAGGGAATCAGGGTTAGAAGGTTAAATTGCAAAGTGTGAATTAAGCCGCACCGCCTAAGCGTAGAGAAATGCGCCGTAACTGCCCACGAATACTGGCATCAATCACTTGAGAGCCAATTTTGATGACCACGCCACCGATTAACTCTGGGTCAAGCTTGATATCTAGCTCAACTTGATGTGCCCCTGTTAAGGCGATCACTTTATCTTTCAAGGCTTGGGTTTGGTCGTCGGTCAGTTCCCGCACGGTGGTTACTTCAGCAAGAACTATTTGGTTCAGCTTGCGAAGCAAGGCTTGAAACTCACTGCAAATTCCTGACAAAAACATGATGCGACGGCGATCGACCAGCAGCATCAAAAAGTTTTGAGTATAAGAATGAAGTCCATCACCAAATACTTGGGATAAGACCGCCTTCTTTTGCTCTGGCTTGTAAATTGGGTTGGCAAAAAATTCTTTTAAATCTTCAGAACTTTTAAGGGTTTCGGAAATTGAACTGATGTCATTGCCAACTTGATCAACAATGTTGCTCTGTTGGGCTAACGACATTAGAGCTTGAGCGTAACGCTCTAAGATTTCACCTCTAACCATACCTCCGTCTTTCATGAGGCACCTCCAATCATGGCAATGCTGCGGTTGATCATATTAGTCTGAAGTTCATCGGTCATGCGAGAGGGCAGTTCAGATTCAGCTTTTTGCAGGGCTAACTTAGAGACTCGCTGCCGCAGTTCAGCGATCGCACGTTCCCGTTCTGCATTCAAATCTTGGCTCAACCCTTCTCGCATCCGCTGAACTTCGACTTCTGCATCCGCTAACAAAGAAGCTTTGACCGCCACTGCACGCTCTTCCGCACCAGAGCGGATTCGAGCAGCCTCTTGCTGAGCTTGAGCTAACTTTTGCTGTTCCTCTGCAAGGGCTGCCGATGCTTTCTGCCTGCGTTCTTCAGCTTCCTTCAACGCAGCTTCAATATCGCTACGGCGTTCGCTCAAAATCTTTCCTAAAAAACCGCGTCCAAAGTAAACCAAAAGACCGATGACGATCAAAAGATTGACTAGGTTTGATTCCAAAATACTGGCGGCAAATCCACCCTCTTCAGGAGCTTCTACAGCCGCTTCTGCAATTAACCATCCTATTCCCAACATACTCATAGCTGCGCCATTCCCATCTTGTATGCCTGTGCAGTACATTCACTCACTATCTAGCTGCAAAACTCTCGTTCAGACCGTGCTGGAATCTAGGCAACTGGAGCGCCCAAGATTTTATCCAAAATCTGACGACTGAGTGAGTCAACTTCTTGCTCAAGCGATCGCATCGCCTCTTGCTTTTGCTGATCCAACTCTTTCTGAGTTTGTTCTTTTTGATGACGGGCTTCTTCTTGAGCTTCAGCAATTTTGCCAGCAACAATTTGTTGGGCATCTGCTTGAGCCGCCGTAATCAGCGCTTGAGATTGCCTGCGGGTTTCAGCTAAATCCTGCTCATATTGCTTTGCCAACGTTTCCGCTTTCGACAAGCGCTCTTGAGCTTCAACTTGATTACGTCGAATGTAATCACCACGCTCCTCGATCGCCTTAGTTAAAGGCTTGTAAAAAATGGCATTCAAAACAACCATTAGGAGTAAGAATTGCACCGCCATCAATGGCAATGTTGCATCAAAGTCAAACATGGTTTTCTTTCCAAAAACTGCTATCGCAACACTGTATGGTCAGTGAGAAAAACAAAATCCAAGACTCAAAACATAGATAGAAAAAAGAAAAACTGCAATAAATTGCAAATTGGCAACTTTCAGTTAAAAGGTAGAGACGTAAAAAACGTCTCTACCCGACCCTATCCAATATCAGCCAATAAATGGGTTTGCAAACAGCAACACTAATGCAATAACCAAACCGTAGATGGTGAGGGATTCCATAAACGCCAAAGTTAAAAGCAGAGTGCCGCGAATCTTACCTTCCGCTTCGGGCTGACGCGCAATCCCTTCGACTGCTTGTCCGGATGCGTTACCTTGACCAATTCCAGGACCGACTGAAGCCAGACCAATTGAGAGAGCCGCAGCCAAAACCGAAGCGGACGCAACCATTGGATCTACCATGACGTTTCCTCTTGATTAGTGAACAAAACAATTACAAAATTATGGATTTGAGATTTCTCGCAAGATTCAAACAAACTTGAATCCAAAATCAAAAGTCCAACACCCAAAAAGACTTACAACCAAGGGCATAATTAATGCTATTCATGCTCTTCCCCATGCCCTTCTAGCGCCTCATGAATATAAGCACCCGCTAAGGTGGCAAACACAAGCGCCTGAATTGCGCTGGTAAAAAGACCCAGCAGCATGACGGGAAGTGGAACAAACAAGGGCACTAGCAGCACCAAAACTCCAACTACCAACTCATCCGCCAAAATGTTGCCAAAAAGACGGAAGCTGAGCGAAAGCGGCTTGGTGAAATCTTCCAAGATTGCGATCGGCAATAGAATAGGAGTGGGCTGAACATACTTAGCGAAGTAGCCTAATCCTTTTCTGCTAAAACCAGCATAAAAATATGCCAGTGATACCAGCAGCGCGAGTGCAACGGTGGTGTTGATGTCGTTCGTAGGAGCTGCCAACTCACCCTCTGGCAACTTTATCAGCTTCCATGGAATGAGCGCACCCGACCAATTCGACACAAAAATGAATAAAAAGAGAGTGCCGATAAAGGGCACCCACGGGCGATATTCCTTTTCTCCTAGTTGATTTTTGGCTAGATCACGCACAAAATCCAGCGCGTACTCCATAAAATTCTGCATTCCCGACGGAATTCGTTGAATATTACGAGTTGCTAAGATTGAGGCAATCACTAACAGCGCAATAACAAACCAAGAGACAAGAAAGACTTGACCGTGAACCTTGAGATTGCCAATTTCCCAATAAAAATGCTGACCAACCTCTAGGCTGGCAAGTGGAAAATCAGGAGTAGCAATAAAACTTAGCATTGGACTCCAGCCAGATTCCCAAAGGGTTTCAGTAGTAAAGTTGCTAGTCTACCTACCTAACGAGAGTTAGAAGGCATCAGTGTTCGCAGCATATAAACGATGAGAGTCCCTTTGTAGGTCAAAAAACCTAGGAAGATTGGCAAAACCTGAAGCTGTTTCCATTGAGTTGCAACGATAATCAACCCAACAAAAATTACAAGTTGAGACTTGCCAATTTGGCTCTTTTCTCTACCGAACTGCCCAACGTTTCTAGCCAACACTTTCAAGTAAACCACACCTGTGCATGCTCCTAGCAAATAATTCAAAGCAATGCTGAGGGAATAAAAGTACCAAACAAAAACAAAGATGATACCCGTCAAAATAACAGTGGTTACTAATAACTCCTGCTGAAGTTGGTAATACTCCTGCATAGAATCATTAGGTTCCACTGGCAAAGAATTTTGCTCGGATACTTCACTCATTTTGGATGCAACTTTTCAATGGTTTAGCTGTGACTGTTGGAGCATTTAAAGGAAGACCCCATTAGCTCAACGCTTTTAGGTTTGCTTTAGATACTCAAATCATCAGCAATCATATCACGCAGAGTAATAATACTTAATGTCACCAAGGAGAAAATTTTCTGCGATCGCGTCAATGCAGTCGTTCTCCAACCCTCTCGAAGGCAGTTGCTTCAGCTTTGTAACAAAAGGTTTCTAGTTTCTCAGCCGAGTCACCCTAATCCTTTATGATTGGTCGATAAATCAAGCGGGATGGGTTCCATACACTTTTTAATAAAAGCTTGTTGAATCCAAATCGTTTTAATCTAAGCCCGTGAACAAGCAATCCTATGCCTTCGTTTTCAACGATTTAATGCTTCTTTAGTAGGCATTGTCTAGAGAGTTGGCAAGTAAGGTTTTGGTCAAATTTAAAACAGTAACAATCCGTAAAGGGAGCTTTTGAAATCCATGAGTGTTAAAGCAAGCGGTGGAAGCTCGGTTGCACGCCCCAACCTTTACCAAACTCTAGCCGTCGCCACAATTTCCCAGGCTGAACAGCAAGATCGCTTTCCAGGAAAAGGGGAGCTAGATGCGCTAACTACTTATTTTAGTTCTGGTCTGAAGCGTCTGGAAATTGCAGAGACTCTCACTCGCAATTCCGACATTATTGTGTCGCGTGCTGCCAATAGCATTTTTACAGGCGGTTCGCCTATGGCGTTTCTTGAAAAGCCCGTAGAAGCTCCAGTGATGACGATCGCCGGAGTTGCTCTGACGACCGAAGAAGGAATGAAGCTGGGCACTGTCACCTATGGTGATACTAAGAATTCCCCTGGGATTCTAGACAGTATCCGCTCTATTTTTAATGGCTCATCCGATGGCGGTGCGGCACCTGTCAATTTTCGACCGATTAACGTTGCCCGCTACGGTCCTAGCAACATGGCAAAGTCCCTGCGGGACTTAAGCTGGTTTCTCCGCTACATTACTTATGCGATCGTGGCAGGTGATCCCAACATCATTTCTGTAAACGTCCGTGGATTGCGAGAAATTATTGAACGGGCTTGCTCTGGTGAAGCGACTACGGTAGCTCTACAGAAAATGAAGGCAGCCTCACTCAGCTATTTTCGGAATGATGCTGAAGCCGAGGCGATCGTCCGGCAATATTTTGATGTGCTGATTACCGAGTTCAAAGCACCTACTCCTTCTACTCAGGTACGCCAGCGTTCCTCCAGCGATCTACAGGGTTTACAACTTCCTCAGATCTACGCGAATGCGGCTGAAAAGCGGTCTAAGTATGCGATGAAGCCCGGTCTGTCTACCACTGAAAAAAATGACGTGGTGAAGGCAGCTTATCGCCAAGTGTTTGAACGGGACATCACCCGCGCCTATTCGCTTAGCATCTCCGACTTAGAGTCTAAAGTGAAGAACGGCGAAATTTCTATGAAGGAATTTATTCGTCGTTTAGCAAAATCGCCCCTTTACCGCAAAAACTTCTATCAGCCCTACATCAACAGCCGCGCCTTAGAATTAGCGTTTCGTCATATTCTGGGTCGGGGTCCTAGTTCTCGTGAGGAAGTTCAGAAGTACTTCTCCATCGTTTCCGCAGGAGGCTTGCCTGCCTTAGTGGATGCGTTGATCGACTCCAAAGAATATGCTGATTATTTTGGTGAAGAAACGGTTCCTTACTTGCGAGGTCTGGGTCAAGAAGCGCAAGAGTGTCGCAACTGGGGTCCTCAACAAGATCTATTCAAATACAGTGCGCCCTTCCGTAAGATTCCTCAGTTCATCACTACTTTTGCGGCATACGATCGCCCCTTGCCTGACCAGCACGTTTATGGTTCTGGCAACGATCCGTTAGAAATTCAATTTGGTGCCATTTTCCCTAAAGAAACCAAAAATCCCAGTACCAGTCCGGCTCCGTTTGGTAAAGACACCCGCCGCATTCTAATTAATCGGGGTGCAGGGATCAATAACCAGTTAAGCAACCCGGCGGCGCGGGGTGTGGCTCCTGGATCTTTGGGTCCAAAGGTGTTCAAGTTTGATCAAAGTCCTAGCTTCACGGGTAGCTTTGCCAAAGGGCGCGATCGCGGTAACACCAAAGGTATTAGCGTTAAATTCTCTGAAAGCTCAACCCAAGCAGTAATCAAGGCTACCTACCTGCAAGTATTTGGTCGGGCAGTCTACGAGGGGCAGCGCCTCAAAGTTGATGAAATCAAACTGGAGAGCGGCGAAATTACCATGCGCGAATTTATTCGTCGCTTGGCAAAATCTAACCTCTTCCGTAGCCTTTATTGGACTTCTCTCTACGTGACCAAATCCGTAGAGTATATCCATCGCCGCCTCTTGGGTCGCCCCACCTATGGTCGTCAGGAAATTAACGCCTACTTCGACATCTGCGCCAAGAAAGGCTTTTACGCCCTAATTGATGCCATGTTGGATAGTCAGGAATACTCGGAAGTCTTTGGTGAAGATACGGTTCCTTACGAACGCTATGTCACTCCAGCCGGGTTATCTCTACGCGGTAATCGGGTTGGCTCCATCGCCGATAAGGGCAAGAAAGTTACTCACGAAGAAACGCCGCGCTTTATGGAGTTGGCTGCTGCTGCCCAATTGCGGACTGAGCCGGATATTCAATTCCGGGTCAATCAAGGGGTCAGCAAGAAGCGTGAACAAACGAAAGTCTTTAAACTGACGAATCTGTCTGATAAGCCCAATCTAAAACTGGTTATTGGTGCTGCTTATCGTCAAGTGTTTGAACGAGATGTTGCACCGTACATTGTCCAAAATGAATTTAGCGTTTTAGAAAGTAGGCTCGGTAACGGCGAAATTAATCTGAAGGAGTTTATTGAAGGATTAGGAATCTCTAACCTTTACCTGAAAGAGTTTTACACGCCTTATCCCAATACAAAAGTGATTGAGTTAGGCACCAAACACTTCTTGGGACGGGCACCTTTAGATCAAGCTGAAATCCGTAAGTACAACCAAATTTTGGCAACGAAAGGGCTGAAGGCTTTTATCAGTGAAATCGTCGGCAGCATGGAGTATGGGCAAGCATTTGGAGAAGATGTAGTGCCTTATAACCGCTACTTAACTTTACCGGCTGCTAATTTCCCGAACACTCAAAAGCTTTACAACACACTGACTAAGCAAAACAAAGACTTAGTAGTGCCAAGCTTTGAAACGGTGAAGGCTCGAATGGATGGGTCGAAGATGCCAATGATGGGTAAGGCGATCGCAGATATTGCAGCGCAAACTCGTCAGCAAGAAAAAGCAAAGGCGGCATTTGTTGAATTGGGGCGTTCTTCTAACAACGCTTTAATAGAATCAGTAGACTCCACTGCTGATACTGCTCATTGCAAGCCTGCCCGGATTTATCGGATGAGTCCCGGCATGGGATGGGCAGATACGGAACTATTGCTGAACGCCATCTATGTTCAAATTATGAATATAGAGGGTGAGCTAGTACCAGTTCAGTTGAGAAAAGCGGATCTTGACAGCCACTTTCACAATGGAGGGATTGGTGTTCGGGAGTTTGTGAGAACCCTAGCCAGTTCAGAGATATATTGCCAGCGCTTTTATATGCCTTATCCCGAAGCGAAGGTGATTGAGTTTCTGTTCCGCCATTTATTGGGTCGCGCTCCTGTGACTCAAGCTGAAATCCACCAATATATGGAGTTGTTGGTGAATCAAGGGTTACAGGCAACAGTGACCGCCATGGTAGATAGCACAGAATATCTTCGTTACTTTGGGGAAGATGTGGTGCCTTATAAGCGCTCCCCTAGCCTCCCGATCGGGAACTACTTGGGCAGTGTCAAGGCAGATGCCAGCTTAGTCAAATAAGCCTCGTTGAGTCTTGAGTACACTGCCATTGCTATAGCGTTTTCAAATAAACCCCTGGTTCAGCAATCAGGGGTTTATTGTTTGCAGATTGGGCGATCGCCCAATGAGATCGCCCAATGAGATCGCCCAATGAGATCGCACTCTGCGGTTGGATTATATCGAGTCTGCATCGCCCCTGAACATGCGATCGGCTGGGAATTTCGGGAAAAGTGGTAATTTGAGCAGTAGTCAGAGAAGAATAATGCTGATGAGTGTAGCAGCGAGGCTGATAACAGATGTCTAAAGAGTGGTCTGGTAAGGTAAGGGCGATCGCTGGGGTTGCTGGAGTATTTCTGGCTGTCGCTGGGTTGGGTTTAATGGCTCAACGGTCTGCTTTCCGCATGGCTGCGCCGACAAAGACCAACCTTGAATCCGTGGAAAACAAGGGTGGGCAAGCAGCAGAGGCGAATCAAACAATCTGGGCTACCTTGGCGCAGAAAAACAGTGCCGCTGCGTATTGTAATCAGGGGTATGCATTTTCACAGCAGGGAGACTGGAAAAATGCAGAAGCCGCTTTTCGCAAGGCAATCAATTTGAATCCCAACCATGTTAGGGCTTACGCCAATTTGGGATACGCTCTAGAGAAGCAGGACAAAACAGATGAGGCGATAGCTGCCTCGCAGAAAGCCATCAGCCTCGACCCCAACGAAGATTTAGCTTACACCAATTTGGGAGTTGCTCTAGCCAAGCAGGGCAAAACAGATGAGGCGATCGATGCTTTTCAAAAAGCCGTTAGCCTGAACCCTAACGATGCTCTTGTCTACTACAACTTGGGAAATGCTCTAAGGCAACAGGGCAAAACGGATGAAGCGATCGCTGCTTTACAGAAAGCCATCAGCCTTAACCCCAATTATGCAAATGCTTACGTCAGCTTGGGACTTGCTTTAGGTCACCAGGGTGATTTGGCAGGGGCGATCGCTGCCTATCGAAAAGCCATCAGCCTCAACCCCAGCGATGCCTATGCTTACAGCAACTTGGGAAATGCTCTAAGGCAACAGGGCAAAACGGATGAAGCGATCGCTGCTTTACAGAAAGCCATCAGCCTCAACCCCAACTATGCATATGCTTACAACAACTTGGGACTTGCTCTAGGCAAGCAGGGAAAAATGGCAGAGGCGATCGCTGCCTATCGAAAAGCCATCAGCCTCAACCCCAACTATGCATATGCTTACAACAACTTGGGACTTGCTCTAGGCGAACAGGGAAAAATGGCAGAGGCGATCGCTGCCTATCGAAAAGCTATTAGCCTCGATCCCAACTATGGCAATGCTTACAATGGCTTGGGAAATGCTCTAGGCAAACAGGGCAAAACGGATGAAGCGATCGCCGCCTATCGAAAAGCCATCAGCCTCGACCCCAACGATGGCAATACGTACTACAGCTTGGGATATATTCTAGGGGAACAGGGCAAAAGAGATGAGGCGATCGCTGCTTATCGAAAAGCCATCAGCCTCGACCCTAACTTTGCTTATGCTTACACCAATTTGGGAGCTACTCTAGCCGAGCAAGGCAAAACAGATGAGGCGATCGCTACCTATCGAAAAGCCGGAGAATTACATCGCTCTCAAGGCGATACTCAGACGGCAGATAAAATCACTCAGTTACTGGAGAAGCTCAGCAGCCGTTAACGCCACTAATCTCATGACCTCAGTGAAGCGCCCAATTTTTTGAACCAGCGGTAGTTTGGAAATTGATTTCCAAACTACCGCTGGGGATAGCGGGGTTAGCTGGCGATCTCTGTCATGTCCATTCATCTCGAATTCGGCACTGAAACGTGATTGGCTCTTCTTTGAGTTGAATCACGCTACTGAATGAATTGAGATCAATCACCCCTTTAGAGCGAGTATGATCGCCGGACTGGATTAACTGCGCTTTTAACCAGGTCTGCTCCTCCGGGGATAATGCCAGAATTAGTTGCTTGATTGACTCCACTAGTTGAACATTCATGACGTGCTAGTCTTCTAGAGATCGTTCTTTCATCGTACTCTCCCTGTCTCATGTCTTCTCTCTCAATTTTGCTGTAATCTCTGCGACCCTCAAGCCCGAAATCTAGTCTGTGCCGCTTTCTGACTCTGCTGAAACTTCGCCGGGAACGCTGGGCGGAATATTTTCTAGGGCTGTGAGTACCTGTAACACTTCTTTCACCACGGGAGCGGCGATCGTGCCACCATATCCGCCCCCCGCAGGCTCATCGATTACCGCGAGGACGACATAACGAGGTTTGTCAGCGGGAAAAATCGAAACAAAGCTAGTGACATAGGCAGTTTCTGAATAGCCGCCAAACCCATTTGCTTTTTGTGACGTTCCAGTTTTGCCAGCAACGTGATAACCCGGAAGCTGTGCCGCTTTTCCGGTTCCTTTCGTGACGACTCCTTCCATCATCGGTAGGATAGCTTTGGTGGTTGACGGCGAGAACACTTGCCGCTGCGGGGGTAGGCTGGGTCGCCAATAGAGCCTTCCTTTGCTATCAAACAGTCCTTGAATCACATGGGGAGTGACCAATTTGCCGCCATTTGCGATCGTGGCATTAAGCTGAACTAACTTCATCGGCGTGAGGGAGAACCCTTGACCAAATGCTGTCACCGCTCGATCAATCCGGTTCTCAACAAATTGCTTGCGGGATTTGAACTGTCCTGGACTTTCAGAAGGCAGATCGACCCCCACCACGCCACCCATGCCCAAGCGTCTCAGCCACGCATAATAGACCTCTGGTTTTAGGGTATCTACGATATGCACCATGCCAACGTTGTATGAATTAATCACAATATCGGTAACGGTTTCACTGCCGCCACTGCCGCCTGTGATGGGCCATTCGTCGATGGAGATGGCGCTTGGGTTATCAATCAAGGTATCAGGTTTGACGGTTTTGTTTTCAAGGGCGATCGCCACATTAATCGGCTTAAATGTAGAGCCTGGTTCATACAGATCTGTAATTGCCCAAGTCTTGTAGCGTTCTGGGTTAGCTTTGTAATATTGGTTGGGGTCATAGGATGGATAGGATGCCAAGGTCAATAGTTCGCCTGTGTAGGCATCCATCACAATCACCGTGCCTTTTTTTGCACCAACTTTAGTGACTTGTTTTTTTAGAATTGGCTGAACGGCTCGTTGCAAGCGCGTATCTAGAGTGAGCCGTAACTGCAAATCATCTTGAGTCAAAAAGCCACTGGGAATTTGATCAGGCATCAGGGCACCATCTCCCATTTGGCGCAGCCGAATTTCTTGACTAGGACGAGTCAAAATGTTTTGCTGACTGAGTTCTAAACCCGCTTGCCCAACATGTTCGCCATCCACAAAACCAACGATGTCGGCAGCCACTTCTTTGTGAGGATAGAGCCGCTGTTGATGAGGGATTAGCTCTAAACCGTCTAATCGCAAATCAATAATGCGATTGGAAATATCTTCAATCAGCGAGTATTCAATCCGAACGCCAGTCTCCCCTTCATTAAACTGCTTAACCAAAGTGGCAATAGGGCGCTCCATAATCGGAGAGAGCTTCTCAGCAACTTCTTCTTTTGAGAGTTTAAATAACTTTGGATGAGCAAACAGGGTAAAAACAGGGCGATCGAGCGCCAAAATATTTCCATCTCGATCGACAATATTGCGCCGAGGCATAAAGGGGCGAATTTGAGTGACTTGATGGCTTTGAGCAATGCCACGCAGTAAGCTACCCTGCATAATCTGAACGTAGAATAGATTAATCACTAGGGCACCCATTGCGGCAATCAATAAACCCCATACCAATACCGCTCGAAATTTAAGCGAGTTTGCCCAGGCAAACAGCCTAGATGGTTTGGAATGAGAGCGATTTCGAGGGCGGGATGTGCGGGAGGAAGAAGGACTAGCCATTGCAAAGTTCCTAATATCCTAAGGGCGGTACATTTGCTGATGTGTCAGCCTTGATCACGACTGGAATGAGTGCTGGCTTTACTGTGCGAATTGGAGCCGACTCTAAAATCAAGGTGTGTTGCGGAGATTTGGCAACTAACCCCGAATTAGGGCTTTCTGCCTGCTGAATAATTTGATTTTTTAACACCTCGCTTGCCGCTAACATTTGGCGTTCACTACGCTGCATGGTTTTGAGCTTACGATATTCTTTACTCCAAAGCTGCTGCATATAAACGGTGCCGCCGTACACTATCAAGGTAGCTATTACTAACGCAAAAGTGACTATTAACGAGCCACGCTGAGCTTGAATTAGCAAACGCAACCAGTTTGGCACAGGGCGAGCAGTGGGAAGTTTGCGGATTGCTGATTGGGCGGGTGCAGCAGGAACGGCTGCTAGAGGAGATTGAAAGGATTGGCTGTTGCCCACTGAGGTAGCAACCTGAATGGGTTGAAGAGGAGGGTTACGCCGTGGGGCTTGGCGATTGGTAAAGCGATCGCTACGGGAATCGCGTGGGGTCGGTCGTTGAGATCTCAGTGCTGTTGCCATCCGCCTTGCATCACTCCTAAGTCTAAATCGCCAAAAATCGAGACATCCACAATTTTCTGTAGTCAGTCTACTGCAACAAGTGGATTACAACTACAAGTTCGTCACTATAAAATCTGCTTTTATAGATCCTTTGTTTGCTAGATATGTAATTTTAGTGTCATCAGGATTGTACTTTGCGGAAGCTAGGACAACATACATTGTTATTGGCGATCGCCCCTATCCTTGTCCATTTCACAATAAAACTTTATGCAGGAACGATGAACTTGATGAGTCAACCAACCGAATTTAAAGACCAACAGCATCCGCAATGGAGGCTCGATCGCCAAACCGTTGATACTCTCTTGGCGGCAAGTGACCCTACCGATCATAACTTGGTCGAACTGGCACGTCTCCGCATTCGCTATCAAGGCTTTCCGGGTGCCAGAGATATTCAAGCCGATCTAGATAAGGTGCTGAATCAATGGAATCTGACAGAAGCCACTCTGTTTGAAAAAACTCGTCAGATCCACGCGATCGCCCAAGTATATCGGGGGCAAACCTCTAAGCGAGATGATTGGAGCTAAGAGCGAGTAGGATGCGTAATCATCCTTGACCTGATCCGAGGACAAATAGGCTGAGTAAGGTGCCGCTATTCCATAAACTATGAAGCAGCATGGATGAAAGCAAGTTGCGCGATCGCGAATAAACAAAGCCCAACACCATGCCTAAAGTCATCAGGGGCAACACTTCCGAAAGGCTGAGGTGGGCAATAGCAAACAGAAAACTGCTGAGAATGATTGCGCCCCAAACTGGAAAGTAGCGGGTTAAGGACGGTAGCAAAAAGCCCCGAAACAAAATTTCCTCAAAAAACGGAGCGGCGATCGCGGCGGTGACAAAGAAGATTGCCAAGGCAAAGCTATTTTTTCCTTCGAGGGCGATCGGCAAAATGGGATTGCTTCCCCCGCGACCCTGCCAGATTTTTTGGTTCACCAACGACACCACCACCACCAGCGGCAGTGCTGCAAAATAGCCGCCCAACCCCCACCAAAACCAGTTCCCTTTCAAGCTGATGCGAAACCAATCCTCTGGTAGCGGCAAATAAGATTTGATTGACCAATACAGTACGCCTAAGCCACCCGCTGCCAGCAGCACGTAATTGAACAGGATAAATAAAGCTTTGCCCTGTTCTCCAAAGCTAGCGGGGTTCAGCCCGGTTGCTCGTTGCAGCACTGCCAGCAAAATCGGCAAGGCAATTTGCCCCACCATAAAAAAGCCTAAAATTAGCACCTGCCAGATGGTTTCTCCATCCCAGGGCGTTGTCCAGGGTTCTAAAGTTTCGGCAGAGAGCAAGGCTTGTTTGCGCTGCAAAACCCATTGCCCGATCGCAAAAATCAACACCCCGATGCCAATCACACCGCTCACAACCGGAATGCCACCCACGATCGCCAAACTGGTTAACGCTTTTTCTGCGGCTTGCTGTTCGGTTATTTCTAAGGACTGCAAATCAGAGGAGCGCTGTTGCAGCATGTATAGCTGGGTAAGGGCGCGATCGCGAAACCAGCCATCCAAGTTTTTTTGAATCTGAGGTTCGGCATCAGGGAGCAACTGAGGCGACTCAGCCCACAGCCCTTGCAGCACTGCCGCCGTCGCCGCCAAAGGTTTTAGCCCAGAGTCTACCTCTGCCTGCTGAATCACGCTCTCCCATTCTGTTCGGGCAAGCGCTGTGTCTCCCTGCTGCGATCGCAGAACTCCCAACTTTAAATCTAGTTCTGCAATTAAGCGGATTAGCTTACGTTCAGTTTGCTCCAAAGATTCTGGCTGGGCTTTATTGCTAGAATCACTCGCTAAAAGGGATTGCGTCTGCTTGAGAGTTTTCTGCACCTGCTGCCGCACATCTCCATATTGCTCCAAAGCGTTTTTGGTTGGCTCTGCACCCAGCAGTGCCTTCCGAGCCGCATCCGTACTGGCATCACTGCTACGAAATTCCGTAGACCGCAAGAGCAAATTAGTTTGATACAGCTCCAAACGGCTTTGGATTTGGGGCTGATTCCAGCTATTCAGCAAATCTTGCCCCATGAGAAAGACCGCCAACACCGTCAGCGCTACCAGAATCACCCGCTTAATCGTCATGAAATCCTCAGATTGCTATGAATCTAGCGTACAGGAAATGGCGAATGGCGCGTTTCGACTCCGCTCAACGCACCTTAGGAAAAATAGCTAGATTCAAACAGGGCGTTAGGAACAGGGTAGAATGCATCTGTCTCAGCGATCGCAGCTTGATTTCAAACGCTAAAATCCCTATTCCCTATCCCCTATTCCCTATTCCCTCTATGGTTACTCGCGTCATTTTGGTTCGTCACGGTCAAAGCAGCTTCAATGTTGAGCGGCGAGTGCAGGGCTTTTTGGATGAATCAACCCTGACTGCTCAAGGGCAGGCAATGGCGCATCAGGTGGGCGGTGCGCTCAGTGAAATTTCGTTTGATGCCGTTTACAGCAGCACTCTGCGACGGGCAAAAGACACCGCAGAAATTGTCTTGGCTCACTTAAAAACCACGCCAAAAGCTCCCCTGCAAACCGTTGACAGCTTGAAAGAAATCAATTTGATGCTGTGGGAAGGGATGCTATTTAGCGATGTGGAGCAAAAGTATCCCACTGAGTACGAGCAGTGGAAGACCTGCCCTGACGAAATGCGAATGCTGATTCCGCAGAAGAATGGCGGGACGGAGGAATATTTTCCAGTCGTGGAGTTATTCGATCGCGCCCAGCAGTTTTGGCAAGAGTTTCTGCCCAATCATGCTAATCAAACGGTGCTGCTTGTTGCCCATAGTGGGATTAATCGGGCGTTAATTGGCACGGCGATCGGGCTAGATGCCAGTGGCTATCAGACCGTGCATCAGTCCAATTGCGGTATCAGTGTGCTTAATTTTGCTGGAGGCTGGGGCGATTTGGTGCAGGTGGAATCGCTGAACCAAACCGCGCATTTAGGCGAACCGCTTCCTAACCCAAAGAAAGGCTATCAAACTCGGCTGCTGCTGGTGCGTCATGGCGAAACCGAGTGGAACCGCCAGAAGCGCTTTCAAGGACAGATCGATGTGCCGCTGAATGACAACGGGCGATCGCAGTCTAACCAAGCCGCAGAATTTCTTAAAGCCATTCCTATTGATCATGCGATCACCAGCCCGATGCTGCGCCCCAAGGAAACCGCAGAGATCATCTTGCAACATCATCCGGATGTGACGTTGAACTTTGAGGACAATCTAAAAGAAATTAGCCATGGATTGTGGGAGGGCAAGCTAGAAGCCGACATTGAGCAAGAGTTCTCTGGAGAACTAGAGCGCTGGCAGCAGACCCCAGAAACCGTACAAATGCCAGAGGGTGAAAATTTGCAGCAAGTGTGGGATCGCGCCACAACTGCCTGGAATGCGATCGTTCAAACTGCAATAAATCAACCTAAACCGGGGACTACCCTCGTCGTTGCCCATGATGCCGTCAACAAAGCGATTCTTTGCTATGTGCTAGGCTTGCCTCCCGATCGCTTCTGGAGCTTTAAGCAAGGTAATGGAGCCGTTAGCGTGATTGACTATGCAGCGGATCAACCGCCGGTGATGATGGCGATGAACATCACGGCACATTTAGACGGCGGGGTGTTGGATAAAACCGCAGCGGGAGCTTTATAGAGTGTTGAGGGATGAATGAGCTTCTAAAACAAGTGCGAGTGCTTGATCCGAGTTCACAGACGGATCGGGTTGCCGATGTTTTAATTACGGATGGCATTGTGACGGCGGTGGAAGACGCGATCGCCGATTATCCGTCCAACTCGACGATTTACGAGGGGTCTGGATTGATCTTGGCACCCGGACTCGTTGATCTCTATAGTCACTCTGGCGAACCCGGTTTTGAAGAGCGTGAAACCCTGAAATCTTTGAAGCAGGCGGCGGCGGCAGGCGGTTTCACTCGTGTTACCATCTTGCCCGACACCGATCCTGCTCTAGACAATCTCGCTAGCCTTGCATGGCTGCACGATCAGTCTAAGGCTATAAGTCCTAACTCTATTCCCTCATTACAGCCGTGGGCAGCGCTGACTCTAGAGGTTAAGGGGCAACAAATCACTGAATTAGCAGAACTGGCAACGGCAAATATTGCGGGTTTTGCCGATGGAAAGCCGCTGCAATTGATCATGGTGCGCCGCTTGTTGGAATATCTGCATCCATTCGGTAAGCCTGTGATGCTGTGGGCATGGGATAGAGAATTGGTAGGCAATGGGGTGATGCGTGAGGGATTGGATTCCATGCAGATCGGGCTACCCGGCATCCCGGCGATCGCTGAAACTGCGGCTCTGGCTGCCCTCCTGGAATGCATCGAAGCAATCGGCACGCCAGTCCATTTGATGCGAATTTCGACGGCGCGGGGTGTGGAGTTAATCCGCAATGCCAAAGAGCGGGGCTTGCCGATTACTGCCAGCACGTCGTGGATGCATTTATTGCTGAATACTCAAATGATTGCCAGCTATGACCCCAATTTGCGACTCAATCCGCCCTTGGGCACTCCAGGCGATCAAGCGGCATTAATTGACGCGGTGCAGCAAGGTGTAATTGACGCGATCGCAATTGATCACACTCCCTACACCTATGAAGAGAAGACAGTGCCTTTTGCCGAAGCGCCTCCGGGGGCGATCGGGCTAGAATTAGCGCTACCATTACTGTGGCATCGGTTTGTTGCGTCCGGTTTATGGACGGCGATCGAACTTTGGTCAGCCTTAAGTACTCGTCCGGCGATTTGCTTACAACAACAGCCCCCAGCGATCGCGAACGGTCAACCCGCAGAAATGATTTTGTTTAATCCCCAGCAGTGTTGGATTGCAAAGGCTGCTTCGCTAAAATCATCCGCCTCAAATACCTTTTGGTTAAATCAAGACATTCAAGGTCAAGTCATTAAAATCTGGTGCTAAAAGATAAACAGGCAATCGAAAGTAACCTCTAATGAAGCATCTGCCAGCCTTAGAAGATTTTTTGTAAAGTAGAAAATATATTGACCGCATTATAGAATTCGTTCGTTTCCGTATTACTGATATATAAGATTTATATAAAGTGAAGCGGTTATCATAGGTCTACCTAGAATAGTGTCAGGTATTCCTCAAATCGCTCGGCAAGGGGCACCCCTTTTTTCAAGAAAGGGATCTAGCAACCAAACAGTTGTTAGAAATTCTACAGATTACCAGCGAGTTTATTCAGGAATAAGTGAGTGGCACGGCATGAAAGAAACTAGCGTAGGAAATCACAGACGGTTGCTGCTAATTGATGATGACCCTAACCTAATTTTGTTGGTTAAGGACTATTTGGAGTTTCGGGGTTACGAAGTAATTACCGCAGAAAATGGTCGTGAAGCTCTAGAAGTTTTGGAGCAAGAGACCCCAGACATGATTATTTGCGATGTGATGATGCCCGAAATGGATGGCTATTCTCTGGTGCGTCATGTGCGCGAAGATCCTCGCACTAGCTGGATTCCAGTTCTTTTCTTATCGGCAAAAGGGCAAAGCCAAGACCGGGTGAAAGGGCTAAATACTGGAGCCGATGTGTATATGGTCAAGCCGTTTGAGCCAGAAGAGTTGGTTGCCCAAGTTGAATCTTCGTTAAAACAGGCAACGCGAATGTCTGAGCGTCCGGGTAGAGGGAATGAATCAACTCCCAAAATTCAGGTGCCTTTTGATGTGGAACTCACACCCACTGAGCTAAAGGTGGTTCAATTTGTAGCGCGGGGGATGGCAAACCGCGAAATTGCGGATCAACTTAGCGTCAGCCAACGAACGATTGAAAGCCATGTCAGCAATATGCTAGGGAAGACTGGATTGCACAATCGCACAGAGTTAGCTCGTTGGGCGATCGAAAACAACATGGCGTAGCTTTAACTCAATCCTATGCAAATACTTGGTGCAGGAATCTCGTTATTTCTGCCCAGGCAGCGTCGGTCGCAACCGGATCAAAGCGATCGCCATCATCGCGCATAAACGTATGGTTTGCTTCGTATAGAGATGTTGTGTGCGGTACTTCCGTTCTCACCAATTCCTGGATAATTCGGCTGCGTCCTGCTTCAGGAATGTGCGGATCTAAAGTGCCAAACAAGAGGAATAGTTCACCCTTCAACTCTGCCACGCGCTCTAAAGTATCTGCCCTGCCTTTGCCCAACTTGCCGCTATGAATGCCTGTAGGATAGCAGCACACTGCTGCCTTCACAGTTTTGTCAAAAGCGGCTCGGAAAGCTAAATGTCCGCCGATGCAAAAGCCCATCGTGCCGATTTTATTGGGCATCACCGTTTCATCTTTTTTGAGGAAATCTAAAACTGCCTCTGCGTCAGCATCGTAATCTGCGATCGCCGTTTGGCTAGCATTGTCGTTTCCCCGCAGTCGCCCCAAGTCATCCGGTGCGATCGCGGCTCCAATCGGTTCGAGTCGATGAAAAATTTCGGGTGCTGCCACCACATAGCCGTAACCTGCAAGGCGATCGGCAAGGCGAATAATCGGGCTGCCTAGTTGATAAATATCAGAATAAAACAGAATTCCTGGATACTGTCCGACGGGCGCAGGTGATGACACATAGACCCACATCAAACTATCACCTACCGTTAAGCCAACATTGCGCCTGATAATTTGCACAAGCTTTCTGTTGCCGTCGCGACTACGATCTCAAGAGTATTGTGAAGGTTTAAACTCTCAAGTCATCTTAGAGACAAAACGCCGCTTTCAGATACTCAGGTCAGTAGAAAAATTTCTGGAGCGAACGACAACGCTTTAAAATCAGAAAGAACGCCGACGACTTTCCGTGTTTCGTCTCGGCGTTCTTGCTGGTTCGCTCCTCACACTCCCTAAATATATACCAGTGACACAGATCTGTCACCCCTTTGAAACATCAGAAAAAGTTATTCAACTCAGCGTTACGCAATCAAGGCACCGCCATTTCAATAAAGGCTTTGTCATGCCTAAGTCACATTAAGGTAAATCTCTACCGCTTGCATTGGACTCCCTTAAGTTTTACGCTTGAGACATCAAGGCAAGGTTTCGCTCATTCCGGACTGCGTTTGTAATAGGAGAACTCATGACCAATCGCCCCATTATCTTAGGCATCGTCGGCGACAGTGCGGCTGGCAAAACAACTCTGACGCGAGGAATTGCCGAGGTATTGGGAGTTGAAAATGTCACAACGATTTGCACAGATGATTATCATCGATACGATCGCACTCAGCGAGCAGAGATGGGCATTACAGCACTTCATCCTGACTGTAATTATTTAGACATCATGCAGCAGCACTTAGCATTGCTGCGAACAGGGCAACCTATTTTAAAGCCGATCTATAGTCACAAAACCGGAACATTTACAGCACCCGAATACATCAAACCGAATAAATTTGTGATTGTTGAAGGTTTGCTAGGCTACTCAACCCGTGGAGCGCGTGACTGCTACGATGTGAAAGTTTATCTTGCGCCGCCTGAATCGCTCAGAGCCGAGTGGAAGGTTAAACGAGATACTCAGAAACGGGGCTATACCGCAGAACAGGTAATTGCAGAAATGCACAAGCGAGAGCCAGATTCTGAGCAGTTTATTCGCCATCAGCGGCAGTGGGCAGATATGGTGGTGACCTTTTATCCACCAACCGATACCCCCAACGAAGGAAATGGACACTTAAACGTACGGTTGGTACTAAGACCTAACATTCCCCATCCTGATTTAACCAAGGTGGTCAGTAATAATGCTGCTTATTCCAATGCTGCCATTCGCCTAGGGCTAGATCGAGATATGGGCAAGCCGGTGGACGTACTGGAAGTAGACGGACGCGCAACCGAAGAGCAGGTGATTCAGCTAGAACACTTTATTTGTAGCGAAACGCCGAATTTGCTTTCGTTTTGCGATCGCGACATCAATCCAGGGCTAGGCAAAGTAATGGGCACCCCTGGAGAAGCCATCCAGAGCTATCCGCTGGCGATTACCCAACTATTAGTTGCCTATCATATGCTGAGGGCTACATAAGACAAATTGGCGCACTGCACTTTAAAGATGCTATGGCATTTAACGAGGGGCTAATCGTTAAAGCCCATAAAAAAGACTGAAGGAATCGTGTTCTTCAGTCTTTTTCACTTATGCTTGTGACAACGGAGAGGCAGGGATTTGAACCCTGGGTTCCTTTCGGAACTCTCGATTTCAAGTCGAGTGCATTCGACCACTCTGCCACCTCTCCAAAAAGCGATCCTACTAGTGTAACCTTTTCAGAGTCAATGGGCTTCTATATCCTCAAGCGTTTGTTTAGTTTGCTGCCTGTTTTATTTGGAATCACGCTGCTGGTGTTTGGTTTTTTGCATCTGATTCCAGGTGATCCGGCGGTGGTTTTACTAGGTGAGCGCGCCACGCCGGAACAGCTTGCTGCCGTTAGAACGCAGCTTGGTTTAGACAAGCCGCTTTTGGTACAATACCTGGCTTTTTTGAACAGTTTATTTCATTTTGATCTGGGCACTAGCATCATCAGTGGAATCCCGATCGCAGATGAGTTGAAAGTTCGCTGTCCTGCGACATTTGAGCTAGCGATCGCGGCAATGATGGTCGCCCTGATCGTCGGCATTCCCGCAGGCATCATCGCTGCCATTCGGCGGAATAGCTGGATTGATAATTTGACCATGACCGGATCATTGCTCGGCGTTTCCGTCCCGGTTTATTGGCTAGGGCTGCTGTTGATCTATCTGTTTGCCGTAAATTTGCACTGGCTGCCGCCCAGTGGACGAATCAGCGTGGATCAGGGTTTCACCTTCCAGCCAATCACCGGGTTTTATATTTTAGATGCGGTATTGCAAGGCAACAGCACTGCATTAATGGATGGGTTGGCTCATTTAGTGCTACCAGCCATCACTTTGGGCACAATTCCCCTGGCGATTTTGGCAAGAATCACCCGCAGTTCTTTATTAGAAAGCCTGTCTCAAGATTACATTCGCACGGCTAAAGCGAAGGGAGTGCCAGAATTCTGGGTCGTCTGCCGCCATGCTTTAAAGAATGCGCTGTTGCCTGTGACCACGATCGCCGGACTGCAATTTGGCACCTTACTCGGCGGCGCAATTCTGACGGAAACCATTTTTGCGTGGCCCGGAATTGGGTCTTGGATTTATCAAGGTATTTTGGAGCGCGACTATCCGGTGGTTCAAGGCGGGGTAATATTTGTGGCGATCGCCTTTGTGTTGGTCAACGCCTTAATCGATATTTCCTACGGGTTTATTGATCCAAGAATTCAGCTTCGTTAACCGTTCGTGGCATTATCAAACCCAATTAGACCCATGTTGACAAGCCGTGCCCAACAGCGATTTTGGCAATCTACTTCTGGAAGAATTGGCGCAGTTTTGGCGATCGCGCTGGTCACCCTGGCATTACTTGCGCCAATTTTGCATCCTTATGATCCGACAACCGATCGCGATTATCTCGCCCGTCTTGCGCCCCCCAGCAGCCAACATTGGTTTGGCACCGATGCTCTAGGGCGAAGTATTTTAACTCTGATTTGGTATGGCATTCGCACATCACTCTTAATCAGCGTGGTTTCCGTTAGCCTCGGTTTTTTGATTGGCGTAACACTAGGCTTACTCGCCGGTTATTTGAGTGGACGAGTTGACAGCGTGATTAGCTGGCTGACCGATATTTTGCTGGCATTTCCCTCAATTTTGCTGGCGATCGCCATTGTTACCGTCACCGGACCCAGTTTACAAAGCGCCATGGTCGCGATCGCGATCGTCCAGATTCCTATTTATATTCGCCTAACGCGATCGATGGTGCTGTCCCTGCGAGAGCAAGAATTTGTCCAAGCTGCCCGTGCCATTGGTGCCACTCCATTCCAAATTGTTGTCCAACATATTCTGCCAGCCAGTCTTGCCCCGCTGATTGTGCAAGCTAGCCTCTCAATCGGCACTGCCACCCTAGAAGCCGCCGGACTGGGCTTTTTAGGACTGGGTGCCCAACCTCCAACCCCTGAACTAGGCGGTATGCTGGCGGACGCATTCAAAGGAGGCTATTCGCTCACCTCCCCTTGGACGACCCTCTTTCCGGGTCTATTCATTACCCTAATGGTGCTGGCGTTTAACCTTTTGGGCGACGGATTAAGAGATGGGCTAGATCCAAAAGGCTAGCGACAAAAATGAATCTTCGATCAATTTTCCTGATCAGTTAGCCGCATATCCGTATCAGGTATCAGAACCTCTGAAACGGATTTTGACTTATGCGCCTGCTGACCAACACTTTACTATGTGGCTCACTGCTAACCCTTGTTGCAGTAACTGCCTATACCAATGATGTTCAATCGACTAGCCAATATTCTAAAGCGGATAGCTCTCACGCAACTATAGAAGCCGTTTTGCAAAATGGATCTCCTAAGCATCGTGGGAGTGGTCGCTTTGGATTGGCTCAATATGATGCCTAAAGTCAGACAGCACTTGCAAACTGCACAGACCTAAGCTATCAAGATCTAAGCTATCAAGCTTTAAAAAGAAAAAAGCAGGTGATAGAAGGAAAACGACACGTTAGAATGTGACTCCTAATTTATCGTTTAACGACTACCACCCACTAATCATCAGCGAAAACTGTAAACGGTCTAATTGCTGCTAAGCAAAATTTAACGCGAGTTGCAGTTGGGGTTTAGACCGGGTTTCTGGTACAGGATCAGGGTTTGCTGTTACTGAAGGACAATATCTAGCAAAGGTGCAGCGATCGCACTGTTTACCCGGTGTAGGCTCCCAACCGCGATCGTGGCGCAGCCGCACCGCCAAATCTCCAATCATCGTTTGCACCTGTTTTCGGTGTTCTCCAGTGGCTTTGAATCGAATCTTTTCACCCGTGCGTAAAAACAACAGACTCAGATATTGCAAACTTTGGCGATAGGTTTGCTCCAAAGCGAGGTAGTAAAGCCCGATCTGGATATCGATTTCCGACGCATCGGGCAGTCTTACCTCACGGCTCGACTTATAGTCAATCAACTCCAAACCGCCATCCTCTAAAAAGTCAATCCGGTCATAGCGACCCGATATGACAAATTCCAAATTTTCTACTTGCAAATATCCCTGAATTTTGCCTTCCACTGCCAAGGGCTGGTGGATAGAAACTTCACTAGCAATAAATTTCTGATAGTATTGCTCTAAAATTTTTGTGCCTTCAACCACTTGGCTTTTGCTTAGCCCATCAGAGTGCTCTTGCCAGCACTGGTAAATCCACTGCATCGTAGGCAGGGGAAAGCGATAGTGCCAATCACGATGGCATTGTGCCAAAGCTTGGTGCAGTGCGTTTCCTAAAGCCGCTGACCCAAAAAACTCAGGGGTCGTTAGCTTATGCTCATACCGAAGGAAATAAGCGTAAGGGCACCGATGATAAGTCTGGAGCTTGGTTGCTGAGATCTGATAAGTCATGGGGTATCGGATTACAAAAAAGCCAGAGCGTCGGATGATAAAAAAGCCAGCGCGGTGTTCTGTTTCTGGGTCTAAGTGCTGGCTAGGCAAGAGTGCTTCAAGCAGAATAGAAGTCTAGTTTTGTCCAATTGGGCGCTTGAACAAAGCATCTAGATAAATACGAGAAGCTTGCCGATGGTTCAATTTTTCGGGTGAGGCTTCGGTCTGATTTTGCAATAAAAATAGCGACAATGCCGCAGTAATGACCCGATCTTGATCCCAATCGGGTCGCATTTCCAAATAGCCCTGAAGGGATTCGTGCAAAATTTCGGGGACTTCAACAAGCAAGCTAACGGTGGTATCCATAGATTTCTACTCTCACGCAGGTAAAGAGGGCAAATAACGACAACGAACAACGAAGACAGCAAAGCCAGCCGAACTCCTCAGCAAGTCTGAACAATCCACAAAATTTAATTGCAACACTGTGGATTTTGCTTTTGGAGATCAGGCTTTTGTGTATGTCAGTCGCCCCATTCTCAATTGAATTGCTTAGGTTGTCAATGTTGCGAAATATTGCAATCTTTTTTAGAACCCAAAAAAATCTACGAAAGAATGGGCGTTTCAGCCCTTTTCTTGTTACTTAAGTTAATAAAAACTCAGCCTCAGCAAAACTGTTGAAAAAGAAAATAGGATGGCTACCTTAACGGGGGAAAGTCCGATTCCGTCGTAGCGCCTGTGGAAAACAAGCCGAAATGTGTGGAAAACCTGTGGAGATGATGTGGAAAAAAAGCTGGTTTATTGTGGAAAGTGTGTGGAATAAATAGGAAAAGTAAGGCGAATGCTAAGTTATGTAATGTTTTCTGAAACACTAAGATTTAATTAAATGAATTCACTTAATTAATCGAATCTGATGAGGTCGCTTCGCAAACAGCCCACGCAAGAGGGATGGGCATCCGTTAAAGTAGGAATGTCTCTGTAACAAACTGTTGCGATGAATTCTACTGGTTCTACTCAAGTAGCAAAACTGCAAGATATCAAAGAAAAGACACCGCGATCGCTTCAGGCTTTTCCCGCCAAAGTTTTTCACTGGCTCAATATCATCAGTTTGACGGTGATGCTAATGAGCGGCTTGCAGATTTACAACGCCAATCCTGTGTTTGGTGGACGCGAAGGCTGGCACATTCCCCAATTTTTTCTGCTGGGCGGCTGGCTGGCTGGTGGGCGGCACTGGCACTTTGCGGCGATGTGGGTGTTTTCATTAAACCTGCTGTGGTATGGCGTGTATGTGCTGGTCACTAAACGCTGGCAGCATCGGTTTGTCGGCGGAAATGATCTGAAGGCGCTGCAAATCGGCAAAAATCCTAAGCGGAAGATTTATGCATGGCATCGGATTGTTTACACCTCGATCATTCCAATTTTGCTGTTGGCGCTGTTTACGGGTTTAGGCATGTATAAACCGGCTCAATTTCCCTGGATTGTGGAGTGCTTTGGCGATTGGTTTGCCCTGCGAGTGGTGCATTTTGCTTCGGTGCCGCTGGTGATTGGGTTTGCGATCGCTCACTCTCTTTTGTCCCTCAAAGTCGGCGGGGAGCGACTGGTCAATTCGATGCTGTGGGATGAAATGCTTTAGAAGAAAGAAGAGAGAAGAGAGAAGAGAGAAAAGGGGCATACATGGCAGAAGAACTGAATTCGCAAAATCCGATTAATCGACGGAATTTATTGCGATTGTCGGGTTATTCCCTGGGTGGGATGTTGGTCGGTGGCTCGGTGTTGACTTTGGCGGAGAGCTTGGCGGGGAAGGCAACTGAGCCGTTGAATCAAAAGGTGGAAGAGCTATTACTAAAGCCTCAAACTCCGGTGCCAGAGTTTCCGATGAGCGCGATCGAACCCAATGCGCTGATTATCAATACCTACGATTTCACGCCAAATATCAACCTGAATGAGTTTCGGCTGGTGGTGGATGGTGAGGTGAATAATCCGCTAAGCCTAGATCTAGCAACCCTTCAAAAGATGCCAAGAAAGTCGATGGTGATTCGGCATGTGTGTGTGGAAGGTTGGGCGGCGATCGTCCAGTGGGGTGGGGTGCCGCTGCGAGAGTTGATCCAACTGGCACAGCCAAAACCGGGTGTGAAATATGCCTATTTTATCTCTGCCGATCGCTATTACGAAAGTTGGGATCTAGCTTCTTGCCTGCATCCCCAAACCGTTTTGGCGTATGAAAAAAATGGCGCACCTTTACCGCTCGACAATGGCGCACCACTGCGGCTTGCATCCCCAATTAAGCTGGGCTACAAGTTGAGCAAATGGGTGGTTCAGGTAACATTGGTCAGCAAATTGTTACCCCGCCGAGGCTTTTGGGAAGACCAAAGCTACGAATGGTTTGCCGGACTTTAGGGTTGCAAGGTCAGTCGCCATTCGGCAGTTTTTGGAGTCCAGGCAGGAATTGAGGTTTCACCGACCACGTAAGGTCCCCAATAGCGACGAGAGCCATCTTGGGCAAAGGCGACCAAAATATCGCCTTTTTTGAGTTTAATTTGGCGATTGGGTAGCGATAGCAACAAGCCTTTTTCGCTGCCTTCACCCGGATCAAAATCCCAGTGGGCAGGCGCTTCGTAATCTATTTTACTTGGATCGGCAGAGTCTTTAGTGCCTGGTTTTTTGAGCAAAACGGCAACTCGCACGGGATGATCGGTAGGGTTGCCTACCCGGAGTAATCCTTGTACTGCCGCGATCGCCGTAGAATCTGTTTTTGCGGCTGTAATATTTTTTTGAGCGATCGTAGGCTTTGTCTGAGCCGATAAAGTTGAAACTGCCCTTGGTTGAATCACTTCATTAGGCACACTTAAGCCTGCTTCTGGTAAGGTATTGCCTTGGGATGTAGGCGACGGCTCAAATAGCCATTGCATCGCACTCCACCCCCCCACAACTGTCAACAACAACACTCCTGCTAAGGTCGCGATCGTAGAAATTCGTCCAACCTTGATATCCCTGATAATTTCTCGCATTGCCCGTCTGCTAACCACGCCACTACTCTAGTAATAACAACTTTTCGATCTCCCTCACATAGAATTTTGGGCGTTGCTTAATCAAGATATGAATTTGAACTTGTAATCGTGCGTCAGGCGTGACCAGAGTTCAAATTCCCCTTGAGTTTTACAAATCTCAAATCGCTCTTATTTCTTTAGGTTTCTACCTGTTATCCCTTCCTGTTTACGGAAACTTCGCTTTAATTAACTGGTCGCCTCCTATGCAAAATACTCGAATTAGTACACTGTTTGACAATATTGTGGGTGGATTGGATAGATTCTTTCGCAATCCTTGGCGGCGATTTTCCTTGTTGCTGATTAGTTTGCTATTAGGAAACTTTTTAGGAATTGCTATTTCTAGCATTTCTGGACAAAAAGCAGACTTAGATATTGTCGCATCGGCAATCTTAGTCGCTATCACAGAAGCCATTAGTCGCCTTGCCTACAGCACACCTTCCGCCACCGCCCGATCGCTACCCGTGCAAGTTCTGAATGCTTTAAAACTAGGACTGATCTACAGTCTATTTGTAGAAGCCTTCAAACTAGCTTCGTAGAAGGGGCTGGGGGTTAGGGATTAGAGGAATCAACTCAAAATTCAAAACTCAAAATTCAAAACTCAAAACTCTCCCACCCCAACACCTAACACCTACTCATGACTCCTATTGAATTGTTGCAAGCTTCAATCCAGACGACTGACCAAACGCCTGATCAAACGACTGACGTTGCCGCTAAGCTCACTGCTCTGCGATCGCATTTTCCCAATCAGGCGTTGGATGCTTATCTAATTCCTTCAGCAGATGAACATTTGAATGAATATCTGCCAGAGATTAAGCAGCGGCGCAAGTGGGCAAGCGGTTTTACGGGATCATCCGGCGATTTTTTGGTGGGGCACACTCAGGCGTGGATGTTTGTCGATTCTCGCTACTATGAGCAAGCGGATCTGGAGGTGGATACCGATCTGATTCAGGTGTCAAAAGTGGGGTTGGATGACCATAAAACCCTGGAAGAAGTAGTGGAAGCGTTGGGGCAAGAGGCGACTAAAGCAGGTAAGGAACTGCGACTGGGCTATGATCCGTTTACACTGTCTATCAGCCAGTTTCGCGATTTTCACAAAAAGGTGGAAGCCTGGGGCGTGGTACTGGTTCCGATCGCCACTAATCTAGTAGATCAGGTGCGATCACAAACTCCCTGGGCAAACGAAATTTTGCCTGTCTACGCCGACTCGCCGCTATTTGCCTTGTCAGATGAGCAAACTGGGGAAGCGATCGCCCAAAAGCTAACCCGCACTCGCGAAAAAATGGAAAAGGCAAACGCCCAGATTTTGCCCCTCACTAAACTGGATCAAATTGCGTGGCTGTTTAACTTACGCGGTTGGGATGTATCTTACAATCCGGTGTTTATTGCCTACGCGATCATCACGAGGGAGCAAGCGTTTCTGTTTACTAATGAGCATCGGATCGAACCCGCTTTGCAGCAGCAACTTACCCAACATCTAACGCTGCTGCCCTATGCCGACTATGTGCCCACTCTGCGATCGCTGCTCACACCCAACGGTCGTGTGTTGATTGATCCCAAGCACACCACCATGGGCACCTACCAAATTTTGCAGCCAGCATCGGAACAAGCCTGCTGCAAAATTACGGAAACGGCAAATCCAGTTGAGGACATGAAGGCGCGTAAAAATGCGATCGAAATCGCCCAGATGCAGCAGGCAAACTTGAAAGCCAGCCGCGCCAAAACTCGCACGATGAAATGGCTATTTGATCAGCTTGAAGCCGGAAATCGCCTGACTGAAGCCGATGTTGCCGCCGCGATTGAGGGTTTTTATCAAGAAGAAGTTGGCTTTCAAGGGTTGAGTTTCAACACGATCGCAGGCAGTGGCGGCAACAGTTCCATCGTTCACTACGGCACTCCCAACCCCGCCAAAGTGTTGCAGTCAGGAGAACTATTACTGCTAGATTCTGGCGCTCAGTATGCCGCTGGCACCACCGATGACACCCGCACGTTTGCCGTCGGGACTCCCACCTCAGAGCAAATCGATCGCTACACCGAAGTCCTAAAAGCTCACATCAATTGCGCCATGCAGCAGTTTCCCAAAGGCACCACTGGAGCGCAACTCGACGGAATTACGCGATCGACCCTGTGGCATGAAGGACTCGACTATGGGCACGGCACCGGGCATGGCGTTGGCGCATTCCTCAATGTCCACGAAGGACCCAACGGCATCAGCAAGCGCGTCAGCCAAACCCTAGAACCGGGCATGATTACCAGCATTGAACCCGGATTTTATCAACCTGGTTGGGGTGGCATTCGGATTGAAAACCTGTATGCGATTCAGGAAGTTCCCCAAGACGCAAAGGATGACTCCCACGCAGCCAAAACACCCTGGTATTGCTTCAAGTCTCTCACCTACATTCCCTTCGACAATCGCCTGATCGACCTGACTCGCCTCAGCGATCGCCAACGCCAATGGCTGGAAAGCTATTATCGGGCGATCGCTGAAAAACTCACCCCCACCCTCAGCCCCACCGATGCCGACTGGCTTAAACAAACCTGCACTCTGTAAACTCTGAATTTTCTAGGAGCCAAAATGACTGGATTAATCTTGCCAAATCTAAAAAGTCATCAAATGGGACAAGTGACAATTAGTATGACTGTGACAAACTGGGTCGATCAGGTGATGAGCGATCGCAAATTCATCCCGGCAGCAGAGATTCGTTCCTGCAAGTTGGATGATGTACTGGTGGATACAGGAGCAACATTGTTATGCCTACCAGCGATCGTGATTCAACAGTTGGGATTGGTGCAAGGAGGAGAAGCCAATGTTGAAACCACCGCAGGCGTAAAAATGGGTCGAATTTTTCGTGGAGTCGATTTGTGTATTAGCGATCGTCACGGCACCTTCGATTGCCTGGAACTCACAGAGGTTTCCTATGCCCTACTCGGTGTGATCCCTATGGAGGCTTTGGGGCTGGAACCCGACCTCAAAAATCGCCGCCTGCGCCTGCTCCCCATGAACTCTGAGCAAACTTATTTAAGTGTGTTGTAAGAAAGCCTCTACAAGAGCCGATTGTCAGCAAAGTAATCGCGAGATCATGCTTTTTATGATCTACTAACTTACCTTGCTAAACGGAAGATACAGAACGTGAGGCTTACGCTTACTCACTGGCTCTTGATTCCCAAATCGTTGCTTCTGATGTTGTAGCCAACTCAGCGTATCAGTTTGACCAGGATAATATTTCTGAACAAAATCAATAAAGTCATCTATCGTACAAGGCTTTTGGCATCCGCCCATGTGGTTAAGGTGAAATTGATCATGAACTTCGCAAACTACTGTGATCAAGTTATCTTCCATATCTGCCAAAAGCGGATATTCATTTTGGGAGTACAGATGATGGGCTGTCAAATCTAATTGATTAACTTTGTTACTTTTTTGTCCAGTAAGCTGACAAGTCTTCCCGTCTCGCTTTTTAGCATTCTTCTTGGCAGTTACAACCTTGTCTTCCCGCTTCTTAATTTGGCTGATGATATTATCAACTTCAGACTTAATAACTTCACCAACGTCCTTACATTCCTCCTTACGATTTTTCTTAGTTTGACATTCATGAAAAGATTGCGAAAGTCTATAAATTCCTTCTAACGAAAAGCGTTCACCGCTCCCATCTAAAAAGTCTTCAAAATGTTGACCTTTAGTAAGCGGAAACTTAGTTTTCTGAGTATGTTCAGCCATCCTTTTAAGATAATCAGATCGTGTTCCAAAGATTGCCACTACATCAGATCGTGAAATCCAAAATTGATCGCTACGCTTAACCAAGGATGAGGAATTTTCAAAAACTTTGCGTCTAATAAAACTCTGACGAATTTTTTCTTTAGTATGGAAAATCCACTCGCTGAGGAGATCCCAAAATCCTGGCTTTTTAGTTGCCTCTAGATAGCGCGCAATGGCATAAGCTCCAGACTCCGTATACTCGCGAAGTCCAGTAGAAGCAATAACAACCTTGTAGTCTTTTCCTTCAAGCAATTCCCATTCATCATCTGCATCTGCATCGAAATGTATTTCAATATCGATCAAATCTTGATCTGTGATGTTTAACGTCTTAATCAGTTCTTTGCTGGTGATGTAAACTTTTGCCATGGTTAAAACTTGTGGGTAAGACTTTTGTAGAAAACAGTCAAGCGATCGAATATTTCTGCATTCCCTGTAGATGACTTATCTGGGTGATAAATCTTGCTCAGTTGGTGATAGGCAGATTTAATATCCTCAGTTGTAGAAGCTTTTGGATCTAATCCAAAGGCTCGCCAAGGCATATCGTATTTAAAGATGTTGATTCCATTAATACAGCCATGTCCTTCCTCATTAGCTTCGTTGGGCAGAACATCAATAAACTTGCGATACAGCATCTCCCAACCCGCATTCTTTCTTAAATCAAGATTTTCCATACTGGATGTAGCCAGTTGAAAACCACTCGATTTTTTGAGTTCTTTTGCGTCTTTTACATCAAAGTGTGTGCAGATAGCTTCTTTCAGTTGAGCGCCAGTGAGGGCTTTTGGAGCCTTTGGAGGCTTGACAACCTTTGGTTTTGGATCTTTCTTCTTGTAATTTGCAATAACAAATTGTGCAAATTCTTCAAAAGCACTAGCACTTAAGTTAGAGATTTCTGTTAATCGAGTAATCTCATCCTGCAACAGTTTATTTAGGGTTACTTGAGGCATATGCACGTCCTTACTATTAATACTCTTCACTATCCTGTATAAATTTTATAGCCACACCTAACTGATAAGTCTTTCGTTAGAGTTCCCGGCATTCCCGGTAGATCGACAAGACATTCTTGGAATCTTTAAATTGTCTGGCAACGATTAAAACTTTGCTAAACCATCAAAGATTTTTGGCGTTCAGTTGCATTTGCTACAGAAAGTTCGTTGCCAGCATTAATCACTTTGATCACAAAATGCATTACTAGCAATTTGTAACAATAAAGGTGCCTTTAGGACTTGGAGTTGAAAATCAGATGCTTTTCTATTTCTAAAGACAGCAGCAAAGAGGAAACTCACAAATTAGTACAATGAGAATGAGGTAAGCACCTTATTCATTGGGAGGAGGCGATCGCGATGGATTCAATCGTTGAAGTGAGTGAAACAGGTGCCCTACAGCTACCTGATGAGATTTTGCAGGCGATTCAACCAAATACCCGTTTTGTAATTGCAGTAGAGCGCGATCGCGTCATTTTGTCTCCCGTTTCTTCGGAGCAGCCTTTTTGGGCGATCTCCACACCGCAAGAACGAGCAGAACGATTTCATCAATGGGTACAAAGTCATCAAAATGGATCGAATCTACCGGACGAAGCGCTACGGCGGGAGACTATCTACCACTGATGACCACTTACTTGAGGGATACTAACATCTTGCGAAATAATCATTAGCCTCAACCGATCGCGGTTTCACCAGAAAGCTAACTTTGTCTGAACTGCGATCGCTTGCAAGTATCAAGGCTAACTTGAGCAGCCTTCATCATCCATACGTCTAACTAAATCGCTGCGTACCCAGCCTTTAGCACCAGAGGGAAACTGAACAAAGTGCCAAACGTAGCCATCTTTGGTGTTTTTGTAGTCCAGCAGTTGCACCACATCGCCTTGAAGCCCGTAGTGAGGAGACGTGGCTGAAGTGGATGGATTGGCGCGAACATTGATCCGATTCGTGAAACGATCCCTACGGGAATCGCCTGCTTTTCCTGCCAACACACCATACTCCGCCATGCCTTCTGTATATCTAATAAAATCGCCGCGCACCCAACCTTTTGCACCCGAAGAAAACTGCACATAGTTCCACATCGCGCGATCGCTTCCCAGCATTGAGCGTGTCACTTCCACGCGATCGCCGACCAAACCATAGTGGGCACGGGAAGACGCGATCGTCGGCAGGGGGATGCCCTCCAGATGCTCATAGAGGGTCGGGTGCGACTCTGGGCGACAGACCAGAATGAAGTTCAATTTTTCGGCTAGAAGTTGCTGGCACAAGGGTTGGTGACAGTAGAGGTCGTCTCCCAAAACTGTCACATTCAAGACGCTGTAGCGTTGTCCATGCTGCGATAGCCACCGTTTAGCAGCCGCATTCTCACAGTCTTGCTTGTCATGCCCATCTTGCGGCACGATAAACTCAGGCACTAATGGAATCACCTGAGCCTGCCCTGGACAAACAATGACTGGCGTGACCACACTGTGGAAGTAATGGGTCTCCCCCGACTTCATCTGGCGGGTTGAACATCCTGGGCAGTGGATTTGAGCTGAACTGAAATATTCAGTGCCATCCATCGCCACCAGCAGTGTCGTTGCAACCGAGCGGAAATTCTTTAACTTCCCTTGTTGTTCCAAGGTCTGCAAAATTTCCTCAAATACCGGAAAAACCTGCGCTGGGTTCACCGGGTCGAGCAAACCCCGGATGGGGTTGTCAGTCGGAATCTGATGCACCCCAAACAGACTTTCGGCATTGTTTTTCCCTTTGCTGCCCTGCATCATTCGCTGGTACGCCAGAAACGATGGAGTTTGGGTGAAGAACACACTAAATGCGCTCAAAGCGGCATCTTCCATCCCATAGCGGATATTTTTGCCAGTGCGCTTGTCCGGTAGCGATGACAGCACCTGACGAAAACAACCCACGATTGTGTTAAACAATCCCCGTTCGCTCAACGGTTTTAGCTCTCTTGGCTCATTCACAGGTCATTACAATATTGATATTCCTTGGTTTTGAACAGCTATTTCTCATAATGAGAATTGCTGTCTCGCCAGCGCTAGTTTTGACAATATGGTGAAGCTGGGGGATGTAGCATCCAAGCGGGAGATCAAAACCCTGATTGGACATCAGGCTGATGTTTTCAGTGTCAGCTTTGGTCCCGGTGGTAAGACTCTCGCCAGTGCCAGTGGTGACAATATGGTGAAGCTGGGGGATGTAGCATCCGGGCGAGAGATCCAAAACCTAAGTGGGCATCAGAATAATGTTTGGAGCGTCAGCTTTAGTGCTGATGGCAAAACCCTTGCTAGTGCTAGCTTTGACAAGCTAGTGAAGCTGTGGGATGTAGCATCCGGGCGGGAGATCAAAACTCTGAGTGGACATCAAGATCGTGTCGGGAGCGTCAACTTTAGTCCTGGTAGCAAGACCTTGGCCAGTGGTAGTTGGGACAAGACGGTGAAACTGTGGGATGTGGTCACGGGCAAAGAGATGAAAACCTTGAGGGGGCATCAGACTGTTGTCGGGAGCGTCAGCTTTAGTCCCGATGGTAAAACCCTGGTCAGTGGCAGGTGGGACAAGACGGTGAAACTGTGGAACCTAGTTTCGAGAAAAGAAATCAAAACCCTGACGGGGCATCAGGGTGGCGTCTTGAGCGTCAGCTTTAGTCCAAATGGCAAGACCTTGGTCAGTGCTGGTGGTGACAAAACGGTGAAGCTGTGGAACCTCGATCTGGATAACCTGATTGCACTGGGCTGCGATCGGGTACGAAACTATTTGCTCACTAATCCCAACGCCACCAACAGCGAGCAGCAAGCCTGCGGCATCACCCGCAAAAAGTAAGGAAAATTATAAAAGTAATTAGAAAGCGGTTAAGAATAAGCCAACTTAAGATTTATGCCAGCCCTAGTGATATCTCAATCTTTAGTTGATGGGTAAAGACGATGTAACTTGACCCGTGCCTCATCGGTCGTAAATCGCCAATCAATCCAGGTCTGTTTTTGATGTCGATGCTCCTGCCAAGCTTCCACCTCAGTTGTCAATGTCTCGAAGTCTGGAATCCGACGATCAAGACATTGACGGGAGAGAATACTCAATTCAATCTCTGCCATATTTAACCCACTGCCGTGTTTAGGGGTGTGACAAAACTCCAACTTCTCCAAAATTCTGCGGGCTTCTGCCGGTTCAAATGCTTTGTAGAGAGAGGCAGGAGAGTGAGTATTGAGATTGTCCTGAACGACGGTAATTTTGAGTGCCGCTGGATAATCGCCATCCACCAAGTCTTTGAGCAAATGAGCATAGTCAATGGCAGTTCGTCGTTCGGTGACTTGCACCCGTCGCCACCCGACCATCGGCTCACAAAGCATAGACCTCTTGCGTGAATCAAGATGCGATCGCTCACGATATAAAGCTCACTACGACGTTTGGTTTTAAGCTTGAGGATTTTGCCAGGGATGTTTTGACTGTTGAGCCACTGCATGAGGGCGATCGCGCATTGATCACATTCAAGCAGTGAGTATTGAATGACGAGTTGGCTGATTTCGGGCGTTGCTGAATGCAGATATGAAATGCCCTCATCCCCAACCCCTCTCCCTAGGGAGAAGGGAGCCAGAATTCCTGTCCCCTCTCCTTTTAGGAGAGGGCTAGGGTGAGGGTAAAATCTGTGCTTCATAGATCGATTCAGCAACGCCTGATTTCGTTCCAGATTGCTTGGGTCGATCGAGGCTCTGACATAGGTGGCGGAATTAAGCCTGATCTCCATAAATATTCTTGACGATATCAGCCTTAGTTGATCGGACTCTCACTTTTCACAAAGGATACTGCACTGGATCGATACGCGTTCATCTTAGCGGAGAGGCACGATCGAGGAACATTAGCCCGATCGCGTCAGAGAAGACGATCAGACGCTTACTTTTTGCGGGTGATGTTGCACAGTTGGCGATCGCTTTCACTTCGCTTCTCTTACAGAAAGTTTTCGACTCTAGCAGTAATTTCTTGCAAGACTTCTAGAAGTGTTGGAGCAGAAGAGCTAATCACATTCTCCTCACTGCCATCATGCTTGTGGTTGGGATAGGTGGGTAGATTCAGCTTTTTATGGTGTGGGGTATTATCATAGCGGAAAAGTAAATTACTCATGGCATCCATATACTGGTAAGCATACATATCTCGATCGAGATTAATTTCTACACTGATAAACTCCCGGACATGAAGTATGGAGCCATCAGTAAATTTCATTTCGGCTCGAATGAATCCTTCATAGGTGTCTCGTTTTTCGCAGTCTAATGTAAAAGAAGTTAATTGTGAGCAAGTTGAAATAGCCGTTTCAATCTGCTGAAAATAAGCTTCAAGTGGCAAATTCAATTCCTCGCAATCTTTCCACTTTCTCTTGTAGACGTTGAAGTAAGCGGAATTCTCCAATCCATTCGTCAAGTTCTAGAGTTTCCTGAAACTCATCGTTCTCGTAGCGATGCAAAAATTCCTCAGTAGAAAGTTGATATTTCTCCTCGAAGTCTCGAAGCCGTTGGGCAGTCTGCTGAATTCCGGCTTCAGTAGAATGTAGAGCTTCAGCGATCGCGCCTTCAAGCAGGGGCTTTAGTGAACCTGAATGTTTGGAGGTGAGTTTGAGTTCAGTCATGGAACATTCTCAAGGATTGAGCGGTTGCGTTGCGCTGATCGCTTTCATTTTAGCGGAGAGGCACGATCGAGGAGAAATAGCCCAATCGCGTCAGAGCAAACGATCGGACTCTTACTTTTTGCGGGTGATATTGCACATGGCTCGATCGCTCTCATTAGCGTTCCTCGTCAGATAATCATGCACCCAGTCACAACCTAGTGCCATCAATGAGTCAAAATCCCAGTTCCACAGCCTCACCGTCCTGTCAGAACTCCCCGTGGCAATCGTCTTGCCATCGGGACTGAAACTCACACTCAAGACCCAAGCGTCATGCCCTTTAAAGGTTTGCAGCACCCGTCCGTCCAGGCTCCACAGCTTCACCGTCTGGTCACCACTCCCCGTGGCAATCGTCTTGCCATCGGGACTGAAACTCACAC
>ENA-ORBV01001522-ORBV01001522.1-microbial-mat-metagenome-genome-assembly--contig:-NODE-1522-length-51281-cov-12.382314_pt1 | contig 51281 bp, 33 predicted proteins | sample MGYA00237777_ERZ505514 | MGnify/ENA primary metagenome ERZ505514 (study PRJEB26160, sample SAMN06269048) | microbial mat metagenome | isolation source: Oligotrophic lake microbial mat | place... | reverse complement strand
GTCTCGTGGGCTCGGAGATGTGTATAAGAGACAGCCAGGTCAATCGCGCGATTGGTGTCGGACCCGATGTCATCGAGGTATTCGGTGACGGTCGCGTTGCCGGCGTCCTCCATTTTGGCAAGTCTCACGTAGCCGATGATCGCGGCGAGGACGTTGTTGAAATCATGAGCGATGCCGCCGGCGAGCGTGCCGATGGCTTCCATTTTTTGCGACTGACGGAACTGCTCCGCCAGTTGCTGCCGCTCGAGAAACTGTCCCAGCTGCGCACCGAGCGCGGCGAACAAGGCCCTGAATTCCGTCGTCGGCTCAAGCGAAGCGGTGCTGAAGAAATCCAACACCCCGACCACCTCTTCCCGCAGCGTGACAGGAAAACCGACCGCGCTGCGCAGCGCTAGCGATGCGGCCAACGCCGGAAAACAGAACGAGGCGTCTTGCGCTATTTCAGGAATCCACACGGGTTGCGCCGTTGCCCAGACCTTCCCCGGCAAACCTTCTCCAGCCACGAACGTCTTCGCGCGACTCGCGTCGGCGAAGGGATGAAAATCAGCGGACGGCGCATGCCAGTGTTCGACGCAACGCAGCACTTTCGCCGAGCGATCGACGGCCCACAGAGCGCCAATATTCCAGTTCGTCGCGCGGCAGATAATTTCCAGGAAACTTTTCGCGGTCTGCGGTAACTGGGCGCCCTCCGCCAGCATGCGCGTCACGGCGTGTTGGATATCCGTGCGCTGCTCCGCAGCCCGTTTCTCGGTGATGTCGCGCGCAGCGGCGAATACTCCCAGCAGGCACCTGTCCCGATCGTAGAGGGTGGTGGCGTTGTAGGACACCACGGTTTCTTTGCCGTCCATAGCGCGGGCGGTCAACTCGTAGTTGACGACATTTTTTTCGCTGAGCACCCGCTTGATGCCCGCCTCGGCACGGTCCTGATCGGTGAAGAAGCTCTTGAAGGGCGCGCCGATCAGCTCGACGCGGGTGCGGCCCGTAAGCACCTCCATCTGCCTGTTGACGTCGGTAATGATGCCTCGTGGATCGGTGGTCATGATCGCGTCAATATTAGATTCGATGAGCGATCGGGTGTAGAACTGCTGGTCGCGCAGCCGTTGATCGAGTTTCTTCCGCTCCTCTTCCACCTGCTTGCGCGCGGTGTTATCGGTGCCGATCAACAGATAGCCGATGATCGCCTCCTGCGTGTCGCGCAGCGCGGTGACCGACACGACCGCCGGGAAGCGGCTGCCGCCCTTGCGGATGTAGGTCAGCTCGTAGATGTCTTCGATCCCGCGCGAGGCCTTGAACACCAAGGCCTCAAAGCCGGGCGCAATCGGGGTGCCGAGTTCGATGCTGAGCGTTTTGGCGCGTGCGATCACTTCCTGCGGATCGGAAATATCGGCCGGCGTGATCCGGTTCATCACCTCGTCCGCCGTGTAACCAAGCATCCGCTCGGCGCCGACGTTGAAGATCTGAATGACACCCGTCGCGTCGGTGGCGATGCTCGAGAAATTCGCGCTGTTGAAAATTGCGCCCTGCAACTCGGACATGCGAGCGAGCGCCTGCTTCTGCCGAAACAACTCCACGAACACCGCGACCTTGTTCGTCAAGATGTGTGACTCGATGGGTTTGTAGAGAAAGTCGACCGCGCCGGCATCGTAGCCCTGAAACAGCCGCTTCCGCTCCTGGGATCCGGCGGTCACAAACACGATTGGCACGTGCTTGGTGCGGATGCTCCCGCGCATCAGCTCCGCGAGTTCGAAGCCGTCCATGTCGGGCATCTGCACATCCACGATTGCTAACGCGACTTCGTTCACGAGCAGGAGCTCAAGCGCCTCGGGGCCTGTGCGGGCCGTCAGCACGCGCAGACCCGGACCGCGCAACAAGGCCTCCGTGGCGACCAGATTCTTTTCGAGATCGTCGACGACGAGGATGGTGACGTCATCTTTCATATAGTTGGGCCCGACTCAAGATTGCCCAGGTCAACGCCTTGGGGCAATAGGTCCAGGACCGTGGAGCCCTGAACAAGTAATTGAATCGCTGGATTGAGCCGCCCCTTCAGGGCTCTACAGGGAGAACCAACTGATTTCCCAGGGCGTTGCCCTGGGCTGAACTGAATCGGGCCGATGTCCCTCACGAACCCGCACAAGAAACGGCGTTGCCGGGCCTGGGTGGTTACGTTCATGATTGCTTCCGGTAAATGCGTTCGTTCCTGTCGAAGGTGTCGAAGCCGGCTGCGTGCGACGATGTACGCAGATTTTCCTTGGAGCCGAGCGCCAGGAAACCGCGCGGCACGAGCGAATGCCCGAACAGGGCGATCGCACGGTCTTGCAGCTCGCGGTCAAAGTAGATAAGGACATTCCTGCACAGCACGAGGTGCGTCTCTGTGAAGTCGCCGTCGGTGGACAGTGAATGGTCTGAAAAAACAACATTCCTGCGCAAGCGGCGATCGAAGACGACGCCATTGTAGGCGGCCGTGTACCAGTCAGACAGCGAGCCTTTGCCACCAGCCGCAGCATAGCTCTGCGAGAATCCCGCCACGCGATCCAGCCCGTAGACGCCGGCCTCGGCCTTGTGCAGCGCCTCTTCATTTACGTCGGTGGCGTACAGGATCGCGCGATCGAGGAGCCCTTCTTCCTCAAGGAGGATGGCCATCGAGTACAACTCCTCGCCGGTGCTGCATCCAGCGATCCAGATCTTCAGCGACGGATAGGTCGCGAGGATCGGCAACACCTCGCGGCGCAAGGCCAAAAAGTGCGTGGGGTCACGAAACATGTCGCTCACCTGAATAGTGAGGTAGTTGAGGAGGATGGGCAGCACGTGCGGATCGTGCAGTACACGATCCTGCAGCACTGAAAGCGAGGAGGCTCCGAAGTGATCCATGGCCTGCCGCAGCCGCCGTTCCAGCGACGACATCGCGTAGTCGCGAAAGTCGTAGTGATAGCGCTGAAAGATGGCCTCGAGCAGTAACTTGAGCTCAAGGTCGAATACCCCATCGCCGTCCTGTCCTTCGATCAATCTCATTGCTTAAACATCCAGACGCGCAGCAGCGACAGCAGTTTTTCGACGTCGATGGGCTTGGCCATGTAATCAGACGCGCCGGCCTCGAAGCACGCGTGCTGGTCGTCCTTCATCGCCTTGGCGGTGAGCGCTATGATGGGCAGATTTTGCCATTCTGGCCGCGCACGGATGGCCCGCATCGCCGCGATGCCGTCCATCTCTGGCATCATGATGTCCATGAGAACGACGTCGATGCCGCCCTCGCGTTGCGCTGCACTGCCAAGCTTTTCGAGGGCGGCGAGCGCTTCGTTACCGTTGCGCGCGATTTCCATTTTGGCCCCGAGCGGCTCGAGCACCCGGGAGAGCGCGAACACGTTGCGTACATCGTCCTCGGCCAAAAGGATGCGCCGGCCCTCGAAGGCGGCGTCGCGGTTGCGGGCTTCGCGCAGCATGCGCTGTCGGTCTGCGGGCAGCTTTGCCTCCACGTGGTGCAGGAACAGCGTGACCTCGTCGAGCAGCCGCTCGGGCGAGCGCGCGCCCTTGATGATGATCGAGCGCGAGTATTGGCTCAACCGCTGCTCCTCGTCGGGATCAAGCGAACGCCCCGTGTAAACGATGACGGGCGGGTGCGAGTAGCGCTCGTCGGCGGCCATGCGCTCGAGGAGTTGGTAGCCGCTGAGATCGGGCAGGGTGAGGTCCACGACCATGCAGTCGAACGTCGAGGCATGCAGGGCCTCGAGCGCGGCGGTCGCCGTCTCGACGGCCGTGATGCTCACGTCGCCACCGCCGAGCAGGGCCTCGATGGCCTGCCGCTGGCGTTCGTCATCCTCGACCACGAGCACGCGTCCAATCTTCTGCGCGAGCTTCCGCTCCATGCGTTCGAGTGCGCGCAGCAACTCCTCGCGCTTGACCGGCTTGAGCGAATAACCCACCGCGCCGAGTTCGAGCGCCTGCTGGATGTGATCCTCCACCGAGATCATATGCACCGGCACGTGGCGCGTGGCCGGGTTCCGCTTCAAGCGGTCGAGCACCGTGAGGCCCGAGTGATCGGGCAGGTTTACGTCGAGCAGGATGCCCACCGGGTGGTGCATGTGCGCCGCGGCGATGCCGTCCTCGGCGGTGGGCGTGGCGACGACCTTGAAGCCGCGCTCGCGCCCGAGTCCGACGAGGATGCGGGCGAAGGCAGCATCGTCCTCGACGACGAGGATCACGCGATCGCCCTGCACAATGAGGTCGCGATCGTCGTCAACCAGTTTCGCCACCGTGCCTGGCTCAGCCATCGTGCGCGCAGGTGCTGGTGCAAAAGACGGTGACGATGCGGGCGCGACCGGCGCTGGAGCGACCGGTGCGGCGCTCGCCGGGCGGGTCGTCGCGGTGGTTCCGGGAGCCCCGAGCGAGCGGGGCACGGTCAGCGTAAAGGTGCTGCCCTGGCCGGGCTCGCTCTGCAACGTGACGTCGCCGCCAAGCAGGCGCGCGAGCTCCCGCGAGATCGACAAGCCGAGCCCTGTACCGCCGTATTTTCGATGCGTGCTGCCGTCGGCCTGACGGAAGGCCTCAAAGATGACCTCGTGGTGATCGGGCGTGATGCCGACGCCGCTGTCGGTGACACGGAAGCGCACGAGCGGCGCCCCGTCGTCTGACTTCAGAGCGTCCACCGCGAGGCGCACCGTCCCGCTTTCGGTGAACTTCACGGCGTTCGACACCAGGTTTTTCAACACCTGCTGCAGGCGCTGGCCGTCGCTCACGATGGCGTCGTCGTTTTCGTCCTCGAGCGAGGTTTCGAGGAGCAACCCCTTTTGCGCCGCGAGCGGATCGAAGGTGCGCCGCAACTGCTCGATCATCGCGCGCAGCGAGAGCTTGTCCAGGTGCAGGTCGATCTTGCCGGCCTCGATCTTCGAGAGGTCGAGGATGTCGTTGATGAGCGTGAGCAGATCGGTGCTCGCGCCGTAGATCGTCTCCGCGAACTGCACCTGCTCCCCGGTGAGGTTGCCGCCCGTGTTGTCCGCGAGCAGCTTCGCGAGGATGAGCGCGCTGTTGAGCGGTGTGCGCAGCTCGTGGCTCATGTTCGCGAGGAACTCCGACTTCACCTGATTCGCGCGCACGAGCTCGACCGAGTGCAGCGTGAGTTCGCCCTGGGCACGCTCGAGATTGTCCTTCTGCGCCTGCAACACATCGGCCTGCGTTTCGAGCTGGGAGTTCGTCTGCTCGAGCTCCGCCTGCTGCGCTTCGAGATGCACCGCACTCTCCCTGAGCGCGCGGCTCTGCTCCTCCAGTTCTTCGTTGGAGACCCGCAACTCCTCCTGCTGAGCCTGGAGTTCCTCGGCTTGTTGCTGCGTTTCCTCGAGCAGGAGCGCGAGCTTTTTGCGGTATTGGGCCGTTCGCAGGGCAATGCCAATCGGCTCGGCGATCCGGCGCAGCAGCTCCAGGTCATGCGGAAAGACGGGGCGAAAGAAGCCCAATTCCAGCACCGCATTGGCCACCCCGTCGGCACTGGTCGGAGCGATCACGAGGTGCCGGGGCCGGCTGCCGCCGAGGCCGGAGGTAACAGGAAAATAATCCGGCGGCACGTCGCTGATCGTCAGAACCGACTTCTCCCGCATGGCTTGGCTCGTCAGACCGCCCACCGCCGGAGCCTGGTCGGACCCGTCTGACGCTTGCGCGGGAATCGCATAGGCGCCCACGAGGGAGAGGTGGCCCTCTTCCCCGGCGAAATACATGGCCCCGACCCGGGCGTTGAGGTAGCGGGCGACGAAGCCGACGATCTTTTCGCCAAGATGCCCGACCTCCTGCTCACCCTGCAGCCGGTCACTGAGTTCGTTCTGCCCCGCCCTCAGCCAGGCCTGCGTTTGCATCTCGCGGAAATCCCGCGAGGACATGACGGCGGCGGCGACGATGAGGAACAACAAGAGCGCTGATCCCGCCCAGGTGACGAACGTCGAGAAGGCGGCGGCGCGCTCCCATTCCTGCGTCCGGGCCTCGAGTGTCGCGCGCTCGGCGGTCTGCATTTCGCCGATCAACGCACGCAGACGTTCCATCATCACCTTTCCTCGGCCCGAACGCATCAGATCGACCGCAGCTTCAGCCTGACCGGCGTTTTTCAGTTCGATGCCCTCCTTGTGAATTGCCATCCGGTCTGCGGCGAGGCGCTCGACGACCTCGAGTCGCTGCAGTTGCGTTCGGTTGTCTGCCGCCAGGCGCCGAATATTCGCGAGGTTGTCCGGCAGTTCGGCGAGCGCGGCAGTGTAGGGATCGAGATACGACTTGTCACCGATCAGCAGATAGCCGCGGTGACCCGATTCCGCGTCCACGAGCGTGGAGATCGAGGACTCGAGCGCTTTCGTCATTTCGAGCGCATGCATCATCTGTTGTGCGCCTGTCGCTCGAGCCTGCAGGGCGCGAAAGGAGACCACCGATATCACGAGGACGGCGATCAGGGCGACGATGAAGCCGATCAGGGTCTTTAGTGGCAACGACGAGCCAAAGCGGCTACCCGGCACGGCGGATGGGCGATCTTCTCCGAAGCGAAGGTCGGGCGGGCTCGTCAGCGGGGTTTTATCGTCCATGGATTCTTTGGTCATGATTTTTTCCCGGCAGGGGGTTTAAACCTATCCGATCAGTTGGAAAACCAGCCATTAGAAACGGGCAAATTATCCGCCGACGAAAGTGAGAGCAAGCTTGCAAATAATTCGCTCAATGCGTCGGGCTCCCCAAGTCATGGTTCTGTGAGGGTATCTGATCGATGAGTTGGCGCAATTGGTCAAGGTTTACCGGCTTCACCAGATGCGCGAAAAAGCCCGCCTCGCGGGTCAGGCGCAGGTCCCCCTCCATGCCGTAGCCGCTCAGCGCGATGCCGGGGACCGGGCGCTGCCGCTGCAGCTCGCGCATCAAGTCCAGTCCGCTGCCATCCGGCAGACCGAGGTCGCTGATGACCGCATCAAAGCGCTCCGTCCCATGAATCGTGAGCGCCTCCCGCGCCGACGCCGCCGTGGTCACCCGATGACCTTTGAGGGTTAGCAACTGCTGCAGCGTCTCGCGCGTCGCCTCGTGGTCCTCGACAATGAGCAGCTTCCGGTGGGTGTCAAGATAGTTGCCGCCTGAATTTGGGGGTTTGACTCGGCTGGTCACGCTGCGCTTTCCCGTGTGGCGTTGGACTCCGGGTTGAGCACGACCCGGTCGACGGGGGTCCAGTTGCGCGTCGAGCGCGACCACCGTTCGGGGCGCCGTGCACGAGCTTGCTCGTAGACCCGTTTGCGGCGCGCCAGGATCGCGACATCTTGACCGGCGTGGCGCTGCTCGGGCGTCACGAAGCGGATCTCGCTATGGCAGTGCTGCGTGTTGTACCAGTGCACAAAACGAGCGACGAAATCGCGCGCCGCTTCCAGCGAGGCGAAGGGCTGGTCGGGGTACTCGGGTCGGTACTTGAGCGTTCGAAAGAGCGCTTCGATGTAGGGGTTGTCATCGCTCACGCCGGGCCGACTGAAAGACGCAGCGACACCAAGCTCCTGCAGCCGTGCGAGAAAGGTCCCGCACTTCATCGGCCCGCCGCTGTCCTGGTGCAGAGTCCTGGTGCAGAGTCCTGGTGCAGAGCGACCTGGCCCGGCTGCACGCCTTCGCGGCGGCACGTCGTCGCCAGCAGCGCGCTTGCGTGTTCCGCGGACTCCTCACCGTGCACTTCCCAGCCCACGATCTTGCGGCTGAAGATGTCGATCACCATGTGCAAGTAGAAAAATCGACCCTTCACCGGCGAGAGCAGGTACGTGATGTCCCACGTCCACACCTGGTTGGGCGCCGTGGCTGCCAGCTCACGCGGCCGCGAATGCGCGGCGGGCTTCGAGCGTTGCCGATGGTTCACCTGGCCCTCCGCGCCCAAGACGCGGTAGAAGCTCGACTCCGAGGCCACGTAGATCCCTTGGTCCGCCAGCCGCGGCACGATCTGCTTGGGCGACAGATCGCGAAACTCTGGGCGGTTGGCGATCGCCACCATTTCCTGGCGTTCGTTGGGCGAAAACGCGTTCTTCGGTGATTTCTTCGGCCCTGCGCGCCCGTCGCCGCAGACGCCTTTCTTCTTCCATCGCTGCACCGTACGCACGTCCAAGCCGACGAGCTCGCAGGCACGCTCCCGACTCGCACCGGCTTTCACGGCTTCCTCGATCCATCCCATGACCATCACTCGGTCCTCCTGGGCGTGGGCTCGTCCTCGTCCCCCCACAGGTCCTTCAGTTTTTTTTTGAGCGTGACGAGCGCGGCGAGTTCCGCAAGCGCCTTCTCTTTACGGCGAAGGTCGCGCTCGAGCTCGCGCACACGGTTGGCACTCACCTTGGGTTGCTCCCGGCCGCGCTTCTTTCCTGGCGCGAGCGCGGCCTGGGCTCCTTCGGCCGCGAGACGGCGCCACTCCTTGAGCTGCGCGGCGTGCAGACCGCGTTTGCGCAGGAACTCCCCGAGGTCGGCGTCGGTGATCGCGACCGAGTCGATGACGACCCGGTAGCGCTCCTTGGCGCTCCATGATCGGGGGCTCTTGGGATCGGACGACCTCGGCTCTTCGTGCGGCTCTGGGAGCGGTCAGGCGTTGGATCATGCGCAGTTTGAACTTCTCGGAGTAAGGCACGAATGGTGTCTCCTGCGCCCCCCGGATCTGGATCAATGTCGAAAGTCGCGCCCCCCTCGGGGGGCGTCCTGCCCGTAGGGCAGGAAGAGGGACCGCCTTGGCGCAGTCGACCGCACGGTCGATCGCGGAGGCTTGGACGTCGAAGCGGGTGTCATTCGTCCCTTCTGATCAAAGACGTGACGACATCCGCATGTCCGCTGCGCTGAACGGCCGGAGCGGTGACGATCGTCCCGCTCCGGCGTCAGCCGGTCGTCATCGGATTCACACGACCCGATGGATCGATTCCCGGCCATCCGCGCGGACACGGTCGATGCCCCGAAGGGCGCTTCGTTCAGGAACAAGGAACTCGGGGCCTCGTCCTCCGTCCTCGCCCGTTACGCTCGAAGGGCTGCGCCCGGGGCACTTGAGCCGCGCAACCCCGCCTTGCCCTGAACGGGATGTCGGGCGCGGTCCAGTGGACCTTGTCTTTCCCCAACCCCTCACCCGCGTCAATCCAGGCCGTGGAGGGTTTGGCGTTTGATCCCATCGGTCCGGACATCTTTGTCGCAACACGCCAGGGTCCGCCGCAATCTCGCGGGTTCGTGACGCTGCACCACGCGTTTGCCGAGTGGACGGCCCTGGGACCGATTTTCGCGAGCCCGGCCGCGGGGTTGCTGCGAGTTCACTGACAGCATCGCCCGTTTCGTGGCGCCCGCGGGGCGGATCGATTCACACGGTCCGCCCCACCTGGCACCGGCGCGCTCGCTCCCGGAGCTGGCGTTCCGTTTGTGAGGCCCACAAAGGCCCTTCCCCACGACACGCGGTTCTGGGAAGTCGCTTGAAGCGACTTCCCCGCGCGCCCCGAGTCCGCCTCCAATATGCCGAACGGCCCCCCAACGGCTCTTGAGCGGCCGGATGGCGATAGTTCGGCTCGCTGTTCGGCCGCCTCTTGGGCCCTGCGCCGCACGTCGACCGCTGCCGATTCGAAGCGCTACCCAGGGCCCCCTCAGAAACGTCCGCTTCGACCACCTATCCCCAGCCACCCGCGTGGCTCATGAATGGGTTGGGCTAAAGGGGCTTTTCAGCAGGCGATTTCCATCTTCGCCGCCGCCTGGTCGCGTTTGTCGCGCCGGTCGCGGCGCGCGACGGTCCGCGTGAGGATCGGCAGGAACTTCGGCGCACCGCGCCAGACGAGGAAACGGTCCGTCGCGTTGCGCACAAGATTGCGTGCCGCGACGGGGAGCCGGTCAACGCGCTTGTAGTGCTTGACCAGCTCCTTGAAGTTCTCCTGGAACATCAACACCTGATCGCGGGAGATGCTGGACTGCTCCAGCGCCGTGTCGCGGAAGTAGTCCGTGACGACGCGGTTCTTGGCCCACAGGCCCTCCTTCGTGACCAGGTCGTAGAGCGGTGTCCCTTCGTAGGGATAGAAGATCGAGTGCTGGATGAAGTCGGGATCGATGACCGCGTTGAGTTTGATCGTCTCGAGCACCGCCGAAGGCGTTTCGTGGGGCGAACCGACGATGTTGTAGGACATCACCTGGATGCCCTTGCGCTTGAACTTCAGGAAGGACTCAACGAGCTTCTCGTTCGACAGACGGCGGTTGAGGATCGCATTGCGCACACCCTCGTTGCCGGCTTCGATCGCCATGTGCACACGCACACAGCCTGCTTCCGCCAGGAGGTCGACCATCCAGTCGTCGACCAGGTTGGGCCGCATGTTGCAGCCAAACGGTTTGCCGATCTCCTTCTTGTAGAGCGGCACGAACTCCTTCAGCCAGCGCTTGCTGACGCCGAAGATGTCGTCCTCGAAGAAGAAGGCCTGCACCTGGGGGAAGCGCGTCTGGTAGGCCTTGATCTCGTCGATGAAGCGCGGCACGTCCTTGAAGCGGACGAACTTGCCCTGGTCCTTCGCGGCTTCGACGAGGGCGATGTTGCAGCAGTACGCGCAGTCGTAGGGGCAACCGCGACTGCCCATCAAGATGCCGACCTGTTCGCGGATCACCATCAGGCGCGCGAAGTCGTGGTAGATCCCCCAGTCGGGCAGGGGCTGCTCGTTGAGGTTCGCGAGCGGAGCCGGCGGTCCCTTGTGGATCACTCCGGTGCTGTCCTTCCACCAGATCCCGGGGACGTCCGTCGGATCGCGGCCCTCGTCGAGGGCGGTGGCGAGCAGTGCGAGGGGGACCTCGCCGTCGCCCTTGCAGATCATGTCGATGCCTTCAACGCCGATCGCGTCGTCCGGCGAGAGTGTCGGGTGCATCCCCCCGACGAGCGTGTGGAAACCGAAGTGCTTTTTCAGCGCCGGCGCCCACTTGCGGATGTAGGAAAACTGATTGGTTGTTGCCGAGAACCCGATCAGGGTCTGTCCGACCTCGGCCTGGTTGACCCGGATCCACGAGACGAGGTCCTCCTCGGGCAACTCGTGGTAGACGTGCAGCAGCTCGCAGTCGTGCCCGGCGGCCTTGGCGGCGGCCGAGAGGGTCGCGATGCCTTCGTAGTAGTAGCCGGCCCACGAGGGGTCCGGGCTGACCATGTCCGGGTAAATGAAGAGGATCTTCACAGCGAGTGTTAGGGGTCGGGCGTCTGCCGTGCTCGATCGCATGACATCGGCCGGTCAGTAGATCGGACGGTAGGCGATCGCAGCGCCTTCTCACGATACCACCTTCCGTGCGCGTGAGGGATGGAACGGCGCACCGAACCCCGGCCCTTGACCCAAAATCCACGAACCCGACCGCAGGCCGTCCCGGGGCCCGGTGCGGGGCCTGCGAAGCCCCGGGGCCGTTGGCGAAGGCCCGGACCCACTGTCCTAGGATGTCCCCGATGGAAACCCACCCCGACCCGATCGATCTGTTGAGCTCGGCCCTCGTCGGGCGCGAGCAAGGTTTTGTTGAGCTGCGGTTGCACCGCAAGCGCCAGCGCGCCGTCGCGGTCGAGAAGGGCCGCGTCGAGACGGCGCAGAGCACGGAACACACGGGTGTGGGCGTGCGTGTCCTCGAGGAGGGCACGTTCGGTTTCGCCAGCACGGACCGGCTCGATGTCGCGTCCATTCGGCGCGCCATCGACCAGGCACGTGCGGCGGCTCGGGCGTCGGCCCGGCTGCGGACCCGCGCCATCGACGGCATGGCGCCCGCTGACCTCGCGCGCGGGCGATTCGAGGTCCCGGGGTTCGCGGAAACCGAAGCGCGCTCCCTCGACGAGGTGCTCGACCTCGTGCTGCGGACGGAAGCACGCGCACGTGCTGGCGCCAATCAGGTCGACAGCGCGAGCGCCGCCTACTCGGAACTGCTCGAGGAAAAAGCGATCGTGACGACCGATGGCGCGCGGGCGTGGCTGCGCCACGTGCGGCCCGAGCTGCGTGTCGGCGCCGTCGCGCGCTCGGGCGGCGAACTCCAGCGCGGGTCGCGCTCCGTGGGAGTGACGGGTGGCTGGGAATGTCTTTTCCGCGCCACGAGCGCCGATGGGCTCGCGGACGATGCCGCGCGCATCGCCGTGGACCGGCTGCGCGCCGGTTACCCCGAGGGTGGACGCAAGCGCGTGCTGCTCTCCCCCGCGCTCGTCGGTCTTTTGACCCACGAAGCGATCGGCCATACGGTCGAAGCCGACTTCGTGATGAGCGGGAGCTGCGCCGCGGGCAAGTTGGGTCAGCGTGTCGCGAGCGAACTGGTCACCCTGTGCGACTCGGGCGCGAGCGAGTACGCAGATGGCGCTGGCGGCACCCTGCCCGTCGACGACGAAGGTGTTATCACCGGCCGCACGCCGATCATCGAACGGGGTGTCCTCACCGGTTACCTGCACAACCGCGAATCCGCCGCGCACTTCGGCGTCGCTCCCACCGGCAACGCGCGCGCCTGGGAGTACCAAAACGAGCCCCTGATCCGCATGCGCAACACCTACATCGAGCCCGGCAATTCGAGTTTCGAAGAGCTGCTGGCGGGTATCGAGGACGGCTACCTGCTCGACGGTCCGGCCAATGGCCAAGCGGATGCCAATGGCGAGTTCATGTTCGGCACCCAGGAGGCTTACCGCGTGAAGGATGGTGTCAAAGGGCCGCTGATGCGCGGTGTCAACCTGTCCGGGCGCGCGTTCGATGTGCTCGACAGTGTCGACGGTGTCGGCCGCGAGTTCCGCTGGGACCTTGGCTCCGGCCACTGCGGAAAGGGCCAGCCGGCCAAGGTGGACGCGGGCGGACCGTGGTTGCGTTGCCAGGTGCTGCTCGGAGGCCGGGGTTGAGCGCGCCGCAGTCTGCGGAGCAATCCGCTGCGCAGTCGTCGGTGTTGCGCCCAGGCGACGAACGCGAGCGGCTCCGCGCGCGTTGCCGCACGGCCGTCGAACGTGCGATCGACGCGGGAGCCGATGAGGCGGAAGCGTGTGCGAGCGCGAATTCCGGAACTTCGGTGCAGCTCGAAAAGGGCGATCTTCAGCTTGCGCGCGTGAAGGAGAGCGAATCGCTCGGCCTGCGGGTGTTTGTCGGCGGGCGCATCGGTTTTGCGTCGACCAACCAAGCGTCGTCGGACACATCCCTTGCGCAACTCGCGCGCGACGCGGTGACGCTCGCGAAGTTGTCGCCCGTCGACCCCTCCGCGGGGCTTCTGAGCGGCAGCCGGATCGACCCGCGGCCGTTCCTCGACCAGCCCCGCGCGTGGGATATCGGTCCCGAGCGTGTCGTCGATTGGGCCGCGGACCTGCTCGGCCGCATCCGCGCGTTCGACCGGCGCATTTCGGTCGATCAGGGTGCCGTCAACTTCGGGCGCGGCAGCTCCGCCGTGTTCAGCTCGATCGGCGCCGACGCCGCGGAATCCGACGCCGGACTCAGCGCGAGCCTCTTTGGCATGGCGATCGACGGCGACGAGGTTGGCGGTTTCGACTCGCGCGGCGACTATGCGCGCAACGCCGAAGGGTTCGAGGCACGCCTCGAGCGCCTGGCGCGCGAGTTTGGAACCACGGTGCTGGCAAACCTCGGCACTGGCCGCGCGCAAACGTACAAGGGCGCGGTGTTGCTCGCGCCCGCTGCGGTGCTCGACCTGCTCGTCGAGCCGCTCGTCGGCGCGCTTTCCGCGCTCGCGGTCCAGCGGGGCCGCAGCGCGATGGCCGGCAAGCTCGGTGAAGCCATCGCCGCGAGCGCGTTCGACCTCGTCGACGATCCCACCGATCCGGAGTTGGCGGGTGCGACGGGGGCCGACCGCGAGGGCGCGCCGGCCGTCCGCACGCCGCTCGTCGAAGCAGGTGTCCTTGCGACCTACCTCTACAACGCCCGCGCTGCGCGGATCGAAGGCCGCGCGAGCGGCACCGGCCACGCGGTCGGGGGTCCCCGCGGTGTGCCGGGGATCGGCCCCCATGCGCTCGTGCTCGGCCCCGCAAAACCCTCCGACGAAGGGCAGCTCGACTTTGGCCGCGACGAACTCGCCCCACGCCTTGGCCGCGGCCTCTTGGTGGGCCGTTTCAGCGGCACCGTCGACCCCACGTCGGGGGACTTTTCGGGAGTTGCGAAGAGCGCGCGTTGGATCGAAGCGGGCGCGGTCACCGGCTCCGTCGGGGAGACACTGATCGCGGGCAATGCCTACGAGGCCCTGCGCGCGATTGCCGCCCTCTCGAGCCGAACCGCGCTCCTTGGAGGCCGGTGCCGGATGCCCTGGGCCCTCGTCGACGGAGTATCGGTGACGGCGGGGTGAAACCGCGAAGGTCCAAAGGCCGCCGTTGACCCGGCGGGCTTCGCCGCGTATCGTCCCGCCCCTTGCAACCCGGCCCGGGTGGCGGAATCGGCAGACGCGCATGGTTCAGGTCCATGTTCCCGCAAGGGAGTGGGGGTTCGACTCCCCCCTCGGGCACCATCTCTTGCGCTGCGCCGCGTAGCGGGGTTAGCGCACGCCGGAGCGCACGCCGGAGCGCACGCCGGAGCGCACGGTGACGCACGAGCGCTACCGCGCGCCGGGGCCGCGATAGACGAGCAGGGCGCGCTGCCCCATGCCGCTGGGCAGCTCGTACTCCCACACCGTGTCGAGCCGAAAACCGAGGCGTTCGGCTTCGCGCTCCGCGGCGCGCACTTCGCGCGACCACGAGGGTCCCTTGAACATCACGAGGTCGCCAAAACGGTGGCGCACCTTGCGCAACAGGCGGACGTTCTCGCGCACGGACGACAGCGCGCGCACGAACACGACGTCGTAGGAGTTGCGCGCAAGGTGGTCTTCGCCGCGGGCCCACACCGCCGTCGCATTCGGCACACCCAGCGCGTCGATACTGCTTTGGACGAAGTCGACACGCTTCGCACGGCTGTCGAGCAGCACCACGCGCGCTTGCGCTTCACACAGCGCGGTCGGCATCCCCGGAAAACCGCCACCTGTGCCAAGGTCTAGCACGGTTTTGCCCATCAGCGGCAAAAAGCGCGTCGCACGCCAGCAGTCAAGGTAGTGCTTGACCGCCATTTCGAGCGGTTCAACGATCGCCGTCAGGTTCAGGCGGCGATTGCCTTCCAGGACGAGGCGCGCGTGCTCCGCGTAGCGCTCGAGCACAGCCTCAGTGATGTTTTCCGCGACAAATGCATGCTTCAGCGCGGTGAGCAACTCGTCGACACTCGGAATCGGACCCTCCACGAGGGCGAGGTTGGGTCGATCTTCGACCTCGAGCCCGTCGACGAGACCGTCGTCCTTTTCCCCCTCGAGCTCCGCATCCGGTTGCGCATCGGACCCTGCGCCTTTCGAATTCGGGGCCGCGCCGTCCGCGCCACCCTTTTGGCCCTTATCCCCCAGGTTGCCGCCATCCCCCAGGTTGCCGCCGCCGTCCGCGTTGGGTTCGGTCCCCGGCTGGGGTTCGAAGTCGGATGCGTGCGGTGCGTGCATGGGGGCTGCGCTGCTCGAAAGGCCGCATCGTCCGGGCGACTCCCCGCGGGCCGGCGGGGCGGGCGCTAGGGAGCGGCGTCCGCGCCAAACGGCGGGCGCGCGGCGATGGTGGGAATGCCGGGGAGCGGCGCTGACGTTGGAAATATGGCAGGGCAGCGAGGATTCGAACCTCGAACCTACTGATTTGGAATCAGTCGCTCTAACCGTTAGGAGCTACTGCCCTTGGGGCGGGGCAGGATAGTGCCGCGGACGGGGCGGGGCAAGCTCGGCGGGTTTCCCCCCGCGACGCGGCGCGCGCGAGCCGCTACGCTTGCGCCATTCCATCCCCGAGCGCTCCTCCGGTCGGCACCCCCGCGACTTCGTTTTCGCGTGTGCGGTCCCTGACGGGTCGACGTCGGTCGCGATCGAAAAGCCCCACAACCCGTCCGCCGCCGCCCCCACGGGATCCGCACCCCGCGGCGGCGGTTTTGACGTTTGTGACGCTTTTCGACCGCTGACCGCCATCGACCGTCCCTGAGGTGGAGCATCCACTCGCCGGGCCAAGGTCCCGTTCTCCCGTGCACGACAACGCCTCCGGCGCCTCCCGTTCCGAACCGCTCGGCCCGCGCGAGCAACCGCGCTCCCCACAATCCGACGCAACGACACCGCCCGCCGATTTTCCGTTCGGTGCGGGGCTCGACGATCCGCCGCACGCGCGGCCGCCGTCGAGACCGCCTTCGCGGGCGGCGCGAGCGACCGACACGCCGACCCACTCGCGCCCCGCCGCCGAGGATTCCGCGCCACATCAACCCGTGGTGGAAAGCCAGCCCCGCGTGGAGCTGACCCGCGACGGTCGGCCGCGCCGCTCGCGCTACGCGAGCCCGGCCGCGCCGGAGGTCCGTGGCGAACGGCAATCCGCCCCAGCGTCGCCGCCGGGCCGGACTCGCGGGCCACGGCTCGAGAACGGGGCCCCCCTTGACTCAAGTGGTGTGCTCGATGCGGCGACGGCTGCTAGCGCCGCCGCGCTCGCGTCGGGTTCCGCATTGGCGAAGAGCACCGGTCGCAACGACCGCGGCTCCGATACCGACCGCGGTCCGCGGCGTGGTCCGCGGCGCCGTCGTCGGCGCGAGGCGGAGTACGAACACCTCGGGCAGGTCGACCTGCCCCCGGGTTACGACGACGACACCCCCCTCGATCCCCCGCCGCCCACGGGCGACCCGCGCATGGTCGCGGCGTCGGGGGTCCCGCGCGAGCGTGTCGACCTCGATGCTCTGCGCGTGACCCTGCGCCTGCAACGGCGCGGGTTCCAGGCGTACCTGGTGGGCGGCTGCGTGCGCGACCTTTTGCTCGGCTTCAAGCCCAAGGACTTCGACGTCGCCACCGCCGCCCACCCACGCCAGATCAAGCGTGTTTTCCGCAATGGCCGCATCATCGGCCGGCGTTTCAAACTCGTGCACGTCGTGTACGGCGACAAAATCGTCGAAACCAGCACGTTCCGCGCCGAGCCGCGCCCCGCACGCGCGGACGAGGACCTCCTGATTGTCGACGACAACGAGTTCGGCACGGCGCAGGAGGACGCCCGCCGCCGCGACTTCACGATCAACGCGCTGTTCCTCGATCCGCTCGAGTGGCGCATCCTCGACTACGTCGGTGGCCTCGAGGACATCGAAGCGCGTGTCCTGCGCACGATCGGCGAACCGCAGGTGCGCTTGGGCGAGGATCCGGTGCGCATTCTGCGCGCGATCAAGTTCGCGACGCGCCTCGGCTTTCGAATCGACCCGGGCACATGGGATGCCATGTGCCGTTGGTCGAGCGAACTTGAGCGCTCCGCGCCCCCCCGTGTCGCCGAAGAAGTGCTGCGTCTTCTGCGCTCGGGGCACGCGGAAGCGGCCTTCCGGCTCGCGCACCAATGCGGCGCGCTGAAGGTCGTGTTGCCCGCCGTCGGCGAGCACGTCGCGGACCCCCAACGGGCGGAGCTGTTCTGGCCCTTGCTCGCCGCGCTAGACCGCGAGCAACGGGCAGGACGCGAAGCCGATCCCGCGCTCGCCCTCGCGCTCTTGTACCTGCGTCCTGTGGCCGAGCGGCTCGGCCGCGAACTCGACGAACCGCCCTTCTCCGAGGGTGAGATCCTGGACATCGCAGGCGACTTGCTCGAGCCGATGATCGCCGCCACACGCCTCTCACGGCGGGATGTCGGGCTCGCGCGGCGGTTGCTTGCCAACCAGCGGCGCTTTTTCCAATCGTCGAGCAAGCGTTTCCGGCCGCTGTTGTTCATGCACAGCCCCGAGTTTTTGCCGTCGCTCGAACTGCTGCGCCTGTCCGCGGAGGCGCGGGGCTCGGGCCAAGAGCTTGTCGATAGCTGGCGTGCCCGCTACGCCGAGGCGCGCCAGGTGGACCCCACGGCGGTCGAGCAGATCCGCTCCAAACGCCGTCGCCGTCCGCGCCGGTCCTGACACCGCGCGGGCCGCGCTCTTCAGAAAAAAGCCACACCCTCGCCCGCACCCTCGCCCACCCGCGCCGGACGGGATAGTTTGGAGTGGAAGGAAGTGGACGCGCCCGCGGCCACCCTGCCCCCCCTCGGCCCCTCAGGGTCGGTTCCGGCGGACGGCCCGAGCGTCCGCGTCCGGACCCCCGCGCGGAAGCGGGCCGAGGGAGGCAGCCTTTCACGGGCCCCCGGAGTTCACGGGCACCCGGAGTTCAGGGGCCCCCGGATTGCGGATCCATCGTTCACGTCCGCGGATCGCGGCTACACCCTCGGGGACGGGCGTAGGCTGGCGATTCAGGGCGGCTAGAGTGGCAACGGGACGTTCCCCATGCGCCACTTCGACCCCGACCTTCGCCGCGCCGATGCTCGGTTCGCCACCGGGGGGGGCTCCATCCCTCTGGCGCTTGCGCTGCTCTTCTTGCTGGCCGCGCCCCCGAGCAGCGCGACGCAGACACCCAGGTCCCCGCCGGGCGGCCCGGCGCTGGCCGAGCCGGACACGACGCGGCTTGCGGCCTTTACGAGCTGGGACTCCGCGGACCAACACGCGGTGTTGGCGCAGTGGCGCGAATCTTTGTTCAAGGCGGCGCCGAGGACCTTCGCACTCGTCGAGCGCGCCCTCGGAAACGGCTTCCCGAAACCCGCGGAACTGCCCGTCGAGCGCCCGGCCCGCTGGTTTGATCCAAAGGAGCACGCCCCGGCACAACCGATTCCCCGTCGGCTCGCCAACTTGGATGCGCCCGACGCCCTCGCGATCCGCAAGCGCACGGAAGTGCGACAACCCCCGCGGCCCGAACGGGTCGGCTTCCATTACGACTTCGGCCTCGGCAAAGTCGTCCGCAGCGAAGACGCTGCGGACCCAAGCCGCATGGTCACCAACGGTTTCCTCGGCCGACACCCCGATTGGGACCTCGCGGACGCCGCGATCGCTGGCGCGATCGACGACGGAACCCAGCGCGCGGTGCTCGACGCGTTTTCACACGCGTACACGACGCGTGCCGGGGACGTTCACGCCGGCGTCACGCTCTTCGACGCCTGGTCGAGCGGCATGCAAGTCGAGATGCCCGACGTGGACGTCCTGGGGCTCGTCCACACCCTCATCAGTGACCGCACGAAGACCTGGGTCGCGCCCATCCCCGGCGACCAGCAGCCCATCATCTACGAGCGGCTCGGCCAGGAGTTCCTGCCCGCCCGGCGACTGCGCACGTCCACCACCAACCTCGCGCGCGCCTATGCGGACCCGGCGCCGGTGCTGGTCGATGGAATCCTGCCGACCCAGGCCCTCGCGTTCCACGCCGTATGGGCGACCGCGAACGACGACCCCGTGGCGGTGAAGCAGCTTTTGTTGCCCCTTGACGATCCGGCGTGGGACATGTTCGTCGGGACGTGGTTGCGCCGGATGGGCCAGGAGCCCGAATTGCTCGCCGCGGCGCGCGCGCGCGAAGCGGCGCTCGCGGGCGAGCGGGAGCACATCAAGGAAGCCCTGCGTGCGGCCATCGACGGACACACGCCGACGGAAAAGCCCAACAAGACGGCGCGTCGCTGACTGCGGTCAAGACTTCGGTCACCGCGTCAGCTCGAGCGCCGCGACCTCCGCCGTCGCGAAGGCTGCCTGGAAGTTGAGCCCGCCGATCGGCCCCTGCAGGTCGAGGATCTCGCCGATCGCGAACAACCCCGCGTAGCGGCGGACGCGGCACGTCCCAGGATCCACTTCGCCGAGCGCCAGGCCGCCCGCCGTCACTTCCGCGTGGTCAAATCCGGTCGTGCCCGTGAGCGCCACGCGCAACCCCTTGAGGTTCTGCACGAGCGCGTGCCGTGACGAGCGCGAGAGGGCGTTGAGCCGGGGATCGTCGCCCAGCGCACCGGAAGTCGCGGCGATCCGCGCGAGCAGCCGTTTAGGGGGTGGCGCCATTCCCGCGCGCTCGAGCGCCTGGGACAGCCGCGGTGCGCCCGGCCGCGCCGCAGCGTCCATCAGTTCGGCCCGCAGGCGGTCCTCGCTCCACTCGGGATACAGATCGATTGCCACTGCGCGCGGCTCGCCCGAGGACTCCGCGCGTGCGATCGGTTCCGCGAGGTCCATGGCCGCGGGGCCCGAAAGGCCCGCGTGGGTGAACACGAGCGGGCGGCGGCGACGCTCGATGGAGGCACCCTGTGGGGCAACGTGGCGCAGCTCCGCGTCCTGGAGTGCGATGCCCGCAAGATCCCGCACCCAAATTTCAGGACTGATCAGCGGCACAAGCGCGGGAACCGGATCGACGAGCTCGAGACCGAGCGTTGCAAGCCACGCATACCCGTCCCCGGTCGTCCCCGTGCGCGGATAACTCTTGCCCCCCACCGCGAGCACGACGTTTGCGCATTCGACGGGCTCACCGCGCTCGAGTTCCACCCTCCAACCCGCCGCACAGGGCGCGAGCCGCGCCACCTGCGCATCGAACACAAAACGCGCGCCCGCGGCACGCGCCGCGGATTCGAGGGCATCGCGCACGTCGCGCGCGCGTTGGCTCGCGGGGAAGATTTTTTCGAGCAGCGCTTCGACCGTTGGCACGCCGAGCTCCGCGAAGTGCGCACGAACCTGGGTCGGCGGGAGGATCCGAAGCGCGTGCCCGAGGAAACGCTCACCCCGCGCCCCGAACAGACGCGCCGCACCGCGCCCATCGAGCGTCGTCGTGAGGTTGCAGCGTGTTCCGCCGCTCGCGAGGATTTTGGTGCCCGTGCGCGCGGTTTTTTCGAGCACGAGCACGCGCGCGCCGCGCGCCGCAGCGCGCCAGGCACACCACAGCCCCGCGGCGCCTGCGCCGACAACCACAACGTCGGCGCCGAGCGACATCAACCGCCCGACAGCGCCTCTTCCCAGGCACCCAGTTCCACTTCGCCGTGGACCGAGCGCGGCGGCGTGTCGTCGTCCAGGTCGTCGAGGTAACCCTCGGGCAGACACACCCGCTGGGTCTGGGATCCCTTCGCCCGATGCGCCCGCAATCCGGCGATGGGGAACGGTTCGGCGGGGTCCAGCCGCGCGATCACGGCCTCCAGGGCCATGCTGTCGTCGAGCCCGCCGAGCTGCGCGCGCACCGCCGCGGAGCCGCGGAAACCCTTCGTGTACCAGGTCACCCACTTGCGCATCTGGCGCATTCCGTGGACGGGTCCGAAGAAGTCGACGAGGAGCGCCGCGTGCTCGCGCATCACGTCCGCCACGGCGCCGAATGCGGGCGGGGGCGCGGGCTCGCAGCCGTCGAACACCGCCGCGAGTTCCGCGAACAACCACGGCCGGCCCAAACAGCCGCGCCCGACGATCACACCCGCGCAACCCGTGGCGCGCGCCATGCGCAACGCGTCCCAGGCCTCCCAGATATCGCCATTGCCAAGGACGGGGATCGAAACCGCTTGGACGAGCTCGCCGATGGCGTCCCAGTCGGCCTCGCCGGAATAGAGCTGAGACGCGGTGCGCGCGTGCAGTCCGATCGCCGCCGCGCCCTCCTCCTGTGCCACCCGCCCCGACGACAAGAAGGTCAAAAGGCTGTCATCCACGCCCTTGCGCACCTTGATCGTGACCGGGACCGCGCCGCTCGACCGCACCGCGGCGCGCACGATGCGCGCGAGCAAACGCGGTTTCACCGGCACCGCGCTGCCACCCCCGAGGCGTGTCACCTTGCGCACGGGACAGCCAAAGTTCATATCGATGTGGTGGACCCCCTGGTCGACCAGCGCGCGCACCATCTCGCCGATGTCCTTGGGATCCGTCCCGTACACCTGCACCGAGCGCGGCGCTTCGTCCGGGCGGCTCGACGCGAGCAGCAGCGTCGTGCGATGGCCGACGAGGAACGCGCGCGCCGTGATCATCTCGGACACGAACAGTCCCGCACCCTGGCGTCGACACAGGGTGCGGAACGGGTAGTTCGTCACACCCGCCATCGGAGCGAGCACAACCGGCGGCCACACTCGCAGGGGACCGATCGAAAGTGGACCGAACTCATCCGGCGCGGCCACGGGCACGTCGCGGTTGAGCGCCGAGGCGATGCGCGTTCCCTGGGAGTTGGGGTCGGATGTGGCGACAGCGTCGCCCAAACGCTCAACCACCCGTGTCCTCCACCGGCTCCGGCGGCTTGTCGCGTTTTGCGCGCACCGCTTCGACGTAGGCAGCACCGGCGGCGGGATCGTGGAGGGGTAGCAAGCCGGGACCGCCAAACGCCGTTGCGTCGCGCGGCAGCGTCGCGAGCTGCGAACGTCCAACTTCCTGGGCCCAACCCGAAAGCGCGCCGTTTTTCTCGAACTCGATGATCATGCCCCCCGAATGCGTGCGCACGAGCCGCCCGCTCGGCTGATCCACGATCTCCCATTGTAGCGCGGCGGGCTCGAACAACGCGCCGAGCACGAGCGTCCACAATCGCCCCTGACGCGCGCGCTGGCCAAGCACCAACGGCGTCGTCGCCGTCCCCCCCAGACTCCCGAGGCTGAGCGCGACGATCGGTTGGTCCGTGTTTTCCGTCGCGATGTGCACACCGTTGTGTTCACGGCGCATCTGCAAGCGCTCGCCCACCAGCGCACCGACGATGGAAACCTCCTGGCCCTCGGCCAAGAGGCGCACCGAAAACGCCGCGAGCCGTCCTTCGACGAGCCGTTGTTGCACCTGGATCTCGGACGCGGCGACATCGCCCTGAGCCGGACGCAGGACACGCCCAACAAACAGCAGCGCGCCGTCCTCCTCACGTCCGACGGCCCAGCGCTCGCCCGAAACACGCTGGCCGAGGGCGCGCGTTTCGACTTCGCCCGCGAGCAGCGGCGCGGCCGTTTTGGGCAACACGGGTGGCGCGATGTCGAGGGGTGCAGACTCCTTTGCGCGCCGCTCGGCCTGCTCGCTGCGAACACCTTCGACGAGCTCCGTCAGCGTGTCCCGCGAAAGCACCCGACCGCGCAGAACGACGTGCAAAGGCGCGCGCAGGCTCGCAAGGCCTTCGCGCGGATCGCCAGCGACCACAAGGACATCGGCGACCTTGCCCGGGCTGAGGGTGCCGCGCTCCGCACCCACTCCGAGCACCTTGGCGCCTTCACGCGTCGCGCGCGCGAGGACTTCATAGGGGGCAATGCCGGCCGCGACCCACAGCGCCATTTCGTCGTGCAACGCATCGCCGGGGACCAACCACGGGTGCGGGGCGCCGCTGCCCGGCACAACGCGCACCCCGGCCTCGACCAGGCGCGCGACCAACGCCATCTGTTTTTCGAGCGCCCGCCGCCCGTCGGCGATCGCCGCTTCGTCGACCGAGCGCTGCCGCCCCGCCCATTCGCCGCCCCACCACACGCCGTAGTGCGGCGCGAGCAGGTCGAGCGCTGCCATCTTGTCCTTGGGCGACTCGAGCCGCGCCGCGTTCGCCCCGATCACCGGCACGAGCGCGCTGTCAGCCGCCACGAGCGCCGCGATCGCCCCGTCGAAGGCACGCGGCAGGACAATCGGCCAGCCAATGCGCTCGCCGTCGGGCAGTCGCGGCAAAAGTCCGTCGAGGAAATGCACCGTGCCCGGACGTGCGGCAAGTGCTTCCTCAAGCGTCAGATCGGCGGGCAGCGGCCCCATCGTGGGCAGGCCGCGCTCGCGCGCGAGCCCTTGGATGGTGATCCACAGTTCGCCCGGCAGGCCGGCCTGCAGGCACAGGGCATCGACGCCGTTTTCGGCGAGGAACGCAACGAGCTGCTCCGCGTCCGCGCGGTGTCGCACGATCAGCGCACCCGGGCTCAGGGGGGGATCGCCCCCGAGCACCGCGCCGGCCGTCGTGAAGGCGGGACCCGGAGTGCGCTCGCGCCAGGTCGGTTCGCGCAGGGCGAGGGCCGTGTCGAGGTCGGAGCCGATGTCGCCGAGGAACGTCACCCCGCAGCGGATGTGCAGCGCGTCGTGGTCGGCATCAAAGTTGACGAGCGCGTCCACGAGCCCGGGCACGATGTGCTGTCCGGTGCAATCGATGCGGCGGATGCCGGGCGCGAGCTCGAGGTCCGCGCCCACCGCGGTGATCCGCCCGTCCTCGATCAGCACTGTGGCGATGCCCGGTTCGGCGGCGGGTTCGAGGGTGTGGACCGTGCCGCCCACCAGGGCGACTCCTTCGAGGAAAAGAGCGGCGAAAAACATGGCGGGCCAAGGGTAGCACCGGCCCCTTGAGCGCAACGAACCGAGCCCGGCGCGGCTAAGCTTGGCGCCCCATGGCCCGCGGATCCCAACTTGCCACCGTCGAGCTCGCCGACGACCGTCTCGACCGCGGCCCGTGGGTGTACGGCCGACGCGTCCGCGCTCCGGCCGAGGAGATCGAGCCGGGCGCGCTCGTCGAAGTGGTCGACGCGTCCCTGCGGTTCATCGGCCACGCGCTCTACAACCCCCACTCCGACATCCGGCTGCGCTGGTTGTCGCGCGGGCGCAAAACGGACCTTGCGCAGCCCGAGCGGTTCCTCTTGGGACGCTTGAAAGCCGCCGACGACCTGCGCCGGCGTGCGCTGCGCCTGCCGGAGGTCACCGACGCGTACCGCATCGTCCACGCCGAGGGCGACGACTTGCCCGGTCTCGTCGTTGATCGTCTGGGTTCAGTGATCGTGTGCGAGCACCACGCGCTCGGTTTTTGGCAGCTCAAGGACGACGTCAGCCGGGCGTTGCTCCAACTGTATCCGGGGTTCGAAATCGTCCACCGGGTCCCGAACAGCGTGTTTGGGAGCGAAGGTTTCAGCGACGCGGAACGGGCCGCCGCAGAGACCTCCGGCGAATTTTCCCGGGAGGTCGAAATCACCGAACACGGGATGGTTTATCCGCTCGTGCCCGGGCGCGGCCACAAAACCGGCTTCTTCTGCGACCAGCGCGAAAACCGCCGCCGGTTCGGGGAGCTCGCCCGCGACCGGCGTGTTTACGACCTGTGCTGCAACACGGGTGGGTTCGGCCTGCATGCGAAGCGCGGCGGTGCGCGTTACGTCCTGGCCGTCGACCTCGACGAAGTGGTGCTCGAGCGCGCCCACGCGGCCGCCGCGCGCAACGGACTCGAGCTCGATTTCGCGCACGCCGATGCGTTCCCGGCCCTGCGCGGCCTCATCGATTCGGGGCGGCGCGCGGAACTCATCAACCTCGATCCGCCCAAACTCGCCGCGGGGCGGGCGCGGCTTGACGACGCGCTCAAGAAATACCACGACCTCAACGCGCTCGCCCTTGCGGCGCTCGAGCCCGGAGGACTCCTGATGACCTTCTCCTGTTCGGGCGCACTCGACCTGTCGGGTTTTCTCGGCGTGGTCTTCTCCGCGGCGCGCCGGGCGGGGCGCGAGATCCGACTTCTCGACGTCCTCGGCCCGGGTGCCGACCATCCCCAGCGACCCGACCACCCCCGCTCGCGCTACCTCAAGGGCGCGCTAGTGGCCGCGGATTAGCAAAAAACGGCCCGTGTGGGCTGCTTTGACGTCAGAACGTTTGAGCGCGGAGCCCCCGTGCGTCATCCTGGGGGGCTCGATCGACGCCCGCGCCGTTCGATAACGCCCCCTCCTCGACCCCCGCACGCATGAGCCTCGCTTCCCTCGTCCGCGACGACCAATGGACCCAGCTTGAAAAGGCGTGGGCCGAACTGATGGGCGCCGGTGGCCCGATCGACGAAACCCTGTCCGCGCTTGACGCGGCCAACGAGACCAAGCAGGTCACGCGCCTTGTGCCCCTTGTGCGCGAGCACTCGGATGTGCTCGAAGCGCTCGGGCGTCCCAACGACGCTGCGGAGATGCTCGGCAAGGCGCTGCTCGCCGGCGCGCCCCCGGGCGAACTCACGACGCGCCTTGTGCGCAATGCGGAAGCCGCCTGGGGCAAGGAGTCCTGGTGGCCCATTTACACCCAACTCGTTGGCTTCCATGCCAGCGCGACGGACATCCGCAAGTCCTGGCGCGCCCTGCGCGGGTTGATCGACCTTGCGCCGGGGAGCGCGTTTTTCCACCGCTCGGGCTGGGGTGTCGGGGAAGTCACCGCGGTCCATCAGGACCAGCTCGAGGTCGATGTGCGTTTTGCCAGTGGGCGCAAGGACCGGTTGCCGCTCAAGAGCTTGATCGACACCTGCGACCTGCTCGAGCTCAGCGACCTGCGGGCGCTCGTCGTGCGCGACCCGGCCGCGCTCGCGAAGATCATCAAGGACCAGCCCCTTGAGCCCCTGCTCTCCGCGGTCCGCCGCTGGAACGGCCGCCTCAGCCTTGCGCAGCTCAAATCCGCGCTCACGCACCTGGGTGTCGAAGGTCCCGCGTTCACGAGTTGGTGGCGCAAGGCGCGCAAACTCGCCGAAACCAGCCCCTGGTTCGAGGTCACCGGCAGCGGCCAAAACGTCACGGTGCGGTTGCTCGAAAGCGCGGCCGATCCCGTCGCGAGCCTGCGCCACCAACTGAAGATGTCGAAGGACCTGCGCTCCGCGCTGACGCGGGTGCGCGACCTCCTTAGCGGCGCGAAGATCGCCCAGGACCTGCGCGACGTCGCGCTCGAAACCATCGAATGGCTCGCGGCCCAAGCGGGCGAAGAGCGCGCGCAGCGCATCTCCGCCTGGCTGCTCCTGCGCGCCGAGCGCGGAATCACTCCCCAGCCGCTCGCGGACCTCGTCCAACACGCGCTCGGCAAGCCGATTCCGGAGGACATGGCGGAGGCCCCGGCGCTGTGGCGCCTCTTCTCCGAGCCGCCCGGCCTGCGCGAGCAGGAGCTGTGCCTCGACGTCCTGCGCGAGATCTACGGCGACGAAGAATGGCTCGACGTCGCCGCGGCGAACATCCACCACGCCCCCCCCGGCATGGTGCGCGCGCTGGTCGATGCGCTGATCCACGCAAAGCGCGAGCCCCTGCTCGCCCAGGTGACAACCAGTCTGCTCATCCGCCCGACGCGCAATCCGAACCTGCTCCTCACCCTGGCGGAGCACGTCGAAGCGGGCCGTATCCAAGGGGACTATCCGGGTCCGCTGCAGCGCCTGCACAGCTACCTGCTGCTCGCCGTCCACCTGCAGGAAGCGGTTGGTTCCGACCCGTTCCGCACACGCGCCGAACAGCGTCTCGTGGGGCTGCTGACGAGCGGCACGCCGGCGCTCATGGGCCGCCTCCTCGATGGGGCCAGCCGCGGTCAGTTGCGCGCGTTCATGCCGCTGGTCTCAAAGGGTGTGCCCAGCGCGATCGACCGGGCCTTCACCCACCACGCGGTGCAGCGTTATCCGGACATCTTCCGCGACCTCGCCCGTCCGTTCTGGGAAGAGGAAAACACCATCTGGACAACCCGTCCGGGTCTGGAGAAGCGTGAGCACGAGCTGCGCGAGTTGAAGGACATCAAGATCCCTGCCAACGCCGAAGCCATCGGCCGCGCCGCGTCCTACGGCGATTTGAGCGAGAACTCAGAGTGGGAAGCGGCCCTCGAAGAGCAGCGCAACCTGACGAACCGCGCGATGGAGATCGAAGAGGAGCTGCGCCGCGCGCAGCTCATCGAAAACTCCGCCGCGCCCGAAGGTGTCGCCGCGCCGGGCACCCGCGTGCGCTACCGCGAGAGCCCGACGGGCAAAGAGCGGGACGTGCGCATCCTCGGCCCCTGGGATTCGGATGGATCGGCGGTGATCAGCTACCGTTCGCCGATCGCCCAAGGCCTGATGGGCGGACGCGCCGGGTCAAAACAAACCCTGCGCCTGCCCACCGGCACCCTCGAAGTCGAAGTCATCGAGGTGACGACGATGCCCCTGGGCGAGCCGACCAAGGCGCAAGCCAAGGCCTGAACCTGCGCGCGACCTGTCCGAGAGGGTAGGTCGCGCGGCGCCCATTCCGCGCGGCGATCGCGGTGCCACGCGGCGAGGTCGTTGCGCCCGCTCCGCAGTTGTGCACCACGGCGCCACCGCGCCCCACTCCGTAGGAGGCGCCGCAGAAGTTGGGAGCGCGGGGCTCCAGGCCCACCTTGGGGCGACCGGCGAGTGGTGCGAGCGCGCCCCTCGCTCCAGGGCGGGCCTGGAGGCCCGCGCTCCCAGCTGCGTGGGGAACTCGTGCGAGCGCGCCTACCGGCGACCGGCGGGAGCCGCGCATAGTTCAAAGCGCGGCGGGAACCCGTCCTGCAGCCATTCGACGAGGAAGAGCGTCCGCGCCGAACCCGCGGGCCGCACGGTTTCGATGCGCCCCAGCCGCCGTTCGGGCGCCGCGCTCTTTGCACCCGCCTCCGCGGGTGGCCGCAACCGCAGTGCGATGTCGGGCGCGCGCCCGTCCGTCAGTCCACGGTCAAGATCGTCCGCAAGCGCGCTCATCGCGTCCAGCATGCGGTCGAGGTCCCAGACATCCTCGCCGGCGCCAAAAAGTTGGTCGCGCAGAATGCCCTCCAGCTGGCCGCGGCTGGCCGCGGTGTCGCGTGCACCTTGACCGCTCCAGATTTCGAGCTCACCGCTCGTCTCGGAAATCAGACCGAGGTCGATCGTGCCGTCGCCGTCGAAGTCGCCCTCGAGCGCGCGCCGGAAGTTCGCGCCCACACCCTGGAAACGCTGCACGATGGCGTAGGGATCGCGCAGAACGTCGAAAAGCGGCGGCACACGCAGGCGCAGGTCGCGCACAGAGGTCGGTCGCAGCTCGAACGCGCGCCCACCCAGGTTGCGGTACCCACTCGCACGCAACTTAACGTCCCACTCGGCGAACAGGCCCACGAGCAGCGTCGGGATCGTGGGCAGTTCGACACGCAGGAGAAGCAGGTCGGGGTAAGGATCTTCGTCGATCCGCACGACCACGAGCAGGGTCACGTCGTCGGCGGTCTTGAGGATGGCGCTCGGCTCGGTGAACTGCGGCCCGCGTTCATTCCCGTGGAAAACCCACACCTTGCGGCCATGGCTGAGCACGAAGTCCGCGTGTGAATCGCCATCGAGATCGCGGCGCTGGAGCTGGGCGTCGCCGGCAAACGCGAGGGTGCCGCCGAAGCGGAAACCGCCGTCGCCCGCCGCCGTGTCGCGGAACAACCCCAAGTCCACCTCGACGGTCGGATCCACGGGAAACGATCCGTCCTCGGCCTGGAGGTGGAACCCGCGGCGCGCGCCGTCCGACACGATCAAATCCGGGCGCCCGTCGCCGTTGAGGTCGTCCGTAAGCAAGCCGGGGATCGCGAAGCTCCCGCTCAGCCGATTCGACAACCAATCCGCGTCCGTCGCCGCGCGCACGGTCATCTCAACACGCACGCGCCCCGCGCGCGAAAACACCGGCGCGGAGCCATCGGGCACGGCCTCGGCGAGCCACAGCTCGCATACGCCGTCCCCGGGAAGCACGGCGTCGATCCGGCCATCGGCATTGACGTCGTCGAGGAACGGTGCAAAAGCGGGCTGGCCGGTGCGCAGGTCAAAGCGCGCACGCCGCGCCACGTCGCGCCAGGCGTCCTGCGCAACCGATGCTTCCGCGGCCGCTTCGTCCCGCGGCGCCGGAGGAACGAGGGGCAGCATCCGCAGTCCGGCGGGGTCCGCGGCAAACAGGCCGTCGGCTCCACCGCGCGCGCCGAGCGGTCCGGTGTCGAGCAACGTGCGGCCGGCCTCGCGCAACGCCCCGAGGGTGACCGCCGCGGCACGGAGCGCGCCTTCACCGTCCTCGACGAACAACGCGAGCTCGCCCTGCGCACCCACCGCGAGGACACGCTGCGCACCGTCACCGGCTGCGACCACGCGCCAGCTCGTCACCTGAAATCCAGCGTCGAGTTCCGCCAGCCGGACGGCGCGCGCGGGCGGATCCTGCACCCATGCGTCCGATGTTCCAAAGAGCGCGCCCGACGCCAAAACGACCACGCGCAACATCAGCGCCACCTTCCGACGAGGACCTGGTTGGGTTCGAGCGCGACAACCGTGTCGGGCAGCCCCGCAGCCCCTGCGAACAACAACACCTGCGCCTCGGGATGGAGGCCGAGGCGCCAAAGGGGCTGGGGCAAGACGTCGAGCGTTCCGTCCTTGCCCCCGCGCAGCGCGTGGTACGCAAGCGAACCGGGCTCCTCGCGCAGGAGCAAACTGGCGGGGCCACGCGCGCTCGGACCTGTGGCAAAACGCACGAGGGGGTCGGCGTCCTGCACGGCAAAACGCAGGATGCGGGTCAATGCGGGACGGCGCGCAAACCGACCGCCCTCGCCGCGGTAGACGTAGAGCTCGGCCTGCACACGGTCCGTCGCGGCCTGGCGCAGGGATTCGAGCAGGTCGGGCCGCACGGAGGTCGCCACCAAATCCAAGTGGCCATCCCCATCGACGTCCTCGATGCGGACATTGCCCACAAAACCCGCGAGCACGAGGACCTGCGCGGGGCGGCCCGCCGCGCCGAAGGGAGCGGGTTCGCCCGCCGCCGTCGCCGCGTGGGTGTAGACGAGCACCTGGGTGCGCACGTCCTTCGAGCGCTGGTCGGAGGCGACGAGCACGACATCCTCGCGCCCATCCCGATCCAGATCCGCGAGCAGCGCGACGTACGACACGTCGAGCCTGCGGCGCGGGTCCAGCTCGACCGGCGACACGTGGCTCGCGGCGGGTTCCGGGGTGAGCGCACCGCCGGTTCCGATCGGCCACACGTGCAAAAACCGATCGTCGAGGGCAACCAGCGCCGAGTTGCGCGGCCCCGACCAGGGGACGACAAACGGCGCGGGCACACTGTCGGTGACCGCCAGCAACGTGGGCGCACGGCTTACACCGCCCACGCCGAGCCGCACGCGCACGCTGACGCCGGAATCCTCCGAACCGGGTGCGTTGCGCGCGAGGCCGCGCGCGGCCGCCAGCGCCGCCGTATCGGGCAGCCGCGCTTCTCCCAGGGCCTCGAATGCGCTGCCTTCGAGCTCCGCCGCAGCGTTCCGCACCTGGCGCAAGGCGCTGTATCCGCTGGCCGTCGGCACGAGCAGATCGACGCGCCCATCGCCGTCCAAGTCGACGAGCAACTCCGGGTACGCGGCAATCGACTGTTTGGGGCTCAACTGCCACAGCACCGGCAATTCCACGAGCCGCAGGTAGCGCTCGGCCTCGGGCGCTCCCGGGCGCGCCGCAAATACACCGCGGCCGGAGATCAGGACCGGATCCGCCTGCGGTCCGTCGACGACGTCGCCCAGCGCAAACGCAACGACGTCCCCGGGCAATCCCAAACGCCAATGGGGCTCAACCTCGAGCGGTGCACCGACTGTGCGACCGCGAAAGGCGACCAGTTCGCGGCTGTCGGCGCGGGAGCGTGCGACCACGAGGTCGAGGACGCCATCCCCGTCCACATCGGCCATCAACGCACCCATCGCGCGCTCGCCCTCCTCCAGCGGCAGGGACACGACGCGCGGAGCCGACTGCGCGCAGACCACCGCCGCCGACGGCCCAGTGCTCGCCACCGCGCCAGCGAACGCAAACAGCCCAACGAGCCGGGCGTTCCCGCAGAAGCCGGGGGTCCTCATCCGTCGACCTCGCGCAGGCGATCCGCGTCGCCGCCGGAGAAGCCCATGAACCACAGCAGCCGAAGCTTCCACGCCGCCCGCGTCGATTCGTAACGCACGAGGCCGAGCAGGGCGCTCCAGGCGCTGCGTTCGCGCGTGCGCTCGTAACTGAAAACGAGCGGCACGCTCACGTCGCGCATCTCACGCGCGCGCTTTGACAGCGGTGCATCCACGCTGAAGCGGGTTGCGCCGCGGACCACGGTCAGCGGCAGCGAACCGTCCTCGGGTCCGAGGCGGATGGCGTCGACCAACGCCGCGGGCGCGGCGACGGCCACGCCGTCCACGGCAACCACGAGGTCGCCGTAGACGAGACCCACGCTCCGCCACGGGCTCGACGCCGCAAGGCCCACGATCACCGCGCCCGCACCCGGCGCAAGTCCGGCGTTGCGCGCTTCGAACTCGGTCGCGCTGCGGAGCACAACACCCACGCGGCGTTCTTCGCGCAGGCGCGTTGCAGCGTCGCGCGCCGCCGGCACCACCCGCGGCACGAGCTCCAGCCGCACCGTTCGCTCGCGTCCCGCACGGTCCACCCGCAACACGAGCGGGGTGCCGGGAGCGAGGCCGAGCTCCAGCGCGCGCCAATGGCTCGGATAACCCAGTTCGAGGCCGCCGATAAACGCTCGCGCTTCGTCTTTGGGCTCGATCACCGCGAGCAGCAGGTCACCGGGCTCGAGTCCCGCCGCCTGAGCCGGAGAGTTTTCGACCACCTCGACCACCTCGAGGCCCTCGGGTTCCCCCACGAGCGCGTCGAGGCTCTGGCGCGCGTCGCGCACCCGCGCCCCCGAAAACGCGCCCGCATCGAGTGCTTGGCGCGCCGTTTCGTCCGCGGGCTCGACGAGCCACGCGGGCGGTTCTTCGAAGTCCGCAAGGGGCGGCGCGCGCTCCGACAGTGTGGGACCGGCACACGCGAGCACCACGCTCCCAAGGAGAGTGCAGGCGAACAGCGCTGTGGCACGGCGCAGGAGATACGTCGATTTTGACATCACGGTACGGCGCGGCGCGCAAGGGACTGGACAGCGATCAGGGTGCCCACGAGCGCCCACAAAAGGGGGACGGCTAGCGCGGTGGCCTGGTGGTTGAACGGCGCGTTCGCGACACCTTCGGACAACAGTGCGAAGCTCCGCACGGCGGACGTGTCGATCAGCGGCGACGGCAAGTAGGTGCCCGGCAGCCACGCTTCCATGGCATCGCCGCGGACGAGGGCGCGCAACAGGTCGAGCCCCAGCACGCAGCCAAAGGCCGTGGCGAGCGCGCCTGTGCCGTTGCGCACGAGCGCGCCAATGCCAAGGCCGATGCCACCGTAGGCCAAAAGCGGCCAAAGGGCTCCGAGCAGCGCCGTGCGCATTTCGGGCCAGAGTTCTTCCATCGGCACGATCGCAAAACGCTCGCCGTTGGGCAGCAGCTCGCTGACGTCGGTGAAGTCGAACCAGTACGCCGCGAGACCTGCGCAGACGCCGAGCAGGGCAGCATAGGAGGCTGTGGCCGCGCCTGCGACGACAAGCGCTTTCGCAAGCGCGGTGCGCATCCGTCCGACGGGGCGCAGCAGCACGTTGCGCAGCGTGCCGCGTGCGTGCTCGGCGGCGATCAACTGGCTCGCAAGTCCGAGCACCAGCAGCGCAACCACCGGCAAGCCTGCGCCCAGTCCGCGACCGAGCGCTTCGAACGCCGTTACGTCCGTCGTCGTCGCGAGCGTGCCAAGCTCCACTTCTTTCGCGAGCGCGCGTGCCCCCAACGCCCGCCAGCCGATCGCGGCCGCGCCAATTACCGCGGGCACCAGCAGCAGCAGCCAAAAACCCGCGCGCATCAGCCGGCGGTGTTCGTAGCCAAGGAGCCGCATCAACGGGCCTGCGGGCGCGCGGCGCGCGTGCGGTTCGACGGCGGTGGCGGGTGCACTATGGGGTTCGCTCGGCAGCTCGCCGCGGGACGCACGTCGATAGAACGCCGCCAGATCGTGGTCCTCCGCGCGGAACTCGACGAGGCCCGCAGCGCCGAGCGCGCGTGTGACGGCGGCCGGACGCGCGGAGCCGAGCTCGACGTTGAACAGGAGTCCACCGCCCGTGCGCTCCCGCGGATCGAGGGGCGCGAGTTCCAAACGCTCGAGCGCGGCGCGCGCGCGGGCTCCATCTTCGACTTCGATGCGGTACCGCGCACCGCCGCCGGCGAGCAGCTCCGCCGTGTTGCCCTGCACCACGAGTCGCCCTTCGCGCAGGACCGCCACACGATCGCACACACCCGCGAGTTCCGCGAGCAGGTGGCTCGACAGAAGAATTGAACAGCCCTCGCGCTCCACCAGTTCGCGCACGAGCGCGCGCACGTCGTGGATGCCCTCGGGGTCGAGGCCGTTCGTCGGTTCGTCGAGCAGCAAGGTCGTGGGCGAGCCGAGCAGCGCTTGCGCCAGACCGAGCCGCTGGCGCATGCCCTGGCTGTAGGCCGCGACGGGTTTGGACGCGGCGTGGCCAAGGCCGACCTGTTCGATCCGGCGCGCGGCCTCGCGCCGTGCGGCCCCCCGCTCGAGACCGCCCAAGCGGCCGAGTTCGACAAGGTTCAAATAACCGCCCTTCGACTCCTGGAAGTGGCAGACCTCGATCAGCGCGCCCATGCGCGCGCGGGCCTCCCGGGGGTGCCGGTGGGCATCAAACCCATCAACCAGCACCCGACCCGCGCTGGGGCGCACCAGGCCCAGCGCGGCCCGCATGGCGGTGGTTTTGCCAGCTCCGTTGTGCCCGAGGAACCCCGTGCAGCAGCCGCCCGGGGCGTCCAGCCACAGGTCCGCGACCACCCGCCGGGAACCGTAGGTGACTGAAATGTCTTCGAGCCGCAGCGCCATGTGCGGCCGAGGCTACCCCCCCGGCATCCAGATTCCCAGGGAGGCCCCCCATCCCAGAGCACGCCCGAGGAGATCCGCGCTTGACCTCACGCTTGACATCACGGCGTCATGATGCCATGATAGCGTGCTGTGCTGATGACCGACACGACCCGGGAGCGCGACCCCCTCGCTCCCCTGAAGCTGCTGGCCGACGGCACGCGCCTTCGCATCCTCGCCCTCGTCGAGGGTGAAGAGCTCGCCGTCGGGGAGCTCAGCCGGGCCTTGGGCATGGCGCAGAGCCGGGTCAGCAACCACCTGCGGCTCCTGCGCGACGCTGGCCTGCTCGCCGAGCGCCACGCAGGCGCCAGCACGTACCTGCGCCTCGACCGCGGCGCCGGAAACGGCCTTGCGGCACGGCTCTGGGACGCCGTGCGCGACGAGTTGGAAAGTGCGCCGGAGCGCGCCGCCGACCTCGCGCGCCTGGCGCAGGTGCTCGCCGAGCGGCGCGGCCACGACACGGCGTTTTTCGACCGCCTCGCGGGCGAATGGAACAAGATCGCGGGTGAGTTCGAAACCGGTCAGGGCCGCCAGCGCGCCGCCGCGCACTTGCTCGCCGCGCCGGTCACCATCGCCGATGTGGGCTGTGGCACGGGCTACATGGCCGACGCGTTGACGGGCCTCGTCGACCGCTTGATCCTGATCGACCCTTCGCCCGCCATGCTGCGCGAAGCGGAACGGCGCTTTGCCCCGCGCGCACAAACACCGCGCGTCGAGACGCGCGAAGGCCCCATCGAAGCGTTGCCGCTCGACGACGGCGAAGTCGACGGCGTAGTCGCGGGCTTGGTGCTGCACCACGTCGCGAACCTCGACGCGGCGCTCCTGGAACTGCGCCGGGTCCTGCGCCCGGGGGGCAGCGCGGTCGCGCTCGAGCTTTTCCCCCACCGCGAAGAATGGATGCGCGCGGATCTGGGCGACCGCCACCTCGGTCTTGAGCCCGCCGACGTGCTGCGCGCCTTCGCACGCGCGGGCTTCGAAGACATGGTGCTCGAGACCGTTTCCGACCGTTACCGCCCGCGCCGCGCCGATGCCCTCGACGGCCCTGCGGCGGCGGAGTTGCCGCTCTACCTCGTGCGCGGCCGTGCGCCTCGCGCGCCCTCCACGCGCAACTTCGAATCAACCCCGCGCGGCGCGCGCTGACCACAAACCACCGCGACGCGCCCCCCGGCGCGCCGCGGCATCCGTTCCTTCGACCACGTTCTTCTCCCCCTGATCCGCGCCCGCACAGGGCGCCCTCCCATGAACACCACCACCAAGACGGCGATCGACTACAAGGTCAAAAACATCGCGCTGGCCGACTTCGGCCGCAAGGAAATCCAACTTGCCGAGCACGAGATGCCCGGCCTGATGGCCCTGCGCGAGGAGTACAAGGGCAAACACCCCCTCAAGGGTGCGCGCATCACCGGCTCGCTCCACATGACGATTCAGACCGCCGTCCTGATCGAGACGCTGGTCGACCTCGGCGCCGACGTGCGCTGGGCCTCGTGCAACATCTTCTCGACCCAGGACCAAGCCGCAGCGGCGGTCGCCGTCGGGCGCAAGGGCACCGTCGCCGAGCCGAAGGGTGTGCCGGTGTTCGCGTGGAAGGGCGAGACCCTGGAGGAATACTGGTGGTGCACCGAACAGGCCCTGACCTGGCCGGACGGCGGCGTGGCGAACATGATCCTCGACGACGGTGGCGACGCGACGCTGCTCGTGCACAAGGGCAAGGAATACGAAGCGAAGGGCGCGGTTCCGCCGGCGACCTCGGACGACCCCGAGGAGTGGCACCACATCATCAGCGTCCTCACGAAGAGCCTCGCGAAGAGCAAGGACAAGTGGACGAAGATCGCGGACGGCATCAAGGGCGTCACCGAGGAGACAACCACGGGTGTGCACCGCCTGTACGAGATGCAAAAGCGGGGTGAGCTGCTTTTCCCGGCGATCAACGTCAACGACGCGGTCACGAAGAGCAAGTTCGACAACCTCTACGGCTGCCGCCACAGCCTCGTCGACGGCATCATGCGCGCGACCGACGTCATGCTCGCGGGCAAGGTCGCGGTCGTCCTTGGTTACGGCGACGTGGGCAAGGGCTGCGCCCAAAGCCTCAAAGGCCAGGGCGCTCGGGTCGTCATCACCGAAATCGACCCGATCTGCGCGCTGCAGGCGGCGATGGAGGGTTACCAGGTCGCGCGCCTTGAGGACCTGCTCGAAACCGCCGACGTGTTCGTCACGGCGACCGGCAACCGCGACGTCATCACCGTTGCGCACATGGAGCGCATGAAGCACGGCGCGATCGTGGGCAACATCGGCCACTTCGACAACGAGATCGACGTGGCCGGCCTCGCGAAGCTGCCCGGCATCAAGAAAATCAATATCAAAAACCCCCGCGAGCACGACAACCAGCTCGACCAGTGGGTGATGCCGACCGGCCGCGCGATCCTCGTGCTCGCTGAAGGCCGACTCTTGAACCTCGGCTGCGCGACCGGCCACCCGAGCTTCGTGATGAGCGCGAGCTTCACCAACCAGGTGATGGCGCAGATCGAGCTCTTCAACAACACCGCCAAGTACGACAAGGCCGTGTACGTCCTGCCGAAGGACCTCGACGAGAAGGTCGCGCGCCTGCACCTGGGCAAACTGGGTGTGCGCCTGACGGAACTGTCGCAGAAGCAGGCCGACTACATCGGCGTGCCGCTGCAAGGGCCCTACAAGCCGGGCCACTACCGCTACTAAGCCCCGCGGGCCGCCTTGATCGAGCGGCCCATCCATCGGGCGGATGGCACCCCACGGGGCGCCATCCGCCCGCTGCATTAGGGGCCGCTGCATTTGCGTCCGTTGCGTTTTCGGAGCGCGGGGCAGGCTTTGCCAGCCCGATTCGCGAGCCGCATGCAGGAGCGCGCGAGTTGTCTATGCGGCGCCGCGCAGTCCGTGCGCCCGCTCGATCGCCGTTGCGTGGATTCGCAGGCGGCGCCCAACGAGGCCAAGGCGTCGGGATGCTTCGCGGGCTGGAGCGCGGGCCTCCAGGCCCGCCTCGGGTCGAGATGCAAGCTCGACCAAGCGCCGGGCTCGCTCCAGGGCGGGCCTGGAGGCCCGCGCTCCAGCCCGCGAAGTCAGACACGAACGGCACGTTGGCGTGCGGATGGTTGCGGACAAACCGGCCAAAAGCACAAGCTCTGCGCCCATGTCGGCGGCGCTCCACTTCGAAAGCCGCGCCGGTGCGCCCCCGACCGGACGGCTTGCGCCCAGCCCGACCGGCCCGCTGCACCTTGGCCACGCGCGCGCGTTCCTGATCGCGTGGTGGAGCGCGCGTGCCGCGGGCGGCCGCGTCCTGCTGCGCATCGAAGACATCGACCGCGCGCGCTGCCGCCCAGAGTACGCGGACAGCGCGCGCGCCGACCTCGAATGGCTGGGGCTCGACTGGGACGGACCCGTGTGGTTCCAGTCCGCCGACCCAACGCCCTACCGAGTCGCCCTGGACACCCTGCTCGCAAGCGGCGCCGCCTACCCCTGCACCTGCTCCCGCAGCGACATCGCCGCACGCGTCGACGCACCCCACGCGGGCGACGGCGAACTGCGTTATCCCGGCACGTGCCGCGGGCGCTGGCCCAGTGTCGCCGCCGCTCAGGCTGCCACAGGCCTCCCCGCGGGAGTGCGGCTGCGGCTTCATCCCGCGCTGGCCGCATTTGACGACCGAATCCACGGACGTGTGGAAGGCGACGCCGAAAGCGACGCCGGCGACGTGCTGCTCCTGCGCCGGGATGGTCTGTTTGCGTACCAGCTCGCGGTCGTCGTCGACGATGCGCGCCAGGGGATCGACGCGGTCGTGCGCGGCGACGACCTGCTCCCCAGCACCCTGCGCCAGGGCCACCTCCAGCGCGCCCTAGACCTTCCCCATCCCACCTGGGCCCACGTGCCCCTCGTCGTCGACCCGAGCGGCCGTCGGCTCGCGAAGCGCGACGGCGACACGGCGATCGGCGCTCTGCGCGCGGCGGGTGTCGACCCCCGCGCCGTGGTCAGCGCCATCGCAGGCAGCGCGGGAATGAGCGGCGAAGGCATGCCGGGACACCGCGAACGCCTGCACGCGCGCGAGTGGACACCGCAGTTCCACATCCGCCGTGTCCCGCGCGCGCCCGTGACCTTGGAGTTTGGCGCAAACGATGCGCCGCTCGTCCCGCGATTCACGGTCCAATCCGCACCATGACACGCGCGCTCGACACGGATCCGCGGGCCGATTCCGACGGCGGCGCGCCCGCCTTTTTCAGGGAAATAAGCACGACGGCGGCCCCGTCGCGGGTGCGCGCGGTGCTGCTTGCCGTTGCGCTGTGCACCCTCGCGGCCCAGGCCTTCAGCCTCGTCCTCGGTTTCCAGCTCGACGACTACACACTGCTTGCGGCGCCCTGGTCGTTGTTTGCCTTAGGAGCAAGCGGTTCGGAGCTGCACGGCGACATTTTTGCCGTGCGCTTTTCGATCTGGTTTGTGTGGGGACTGCTCGACGTCCTGCCCGGTGCGCCCGCTGAGCTCGCGCACCGCGCGGTTGGGCTCCTCGCACACACCGCGGCCGCGGTGTTGATCGCGCGGGTGCTGCTGCGCGCCCACGGCGGCACTGCGGCGGCGCTCTTTGCGGGTTTGCTCTTTGGAGTGGGGTCGGGCGCCGCGCAGGCTTTCACCTGGTCGGCAGCCTGGGGCGATCTGTTTGCGCTGCTCGGCGCCATCGTCGCGGCGGACCGCTTTGTCGCCGCCCGCTTCGGAGGCCTGTCCCGCGCCACCGTCCGCCGCGCCGCGGGTGCCGCCGCGCTGTTTATCGGCCTGCTCGCAAAAGAGTCCCTTTTGCCCCTGGGTCCCGCGCTGTTGATCGTGTTGTTGATCGTCCGCGAGCCGCGCCGCGGGGGGCGCTCGCGCCGCACCGATGCCCTGTGGATCGCCGGCGTCGTGCTGGTTGTCCTGGTTGTGCGCGGCCTCTACTTGGGGTCGCTGGATCCCCGTTACGGCAGCTTCCAGCCCAGCCGTGCCGACATGCTGGCCGCACCCGGTCGCGCGCTGGAACTGCTTGGACGCGCGCTCGCGCCGTACAACGCCGACCCGTTGGTGGCGGACCTCGTGCACACAGGGGTGCTGGGAGCGGGGCCGTTTGCTGCGCTGTTCACGGGTTTTGGCGCGCCCGCGGTTGGGCTTGTGCTTGCGGGTCTCACGCTTTTGATGGGCGCGCTCGCGCAACCGCGCCACGGGATAACGATCGGAACGCTCGCCATCCTCGCCATCCTCGCCGTCCTGCTCGCGCTGCCCGCGGGCCTTTTGCCCGTTGAACTTGTGCACAACGGCCTCGGGCGCACCATGTACGCGCCTTTGGGTTTTGCCGCGGCCGCGCTCGGACTCGCTTTTGCGGCCCTCGTGCGCGCGGCTCGATGGCGGGTCCTCGCCGGCGCTGTCGCGCTCGCGTGGATCGCCCTGTCGGTGCCGCTTTCGATTGCCAACGCGCGCATCGAGTTGGAGGCAAACCGCGAGCGCCAGGCTTACCTCCTCGCGGCACATCGGGGTGCACCCGGGGCCAGTGCGGAGCCGCCTACGCAACTGCTGTTGCTCGAGCCCCCCGGAGCGTTCGCGGGTGTGTCGCAGCTCGGCGAGCTTTTGCCCCACGCGTTTGCACCTCCGTTCGAGCACGCGTTCGCGGGCGACGTCTACGCCGCCCGCGATACCGTCGACCTGCTGCACGTCATGAACACACCCACCGCGGGTCGGGAGTGGACGCGGGTGCTGCTGCCGGAGGGCGAGGGGTTGCTCGCGGTTGATCCCGGCCTCGCGGCGCCTGCGAATGCAGCGGAAGCGCGCCGCCGCCGTGCGCCGCTCGCCTTCGATTTTCCGCCGCGCATGGTCGGGAGCCGCACGTTCACCGTCGAGGGCGGAGCGGTCTCGTTTGATCCGCCGCTCGCGCTGCTGGGGCATCCTGGGTTTGCGTTTGATCTGGCGGACGGTGTCGATGGGGGCGAGCCTGCGGTGTTCGCCGTGACGTGGCGCACAAGCGGAGGCGCTCGTTTCGAGCAACGTTTTGCCCTCGAGGGTCCCAGCGCGGCACCGGGCACGCTGGTCCTCGCCGTGCCCGCGGACCTTCGCCTGCGGCTTTCGGTTGCGCTCGTTGCGCTCGAATTTGCGGGCGATTGCGCGGTCGTGCGATCGGTCACGGCGCTGGACGCGCCACCCGCGCTCGTGCTGATTCCGCCCGCAGGGGGCGTCGACCTGGGAAACGTCGCGACCATCCCCACTGTCGAGCTCGAACTCCCGGACATCCCGCGCCTTCCGCCCTTCGTTCGCCTCGAGCTGTGCCTTCGATTGCCCGAGGGCCCGACCCGGGTTTACTGCGACGCGCGTCTGCCCGCTGGCGCCCGCCCGGGGGCCCGCGTGCAAGTACCGGTGCTCACGGTCCACAACGACCGGACACGCCGCCCGGCGGACCCCACCGAAGGCCCAACCCAACCTGTGCCGTGGGCGCTGTTTGTCGAGCACGCCATCCGGCCGGCCCTCGCCGCCCGCGGCATGGCTTCGGGCACGTTCGAATGGCGCGCGGCGTTGTGTTTTGCCGACGGAAGCACCGGGGCCCGGTCCGCGCCGGTCGCGGGCGCATTCACAGGCGCATTCACAGGCGCATTCACAGGCGCATTCACGCCCCCGTCCACCGGCGCGCGCTGAGCTAGCGGCTTGCCGCAAGACCCAAAGCCGCAGCACCCCGAGCCGCGGCACCCCAAGCCGCAGCGCCCCAAGCCGCAGCACCCCAAGCCGCAGCGCCCCGGGCGCCGCACTTGACACGGGCCGCGCCGCGCGTAACCCTCTTCAGCCTTCCGCGCCGCCGCGCCTCCCGATCGGGGAGCGCCGTGGGGTGGAGCGACAACACATTCCCCGATAGCTCAATGGTAGAGCATTCGGCTGTTAACCGAAGGGTTGTAGGTTCGAGTCCTACTCGGGGAGCCATTCACGCCGCCTTGCGTCCACGTGAGCGCGGCGCTCGGTGAGGGACGCCGACGCGTCCCCGAGAGTCCCAACAAGCCCCGCCCGCGGCCAGACGGCGGGGCTTGTTGGGTCTCCGCACCGCTGATGGGGCCGGCGGGGTCGATCAGGCCTGGGTCGGCGCGGGGAACCAGCTCTTTGTGCGGTTCGCGAAGGCCACGAGCGAGAGCATCAAGGGCACCTCGATCAGCACTTCGACCACGGTGGCGACCACGGTGGCGACCACGGTGGCGACCACGGTGGCGAGCACGGTGGTCGAGCACGGTGGTCGAGCTGAACCCGAAGAGGCTGATTGCCACGGCCACCGCCAGCTCCAAGAAGTTAGACGTGCCGATCATGGCCGCCGGCGCCGCCACGTTGAACGGCAGTCGCAGCGCCCGTGCGAGGCCGGCCGTGTGGTCGGAAAGCTGCTGAATGACCCGGGCTAAACAGTCAGCGGCCCACGGTACGGTCGAAAAATGCCTGCGCTTCGCCGGGGTCTTCGGTGCCGTCGACGAGCGCGCGGCCGTCGCGGAACAGTGTCAGTCGCAGGGCACCGCTTGCCGGATTCCACGCCAGCGCGGCGGCGGTGCGTCGCACCTCGCCTCCCAGTGACCGCAGTCGGAATTCGAGCGCCGCCAGGTCCACGGCGCCCGCGGGGGGAAGCTGCACGGCGTTGCGGCCGCACAGGACGAGCGCCGCGTCGGTTTCGCCGCGCTCGAGAAACGGAAACTCCCCGCGGCCACACGCGGGGCAATCGGGATCGGCGGCGAGCTCGAGTTGCCGCATGGCGCCGTTCCAAACGTCGAGCTCGAGCAAGCGCGCCACCACGGGTTCGTCCTTATCACGGGCGAGCAAACGCAGGGCCAAGCCGGACTGCAGCGCTGCCACGGCCGCCACCGCGGGCAGGATCACACCGTCGGTGTCGCAGGTCGCCACCGTGCCGGGCGGCGGCGGGTCCGGGAACAGGCACCGCAGGCAAGGGCCCTGCCCCGGCACGATCGCAAGCACGAGCCCCGCGGCTCCCACGACGCCTCCGTAGATCCACGGCACCCCGTAACGCACACACCAGTCGTTGACGAGGTAGCGGGTCGCGAGGTTGTCCGTGCCGTCGAGGACGAGATCGACGCCACCCAAGTGCGTGTGGACGTTGGAGGCATCCAGGTGCACCGCGAGTCCCTCCACCTTCGTCGGACCACCAATGCGCGCGAGCGTCTGCGCGGCCGCTTCGACCTTGAGGGCGCGCGTTTGCGCGTGGACTTCGTCGAAGAGCACCTGACGCGGCAAGTTGCTGAGCTCGACAACGTCCCGGTCCAGGATCGTGAGCTGGCCAACTCCCGCGCGGACAAGGTTTTGCGCGATGCTGCCACCCAGGGCACCACATCCGATCAGCGCAACGCGCGCGGTGTGCAGGCGCGCCTGCCCCGCCGCGCCCAGGGGCGCAAAACGCAACTGCTTTTCGAACCGCGCCCGGCGATCGCTCACGTTGGCCTCTTGACCCCGTTCTGCGCGCCCGCGGCGGCCGAAGGAGCCCGCCCGGCGCGCGCGCCCACGCTGGAAAGAAAATGGGGTGAGTGAGGGGAATCGAACCCCCGACCCCGAGAACCACAATCTCGTGCTCTAACCGACTGAGCTACACCCACCATCCGCCCGCCGCGCCTGCGGCAGGCCCCGCGCCCCGGGTTGAACCCGGCGAACAGGGGGCAACAGGATCACGGGAGCGAGGGATGTTGTCAACGGCGGAGCGAGCGAGCCGGGCTGGCACCGGTTTTTGTCGCGGCCCGGCTGCGGGGCGCGCGACCCCGATCTTTGTCCCCGCTGCGGGCCGGGTCGGCCCGAGCCGCAGAGCAACGCGAGGGTCCGAGCAGCGGAGGGCCGATGCTGGAACACGTCGCCCAAAGGCCGACTCCCCCACCTCGCAGCCCGGCTCTGGCCGATCCGCACGATGCGCCGATCCCTCCTCGCTGTCCTCGTCCTGCCCCTCGTGTCGGCCGCTTGCACCGCACCCGGTGTCGACATCGCACTGCGCGCGCAGCAGCTCGACTTCAAGGGCGACCTCGGCGCTTCCAGCGGCAACACCGTGGCAACGTCCACCGCGGACCGCCTGGGCCTTGAGGACGATCCCATCGCCCTCTCGCCGCGCGTTGATCTCGTGGGCGGCCCACTGCGCGTCTCGATCGACGCGTTTCAGGTCGACTACGACGGCACGGGGACCGCGGACGCAGACTTCACCCTCAACGGGGTCACGATCAACGCGGGCACGGACGTGGACTCGAAGCTCGACCTGGGCCTCGCGCGTGCGGCCCTGACATTCACGATCTTGCCGCTCGGGCTCGTGGAGTTTGGCCTCGGCCTCGGATTGGCCGCCGCGGACCTCGACGCCGAACTGCGCGATGTGAACGACCCCTCGAACGCCGTCAGCATCGACGAGGTCGCGCCGATCCCCTTCCTCGCCGCTCGGCTCAATGCAGCGTTTGGCCCCGTTTCCGCGGAGATCCTCGCGGGGTATATCGAACTCGACATCGACGACGTGGACGCACGCTACCTCGACATCGAAGCGCTCGCACGTGTGCGCCTCTTCGACAGCGCGGTGCGCGGGCACCTGATCGCGGGTTACCGCTTCGTCGCGTTGGACGTCACCTACGACGACGGCGACGACCGCGTGCGCGCCGACTTGGAACTCGCGGGCCCTTACATCGGCATTTCGCTCGGCTTCTGACCCGGGCCCGTGCCGACCCCCCCCGATCCAAGCGAGCGTGCCGCGCCCGCCCCGACGTCCCACCTCGTGCTCGTGGTGCCCGCCGCGGGAGCGAGCCGCCGGCTGGGTGAGTGCAAGGCCCTCGTCGACTTCGGCGGACAAAGCGCCCTTGAGCGTTTGGTGCGCGCAGCCAGCGCACTCGTTAGCAATGGCGCCACGCGGGGCGGGGCACCTGTGCCGCGCACCGCGACGGTTGTGATCACCGGCGCCCACGCCGCAGCGATTGGGCGCGAGGTGGAACGGCTCCAGCGGCTTGGGCTCGGTCCACTCCGAACGGTCCACAACCCCAACTGGGAAGCGGGTCGCACGGGCGGGCTGGCGCTCGCCGCACGGGAACTTTCTGGGCGCGCGCTGTGCATTGCCCCCATCGACGTTCCGCTCGTGCCCGCTTCGGTTTTTGCCGCCATCGCGGCCGCATGGCGCGCGGCGGAAGCACCGGCGATGGGTTGGCTCGCACCGGCCCTTTCGACCGCGGCCGTCGGCGCGGGCGGCGTGGCGGTGCGGCCGGGGCATCCCATCGCCATCGGCGCGCGGCTTGCTGCGCGGCTCCTCGCGTTGGACCCGAGCACACCGTTGCGCGAACTGCGCGCGCTGGCAAACCCGCTCTGGACGGTGAACGTCGACGCGCCGGAGATCCTCGACGACCTCGATACGCCGCTCGACCTCGCCCGCCTGCGCAAACGCCTGCGAGGCGCGGGCGAAACTGGCCCGCGGTAAGAGGCCCCGGGGCCCGGGGTGGTGTTCCGGGCAAAGCGGGCTCCAGCCGCGTTGCCCCCCGGACCGATACGCCCCATTGAGCCGTCGTTTCCCCGGACACCCGTCGAGCGGCGCGCGCCACCCCCACTCCGGCAACCACGAACCGGCAGCCCCTTTGCGCCCACTCAGCCCCCACCCATGAGCTTCCAGGGAGACGTAGCCGGAATCGGCCTCGGCGAGCTGCTCCAAGGTCTCGCCAGAGGCGGCAAGGACGGGGTGCTCACGCTGTACGGCCATGGCGTCGCGGCCGCGATGGGCGTCAAGAAGGGGCTTTTGTTCCTGCTTGAATCCCCTGAGGAGGATCCCGACCAATGGCGTCTGCGCTGTGAGCGCGCCTGGGCGGACTTCCCGGACCCGCGCCTCGACCATTCGCGACGGGACGCGATCGCGCGCGCCGAGCGGCTCGAAGTTGTCTTTCAGATGCTGGAGGCGAATAGCCTCCACTTCCGTTTCGAGCCCGGCGCGCTGCCGCTCCCGCGCAACCACCGCGTTCGGCGCGGCAACAGCCTTGGCACCGGAAACCTCGCCCGCGGTGAGGACGCCGTGTTCGGCCAGGGCATGCCGGTCGAATACCTCTTGCTCGAGCACGCGCGCATCAGCGACGAAACCTCCGCCGGAGGCGCGCGCCCCGAACGGGAAGACGTGCCGCGGCCGATGGACGCGGGCTCGCAACCCCAGGAGCTGCAAGCGTTCCTGAGCCAATGCGACGGGATGAGCTCGATCGGCGAGATCGCGGATCGACTCGGTTGGCCCCTGCGTCAGTGCCGCGGCGCCATCAACGAACTCGTCGTCCACGGCGCCCTGCGACTCGCGCCGCCCCGGGAGCTGTTGGCGCTCGCAAAGCGCGAACTCGACGCGGGCCGATTCGAGCGCGCCGCCGCACGCCTCTCCGGCTGGCTCGGGCGCAGTCCGGGTGGTCCGCCCGAACAGGGGGATGCGGAGCTGCTGATCACCGAGTGGACGGCCGGTCAGCTCGCGGAGGCCCTGCCCCGGCTTGAGCCCCGCCTCGGCCGTGCGCTCGCGCGCCGTCTGGATTGGGCGCACCCCGATCGCGAGCATGCGATGGCCCGCTGGGACTTGCTCGCGAAGGGCCACAAAAGCTCGGACATCGCCCGCCTGCGCGCGGCTGGCCAACGCAACCTGTGGCCCGAAGAGCCCGAAAGCGGACCGACCCTCGAGCTCCTGCGTCTCGCACGCTCCTTCCAGGACGCCGGACGTCGCATCCGCGCGGCAACCGCGCTGCGCCTTGCGGCCCAGCGTCCGCCCGCGCAACCCTCCACACGCGTCGAACTCGGAAGTCGACTCGTCGAGATGGGCCTCGAGGCGGAGGGCGCGCGACTGTTGTTTGATGTGGCGCGCGACCTGATCGCCGCGGGCGAGCAAGAGCGCGCCATCACCGTGCTGCACACGCTGCTCAAAGGAGTACCGCACCACCGCGAGGCCCAGGGTTTGCTGTTGCAATCCCGAGCCGAGATCAACCGCGGCCAACGCCGGCGTGTCCAGTCGCTCGCCGGACTCGGGATCCTGTTGATCGTTGGAAGTGTCGGCTTCGTGCAGATTCGCCAGCAGCGTGTCTACGAACAGCACCTCGCCGACATCACGGACATGCTTGGGCGCCCGGCCGACGGCCTGAAGCGGGTCGACGGTCTGTTCCCTGGCGACCAAAGCCCACGGGTGCTGTCCCTGCGCGGCGCGCTTTTGCAGCGCTTGCGCGACGACGAATCCGCAGCGCGCGACCGCTGGCTCGAGCGCCACGCGCGCAACATGCGCGAAGTCCAAGAGGGCGATCCGATCCTCGCGCTGCGCCAGACCCTCGAACTGCCGCCGCCGCCGGGACTCGTGACCGCTCCCAACCAGGTGTGGCCGCACGCGAGCGAGCTCTTCAATGAACTCGCAAAGCGGCTCGAAGCCGATGCCGCGCGCACCAACCCCGGCATGGAGTCCCGGCCCGAGGATTTCCACGCCGAGGAACGCCTGATCGATCTCGTGGGTCAACTCGTCGAACAGATGCGGCAAGCTCCACTCGACGCCACACGCGACGCGTTCGCGTTCCGCCTCGCGACCTTGCACCAGGGGCTCTTGGGGCGGCGCAACGAGCGCACCGCAGCGCTTGAGATGCGGCTTGCCCGGGAACTCGAGGAACGCCAGGACTGGATGCTCGCCGCGGCGCGCGCCCACGCTTCGAACCAGCGCCTCGAACTCGCAGCGGACGGCTACAAGGCACTGGCCGAACTGCCCTTCACCGAAGAGCTGATCCCGCTCATCCAAGACGAGATCGATCGCGTCAACAGCCAGCGCGGTGCTTTCCGCCGAGCCCAGGACCTCGCCAATGCGGGCCGCCATCCGGACGCCCTCGTCGAACTCGAGCGCGCGGGCCTCGACCCTTCCCTCTTGCTCTTGCCCTGGCGCGTCGACACGTCTCCGAGCGGCGCGACCGCACGCTTGAGCGACGGCAGCGTGCGCAAGACACCCTTCGTCGTCCAATCCACCGCGGGTACGCCGCTCGAACTGACCTTTGAGCTCGAGGGCACCGAAGGGCGACGCATCGTCGTCGACACACCCAACGACCTGAAGCTGTCCATGCACCGCGTCGCGGAGCGGCGCTGGACCGCGGGACACGTTGTTCAAGCCGCGCCGGTGCCCGTCGGGGAAGATCACGTGGTTGCCGACCGCGCGGGCAACCTCGCCCGCGTGCGACCCGACGGCACGGCCGCCTGGTCGGTGCACCTCGAATCCCTGGGTGGCATCGCACGGACACCCCAGTTCATTCCCGCTCGGCCTGGAACCCTGCTGGTCCTCGGCGAAGACGGGGAATCCTGGCTCGTTTCGGCGAGCAACGGTGAAGTGTTGGGTTCCCATCGGGTCGGTGCACCGCCCCGGGACGGGCCGATGCCCGTTCGGGGGGGATTGGGTGTGATCTACACGGATGGCACGGTGGCGATCTGGGAGCGCTCCCACGAGCCCCGCCTTACGCCCGGTGGCGTGCTGGTGATGCAGGAGCCTGGCCGAACCGGCCCCGCCAGTGCGGACCGCGATCCGCGCATGGCGATCCTGCGCCGCGGGAGCGGCGCCCAACCGGAGTTGCCGAGCCCCGGCTCGTCCTGGCGCGCGGAAGTGCTGGCCGACCAAGTGCTCGTGCGACGCATGGGCAGCGACCAGAGCTTCAGCGTCCGCCGCTTTGGCGACTGGTCCTACATCGCCTGGGAAGCGCCCCACGCGCTGATCCCCGAGGGTCGCCTGTGGGTCGCGGACGGCGAAGGGCTGCGCTCCTTCATTCCGCCCGCCGCGCCTAAGCGCTGATCCGCACCGCATTGGCGCTGCGCAGGCTCCGCCCTCGCGGGGCCTGCGCAATCCATCACCCGCCGATCAGAACTCCAAGCGGCAGGGCGGCGAGAGTCGGAAGGTGGATACGTCGATCACCTGGAACGACCAGCCGGTGTTGCCCGTGTGGCCGATGCCGGCGCCCACGAGCGGCGGCGCAATCGGATGCACGAGTTGGCCGTCGCCATCGAGGAGCAACACCGCCGCGCCGGGACCGGTCATGAGGCCCAGCAACGCCGAGTCGAACGGGTTGAGCTGCCACGTCCCGTAGCCGCCGAGGAAACCGTCGACGTAGAAGCCGGGTGTCGCGCTGGCCAACGCGAGTGCAACCCCGCCGGGCGTACCGCCCGACAGTTGGCCGACGTGCCCCGTCCCCACGCCCGCGGGTTCGATCCACAGGGAAAACGGCTCGTTGATCGCGCTCCACGACTGCGGCAGGCGCGCCAGGCCATCGATCTCGGCTCCGCCGAGTCCCAGTTCCCCTTCCGTGGCGACGAAGCCCGGATTGGGCGACACACGCAGCACACCACCGTCGGCGCTGCTCGGCGATTGCACGGTCACCCAGATCTCACCGGCATGCCATTCGAGGCCCTGCACGTCGCCAATGGCCGCACCGGAGCCGGTCGCGGCGGTGTAGGCCGCCTGCACGTCGGCCTCGCTGAGCACCCTCGTCGCCGTGCCGTTGGGCTCAAGGCGCAGGATGTCGCCGTTCAGGATGCCCCCGAGCACGGGGCTCATCACGTCGTTCTGGAGCGTGAACAGGAGTCGGCCCGAGCCATCGAAGGCGATGCCATCGAGGTCGAGGCCGTTGCCGCTGATTCCGAGCCCGAGCGCGAGCGTCGTTTCAGGGATGTACACGAACGGAGCACCGTTGGCTCCGAAGGCGATCACATCCCCGTCCTTGAATCCCGCTTGGTCCGAGATCAGCGAAAAACAGATGCTGCCGTGGAACAAACCCGCCTTGCCGGGAACGAGCGCGAGCGCGTCGATGTCGGTCGGCACCAGCGCCGAGAGCGCCAGCCAGTTGCGCTCGAGCAACCAGGGCTGCGGGTCCTCACCCGGGCGCACAACGACGAGGGCCTCGTCGCCGAACGCGCCCAGGGGACCGGTTTGCGCGGTTGCAGCGTCCGAGGTGGAAACCAAGAAGCGCTCGCCGCTTTGGGCCGCGACGGGCGCCGCGAACAGCGCGGCGACGAACAGCGCCGCGGAGCCCGAACCGCGCCCCCCCTGCGCCCGCGATCCGCAGCGCGCAGGCTGCGTGCGCGCGGCGGCATCGGAGGCCGCCGGCCCGCGGGCGTCGGCGTCCCCGCGCGCAACGGCGCGCAGGGATCCGGGGCGGTTCCCTCCGGCGTGGCGCTTCGCGGAGCAGGGCTGGTCGGGACCGTGCGAAACGGCGCGCAGGGGATGCGCCGTATCCGGGCGGGGCGCGCGCAGCTCGAGCGCACAGGGTTTGAACGGGGGTTCGATGGAATCGTAGGAATACATGGGCAAAGGGAAACGTGGGGTTCGGCGCGCCGACGTGGCACACCGGTGGGCGCGTGGCCCACAGACCGTGAAGACGCTCCCCGATCGCCGCGGTTGCAGCCCAACTCGATTTCCTCCGCTTGCACTCGCGCGCGCCGCGAATCAAGCTCGGCGCACACCGATGAACGTTTCGACCCACCGCACACGCGCGGCTTTGTGCACCGTCCTCGCTCTTTGCCTGCTGGGCTGCGCCCATTCCCCGCGCACGGACGGCGGCGCACGGACAGGACCCGAGTCTCGCGCGCCCCTTGCCCTGCCCGCGGACTGGCGCGCATGCACGCCGCTCGCTTTCGAACGCTTCGTCGCGGAGCACTTCCAGGTCGAGCGCACCGCCTCGTCCGCACAAATCGCCGTGCTGGTGACCGCGCTCGACGCCGACCCCGTACTCGCGACGCGGGCTGCGATCCTGCTGGCACACATCCCCGACGGCGCTGCGACCGCCGCGCTGCTGGAGCGCCTGGAGCGCCGTGTGGCGGGTGCCGCGCGCGCCGCTGACGCCGGGGACTGCACCGCCGCCGCCGCGCTGGGCCGCAGGCCCCTGGAATCCGAGCACACGTCGCGCCTCGCAGGCCTGGTGCTTGACGGTCCAGGGGCGCACCCCGACTTCGAGGTGCGTGTCGAGTGCGCCCGCGCGTTGCTCGACCACGGCGACCTTAGCGGTGTGCCGTTTTTGCTGGCGGTCGCGCGCCACGACACCCCCTTCGCACGGGAGCGCGGCGAGCGGCTCACCGATTCCGACGCCACCGCGTGGCCCCGTTGGCGGGCAGCGAGCGGTCTGGAAGCCTGGTTGGGGCTGCCCGCGCGCTACGACCCGGACATGCCTCCCGCCGTGCGCGACATCCTCGCGCGCGAACTCGAAGCCGCCGCCCAGATGCGCTGAACCCTACGGTTCGATGCGGTGCATCAGCCGCGGCCAGGGCGACGCTTCGCGCACGTGTTCGAGTCCACAGATCCACGCCACCGTGCGCTCAAGGCCGAGGCCGAACCCCGCATGGGGCACGCTGCCGTAACGGCGCAGGTCGAGGAACCACTCAAAAAACTGCTGCGGCAGCTCGTGCTCCGCGATCCGCTCGATCAGCACGTCGAGGTCGTCCTCGCGCTGGCTGCCGCCGATGATTTCGCCCACCCCCTCGGGCGCGAGCACGTCGACACACAGCGCCTTCGAGGGATCGGCGGGGTCGCGCTTCATGTAGAAGGCCTTCACCTCCTTGGGGTAGCGCGTGACCATCACGGGCCGATCGTGCAGCGTCGAAAGGATCGTTTCGTCCGGTGCGCCAAAATCCTCGCCGTAGCGGAAGGTCGAGTCCGGGTGCGCGACGAGGATCTTCGCCGCCTCGTCGTAGGTCAGGCGCGGGAAGGGCTTTTGGATCGCCTCCAGTTTCGAAATGTCGCGCTCGAGGATTTCGAGCTCCGGCCGCCGCCGCCGCAGCACCTCGCTCACCACAAAACACAGCATGTCCTCGGCGAGGTCCATGACGTCGTCCAAGGTGCCGTACGCGATCTCCGGCTCGAGCATCCAAAACTCGGTCAGGTGGCGGCGTGTCTTCGACTTCTCGGCGCGGAAGGTCGGTCCGAAGCAGTAGACCTTGCCAAACGCCATCGCAGCCGCTTCGGCGTAGAGCTGGCCCGATTGGGTCAGGTACGCCTTGCGGTCGAAGTAATCGACCTCGAACAGCGTCGATGTGCCTTCGCACGCGTTCGGCGTGAACACCGGCGAATCGACGCACAGGAACTCCGCGCGGTCAAAGTACGTGCGCAAGGCCGTGATGACCGCATCTGTCTCTTATACACATCTCCGAGCCCACGAGACTAAGGCGAATCTCGTATGCCGTCTTCTGCTTGAAAA